>ENA-OVFY01000033-OVFY01000033.1-human-gut-metagenome-genome-assembly--contig:-NODE-33-length-97266-cov-6.452716_pt1 | contig 97266 bp, 100 predicted proteins | sample MGYA00237766_ERZ505411 | MGnify/ENA primary metagenome ERZ505411 (study PRJEB26158, sample SAMN06016375) | human gut metagenome | biome: human gut; feature: ankylosing spondylitis patient; material... | reverse complement strand
GGTAGACAAAAATCACACATTCATCCCGGTTTTTGTCTACTTTCAAGTCCGCGCAACCCAATTTTGGACCAGCCGGTAGACAAAAATCACACATTCATCCCGGTTTTTGTCTACTTTCAAGTCCGCGCACCCTGAATTTGGACCAACCGGTAGACAAAAATCACACATTCATCCCGGTTTTTGTCTACTTTCAGGACCGCGCGCCCTGAATTTGGACCAGCCGGTAGACAAAAATCACACATTTACCCTGGTTTTTGTCTACTGTCCCCAGAGATTCAAAGGGGATTACGGGCAAAACGGCGATTTTTGAAACATACCCGTAAATGCCAGTCCTCGGTCACGGGCAAAAGGCCGTTTTTTAAAATCTGCCCGTAATCCCGCGCAAAACGCTGCCGCCTTCACTGCATTTGTCAAATAAAAATACCTCGTTTCACCAAAGAAACGAGGCTTAGCTTCGACTACTGCTGAGAATAACCGTGAATTTTAAAATAGACCTGGGATACGAACTCGGCCAAAAAGAAACCGACCGCAATCGAACCGGCAATCATCCCGACTTGGGCAAGATAGCTCAAAGCCAAATCGTTTTTTCCAATCGCAAAATAACGCACGGCACGATATGCCTGGCCTCCCGGTACAAGCGGGACAAGGCTTGGAATATTAAACAAAATCATCGGCATCTTCTTGAAACGGGCACAAAACATGGCACCCATACCGATGGAAAATGCTGCCAGCAAGTTGGCAAGCATCGAGCTGCTGAAACAGTCCTTTATGCAAACATAGACCAACCATCCGATGACGCCGACGATTCCGCATGCGTTCAATCCGCGTCGCGGGATGTTCAGGATAACCCCAAACCCGACGGTTGCAAGATAACAAAAAACAACGTTCACAATTAAAAATAAAATCAGATTCATCATCGCTCACCTCAGAAAAAACGCAATACGACGGCAATGCCAAAGCCAATTGCGCACGCAGAAATCAACGCTTCGGTTCCGCGCGAAATACCGCTCAAAATATGCCCCGCAAGCACGTCACGGACTGCATTTGTCAAGGGAACCCCTGGAACCAGCGGCATGACGGCGCCAATCGTGATCATCCCCATGCTTGTTCCAAGGTGAAAGCGAACAAAAAATGAAGCGCACAATCCGATTACCAACGCTCCCAAAAATTCGCTCACAAATTTTACTTTAAATCTCGTATTAATATACCAATAGACCGCATAACCGATTCCGCCTGCGAAAAATGCAGGGAAGAAATCCAAAAAACTTCCGCCATACATCACAAGCAGCGTTGAACTGACAATTGCTGCCGCAAGCAGCTGCCAGGGAAAAACGAAGAACGGAGTGGTCGTTTTCATTCGGTTAAGCCTTTCATCCACCTCTTCAAGCGATAATTCGCCGCGCTGAAAGGCCCGCGACAAATCATTGACGCGCGAAACCATTTCAAGATTGATGCTGCGCTCATTGATTGGTTCGATTCGAGTCAGTTTGCTTTTGGGCGCGGACATCATGATTCCCGTCGTCGTTTCAAAAATGCGCGGCTCTTTGATTCCGGCATTTTTTGCAAGCCGATACATCGTATCATCGACTCTGGCCATATCAGCGCCGCTTTCAATCATCAGTTTTCCAGCGGTCAAAACGACCTCCATGGCCAATTCATCACGTTTCATTTCATTCATTTCTTAATTTCACCATTGCCATCCAAGTTAATTTTGGCGCATCCGATCAAGATGCTACCAACGATTATGACAAAAGCAGACGTAAATGTAAATAGGGCAGCGTATGAAAAATTATCGATAATTATCCCACCCAAAACAGGACCGACTGCGCGACCCAATGCCGGAAATGCGGTAACGAGTCCCTGATACTTCCCTTTTTCGCTAAATGAGCTGAGGCTTGAGACAAAAGCCGGAAAAGTCGGAAAAGTCAGCACCTCGCCCAAAGTAACAATGACCATCGACAAAACAAAATACGGATAGCTTTTTGCAAAAATCAGTGAGCTGAATCCGAAGACAAACAAAACGATGCCCAAATAAATCTTATGCGTCAGCTTGGTTTGGAAAGATTCGTCAAAGCGATTGATCAGCGGCTGAATCAAAACAATTATGATACCGTTGATCGTCCACAGCAAACTGTAGTTTTTGACGGGAATTCCCAACTGTCCCATGTAAACCGACAAATTGCTCTGCCATTGCGAATATCCGACGTCGATTGCAAAATACAGTGCGAGTGCTGCAAAAATCACGATTGCTGCTTTTTCAGGCGTTTTATCGGAGGCACCCTTCTTTTGACTTGCATGTTTAGCCAAAACGTGCTGTGGGACAAAATAAAACAGCCAGACTATCAGCAAAAAAACGGCATACATCGCAAAATTGACGATAAAAATCATGTTGATTGAAATTTCAATGACATATCCGACAAGCATCGTCCCAGCGACCACGCCGACGTTTTGCATGAAATAGATCATATTAAAAACGTATCTTGAATCTTTTTCTTTAATTCCGGTTGCAAGCGAACTGACAATCGTTGACGAAATACCGTTTCCGAAATTATCCAGAATCAGCAAAAAAGCAAAATATGGCCAATCATGGAAGAAAATCAGCAAAAAGACCGATGCAGCCTGCATTAAAACTGACAAGATCAAGAAAAAGCGAACTTTTCCATGATCGTATATGTATCCTCCAAGCCAGCTTCCGATAATCAGCGTAATCGAGTTGAAGAACAGTACTGTTCCGGCAACCGTTAACGACTGATGCAAATAATCATGCATATAAATTAAATCGTCGTCAAGGGCCACAACAGGCTTCCGCCGGTCGAACAAATCAGGCTCCCTAAAAGAAGCCAATGCAAGCGTAACTCTCTTTTCAAAATTCTGCCCCCTTTTTAAGATCCAGTATCATAAGTGTAATCCCGCACAAAATTTCATGCAAGCAAAAAAGACCGAATGAAATCATCCGGTCCTCTACAATTGCGATTTTTATTTCCTGATCAACAGTTACGTACGCAACTGTCCCGAGTTGTTTTAGTCTTTAACGACGTTTGCAGCTTGCAAACCGCGTTGACCTTCTTCAACGTCAAAAGTTACGTGTTGTCCTTCTTCCAAAGACTTGTAACCTTCACCTTGGATTGCAGAAAAGTGAACGAAAACGTCGCTGCCGTCTTCACGCGTGATGAAACCGTATCCTTTTTCTGCATTAAACCATTTAACTGTACCTTGTTCCATTAATAAAACTCCTTCTGCGCCATATGCGCATAATTATTGTAATTCTGACGGGCGCAAATGGAGATGTTGAATGAAACGATAACCAATATGACCAATACAAAAATACAAGTCTAATTATACCACATCAAGCTGATTTATAGTAGGCATCAGACCTACTTAACAAAAATATAGTGTGCTGCCTTATACCCGATGCTCGTTTCTTCGCCGCTGTCGCAATAAGTCAGCTTGATCGGGCCTTCAAACGGAGTATGTTCCCCAACGACAAGCCTGTCGCCAAGATTGATGTGAATATCGTCCAAATAGGAAAGCAATTCATGATTATCAATAAAACGATCAACGGTAATCGTCGTCCCTTCTGCAACGTCAGCCAAAATCAAATAGCTTTCTTCGCGGTAGGTTCCCGATTTGTCCGGAATAACCCCGCCGTGAGGACAATGTTCGGGATGACCTAAAAATTCTTCCAAGTGATCCATCAAATTGTCGCTTGTAACATGTTCTAAAATCTCGGCATCGTTATGCACGTCCTGTAATTTATAATTTAACTTGTCAACCAAAAAAGTTTCCCATAAACGATGCCTTCTGATCAGGTTTTCTGCAATCTCAGTCCCCTTTTTCGTCAAAGATATTCCGGCATACGGAGTGTGATCGACAAGTCCTTCTTTTACGAGCTTGCTGACCATTTCCGTCACGGAACCAGCTGCAACGTTCAAACTCATTGCAATCTGCTTATTTGAAACTTTCTTTTTGCGTCCGCCCAATTCAAAGATGATCTTTAAATAGTCTTCTTTTTTTGGCGTCATTAATCTTCACCTGACCTTTTTGTTCGTCTAGTTACAAACATTATACCAAATTTTTAGGTATATTAAAAATATTTGTCCATCAATCACAATTTATGCATCTCAATTTCCCTAACAAATGTTCCATATCATTTTCAAGCGGCAATTCAAACCTGAGCCTTTTGCAGGAAAAAGGATCGTCAAATGCCAAACGGCAAGCGTGAAGTGCTTGTCTTTTGCATGCATCGTTTTTTTGGCCTCCATACAGTTCATCTGAAATCAGCGGATGCGCAAAATGTGCAAAATGAGCACGAATCTGATGAGTTCTTCCGGTATGAAGAACGCACTCAACCAACGTGGCTTCGTTGCCAAAACGCTCTCGAACCCAATATTCCGTAACTGCATTTTGCCCATCGCAAGAAACGATCCGCCTAAAACCGTTATCCTCTTTCTTAAGCGGCAAGTCAATAATTCCGTGATCTTTTTTGACAAATCCAGAGCATACGGCCAAATACCGTTTTTCCATCGAATGTTCCTGAACCTGCTTTGAAATCAGTCCTTGTGCAAACCCATGCTTTGCGCAAAGCATCAGTCCGCTTGTAAACCTGTCCAGTCTTGTTACGGCATGAGGAACAAGATTTTCGCTTTTTTGATCAATCAGATACCCCTTGACGCGATTCATCATCGTATCATGATCGTTCGAAGGACCAGGAACGCTGGATATTCCTGCAGGCTTGTCAAGCAACAGCCAGTTTTCATCTTCATAGACGACTTTAATCCTTTCATGACTGACAAGAATCCGCTCATCGTCTTTTTCCGGTGGAAGCACGAGCGTTACTTTATCATTTTGGCCGACCGAGGCCGAAAGAACCGTTTTTTCTCCGTTCAGTCTTACGTTGCCTTGGCCTCGCTTAAGTTTAGCGAGCATCCGATGACTGACGCCATGATCGGTCAGAATTCTTTTCACCGTTGCTTTTTTCCCCGAATGGTTCTGCCACGTAAATTCCATGTTTGCCATCCCTTCGTTGATGTTTAGTTCATTTTAGAGCAAAGCAGCCAAATAAGCAAGCAGCCCTTTAGTCAAAAAAAGAGCCTTGCCATCCGGCAGGACTAAAAAACGAATATGTCTACCGATCAAAACGATAGTGGCTTAGCAACGATTCGATCTTAATACGTGACGTCATAAAAATGACAAAACCCAGAATAATCAGCATCGAAGAAAACATCCACTGTAGTCTGACCCAGGTCATTATCACCATCGAAAAACAAATTTCGCGTACGTATAACAAATCACCGATGCCAAATGCAGTGTCTCCTAACGAAAAAAAAAGTGCAATCGTCATAAGAAGTCCGCCAGAAATCATCATTGCCAGACCTGAACCGTAAAAAAGCCGCCACTTATTTATGTGATGAGCAGACAAATACCTCACGATAAGAATAATCAGACTTCCGAATACGAAAAGTCCCGCCCATGAGATGGTGCTCAGGAATTGATAAAAGTGCTGCATTCCAGAAATCTGCATTTGACTTTTCTTTGCTTCAACGTATTCATTCAGATTGTTTCTGAACTTAACTTTGACATTTGTCCAATATTCTTTGTCTTTTGACGAATACCCGACACCGTTTACGTTGTAATCAAGCATCTTGTAAACAGTATTCGGTTCAATTACTTTGTCATTCATTGCGCGAAAATTCGAGATCATTTTTTTGGAACATTCTGCCGTTTGACTGTCGCTGAGAATCAGCTTTTCCCTAAACCTCAGCGGCATCCCCGTATACTGTGCCGTTTCAATTACAGTGCGGTTCAATTCATCACCGATTTCTTTAATCATCGCAGCATCATTTCCAAAACGCACAGGGCCAAAAAAACTTTCGATACTAATCAAAAACGTTATTGACAATACGCACAGTGTAATTGACAACGCTAAAATAGAAGAAATTACGCGCGGCAATTTGACATATGTCTTGCATAATTCCTCCGCATAATTTTGCAAAAAAACCAACTCCCTAAAATTATACCTAATCAACATCCGGCAACCGTCGGATTTATTATTTCTCTTGCCCCTCTCAAAATGAATAAAACGATTACAGTAGTTTATTTTTATGATATACTATAAAATTATCACACACATATATTGATTTTTATTGCCATATTTGTGAATATTTTAAATAAACATCAAATTTTTTGTTTATTAAAAAATGCAGCCAAGATTCCAAACACTCTCTTGACTGCATTTATCTCATTCATACGAAACGATCAATCTCGTCGCCAGTATATCATTGTCAGCACGTCTATCAGCATAACCGATAATATCAGCCCAAAAAAGACTCTGATCATCGGCTCCGCACATGCATCCATTATCATTCCCCATAAAGGCAAATGCAGAGAAAACAAGACAACCACCAACAATAAGGCAACAAGCTCAACATAATTTCTTCTGTCTAACATGCTATCCTCCCCTTGCTGCGCAGAACACCTACTCAAAACGCAGCTTAAATCTCTTCATCACCAACAAACAAAGTGATATCGACACGATTGCGTATATTATGGCTGGATAAACGGGGTTCATGCCCTTGAGCATACTCTCGATGCCCAGCAAAAATGAGGTGAAGGCATTATGTTTTTCAATTTCAAAAACGCCCGATCCCCAAACTGCATTCATGCCAACAAAGCTCAATGCCAAGACTATTTTACCATTTTTTTCCAATATGCTAAAGACGCAGCCAATCAGCATTGCCGTCATCATTCCGTCAACATACAAAGCCACGGCAAACGGCAGGTAATTGACATCACTGATCGAAAATACGTTTAGCAGATAGTTGTTTTTGGGATAAAACTGCTGAAACGCAAAATAGTAGGTCGAGCCTAAAAAAATATTGATTCTGTAAGTCGTAAAAGCTGCCAAAACTTTTGCTCTCCAATATTCTTTGCGCGTAACGCCGTTTTGAATGAAATACTTGAACTCATTATAAAAAAACAACAGGAAAAAGCACAGCACGGACTGCAAGAAGTCGGTCACCGGAAACATGAGCCAATCAGCGGTCAATTCATCTGACTTTCCTGACAAAAACAACCATCCGCCAAAATAAACGATGATGATGCCACCGATTGCAAGCAGCTCATACGTCAAATATTTTCTGATCAAAAAAACATATGCATACTTTTCCTTAATTGTCATCACGATTTCCCCCTGATTCCGTCAGACACAAAAACAACTTGTTCAAATCAAACGAGTCCAGGTAGACGGTATCCGGCAACGCCCGACCATCATCCAACTCATCATAGACGTAGTATCCTGCCGTATTTCCCAAGGACTCACTCCCGATAATCCTGAGTCCTTCGACATACTTTCCGGCATCATCTTTTGTCCCCGAAACAAAATGTGCCTTCGATAAGATATTTTCAACCGAATCGTCCAAAATAATGCGATGATCAGCAACAATCACGACATTTTCAATCAAGTTTTGAATCTCTTCAATCAGATGCGTCGAAATTACAAAAGTCCGTGGCCGTTTGGCATACGAATCAATCAATTCGCGGTAAAAAAGGTTGCGATTTGAAGCATCCAACCCCAAAACAGGCTCATCAAAAAAGATATATTCACACGGAACGCAAAGTGCCAAAATATCTTTAAAAATCGTTTTATACCCAGTCGAGAGCTTACCGTATCTGGATTTTAGATCAATCTCGAACTTTTTCGCAAGCTTGACCACATATTTCTCGTCAAATCCAGGGTAGAATCTTGCGGTGTCATTTATGATTTCAATCAGCTTCATTCCGCCCTGATACATCTCGAACTGTCCGACTGCAAAAATTCGTTCCAATTCGGGTGCGCTCTCAAGTATCTTATTGCCGTCAAGCGTTATCTCCCCTTTGTCAGCAAAGATTCTTCCGGAAATAAGATGTATCAGCGTCGATTTGCCGACACCGTTTCTTCCGAGGAGTCCATAAATCGTGCAAGGTTTGAAGAACGTCGAAACATTTTCCAAAACCGACTTCTTACCAAAAGATTTAGTCACTTTGCTAACTTTTATCCCCCTCATCTATTTCCACCCTTTCTCAATCATCTTTTGCAGCAATCCTTTAGATATGCCAAGTTTTTTAGCTTCTGAAATCATGCTTTCGACGTAATTTTTGTAAAACTGCTCTCGTCTTACTCCAGTCAATTTGGTTTGCGCACCATTTGCAACAAACATCCCTATCCCACGTCTTTTTTCAATCAGCCCGGCTTCAACTAAGATATTCATTCCTTTTAAAACCGTTGCAGGATTAATATGAAAGTCTCGTGAAATTTCCGTAGTCGATGGTATCTGCTCTCCTTCTGAAAAAACTCCAGTAAAAATCGCCTCTTCTAATTGAGATGCAATTTGAATATAAATCGGTTCGCCTCCGGTAAATTTAAAATGCATCGCTATTCCTCGTCTCATTCTAGATTATTTCCCAAAGTTTAATCCTACCACATTTTGAAAATTGCACACGCGTATAATCATGGATCGGGTGCTCATAAAAATCATAGCGTTCTTCAAACTGATCGTCCAAAAAGCCAATGATGTTGATAAGAGCGAATTTGCCAGAACCAGATTTCCCCATGATTCCGACAAACTCACCCTGCTCGATATTAAAATTGATGTCATGCAGGACGTGAAAACTCTCATCTGCTATATAAAATATAGAATAATATGAAATTGTAAAACGTTTTTCCACATTATTCAGAAAGAATATAGCTTTTCCTTTCCTGATTTTATTTGCTGCCGTCAACGCTGGTATTCCCGTATCCTAACGTGAGGGCAATGACAGTGACCGGCTCTTGCAGCTTAAGGACGTAGCCCGCCCCTTTTGATTTTTTATATCAATATCAACAAATTCATGACCGCATTTTCATCTCTGTCCATGACGGCACCTCATTCATAACGAACGTATTCGTTATGCTTGGTTTTATGTTTCATGTTGCCGTCAAGCCCGATTTTGTCATCACCTTTCTTGACGAATCCGCATCGAGAACACCGTTGCGTGCTTGGATAGAATTTGTCGGCTAAAAATAATTCTTTGCCGTACCATTGGCATTTATAAGCTAAAACCTGTCTGAAACAGCCGAACAACGACCGCTTTCACCACCTGTCAAAGGATTATCGGTTTGCTTTTTGGCTATATAACTCCATGCAATTCTGTCTTTTTCCACAAATTAATTAACAGTTGAGTTGCTCCTTGCCGATAGAATTCATTAAGATTTTCGAGATCATATCGATCTGCCCTCTTGCCATCTTTCAGGCGTTTGTCCGGATTGGCAACAATCCTTTCCCCCGACTGAACGCCTTGTTCCCATCGGCAAAATTGCCATCAATTTTTTTGCTTATGAACTCGCCCCCTGCTGTCAATGACATAGACCGAATTATTTATGACGCTGTCCTTTGGCAAACAAATCTGCTGCTGCGGAACGTAAATCATAACGTTTCGTCCATCCATGAAATTGTTTCCGTCGAAATCAATGGTGAGAGGATATCCCGTACTCTTGCCTTTGCCCGGCACCTGCGACAAAAACGCGATTGTCGATTCTTGCGTTTTCTTGGTCGCAAGCACTTCTTGCCCTTGACCAAGCTTGTCATAGTCATATTCGGACACGGATGCCAAAACCTGCTTTTCGTGTGAGTACAGGGTTATTGAAGGTGCATCTTATTTTTTGTCATTGACTTCAACAATTCCATCAAACGGAGCAATCCAGACGTTATTGATTTTCACGCTGATGCTGTTCAGTTTCGTTTGCGACGCCGTTGCCTCAGAAACAGCATCATCATAAGAGCTCTGTGCTTCTTTGGCTTGCTTTTGAAGATCGCTGCAGCCGTCATCTTCTTTTGATGCCTGACTGAGCTGCTGTTTTGCAAAATTGAGACTCGAGAGCGCAGACTGCTACATTCTTTTGGCCTTGTCCAATTCTTGTTGAACTTCTTCTTTTGATTCTTGTTTTTCAGAATCATATGTTGTGAGAATCACATCGCCCTTATGTACGGAACTGGCCATTTTTGACTTTGATTTCTTGAACTTTTCCTGACGGAAGGCCAAGGATCGAAAACTGTTTCGATTCTACTTGACCGTTGAGCGAAAACGGTGTCGGTATGCTGACCTTTGTCACATAATACTTTGGAGAGGCGTCTTTCACGTCATCTTTTTTGGCATTTGCTTTCTGAACAAGTCCCCATATTGCCCAAATCGCGATTATGACTGCTGCGCCAATCAAAATCTTCCTTTTTTCTTCAACAATCCCCCCTTAAAAAACGGCTCGTTATTTGGTTAACTACTTATGTAACTAACTATACCACCATCCAATCATGTAGTCCACTGTTTTTTTCCTAACAAATAATTTCATTATGATCGTTTTATTTATGTCCAGCCGGAAAGAGGCTGGGAAAAAACTCTGTCTCAAACCGAAAAAACGGATGATTTGCATGCAGGACGATCGCCTTCCATGATGGAAATAACCAAAAATAGTTTGGCGGTAATTTTGACTGAGAGCTTGGTCGCTGATTTATCAGTCGCTGCATTTGGCAAAAGCTCTGCCGTTTACGGACACATCGATGAAAATGGGCCTTCTGTCCGTAAACGACCTGCTCGAAAAATGGCGATTACGGACAAAATGGGCAAAAACATCCGTTTATCCGTAAATTTTAGTGCGATCCTGGATAAATCAGTTGAGCAGCACTGCATTTAAAAAAGCCGGACAAAGTCAGTCGCAAATCGACCGCCTTCGTTCGGCTTTTCGTTTAACTCAAATAAGAAACGGGACTTTTTTCCCAGCCTCTTTTTTATATTTTTTGACAATCAGTCAATATCTATTCTTCAAAACCGTTATTATCGCTTGTTTCTCTGAACCAACGGCCTGAATCCTTGATCGTCTTGATTTGCGTATGAATATCGTCACGAATAAGGCCATAACGATTGCGATATGCATTCATCCACGACCAGCAGTCAATGCCCGTCCAAACAAAGTAGCCATGGCAGTTTGAACCTTCTTCGATTCCGCGATGAAGTTCTTTCAAGTGATTCTTCATGAAATTGATGCGATAGTCGTCATGAACTATACCATTTTCATCCATAAAACGCTCTTCGCGAGAAACGCCCATGCCGTTTTCTGAAACGAACCAAGGAATGTTGTTGTAATTGTCGCGAACGTTGATTGCAATGTCATACAATGCTTCCGGGAAAATTTCCCAGCCTTTGTCAACGTTCATGACGCGACCAGGCATCTCGTATTCATCAAAGTAGATGTCAGGCATCCAGTCCTGCAAACTCTTGGATGATACTTCAGGCGCCTTGACGCGGAACGGATGGTAGTAGTTGACGCCCAAAACGTCGATGGTTTCTTTGGCAATCAAATCGAGTTCTTCTTGAGTATAATCCCACAAAACGCCGTCACGCTTCAAAATTTCAACAAGCTTTTTAGGATAGCATCCCAAAATAGCCGGATCCAAGAACATCTTGTTTGCCCAAAGTTCTGCGAATTCAGCTGCTTCCTTATCTTCTTCAGAGTCGGATGCAGGATATGCAGGCGTAAGATTCAAGATAATGCCGATGCGCTTGTCGTCATCATTTCCGTAAAGCTTGCGGAAACTTTCGATTGCTTTGGCGGAAGCAAGGTTGATGTTATATGCGACCTGCACTGAAAGAGGACCGTCAACTTTCAATGGATAATGGAATTGATACAAATATGCACCATCCAGGATAACCTTTGGTTCGTTGAACGTAAACCAGTTCTTGACGCGATCGCCGAAAAGCTTGAAGCATTGTTCAGCAAAACCGGCGTACAAATCCGTGACGTGCTTTGATTCAAATCCGCCGTATTTATGCTGCAATTCGACAGGCATGTCAAAGTGGCAAAGGTTCATGTATGGTTCAATGCCGTTTTCGAGCATCGCATCGATCACGTTGTTGTAAAAATCGACCGCGTCCTGATTTACCGTGCATTTTTCAAAATCATCAATCAAGCGGCTCCATTGAATGGACGTCCGCAATGACTTGATGCCGGCCTTGCGCATGAGAGCAAGGTCTTCTTTATAATCGTTGAAAAAATTCGATGCGGTATCAGGACCTACTCCGTCATAAAATTTATCCGGATCATTGGCATACCAATAATCAAAAACGTTTTGGTGCTTCTTTTTGAAAGTACCTTCGGATTGGGGGCCTGACGTTGCGGCACCCCACGCAAAATCATTTGGAAATTTCAGCATGTTCGTTGCTCCTCTAAATTATGTCAGTCTTCAGGATAAGTTTGTTCGAAATCGACAACGGCTCCGTACAAGTTGGCGTTGCCGCGATAAGCGCACGTTTCGATGACAGGCTTGATCGTTGCAACGTCAGACCTGTTCCTGATCTTTTCGATTGCTTCGTTTAAAAGCGGAACGAGCTTAGGATTATTAGAAACCGCCCCGCCCAAAATGAACTTTTCAGGGTCAAAACTGTGCTGCAAATTAAAAATTGCAATGCCTAAAGTTTCTGCCATTTGGTCTACTTGAAACTTGGCAGCGTCATCCCCCTGATCCGCAAGATCGAAAACGGTCTTGCCATCGACGTTTTTGCCGGTTTCTTCATTATAGCGTTTGGCCATGCTTACAGGAGAAGCAGCCTGACTAATGGTCAGCAGTGTTGGAGTTGCGACCATATAGCCGATTTCACCGCCAAAAAGATGCGTACCGTGCCAAACTTTACGATTCACGATTACTGAACCACCAACGCCCGTGCCGATAATGATAAAGATCATATTTTGACAATCACGCCCGGCACCTTCTGCCACTTCTGCCAAAGCCGCACAGTTAGCATCATTTTCGATCGAAACGGGAAGCTGGAAACGTCTTTCCAACTCTTGTTCAATATTAAAGTTATGAATATATGGCAATGCGCTTGCACCTTCAATAACGCCGGTTTTCTTATTGACTGCCCCGGGGGCACTGATCGCAACGCCTTTTACGTCGTATTCTTTCTTGAAATCATTTGTTTCATGCTCAAGAATTTCATAAAATTCATCAAGCGATTTCGGCGTATCTACCGCATGGACATCCATCAATTCGTTATTTTTCCATGCTGCAAATTTGATCGTCGTTCCTCCGATATCAATAACTGCTAAATCTCTCATTGTTGTTTAACCTGCTATATAAAATGCAGAATAATATGGAATTGTAAAACGTTTTCCCACATTATTCAGAAAGAATATAGCTTTTCCTTTCCTAATTTTATTTGCTGCCGTCAGCACCAGTCTTGACGAATCCTCATCGAGAACACCGTTGCGTGCCTGGATAGAATCTGTCGGCTAAAAATAATTCTTTGCCGTACCATTGGCATTTATAAACTAAAACCTGTCTGAAACACCAAACAATGACCGCTTTCACCACCTGTCAAAGGATTATCTGTTTGCTTTTTTACCATATAATTCCATGCATGTCTTTTTCTGCAAATTAATTAACAATTGAGTTGCTCCCTGTATCTTAATCAGCATAAGCAAGATAGTAAGCGCTTTAATCCGACGTCTACAGTATACTCCTCAATCCGAATATAGTCAATACATATAACAACAGTTGTATATTCTTTTATTTCGTTAAAAAATGTTCTGTCAATTACCGGATTTTTTGCGCAATAACGACAAAAGAGGCCAGGAATATCAACTCCTCGCCTCTTGTCATCAGACGGCATCTTCCGGACTGCAGTCATCAGCAAACATGTCGTCGTCAAAAATCAGATTAATCAACAACCTTCTTATAGACTTCAACAATTTCCTTGGCAAGATCGACAAACGTAATGCCTGTCATCAAATGATCCTGCGCATGAACCATGTACAGATCGATTGGCGTATGTTCGCCACGAGCTTCAGCCGTCAACATTTCAGTCTGCGTATTGTGTGCGTCGACAATAGCTTGGTTGGCTTCTTCAAGTTTCTTTTCAGCTTCTGTAAAGTCGCCTTTCTTAGCAGCAGTAATTGCTTCTACTGCATGCGCCTTTGCATTTCCGCCAGCCATAATGATTCCCATCACAATCTGCATTCTTTTTTCGTCATCCATTATCAACAATACCTCCTGGATAAAATACAGAGCCGCACAAAATGTGCGGTTCCGCATTATTCTCAATATTTAATCAAGCAATCGCAGCCTTAGGACTAACCCATGATCTTTTCTGCTTCTGCAAGAACGTTCTTACCGTTCATCATGCCGTAATCCGTCATGTTGATAACTTCCATAGGAACGCCTGCATCATCGCATTTTCTTTGAATATCGGCCTTCATGTAGGCAACTTGCGGTCCAAGCATCAAAACGTCTGGCTTTTCAACTTCGAATTGATGATCGATATCAGCAACGGACTTTGCGAAAATTTCGTAATCCTTGCCTTGTTCTTTAGCTGCTTCTTGCATTTTTGAAACCAAGAGCGACGTTGACATACCTGCTGAGCAGGCAAGCATAATAATTTTATCTGCCATTTTAATCTATCCTTTTCTTTATTAATAAATTACTAACTAAATTTTTCTTAATTATTGAGCATCCGTTGCAGCATTTGCATCTTCTTGTTCCTTCAAGTACTTGTCATACTTAACAGCGAATGGCCAGTAGATAGCAGTTGAAATTGCAAGAACGCATGCTTGCCACAATGCCATCTTCCAACCACCGATGAAGAAGCCGGAGATAACAGCCGGCGTTGTCCAAGGAGCAGCAACGCCTGTCGGAGGAACGATACCGAACTTGATTACAAAGTATGTTGACAAAGCAACAACAACTGGTGTCAAGAAGAACGGAATTGCCAACCATGGGTTCATAACCAATGGGAGACCGAACAAGAACGGTTCGTTGATGTTGAAAAGAGCAGGAACAAGTTCAACTTTACCAATTGACTTGAATTGGACTGACTTAGCACCAACTAAAGTAAAGATAACCAAACCGATCGTAATGCCAGAACCCGTCAAGTTAATGAAGTTGTTGTAGAATTCATTTGTAACGATATGTGCACCGTTTGCAAGAGACAACTTGCCTTCAGCAAGCAAGCGAGCGTTGTCGGCAGAGTTCGGAAGAAGGAAGGCACCGCCGATACCACCCATGATAAGGCCGCCGTGAACACCAAAGAACCAGAAGAATACAACCATGAAGGCAAGAATGATACCACCGCCAAGGGAGTCTGACAAACCTTGCAAAGGAATTTGCAATGTTTGGTAGATCCAGTTCAAAAGGTCCGTGTTAAGAGCCTTGTCGAAGATTGCATAGACAACCATAGCAACAGTGATGATCACGCCAGAAGGAATCATAGCTGAGAATTGGTTTGCAACGTTTGCAGGAACTTGTTCCGGAAGCTTGATTTCCCAACCAGCCTTAGCCATCAACGTATATGTCCAACCAACCAGGAGACCGCAAAGGATAGCTGCGATCATGCCCTGGCCGCCAAGCCATGTCATGTTGATAACGTTTGTAACAGGTGACTTCAAATATGTTTGAATTGCATCAGGCAATTGTGAAATTTGATGTGCCAATTGTGAGCTCGTGTAAAGCGTCTTACCAGCAGCATCCGTAATGCCGGAGCCGCCCTTTGCCATTGCGCCGACAAGCGGAGCATCCACTTGGAGCTTTTGCAAAAGGAAGAAGACTGAAAGTGATGTCAAACCAACAGGAAGCGGTTCGAGTTTTTCATTCTTAGCATAGACGTAAGCAATACCAACTGCCGTCCAAATTGAAATAATAGCAAATGTCGTTTGATATGCCTGGTTGAAGAAAACCGACCAACCAATGTTATCAAAGAATGTTGAAACCGCAGGAATAGGGAACGATTTCAAGATCAGGAATATAGAACCAATGATGATGAACGGCAAGGCGTAAACCATACCATCCTTCAATGCAACAACAGCTTTCGTATTAACGAACTTCATTACAGAAGGCAGAATTTTTTCGTTAATAAACGTACCTACTGATGATTTCTTTTCAGCCATTATAACTCATCTCCATTATCTTTAAATATCTTTTTAAACCAGTGAAAGGATTTTTTCGGTATGCGTCTCAAATCTTTAAGATCATGATTTGAACGGTTAACGTAAACGGCACCGTAACGTTTTTCCATGTCTCCATGGGAACTCGGAATGTCGATCAGACCCCATCCAAGATATCCCATGACTTTAGCGCCATCTTCAAACATTGCGTCTTTCATCGCTTTGATGTGATCACGATGATATTCGATTCTTTTATCATCTTGAATCTCATGTTCGCCATCCCATTGCTCGCGAATTCCGATTCCGTTTTCGATAGGGAAAATCGGAAGCTGATATCTGAAATACAGAGTATCAATTGCTTCTCTGAACCCTAAAGGATCGATCTGCCATCCCCATTCATTTGCTTCAAGGTACTCATTTTCGACGTACCCGAAATTCAAATAACGGTTTGGAGCAGTTCCGTCCGGAACCTTCGTCGAGTCGAGAACGTCCGTGCGATAATAGCTGAATGCCAAGAAGTCAGCTTTCATCTTGGACAAAATTTCACGATCGCTTTCCAAAAAATCCATGTCAAGTTTGTTTTCCTTGATAAAGTGTTCTACTGCCAAAGAATAATGGCCATTTGCAAATAAATCACACAAATTATAAATTAAAAATTCTGTTGCCCTGTCAGCTAAGAACACGTCTTTCGGACGCGAGGCAGCTGGATATGCAGGCGTGTAGGCCAGCATTCCGCCAAACTTAACGTCATCGTAGTTTTCATGAACGAAAGCATCCAATTCAGCGTGCGCCAACATCGTATGATGAAAAATCTTATAGAGGTTGTCCAATGACTTTTCGACATTTTCGCATCCTGCAATAAGAAATGCTCCATCACCGAAGTAAAGATTATGCTCATTAAACGTAATCCAATATTTGACGCGATCGCTGAAATGTTCAATCATCTTCTTGCCATAACGAACAAAAGCATCAACGACATGCCTTGACATGAAACCATTACCGTTTTTTGCCAAGTTGAGCGGCATGTCAAAGTGGTAAAGACAAATCATCGGCTCGATTCCGCGTTTCAGCATTGCATCGACCAATCGATCGTAAAACGCAATCCCTTCTTCGTTAAACTCGCCGTCACCCTGCGGATTGACGCGTGACCAGGAAATCTGAATACGATACATGTTCATATTCATCTCAGCCATCAAGTCCAAATCTTCTTCGTAACGATGATATTCATCAATCGCTACGTGCCAGTCTGAACTATTTTCGTCTGCAGGCCGAACGTCATAAACGGATAATCCTTTGCCGCCAATGTTCCAAGCGCCTTCTGTCTGCATACTTGAAACTGAGTTGCCCCAGAAGAACCCTTGTGGCATTTTACGGTTCGTTTGCATTAAATTTCCTCCTCAATCTTGATTTGTTGATGTAACCGTTTAACCCTTTCAACAGTATTTAGTATAACCGCTTTCATAATTTTAGTCAATACTTATTAGCTTAATGTATGTACATTTTTATGATTTGTAGCTCCATCGATTCTAAATAAACGTTACAATACCAATGTTGTCAAGAAATTAACTTTTATAAATTTCTTTAAAAATTTTTCTATTTTTTTGCTTTTCGCTCTCTTCAAGTCTCTAAAATAAGTAAAAAAAATTAAGAATAAGCATTTGAAGACCCGCCCTTTGTTATCGCTTACACCATTGCTTTAACCACATTATACACATAATTTAGCTTTTATGATTTAACGTTATCAAAAATATTTTAATTCTATATTAAAAGTTAATTCTTTCAAAAAATGTCATGCGCTAAAACTAAAACATTCGTCATGACGCATACTTTTGTCTGAAGTTCCGTCTCAAAGAAGATCATTGATCAAGGTTTTAATGCTATTTGCCGAATTCAAAAAATTCCCGCAATTCATCGGAAATTTTCGGGCGATGCTCACGTCCGTACTCTGACAAAACCAACAGCTTTTTTGGAATTGTTCCGATTGAACGTTGCCATCTGCTTTTTGGAAAATACGACCGTGTCTTTGGGGCCAATGACCATTACGACTTCTGCTTTGATATTTTCGGCCTGATGCTTGACGTCGACGTAATCAAGCAATCTGAAAAACTAGTTTTCATTTTTGCGAAGCGAATCGTGATATCTGAACCAATATCCGAGTTGACCGAAGGCACAGACATCACATCCTGCTCCATATGCTGCTCTGTAATCAGTCAAATCGTCAGCCGATTTGATAAAAATGCAGCAATTGCCTTACCTTTAAAAGATAAACGAAGTATTCCTCATGGAAAAGAGTTATCTTTTTTTTAGTCTTTATGCTTTGCATTTGAATCTCACTTATATTTATGTTGTCTAAAAATCAAACATGGAGCTTCATGATACATTTTTTTGAAATTGTCTCAACATTACTTTTAGCTTTTTATATCAGCTATTTGTTGATGACGATTGCTCTGAATTTGGCAAATGCAGCACGGTCAAAAAATCTGCTGATCATCTCATGCCTGACTGTTTGCAAAAAGCCTTTGATTTCAATGTTTTTCGTGACATGCATCATTTTAGCCGTGATAATCGGTCGCTTGAATCTTGTCGTTTTACTCTTCATTATTCCAGGATCATGCGCATGCGCAATTAATAATTTATCTAAAAATTTGATTAAATGATATCTATGGTAAATGATACACGTAAAATACATCATTTGCTTTTTTTGTTATACTGTTGCATAATATGAGATAAATAAAGGAAATTTATATGATAAACTTATTTCCTCTGGGAAGGATGCTTTTTTATGTCTACAAAATACCAAGTCGTCGCTAATGCAATTCGTGAACGCATTGAAAACGGCACATATAAAATCGACGAACTTATTCCAGATCAAAATGCACTTGCACAAGAGTTCCACGTTAATCGCTTAACCGTTAAGAAAGCTTTGGACGGTCTTGCTGCCGAAGGTTTGATTTATAAGCAGTCCGGTCTTGGCACCTATGTCCGCGGAAAGATTCCGTTCATCACTCCGCATGACGTTTCAGTCAACGACTTCGGCGGAGCATTCCACCATTTTGGCGAAGGACATATCCAAAGCAAAGTCATTTCCTTTGACGTCGAACTTCCAGATGAACGCATCCAAAAGAATTTGAGCATCAAGCATATCGACCCCGTCTACAATATTACTCGTCTCCGGATTGTCGATGGCAAGCCGACCGTCTTGGAACATACTTACATGCCTGTTCGCCTTGTCCCTGATTTGGAAAGAGAACATGTCGATACTTCAATTTACACATACATTAATGAAACGCTTGGCCTGAAATTTGGCGGTGCCTTCCGCAAATTCTCAGCACTCGGCGCAAGCGGTGATGACCTTAAATATCTTGAAGTCGAAGAAGGCAGCCCGATTCTTGAACTTGAACAGCTTGTTTGGCTGTCGAACGGCAAGATGATCGAATATTCAACAAGCCGCAATCCGGGCAACCTTCGCAGCTATACGGCTTTGAATGTGAATAATTTTTAAGCAAGGTGCGGAAGCGAGCGCTCATGACCCCGTACGCAAGCTTTGAACGACCGAAGGCGAGCTCGTCTCGTCCAGGGAGTTCTTGCTTGCGATAGGGGGAATGCGAGCTGGAACCTGATTAAGGCAAGGTGCGAAGACCAGCCGCTCAACAAGGCGGTAGATAAGAAGGGGCGCGAGTGATCAGCGCAAGCGCAGTCACGACGCGGCACGAACTTATCATGAGCCTTGTTGCTGGTCTGAGCCTGATTAACAAGGTGTGAAGCCGAACGGTCATGACCCCGTACGCAATTGAATAATGATTTGAAATCCGTGCCAATGATGGCGCGGATTTTTTCTTACTTCTAGGAGATTTGCCAAGATATCATTCAAATTTTACGGACAAACAGTCATTTTCAGCAATTTGTCAGTAAATTTTTGACCATTATGATGAGAATTTACGGACAAAGCCGGCTTTTTGGAGTATTTGTCCGTAATCGGCATTTTTCAAGCAGGCCATTTACGGACAGAAGCCCCATTTTCAGCGATTTGTCCGTAAACGGCAGTGATTTTGCCAAATGCAGTGCTGCGCGGCAACTGCTCAATCGCTGCACCTGACCTCGGTTACGGGCAAAACGTTCTTTTTGGAATTTGCTTGTAATCTGAGATCACACTGCTTTGGCGAAGGTACACGAGTAGAACATTTTTCCGATTTTGGAGGATTTTGTTCTATTTTCGAGGCCGCCCAGCCCAAATTCGTCGCTCATGGCTCCCGGCAGCCGCATAAAACAAAATCATCCCCGTTTCAGCGAAGAAGCAGAGACGAGGATGATTTGCGTAAAAAAAACTCCACGATTGGGGAACCGCGGAGAAAAAGGAATATTTATCCAAGCGGCTTAGGGACACCGCCTGAATCATCACTTACTTTTTAGGGGGGAGTAAGTGAAATATGTTTGTTGTTATTAGGTATGCTTTAAAGATAAACTAAACTTATGAACAGTTTGTGAATTAAGAGAGAATTTTAAGTGAATTTCGCTGGAAGCTAGTTACCCTTTTTTAAGCTTTTTGATAAAAAATCTAAAACAATGGTCAAAGAATATGGCGTAAAGAACGCATCGGAACCGTGGTCGCAATTTTCAAGCGCGTAAAAATCGGCACGATGATCGGTCTGTCTGAGTTTTTCATACAGCATCACGCTTTGAGAAAACGGCACCATGCGATCCTTTTTACCGTGCATGATCAAAAACGGCGGCAGCTTTTTGGAATCGATGTAGTTCAATGCGCTGGATTTTTCAAGAAGATCAGGCACCGTGCGGATATTGACGCCGCCAAACAGCATTCCCGTCGGACTTTTTTCGCTTTCGTGATCCCAGTTCGTCGGAAATTCCTGCATGCGCGAGAAGTCGATCGGCCCGTAAAAATCGACGCAGGCGCGGTAGTGCAGCGGGGAAAAGCGCACGTCTTCGTCTGAAAATTCCTGCATGTTGCCGGTAACGCAAGCCATGACTGAGGCATATGCGCCGGATGAGTCGCCGAAGCATGCGTAGCGATACGGATCGACGCTGTACTCGAAAGCATGATTCAACATATAGCGCGTGGCAGTCTTCAAATCCTTGATTTGCGCCGGAAAAATTCCCGTCGGAGTCGGACGATATTCGACGATTGCGACAACGTAGCCATGTTTTGCGACCTCAATCAGCGGAACCAGGTGTCTGGTGAGGTTTTGTCGTTTAAATGCAGAGCCCTGGGTATACATGATAAGAGGGTAATGCTTCGTTTCAGTTTCTTCGTGAGCAGGTACGATGATTGTCAAATGCAGAGCCTGGCCATCTTTGACGGCATAACAGACGTTTTGAATCACTTGCGGATAAAAAGGACTCGTCGGTTCGTTTAAAGTTTTCATTCCTTCAGGTGCCAGAGGAGAGGAAGGAAATTCGTCAAATGAGTATTGTTTCAAGGAATCACGACCTTTCAAAATTTCTTTAGTTCAATCATAGCTTTTTAAGTAATTTTTTGCCATCAAATTTATATTTAAGAGTTGCCTTAAAGGCTTGTTTTTCATTAAAAAATAACTTACTATTGTAGGTAGCGTGTGAAACAAGGCACTTGCGTTATGTTTCACAAAATTTGAGAAAATGCAAGAGGAAAATGATGACACCAGAAGAATTTCGTCAAGCATTGGCTGCACGTGGCGTTGAACTAAGCGACCATCAGATGCAGCAATTTGCGGATTATTATGAATATCTCGTCGACGTGAACGAGCACGTCAATCTGACGGCGATTACCCAAAAAGATGAAGTCTATCTCAAGCACTTTTACGATTCTCTGATTCCGGCATTGACCGTCAAAGATCTTCAGACAGAAGCCTTGACGCTTTGCGACGTGGGAGCCGGTGCCGGGTTTCCGTCGATTCCGATGAAAATCGCATTTCCGAATCTTAAAGTAACGATCGTTGACTCGCTTAATAAGCGAATTCGTTTTTTGAACGATCTTTCGGAACGACTGGGGTTGGAAGAAGTCGAATTTCATCACGGCAGAGCTGAAGAGTTTGCCGGCAAAAAGAGCAGGCATCGCGAAAGCTATGACGTCGTGACGGCAAGAGCCGTTGCGCGTCTGTCGGTTTTATCGGAGTATTGTCTGCCCCTTGCAAGAGTCGGGGGCCGTTTCATCGCGCTCAAGGCGCAAAAGTCGGAACAAGAACTTGAAGATGCGGAGTATGCGATTGAAAGTCTCGGAGGAAAGCTGGTTGACGATGCCGTTTTTCACCTTCCCGAAACGGATGACGTGCGTCATATCATTACGATCGAAAAAATCAGGCAGACTCCGAAAAAATATCCCAGAAAGGCCGGGACGCCAGCCAAGATGCCGCTTGAAAAGCCTGGAGCATAAGGTAAAGGAGCGATTTGTATGCCATTTTCTTTTTTTAAGGGCAATAATAAGAATCAGGAAAGCATCGAAACGCCAAAAGATGACAGGGACCGCGTTGAAGAAATCGCCGTTTCTTTGATCGTTCCCAATCGCAATCAGCCTCGCAAGATTTTTTCCAGGGAAAGCATCGGAGAACTTGCCGAAACGATTCAGGATCACGGCCTTTTGCAGCCGATTATTCTGAGAAAATGCAGTGACGGAAAGTATGAAATTATTGCCGGAGAACGCAGGTTCAGGGCCGTCTGCTCGCTTAAATGGGAAAAAGTTCCTGCTATCGTGAAGGAAATGGGCGATCGCGAATCCGCTTCATTTGCAATCATCGAAAATCTCCAAAGGGAGGGACTGACTGCAATTGAAGAAGCACAGGCATATAGTCGGCTGATGGAACTCAATCAGCTGACGCAGCAGGATCTCGCAAAGGAAATCGGCAAGAGTCAGTCGTTCATAGCCAATAAGTTGCGTCTTTTGAAGCTGTGCGATAAAGTAAAAGAAGCAATTATGAACAAGTCGATCAGCGAACGACATGGCAGGGCAATGAGCGGACTTGAAAAAGGACAGCAGATTTACGTTTTGAATGAAGTCGCAGCCAATCATTTGTCCGTTAAGGAAACGGAAAGGCTTGTCAAAAGCTTGCGCGAAAAAGCGGAAAGAAAACCTGAGAAAAAACGCGTCAGGGGCGTCGTCAAGGATGTCAGAATTGCAATCAATACCGTTAAGGGCGCGGTCGACATGGTGCAGAAAAACGGCGTCGATGTTGTAATGCATGAGGAGGACAACGCTGAATTTCACAGGATAATTATTGATATTCCAAACAAAAAACAATAGGGGGGATTAAAAGTGGGTACTATCATTGCAGTTGCAAATCAAAAAGGCGGCGTCGGCAAAACGACGACCAGCGTCAATCTGGCCGCATGTCTGGCAGATTTGGGGCAGAGGGTTCTTCTGATCGACATGGATGCTCAGGGAAATGCCACAAGCGGAATCGGAATCAAAAAGCCTGACATCAAGCAGGATGTATATGATGTTTTGATCAATGACGTTCCGCTTGAAGACGTTGTGATGCATACGCAACGTCAAAATCTGGACGTTGTTCCGGCAACGATTCGCCTGTCCGGTGCCGAAATTGAGCTTACTTCGCAGATGGCGCGCGAAAAACGCCTGGCCGATGCGTGCGTTTTGGCAAAAGATGAATATGACTACGTTTTGATCGACTGTCCGCCTTCGCTGGGTCTGCTGACGATCAACGCCTTTACGACCTGCGATTCGATTCTGATTCCCGTTCAAAGCGAATATTACGCTTTGGAAGGGTTAAATCAGCTGATGAATACCGTCAAGCTCGTTCAGCGTCACTTCAACCCTGATTTGAAAATTGAAGGCGTCTTGATGACGATGCTTGATTCGAGAACGAACCTCGGAAATCAAGTCGTTGAAGAAGTCAAAAAATACTTTGGAGACACCGTTTATCAGACGATCATTCCAAGAAACGTGCGTTTGTCGGAAGCTCCAAGCTACGGACTTCCGATCGTCGATTATGACGAAAAATCAAAAGGCGCAATTGAATATCAAGCTTTAGCAAAGGAGGTTTTGGCTGCTCATGCCTCAAAAGAAAAATAAGGGACTGGGTCGCGGACTTGACGCATTATTCACTGAATTTGACGAAACGGCAACGGCTGACGAAACAGTTGTCGAATTGAATCTTGGTGATATCAGATCAAATCCGTATCAGCCGCGTAAAACATTTGATGAAACAAGTTTGTCGGAACTTTCCGACTCAATCAGAAAACAAGGCGTTTTTCAACCGATCATCGTTCGTCAGTCAAAGGTTTCCGGATATGAGATCATTGCCGGCGAACGCCGCTATCGTGCTTCCAAGATGGCCCAAAGAACAACGATTCCTGCAATCGTGCGCGATCTGAACGAAGAAGAAATGATGGAAATCGCCGTGTTGGAAAACCTTCAAAGAGAAGATCTGACACCGCTTGAAGAAGCTCAAGCATACAATACGCTGATGGAAAATCTGAATCTTACGCAAGCACAGGTTTCAGAGAAACTCGGGAAATCTCGGCCGTACATCGCAAACTATTTGCGCTTGCTGAGTTTGCCGAAAGCCGTCAAAGACTTCCTGCAAAAGGGCAGTCTCTCGATGGGACAAGCCCGGACGCTTCTTTCGGTAAAGGATAAGAAGAAATTGGTTGCCTTGGCAGAAAAAACCGTTAAGGAAGGCTTGACGGTGCGCCAATTGGAAAGCATCGTCAATGAACTGAACGGTGAAAAGGACAAGCAAAAGAAGGTCAGGAAACCGGCAAAGCTTTCGCCTTATTTGAAACACAGCGAAGAGCTTTTGCGTGAAAAATTCAGTACAAAGGTTGCGATCAAGAGCAGTCAAAAGACCGGCAAAGGCAAGATCGAAATCGATTATCTTTCAAATGATGATTTGAATCGCATTCTTGAAATTTTGGACATTACATTAGATTAGGGGTGTCTTTTATGTACGATTTGCATGATATTGTCGAGATGAAAAAGCCGCACCCGTGCGGGGAAAACCGTTGGGAAATTATCAGAATGGGCATGGACATTAAGATCCAGTGCACGAAATGCGGTCGCTTGATCATGCTGCCAAGACGCGAGTTCGACAAAAAAATGAAAAAAGTTTTGGAGAAAGCTCCAAGGGAAGATTAAAATAAGAAAGAGTGGAAAAACAAAATGGCATTAACAGCAGGTATCGTCGGATTGCCAAACGTTGGCAAGTCGACACTATTCAACGCGATTACGAAGGCTGGTGCCGAAATGGCCAACTATCCCTTCGCAACGATCGATCCTAACGTCGGGATGGTTGAAGTTCCGGATGCGCGTTTGGCTCGAATCGATGAAATCATTCCGGCAAAGAAAATCGTGCACACGACGTTTGAATTTACCGATATTGCGGGAATCGTCAAAGGCGCAAGCAAAGGCGAAGGTCTTGGCAACAAGTTCTTGGAAAACATTCGTCAGGTTGATGCGATCGTGCATGTCGTCCGTGCATTTGACGACGAAAATATCACGCACGTTTCCAACAAGGTCGATCCGTTGGACGATATCGACACGATCAACATGGAACTTGTTTTGGCCGATCTTGAATCCGTCAACAAACGTTATGCGCGCGTTGAAAAGGTTGCCCGCACTCAAAAAGACAAGGATTCGATTGCGGAATTCAACGTTTTGTCAAAAATCAAGCCTGTTTTGGAAGAAGGCAAGCCGGTTCGCAGTCTCGAATTCGACGATGATGAGCAAAAAATCGTCAAAGGATTGTTCCTGTTGACGTCAAAACCCGTGCTTTACGTTGCAAACATCGGCGAAGATGACATGGCCGATCCCGATTCTTGCGAATATTACCAACAAATCAAAAACTTTGCCGAATCAGAAGGTTCGCAAGCTTTGGCCGTTTGCGCTCGAACGGAAGAAGAAATTGCCGAACTCGATGATGACGAAAAGCAAGAGTTTTTGGAAGCCGAAGGCGTTGAAGAATCCGGCCTGGATCGTTTGATCAAAGCTTCGTACAAGCTGTTGGGCCTGGCAACGTTCTTCACTGCCGGCGGCAAGGAAACGCGCGCCTGGACTTTCAAGCAAGGCATGAAGGCGCCTCAAGTAGCCGGCGTCATCCACTCTGACTTCGAACGTGGATTTATCAGAGCCGAAACTGTTTCCTTTGAAGATCTTGACAAATACGGCAGCATGCAGGGCGTGAGAGAAGCCGGCAGATTGCGCCTCGAAGGCAAAGATTACGTCGTTCAGGACGGCGACATCATCGAATTCAGATTTAACGTTTAATGAGGAATGCGATGCCTGGACTTTGAGTCAAAGGCAGATTTGCCAATGATTGAAAACGTTGGCATTCGCCCAAAACAATGAAATTGTGGTATAGTATTTCCTGTCTATATCGATGAAAGCCGGTTTACGAGCAGAAAGCGGGAGGATTTTCCATTGGCAGAAGAAAAGAAAAATGCAAAAGCAGCAGAAAAGCAGGCTAAGGTTCGTGCTGAAAAAGCTGTTGAAGAAGTCGAAGTTACGGTTCGCGACGGGCGCTATGCCGGTTTGACGAAGCGCAACGAAGATTATATGTACCATTTAGGCAAGGCCTTGGATAAGAAAGATTATGACCAAGAGAAAAAAGAAAAGGTCCTTACCGAAATGTATCTCGAACTTAAAGAAAAGCAGCGTCAAGGCATTGTCGCAACGAAACTCTATGGCACCGTGACGGAACGCTGTGAAAAAATCGTCAACGGCGAGACTTTGGATGACAAGAAAAGCAACGGCATGCCAAGCTACTGGGTCATGGCGCTTGACAACGGCCTGATCATGTTCATCATGTTCTGCATCCTGTATGCCGTGATGGGCTTCTTCTCCAAAAACCAGCCGGACATGAATGGTGGTTGGATCACGTTGATTGCGACATCTGCAATTGCCGGCTGCGGTCTGGCCTTCTTCTATCGAATGATGGCTGACAATGCCAAGACAAAGAGCAAAAAGAAGAAGTGGACTCGCGGGATTTTGGTAACTCTGGAGCTGATTGCAATTTGGATGATCGCATTTGGGCTTATCGCGTTCATTCCGGCAAGCATCAACCGTACGATGAGTCCGATCGTTTACGCTGTTTTGGGCGTGGCAGGCTACTTTGTAAGAAGATATCTGAAGGGCAAATTGCATTTCCAAAATATGGCATTTTAGGAAAAGGTGCGAAGACCAGCCGCTCAACAAGGCGGTAGATAAGGAGTGGCGCGAGTGATCAGCGCAAGCGCAGTCACGACGCGGCACGAACTTATCATGAGCCTTGTTGCTGGTCTGAGCCTGATTAAGACAAGGTGTGGAGCCGAGCGGTCATGAGCCCGTACGCAAGCTTTGGGCGACCGAAGGCGAGCTCGTCTCGTCCAGGGAGTCCTTACTTGCGATAGGGGGAATGCGAGCTGGAACCTGATTATGAAGGTGTGGAGCCGAGCGGTCAACTGAACAATGATTTGAAATCCGTGCCAGTGATGGTGCGGATTTTTTCTTATTCTGGGAGATGTGCCAATATTTCACTCGAATTTTACGGACAAAGTGCCATTTTTTGCTGATTTGTCCGTAAATTTTTGACCATTATGATGAGGATTTACGGACAAAAGACTCTTTTTGGAGCATTTGTCCGTAAAACCAGGTCCCAAACTGCTGAAATCTTACGGACAAACAGGGGTTTTTGACCATTTTGTCCGTAATCACCATTTTTCGAGCAGGCCAATTACGGACAAACTCCCAATTTTCATCGACTTGTCCGTAAACGACAATGATTTTGCCAAATGCAGTGCTGCGCGGCAACTGCTCCCTGACCTAACCCCAGTTTTGAAGTGTCCGGTAGACAAAAATCACGCATTTCTCTCGTTTTTTGTCTACTGTCCCTCGAGATTCAAAGAGGGTTACGGGCAAAACGTCGATTTTTAAGATCTGCCCGTAAAATCACGGGATTTCCGGCTAGACATAATTAAAAGGCTTCAAATCAGCGATTGCTGCTGACGGCACTGGATTTTCAACTTTGATCAGGCATTTGCACAAGAAGAGCTAGATTTTATCGCACGATATAAATTTTTCATCAAAAAGCAAAATCATCACCCTCCGAAAAAGATCCGAGACCGTCTCGGATCTTTTTTGTCTGGAATATTTCTTAAGCAATAAGTAAGTTGTTAAGCAAATCATAATAAAAACAACACTCTATTTACCAATAAGTTTCATAAAAAAGTCTGAATAGTGAAAAAACATTGGATATAGGTGCTAATTCTTGCGATTGAAATTTTTAAGTGTTATAACAAAAACATAAGCAATAGCATAAATAACTGGTAATACATATTCAAAAGCAATGCATATATTTCTGCGTACATATTATTTAAATATTTGAGGAAAGAAGTGGATGGAATGCGTATTATCGGGATAACTTAAGATCATCTGCCACTTGAGATGGTCTTTTTATTTTCGAAATAATTTCAAGGAGTGAATATTTATGCATATAAGTACAGGGGACACGACGTTCATGATGCTTTGTACGGCAATGGTATGTCTGATGACGCCTGGCTTGGCCTTCTTCTATGGAGGACTTTCGAGAAGCAAAAACGTTCTTCTGATTATGATGGAGTCGTTTGTTTCAATGGGAATAGTTACGCTGATCTGGATCTTCGGCGGATTTGGACTGGCATTCGGGCGTGACGTTCACGGGATTATCGGGATGCCGACTGATTATTTTGCGCTTCATAACGTTTCGCTCGTGCCAAATGCAGTGCACGCAGCATCGATACCTTTTGCACTGTTCTTTTTGTTTCAATTGATGTTTTGCGTGATTACGGTTCCGTTGATTACTGGTGCATTTGCACAAAGACTCAACGTCAAAGGGTACGTTTTGATGCTTATTTTCTGGACGATTCTGGTTTATCTTCCGGTATGCCACTGGGTCTGGGGAAATGGTTTTCTTGCGAAAATGGGATTCGTTGATTTTGCGGGCGGAACCGTCATCCATACGACGGCCGGCTTTGCGGCACTGGCGAGCATTGCGGTTCTTGGCAAGCGTCAGCTTAAAGAGCGCAGCATGAAACCAAGCAATCTGATGGCTGCGGCGATTGGGACCGGTCTTTTGTGGTTTGGATGGTTCGGATTTAATTCAGGCGGTGCTTTGAAAGCCGGGCTGTTGGCAACGACTGCATTTATGAATACGATTGTCGGCCTTGCAAGCGGAATGGTCGTTTGGCTGATTTATGCCAAAGTTGTTCACGGACGCATCAGCTTTGTCGACGTGCTCACCGGATCGGTGGCCGGACTTGCGACGATTACGCCTTGTGCGGGCTTCATTAAACCGACGATGGCAATCGTTGTCGGAATCGTTGCCGGCATCGTCTGCAACGTGGCCGTTTCCATCCAAGAAAAGCTTGGCTGGGACGATGCGCTCGGCGTTTGGGGCGTTCATGGCATGGGCGGCTTTACCGGAACGATTTTGATCGGTATCTTGGCAAGCAAGACCATTAATGGCATCGCTGCTGGGTGGCATCAATTCATGGTTCAAGTCGGCGGAGTAATTCTTGTTGCCGTTTATGCATTCGTCATTACATGGATTATTGTCAAGGCGCTTGCCATGATCACTGATATCAAGCCGACAAAAGAGCAGGTCGAAGAAGGACTCGACAAGGTTTTGCTTGATGAGGCGACTTATGATTTCAGCTCTTTGAAAGGAGGTAAAAAATAATGCTTGGAGTAGTATTGCTTTACGTTGGTATTGTTTTAATCAGCAATGGTTTTTACGCCGTCGAAGGCATCAAGGACAAGTCGATCGTCGTGATGAACTTCTTTACTGGCGGACTGGGATTAATCCTGAACATTGTTTCAATTTCTTATGGCGTAGTTGCGGGAAAGCCTGAAAGTTGGTTCTACGCAAGCGCAACAGGTTTGCTGTTCGCATTCACGTATCTTTATGTTGCACTCAATACGATTTTTGACTTTGATCAACGACTTTATGGATGGTACAGCTTGTTTGTTGCGATAAATTCAATTCCGGCCGGAATTTTATGTTTCCGGAATTTTGGCGGCAATTGGATTTATGGAATCATCTGGTTTGCTTGGGGAATTTTGTGGCTGACAGGATTTCTTTCAAACAATCTCAAGTGGAATCTTGGAAAGTTCCCGGGATATTTGGGAATCGCCGAAGGAATTTTAACGGCTTGGATTCCGGGATTTTTGATGCTTTTAAACATGTGGCCTAAGTAGAAAGAAGGATAAACGATGCAGCTTACAGAGCGTGAAAGAGAAAAGATGATTATCAGTTTGGCTGGCATGATCGCACAGCAAAGAAAGGATAAAGGTTTGAAATTAAACCATCCGGAAAGCGTGGCTTTGATTACGAGCTATATTCTCGAAGGTGCCCGTGCCGGCAAAACGGTTTCTGAACTGATGAACGAAGGCGGACAGGTTTTGACAAGAGAAGACGTCATGGAGGGCGTGCCTGAAATGATTCCGATGATTCAGGTTGAAGCAACCTTTGTCGACGGCACGAAGCTTGTCACGATTCACGATCCTATTCGTTAAGAGAAAGAAGGAAATTTAAATGATTCCAGGAGAATACAAGTTATCGGATGAAAAAGTGCCATATAACGTCGGCTACGAAGACGTCTCGCTTGAAGTCAAGAACGTCGGCGACCGTGCCGTTCAAGTCGGCTCGCACTATCATTTTTATGAAGCAAATGAAGAAGGCTTGCGCTTTGATCGCAAGAAAGCCTTTGGCAAGAGATTGGATATTCCGGCGGGAACTGCCGTCAGATTTGAACCGGGCGAAAAGAGAACGGTAAATTTGATCGACTTTGGCGGCAAGCGTCGCATATTTGGCTTTAACAACAGGGTCAACGGCTACCTTGACGAAAGCACGGAGGAATAATTATGAGTTTTGAAATGGATAGAAAGCAGTTTACTCAAATGTTCGGACCGACAGTCGGTGACAGCGTTCGTTTGGGCGACACGAATTTATTTGCACGCATTGAAAAAGATTTGACCGTGCATGGACAAGAAAGCAAGTTTGGCGGCGGCAAGGTTTTGCGCGACGGCATGGGCGTTAACGCAACGGAAACGCGCGAAAACAACCCTCTCGTAGCAGATACGATCGTCAGTGATGCAACGATCATTGACTACACGGGCATTTATAAGGCAGATATCGGCATCAGGGACGGCAAGATTTTGGCAATCGGCAAGGGCGGCAACCCTGACAACATGGACGACATCGATTTTGTCGTTGGCGCAAGCACGGAAGCAATTTCCGGCGAAGGCATGATCGTAACTGCCGGCGGCATCGATCTTCACGTTCACTACCTTTCACCAGGCTTGACGCACGCTGCGCTTGACAACGGGATTACGACGCTGTTTGGCGGCGGAACCGGTCCTGCCGACGGCTCAAATTCCGCAACGTGCTCACCGGGCAAGTTTCATATGCACCGCATGATTGAAGCACATGACAATGAACCGATCAACGTCGGCATCATGGCTAAAGGTGCGGGCGCAACTCCTGAAACAATCGAAGAACAGATCAAAGCAGGCGCTGCCGCCGTTAAGACGCATGAAGACTGGGGCGCAACTGCAGCCGGAATCGACAATTCGATTAAGGCAGCAGACAAATATGACGTTCAGTTTGCCGTTCACACCGACTCGTTGAACGAAGGCGGTTTTGTCGAGAACACGATCAACGCATTCGGCGGTCGGACGGTTCACACGTTCCATACTGAAGGTGCCGGCGGCGGACACGCTCCTGACATTATGATCGTTGCCGGGCAAAAGAACGTTTTGCCTTCTTCAACGAATCCGACGAACCCGTATACGAAGAACGTTATCGACGAACTATTCGATATGACGATGGTTTGCCACAACCTTGATCCTAAGGTTCCTGAAGACGTTGCCTTTGCTGAATCTCGCGTTCGCAAGCAAACCGTTGCTGCCGAAGACGTTTTGCATGACATGGGCGCATTGAGCGTCATGACTTCGGATGCGATGGCGATGGGACGTGTCGGCGAAGTCGCAATGCGCTGCTGGCAGCTTGCCGACAAGATGAAGCTTCAACGCGGACCTCTTGAAGGCGACTCAGAATATTCAGACAACAATCGTATCAAGCGTTACGTTGCCAAATACACGATCAACCCGGCAATCATGAACGGCATTTCAGATTACGTCGGCTCAATCGAACCAGGCAAGTATGCCGATCTCGTTATTTGGGAACCGGCAAAATTCGGTACGAAGCCGAAGATGGTTCTCAAAGCAGGCATGATCGCATACGGCGTCATGGGCGACGCAAGCTCCAGTCTGCCAACGCCTGAACCGCGCATGATGCGCGATCTTTACGGGGCAAAGGGCAAGGCGGTCGGCAAGACGAGCATTACGTTCGTTTCCCAATATGCTTATGAACACAACATCAAAGAAGAGCTCGGTTTGAACAAGATCGTGCTTCCCGTTCACAACACGCGCAATTTGACGAAACGCGACATGAAGCTCAACGATTATACGCCGGAAACGATCAAGATCGATCCGCATTCCTTCAACGTTACGATTGATGACAAATTAATTACTTGCGATCCCGTTGAACGGATCTCGTTGGCACAAAGATACTACTTGTACTAATAAAAAATGCAGGGGTCGGATTCTTATCCGGACCTCTGATACTTAACGATACTGAAGAGAGGGAAAAAGATGATTTTAACTGAGATTTACCGAAACGTGGACGACATCCCCGATATCGAAAGCTGTCATATTGAAACAGCAATGGTCAAAAGCGATGATTTGCTGAAGTCGATTCAAAGAGTAACCACGGATCACGGCAATGATTATGGAATCAGACTTGAAGACGAAAACCAGGTTTTGGAATCAGGCTCTGCATTTAAAATCGGCGAAAAGCGTCTGCTCGTCATCAGCGTGATTCCGGACGAAATGATCGTGGTAAAACCGAAAAATATTGATGAAATGGGGGTAATCGCACACTTGCTCGGGAATTTGCATAAGCCGGTTCAGGTCAAAGACGGCACGATTTCGCTTTTGTTGGACAAAGTCGTCGTAAATACGCTTGACAAGCGCCATGCCGATTATGAAATCAAGCAGATCAAGCTTGACGAGCCGCTTAAGTATGCGGACTTGACGAATGGAAAATGAAATTTTGAACTATCTCGAAGTGTTCCAAATCTGCGACTCGACGTTTCCAATCGGCACGTTCAATCACTCTTTTGGGATGGAGAATTATCTGCATGATTGGCGCATCAAAAAAGCCCCGGAATTTAACGTTTGGATCACGAATTACTATCGCTCCCAATTTAAGTACGGAGAAGGTTTGCTGACCAAGATTTGTTATGAGGCAATCGAACAAGACGACTTCGAGAAAATCATCGAATACGACAATTCTTTGACCAAAGCGACCCTTGCGCTTGAAACAAGGGAAGGGACCAAGATGATCGCGCATCAGATGATCGGATTGATCAATCGAATCTACGGGAATTCGATCAATCTTTTGAATCGCTATGAGCAAGCGATCGATGATGGAAAAGCATACGGAAACCCGGCAATCGTTTTTACGATTTTTGCCCACTATAAGGGACTGAAACAGAGCAATCTGACGCTGATGTACGGTTACAGCGTCGCTTCGACGCTCGTGCAAAATGCAGTGCGGGCAATTCCTCTTGGTCAAAAGGAAGGACAGGTCATCTTGAACGGACTGATCTTTCTTTTGGACAAAATCTGCGCAGAAATCTCGGAATTGGATGAGGAATTTCTCGGAGCAAATGCCCCGGGATTGGAACTTGCGCAAATCAAGCATGAGACGCAAGACTCGCGCTTGTTTATGTCATGAAATTAATTTATAAAGGAAGTATTTTAAATGAAACGTGCAGTAAGAATAGGCGTTGGCGGTCCGGTCGGCTCCGGCAAGACGATGTTGATCGAACGCTTGACGCGAAAATTGAATGATGAATACAACATGGCCGTAATCACGAACGACATTTATACGAAGGAAGACGCCAAGTTCATGGTCAAAAATTCCGTCCTCGACAAGGATCGAATTATCGGCGTTGAAACGGGCGGCTGCCCTCATACGGCGATTCGTGAAGATGCTTCAATGAATCTTGCGGCAATCGAAAAATTGGAAAATCGCTTTAATAACGAGCTCGACATGATTTTTGTCGAAAGCGGCGGCGACAACCTGGCCGCAACGTTCAGTCCGGAACTGGTCGATTTTTCAATCTATATCATCGACGTTGCCGAAGGCGAAAAGATTCCGCGCAAGGCGGGTCAAGGAATGATCAAGTCTGATTTGTTCATCATCAACAAAATCGATTTGGCCAAGCATGTCGGAGCAGATCTTGCTCGCATGAAGAGCGATTCTGAGATGTTCCGCAAAAACGGAACGTTCTTGTTCACCAATCTTAAAAAAGATCAAGGATTGGATGAGGTCATTGATTGGATCAAGAAGAACTGCCTGTTAGAGGACTTGGAAGCATGAGCATGTATGACGGAACGATCAAATTGAGCTTTGTTTCGAGAAACGGGCGGACGGTCGCAAAAGATGCTTACAGAAGCGGCAATTCTCGAATCTCATCATCAATTCCGACAAATGACGGAACCCCGTATTATTTTTTGATTGCAACCGGCGGCGGCTATACTGAGGGCGAAAGCTATTTGCAGGAAATTGAACTTGAAAAAGATACGCATGCCGTTTTGACGACGCAGACGCCAAACTACGTGTACAAGAGCGAAAACATGAAGCTGACCCGGCAAAAGGCCAAGGTCGACGTGGCCAAGAATGCCTGCCTTGAATTTTACATTGACGAGACCATTCCTTATAAGAATGCTTATTATCGGCAAAATACAGAGATTTCAATGGGGCACGGCGCCAAATTGATTCTGACGGACGGCTTGACGAGCGGGTGGTCGCCTGACGAACGCCTGTTCCAGTATCGCCAGATCGGTTTGAAGACAACGATTCGAATGGGAAGCGAATTGCTTTTGAATGATTTTTTGCTGGTCGATCCGACAAGCGAGCCGATGCATGAGTTCGGCTATTTTGAAGGAAAAACCAATTTCAATTCCGTCGTCATTATTGATGAGGATGCGGATGAGAAGATGGTTGACGAGCTGAGAAAATATTTGAACGCTTACCGGACGAATTCCGCATGGGGCATCACATTGCTTGAAAAATCAGGGCTTGTTTTGAGAGTAATGGGGGAAAGCGCTCATGCAAACCATAAGCTCATGTGGCATTTTATCGAGTATTATCGAAAAGAGATTTTGGGATTCGAAGCACTGGATTTGCGGAAGAGCGAACATCTTGAGTTGGGGTGGTAAAAATGAGTATTTTTGTTAATTTTTTGGTGGCAGGCTGCGGAGCATTTTTCGGCGGCGGCGTAAGAAAGCTGTTGTCCGACTGGCTGAATGGTGATGATAAGCCGTTTCCTGTTGGGACGTTTGTCGCAAATGCTGTCGGTTCGCTTTTGATCGGCGTTTTGCTGACGATGTTTCAGACAGGCGAACTGACGGGGATGATGAACGTATTTTTGGCAACCGGCTTTTGCGGTGGTTTGACGACATTTTCAACCTTTACGCTTGAAGTCTTCAAGTATTTTGGAAAGTCAAAGCAGAACAAGGCTGTCTGCTATTGGATCCTGAGCGTTGTTGCCTGCATCTTTTGCGTCTACTTGGGGATCTGGCTTGATTTTATGATTTAGCAAGGTGATTTTTATGGATAAGAGAATAGAATTATTGATTGTTTGTTTAGGATGTTTTTTAGGCGGAGGGTTCAGATATCTTGCCGAATTTTTCGTTTCGTTCAGATATTCCGACCAGTTTGCGGTTTTGATGGTCAACCTTGTCGGATGCTTCATCATCGGAATCGTAACTGCTCTCGTAACCAAAAAAACCGTTTCGAAAAGCTGGGGAAAGTTTTTGACGACCGGCTTTTGCGGCGGATTGACGACGTTTTCTTCATTTGCGAGCGGCATTAATCGCTTGATGTTTTTCGGAAGCACGGGTTTGGCCGTCGTGTATATCGTCTTGAACATGGTTTTGGGAATCTTGTTTGTGTATCTCGGATGTTTCTTTGTTCTGGGCGACAAATTAGGCGAAATTTTTGATTAGCGAGGAAAGCCAATGCATATTCCGGATAATTATCTCAGTCCTCAGACTTGTGCGGTGATGTTTCTCGCTGCTGCGCCTGTCTTGGTCTATTCAATCAAAAAAATCAAAATCAGACTGAAAGAAAAGAAAGAGCTTGCTCCGATGCTCGGAGTTGCCGCATCATTGTCTTTTCTTATGATGATGTTCAACGTTCCGATTCCGGGAGGAACGACGGGACATGCTGTCGGCGGCACGCTGCTTGCAATTTTGATCGGACCGGATGCGGCCTGTATCGCTGTTGCCACGGCACTCTTTTTGCAGGCGTTTTTGTTTGGAGACGGCGGGATTCTTTCGCTTGGAGCAAATATTTTCAATATGGCCTGCGTGATGCCTTATGTCGGATATTTTATTTATTCATTCTTCAGGAAGAAAGGCCGTGACGGTCTTGGAGCAATCATCGGTTCCTACCTCGGAATCAATACGGCCGCGCTGTTTGTCGGCATTGAACTCGGGCTTCAGCCGCTTTTGTTTCATACGGTGAACGGACAGCCGCTTTACAATCCTTACCCTCTGTCGGTGACGATTCCGGCGATGTGTCTGGCGCACCTTTTGGTCGTTGGCTGGATCGAGGTTTTCTTCACGTTCGTCATTTATAAGTTCGTGCAACGCGTCGCACCCGGTGAGCTTTACGGTGAAAGTTCGGGCGAATTCAAAAAAATCAAAATTTTTTACGGAATAATTTTGGGACTGATTGTTCTGTCACCGCTTGGACTGCTGTCAAAGGGGACGGCTTTTGGAGAATGGTCGAACCGAGAGCTTTTGGCAAGGCTCAAAGCAGAGCATCTTGCTTCCGCTTTGCCGCACGGACTTTCTCATGGCTTGTTTTACCAATCGTTTTTAAGCGATTATCAGGTGCCGGCAACGTCGTCTGAAATTTTGGGCTATGTTTTGAGCGCATTGATTGCGGTGCTTGTCTTTCTATTACTAAGCAAGGTTTTGATAAGTTATGCAAAAGAAAAGAAATGAAATGATTCCGGCATGGCTTTTGGAACGTCAGGAGCCGGTTGAAATTTCCGAAAAGAAAAATTATGTCTTGGCCAATCTCAGAACCGTTGACAAAATGCTGCTTTATTTTTCGCAATCGAGACCAGACTATGAAGCAAAGGGACTTCCGTGTGTCAGGTTATTCGAATTAGTAGTCATGATTATCTGCATATTATTGTCAAATACAGTCCTTTTTCTTGAAATAATGCTTGTTATCGTAATGCTGCGCCTGGTCTTTCTCCCCGGAACGATTGTCAGGGAAACGATGGCGAAACTTTTAAAGCTTATGGCAGTATCATTGCTGGTGCTTATGCCGAGTCTGATTTTGCACAATGACAATTTAGGAATTTTTTTGGCACGAACCGGATTGGTAATGCTTTATACTGCGCTGTTTTTGGCAACTACTCCATGGAAACGGTTTATCGAAGCTTTGGAGCAGCTGCATTTTCCAGGAGTAATGATTTTGACGCTTGACATTACCATCAAGTACATCGGAATTTTGGGAAGGCATCTTGAAGAAATTTTGACAAGCATCAAACTTAAATCTTTCGGTAACGGAAGCAGCCAAAAAACGGTCGGCGTCATTTTGGGACAGCTTTATCTGACGTCAAAGAAAAGGATGGTCGAGCTTTACGAGGCAATGCTTTTGCGAGGTTACGACGGCGAGCATTTCAAAGCAAAAAGCTTTAGGCTCGGAATCGTTGATTGGCTGACGATTGGCGAAATTTTGGCAGTGATAATTATTTGCGGGGTGATCAGATGATAAAGACTCAAGGTGAAGGAAAATCTCATGATTCGTTGATCGGGGATTCAAAAAGCAATCAAATGATAAGGATCAAGGACGGAAGCTACAGCTATCAAAACCAAATCGGGTTTCAAGGACTGGATTTTGAAGCTGAAGAAGGCGAATCCGTTTGCATCATTGGTCCTAACGGTGCCGGCAAATCGACTCTGCTGAAAGCCGTCGTCGGATTGTATCCTCTTGATGAAGGCACCTATGATTTTTGCGGGCAAAGAATCGATGCTGTTTTTTTGAAGGATCGCAAAAAATCCGGCAAACTTTATCAGCAAATCGGGTTCGTCTTTCAAAACAGCGAAATTCAGCTTTTCAACACGAGCGTTTACGATGAGATTGCTTTTGGTCCGCGCAACCTTGGCCTTGCTGAAGAAGAGGTCAAGGAGCGGGTCGAAGACTGCCTTTATCTGCTGCAGATTGAAAATTTGCGGGATCGCATCCCTTATCAGCTTTCCGGCGGCGAGCAAAAGCTGGTTGCAATCGCCAGCATTTTGTCATCCAATCCTGAGGTCGTCATCTTTGACGAACCGTTTAACGGTCTTTCGCGCAAGCACTGTCGAGCGGTCAGCGAAGTCATCCAAAAACTCAGAAAGGCGGGAAAGACGATTATTATTTCGAGTCATCATTTCAACCAGATAAAAAATTTGGTCGATGAAATTTATATTTTTTCAGAAGGGCACACGATCGTCAAAAAGATTGCGACAAGCGATCTGAAAAATATGCCGGAGTTCGGGGAATATTTGGATAATATGTAAGGTGTGGAGCCGAACGTTCATGAGCCCGTACGCAAGCATTGGGCGACCGAAGGCGAGCTTGCCTCGTCCAGGGAGGCCTTGCTTACGGACAAACGGCTGTTTTTGACCATTTTGTCCGTAATCGCCATTTTTGGAACAGGCCAATTACGGACAAACTCCCAATTTTCATCGACTTGTCCGTAAACAACAATGACTTTGCCAAATGCAGTGCTGTATGGCGACTGCTAAATCACGGCACCTGACTTCGATTACGGGCAAAACGGCGATTTTTAAGGTTTGCCCGTAATCTGAGGCCACACGGCTCTGTCGAAGGTAACTGAGTAGAATATTTTTTCAAATTTTGGGGGATTTTGTTCTACTTTCGGATCCGCGCGCCCAGTTGTACTATGTCCTGTCAAGTATACAGTTCAAATATAAAATTTTAACTGACAAGATACGACTTGATTGCGGAATTGTTCTGCGGTCAAGCCGTTTTTTGATGCATAGGCGCGTTTCCTGCTGATGAAGTCTGACCTTGAGAAGTTTGTTCGTAAGCGGTCATCAAAATAACGATGTGTACACGAATAGCCCGAGATAGTATGATTATCTCGGGTTATCATGTATGCATCGCTTTATTTTTGGGTAATGTTCCACGGAAGGAACTTTCGGAACCTTTCAGGATCAAATATTTCAATACTGGTAATTTCAGTCAGTACTTTTCTCAAATACTCTTCGGGATTCAGGTGATTGAGCTTGCTGTATATGTCAGTGATAATGCGACAGCGTTAGCCTGCGCTCCCTCGAATGTTGATGAAGACAACCAGTTTTTCCTTCCCGGTATTCTCTCTTTAACAGAACATGCTGCACTGTTATTGGATAACTCCAAATGCCCTTTCTCAAAAAGGATATTCCTTTCTTGGCTAAGAACGTATTTTCTGGCTTTTCCCAGTGATGATCGGACATTTGTATACTGCCTGATGATATTCAATAAGCTTCAGTCTTACCGGTACAAATTTCACCTCTTCGCGAATCTTTGAATTCTCTAATTCTTCATTTGTTCGGCATTTCATTTGATTCAAGATGGAACCGTTTTTTCTCATCTTCTTTGATCATGATGTAAAAAACACACGCTTCCTGTAAGGAAACGTGCGCCACGAGAGTTTACTTGAAGTATGCTCTTGTATAATCGGTTTCGCCGACAGAGTGATAAAGTACACCTGAAAGCTTTGGATTGACGAGGTGACTTTCAGTCATGGTATAGAGCGGAACGACGGGCATGTCATCGTTCAGCAGCTGCTGGGCATTGCGCATGTTCTGCCAGAATGCCTTCTCATCATTGCCGTTTTTCCTGGCCTGTGCCAGCTGACTGTCATATGCCGGACTGTTATACTTGCCGTAGTTCTGGGGATTTGATGATGAGAGAACGTCGAAGTCACTTACAGGATTGGCGAAGTCAGCAAGCCAGAGGGTCAGGTTCATGTCGAAGTCGCCGTTGCTTACCTTGCCACTGCTGCTCTTGGACGGCACGGATTCGACGTTGACCTTTGCGCCCTTGAAGGCTGTTTCGACCTTGGACTGCACGAACTGACCCACGTTTTTGGAAACGGTCTGGTCATCCGTGACGAGGTCAAGTGTGACGGATGACTTGCCAAGCTCCTTCATGCCCTTGTTCCAAAGTTCCTTTGCCTTCTTCATGTTGAATGTCTCGGAAGGAGTCATTTCCGTTGCGAAGTCCCTTCCTGTCGTCGGGTCGGTTGCAAGTTTTCTTGCAACGTAGGTTCCGGAGGCGGTGGAGCCGTCACTCAGGACTTTTTTGGCAAGTTCGTTCCGGTCGAGAGCCAGATAAACGGCGTGCCTGAGGTTTTTGTTGCTGAACGCCCTGTTTTCTGCAAGATTCATCCTGAGATAGTAGACACCTCCGCGGGTCAGGTGCATCAGATTCTTGTTTTTCTGCAGCCCCTGTGCGGTTGTTCCGGTAATCTGCGCATCGTCCAGTTTGTTTCCCTGGAAGAGCTGGTGCGCCGTGTTTGAGTCCTTGACAATCTGCATGACCATCTTGTCCATTCTGATGTTCTTTCTGTCATAGTAGTGGGTGTTTGGTGTCAGTGACCACTTGTCATTTGTGCCGGTCCAGCCCTGTACCTTGAAGGCACCGTTGCAGGCGACTCTTGTGCTGTTCGTCCCGTATTTGTCGCCGAACTTCTTTACGTACCCTGTATTTTGCGGGAAGAATGCCGGCATGACCATCATCTTGTTGAAGTAGGGCATTGCGTATTCCAGGTCGACTCTGAGCGTATGCTTGTCCAATGCCCTGACGCCAAGACTTGAAGGAGGCATTTTGCCGGCTGAAATCTGTTCGGCATTCTTGATGCCGGTGAAGATGTAGTTGTAGCCGGACTTTGAGGTCGATGCCGTTGACCTGCGCCAGGAGGTGACGAAGTCCTGTGCGGTGACCGGGTCACCGTTTGACCAGCGGGCATTTTTGCGCAGATGGTATGTGTATGTTCTGCCGGAGTTTGTCGGTTTGACGATGCTTGTGGCCATCGCTGGTATCAGTTTGCCGTTTTTTCCGGCACGGTACATGCCTTCCATCGACTGTTCCAGGACGTTCCATTGAGTCAGGTTTGCCTGGTTGGAGTTGTCAAGCGACAGGATGTCTCCGGTCTGCATCAGATACAGTGTCTTCGAATCGGATGCCTTCCTTTGATTTGCCGAGCAGGCTGTCAGCATGACTGTGCCCGACAAAAGCGTCAGTGAAGCAAGCAGCATTCCTTTTATTTTCATGAAAAATACCTCCTTTCAGATCAGGCACCCTGGAACGTTCCGTCTTCGACGTCCTGCAGGAACTTGGACAGTGACTTGAAGAATGCGTCAGGATTGTCTACGTTGTGACAGTGGCCTCCGTCAGGAGTTATGACCAGTCTGGAGTGAGGCAGTGTGTTTTGCATCCTTCTTGCAGAATCGAGCGGCATGGTGTCGAATTCACCGAACGTCAGCAGAGTCGGAGTCTCGATTTTATGCAAATCGGCGCGCCTGTCCCATCCGTTCAGCGTGCCCACCATGACGAACTCGTTGTTGCCCTGGAAGTGGTTGTAGACGGTCGCCGCTTTCAGGCTGACCATGTGCTTCAGCTTCGGATGGCGCGTCACGTAGAGGGAGTAGAGCTTGCGGACCAGATGCTGGTACATCGGGTCGTCGAAGTTCTTCTCCTCCTCGACGTCGCGCATGTACTGCACCTCAAGGTTGGAGAAGAGGTCTTCGCGCAGCTTGTTGACATGCGGCGCGTATTCCTCGATGTTGTCAATCATGCTCATCAGGACGAGGCCTTTCAGGTGCTGACCGTATTTCAAGGCGTATTCCTGCGCCAGCAGTCCGCCCCAGGAATGGCCCAGCAGATAGAAGTTTTCAAGTCCCATCTTCTGACGGACTTCCTCAAGCTCGCCGAGATAGTAGTCAAGGGTCAGGAAGTGGCGGTTTTCCTCTTTGCTGAAGTCGGGCTGGTCCGAGTGATACGATCCAAGCTGGTCATACATGTAGACCTCAACGCCCATGTCATTGAGGTAGGGTGCGAAGTTCTCGAAACCTTCGTGTGTTCCGCCGGGGCCGCCGTGGACGCACAGCAGTTTGATTGGACCCTCGCCCACCTTGCGCGAGAAAAGATGATATCCGTTGTTCAGAGTTAAGATTGTCGTTCCTTGATTCATTTTATTCACCTCATGTATTGTATTCATGAAGAAGACGGAAAGTAAAACGCCCTGCAGGAATCATATGACTCCTGCAGGGCGTTTCCGCGGTACCACCTGCTGTTTGCCGGTGTGGAAACCGGCCTTGTCACGTGCGGCCCCGCGCCGTGCGCGAGGCGATACGTCAGTACTGTAGAGGGTACAACCTGAAACTGCTCATCGCAATTTCCGCTCAAAGGTGATTTTCGAAAAGCTTCATTGTAATTCCCTTACACCAGGACGGGAACTCTCTTGATACGTAAAAGCAGCCTACTCTCCTTCTCATCGCCGTTTAATCTTCATTTAATTTTATTCTATTTTAGCACTGTTGCATGATTTGTCAACGAGATATTTGAATTATCTGGAAAAATACAGAGGCACCATGTGCGCGGGGTCCTCGGTGTCTGGGAGCCGGCCCTGCATTTTTCAGTAAACGTCATTATGAAGAAACAGTGCCGAAATTTTTACCGCAAAGTCTAAAAGCCTGTCTATACCAATAATGAGATACTTAAGTGAAAATGCATTCCTGACAAGTAATTTAAGTTGTTTTAGTTGTATGTACATTTGACGGGACAATGTATATTTTTATTATAATTTACATTTTAGGGTACAATTGACAATAAAATCAAAAAAGTTGAGAAAAATCAAATTCTAGAAAACGCCATTATTACTGTAGTGACGGAATGTTCTAGTAAAAAAAAGTAAAAAATAGTGATAAAAATTAATTGACAACGATTTCATTTTAAATATAATGAATAATGTAAATGGTTTCAAAAAATGTTTTCGGAGGGTATAACTATGATGGCTACAAAAGAAGAAATTTCAATGACAGGATTTGCAATTGTTGCTTATGCAGGTGATGCAAGAACAGCTTTGATTCAAGCGATGGACAAAGCGAGCGAAGGCAAGATCTCGGAAGCTCGCAAACTAGTCAAGACGGCTGAAGAATCAATCAATCTTGCACATAATGAACAGACAAAGCTCTTGAGCGCTGAGGCAAGCGGAGATGACATGGATGTAACGTTTATCATGTGTCATGGACAAGATACTTTGATGACTACGATGTTGCTCAAGGATCAGATGAAAACGATCATCGATTTGTATGAACGCATCAACAAGCTTGAAGGGAATCCGCTCGAATAAGAAGATTAAGTTTGAAAGAAGGAAAGAATAATGCACTCATTTGAAGCTAAAATTGAAAAAATGAAACCTGCATTTGAAAAGATTGCGTCCAATCCGTATGTTTCAGCAATTCGTGATGGTTTCATTGCGGCAATGCCGATTATTTTATTCTCAAGTATTTTTACGTTGATTGCTTATGTTCCGAATGCATGGGGATTTTATTGGAGCAAGGCGATTGAAAATGCATTGATGCTCCCGTACAACTATTCAATGGGACTGTTAGCTTTGTTCGTAACAGCGACAACGGCTAAAAATCTGACGGATTATAAGAATCTCAATCTACCAAAAGTAAATCAGATCAATCCGATTTCCGTAATTATGGCGGCTGAAATTTCGTTCTTTATCGTTGCTGTCAAGACTGCCAATGGCGGCGTCGATCTTTCATTCATGGGTACGAAAGGCTTGATTGCTGCTTATGTGGTAGGTTTGATTGTTCCGAACATCTACTATTTCTGCGTGAAGAACAACGTTACGATCAATATGCCTGACCAGGTTCCTCAAAATATTTCCCAGACTTTCAAAGACGTTTTCCCGATGGCGTTTTCAGTTGCGTTATTTTGGGTAATTGAATTAGTTTTGAATGGTCTGTTCAAAGCAAACTTGTCAGAATGCGTCATCAACTTGCTTTCGCCGCTCTTCAGTGCAAGCGACAGCTACTTGGGATTATCTCTGATTGCTGGTGCGATGGCCTTCTTCTGGTTCGTTGGAGTGCAAGGGCCTTCAATCGTTGCCCCTGCCGTTGCTGCAATCGAATCAACGAATGTCGATGCCAATCAGGCGCTTCTTCACGCGGGCAAGCATGCATATCACGTTTTGGCCATCAATACGCAAGATTACGTTATGAACATGGGCGGTACTGGGTCCACGTTCGTTTTAGCCTTCATCTTTTTGCTTTTAGCAAAATCAAAGCAAAATAAGGCTGTCGGCAAAGCATCATTCATTCCTGTGACGTTCTCAGTCAACGAACCAATTTTGTTCGGTGCGCCGATTATCATGAATCCGGTCTTCTTCGTTCCGTTTGTTTTGACTCCAATCGTCAACATCTGCATGTTCAAATTCTTTGTAACAACTCTTGGGATGAACAGTATGGTTGCCACGATGCCTTGGACGATTCCGGCTCCAATCGGTATCATCGTCGCAACTGGATTTGCTCCTCTTTCGTTCCTTTACGTAGCGTTGGCTTTGATTCTTGACGTTTTGATCTGGCTTCCGTTTTTCCGTGCATACGACGACGGCATTCTTAAAGAAGAACAGGCAAAAGAAACAGAAGAACTTGCAGCTGTAGGCGAAGCTTCTGTTCAAGATGCAACGGCATCAGAAACTTCAGAAACGACAACACCATCAGAATCAAACGATACGATTACGCAAGATACGAATGTTTTGGTAATTTGTGCCGGCGGCGGTACTAGCGGGATTTTGGCAAAGGCTTTGAATAAGACGGCAGAAGAACGCAAGCTTCCTTTGCATGCAGCCGCAAGAGCATACGGACAGCACAACGACATTATCAATGACATGGATCTCGTAATTCTTGCACCGCAGATGGACAGCATGCGCGGCAATTTGCAAAAGATCTGTGATCATAATGACATTAAGCTTTTGACGACGACGGGCAAGCAATATATCGAATTAACGCGCGATGCGGACAAGGCTATCAGATTTGTTGCTGAAAACACGCATTAGTACTGAATTTGGAAGGTGAATCCTATGTACAAGCTACCAGATGATTTTTACTTTGGAGGGGCAACGGCCGCATATCAATGCGAAGGTGCCACGACAGAAGACGGGAAAGGAGACGTGATTTGGGATACTTACTTGAAGAATCAGGGAAGATTTAATCCTGATCCGGCCTGCGATTTTTATCACAGATATCCCGAAGACCTCAAATTGTGTCACGATTTTGGAATCAATGCGATTCGCGTTTCGATTTCATGGGCGCGTATTTTCCCGGATGGTTTCGGAAGAATTGAGCAAAGAGGAGTTGATTATTATCACAAGCTTTTTGCCAAATGCAGAGAAGAGGGCATCGAACCGTTTGTAACCCTGCATCATTTTGATACTCCTCAATGCATGCAAGATATTGGAGGATGGCTTTCAGGCGAGATGCTGGATCATTTTGTCGAATTTGCCAAGTTCTGCTTTGAAGAATTCGGTTCAGAGGTCAAGTATTGGATCACGATCAATGAACCGACGTCGATGTCATCGCAACAATATATCGGTGGTACGTTCCCGCCGGGAATCAAGTATGATTTTCGTAAATGTTTCCAAGCAGAGTACAATATGAACCTTGTTCACGCCAGAATCGTAAAGATGTTTAAAGATGGTGGCTATGATGGCGAAATCGGAATCGTTCATGCCTTGCAGACGGTCTATCCGATAACGGACGCTGAAGAAGACAAGCACGCTGCTTTGCTGCAAGATGCGCTCGATAATTCGTTTTATCTTGACGGGACGCTTTTAGGAAAGTATTCTTCTGAAGTTTTGAGCCTTGTCAAAGAAATTATTGAGAAAAATGGTCAAGAAATGATAGAAATCAAGCCGGAAGACGAATCGTTGCTGGAAGAAGCGGCCAAAGAAATGGATTTTGTCGGAATGAATTATTATTTCAGCAAATTTATGCGCGGATACGCCGGGAAATCCGAAACCTTCCATAACGGAACGGGTGAAAAAGGTTCATCCGTAAGTCGCTTGCAAGGCGTCGGAGAAGAAGTCCACCGCAAAGATATTCCGTCGACCGATTGGGACTGGCCGATTTATCCGAAGGGCATGTTTGATCAGCTCAGTCGCATCAAGAATCATTACAAGTGGGACAAGGAAGTCTATATCACTGAAAACGGAATGGGATGCAAGGATAAATTCTTGGAAGATGAACAAACTGTGAAAGATGACGAACGAATCGATTACTTGCAAAAGCACATGGAAGAAGTTGCCAAAGCAATCGAATCCGGTGTCAACGTTAAAGGCTACTTCGTTTGGTCGCTGCAGGACATGTTCTCATGGACAAATGGTTATTCTAAGCGTTATGGACTCTTTTACGTCGACTTTGAAACTCAAAAAAGATATCCGAAAAAGAGCGCATATTGGTATAAAAAAGTCAGTGAAACAAAAGAAGTTTAGGCTCAGCATCAAAAAACAGCTGCATGATTTTCTTGCAGCTGTTTTTTTGACGTGCTTTTTCATAAGAGAAAAGACGATCTGATATTTAAAAATGCTTTTGTACCTTAAAATACTTGTTTTAATCCTTTTCTTTTGGTGAAAAACTGCTTTCTCTAAAAATCAGCCGCGTTCCGATGACGACTTTTTCCGGAGCATACTCGACCTTGTTTTCAATCAATTCGCGCAGTGCGAGTACGCCGCGAGCCCCCATCTGTTTGGTATGGACTCTGATCGAGCTGAGAGCCGGGAGCGTGAATTTTGCGTTGGCTGAATCATTGAAGCTGATAATATTGACGTCTTCCGGAACTTTGACATGATTTTCGCTTAAAGCGCGCAAAACGCCCACCGCCATCGTATCGCTCGAAACAAAAAGCGCATTCGGAAAATCTTCCAGATTTCTGCTTTCAAGTGCTTCAGAGATCAGCTGGTATCCTGATTGTGGGGAAATGTTTCCCAAGAAGACGTTTTTGGGAGTATAGAGTTTCTTTGAACGCATGAAGTCGCGGAAAGTTTTGAGACGCTCATCGTAAATTTTTTCATGGTTGTCATTGGTTCGACCGTTGCCCGTAACGATGCCGATTCTTTCCAGGCCGTTATCCAAGAAGAAATTCAGCACGCGCTCCACTGGAGTGATCATATCGGTTACGACACATGTTAAGTTGTTTGAAAGGGTATCTTGACCTACAAAAACGATTGATGAATTTTTTTGGATGATATCGTTGATTTCTCCCTGGCTGTAACGTCCGATAGCGATAACTCCGACTGCATCCTTGATAGGATCAAGCAGATCGTTTTTGAAATAGCGCTCAATCGTGTATCCGTATTTTTTGGCTGCTTCTTCAACGCCGATTCGAATGGAAAGGTAATATTCATCCTTTAGTTCCTGTTCTTCAGTGTACCATTGAACGATTGCGAGATTTTGTCCGCTTTTTGCTCGATTTTTCGGGAGAGAATAATTCATGTCATCCGCGATTCGAAAAATTTTTTGTTTTGTTTTATCTGTAACGGAAAGTGTCGGATCATAGTTCAGTACGCGAGAAACGGTCGAAATCGAACATCCGGCTTTCTTTGCAATTTGACTTAAATTGGCCATGTAATCGCCACCTTTCATAATTTATTGTAACTCATCCAAAGTAAAAAATGGTAAAAAAACAGAAAAATAACTGAGGATATTTTGTATAATTGTTGATATATCAAAAATTACAGCAGGAAAAACTTCCGTCTTAATTATAAAAATTGAATAAATTATGATAAGGGTGTTTTACGAGTTAATAAATATGATATATTAGAAGTAAAATGTCGGGAGATGATAAAATGCTCAAAAAAGAAAGATTGATTGCAATTCAAAAGGCAGTTGACGAAAAAGGCATCGTTAATGTCAACGAGCTGATTGAAGCTCTTGACGTTTCTGATATGACAATCAGAAGAGATCTTGACGAATTGGCAAAAGCCGGAAAGATTCACCGGATACATGGCGGTGCGCAACGAGTTGAAAATAGCGAGGACGTTGAACTTACTCGTAATGAAAAAACAATCGTCAACTCGGAATTGAAAGAACAAGTTGCCAAAAAAGCAGCCGATCTGATTGTCCCGGGCGATACATTGTATCTGGGACCAGGAACAACGATTGAACCGCTTATTAAATATGTTGAACATCCCGAACAAGTCCGCGTCGTTACGAACAGCCTGCCCGTTTTTGAAGCATGGAAGCAGACTGATGCGGAAATCGTATTGATCGGAGGAAATTTTCGTAAGAAATCCGGTGCTTTCATCGGAGGGCTTGCTGAGCAGATGTTAAGGGAACTTAAATTCACCAAGGCTTTCGTCAGTGCCAACGGAATCAATGACGAAAGCGTCATGACGGCAAATGCCGAGGAAGGTCAAACTCAGGCCGTTGCTCTCAACAATGCTCAGGAAAAAATCATGATGCTTGACGAAACCAAATTCAATCGCAATGATTTTTACCGTTACTACAATTTATACAATATCGACTGTATCGTTACGTCCAACGGTTTGTCAGACAGCACGTTCAAGCACTATTCGTCTTATGTTGATATCAAAAAATAAAAAGACAGCCCCACGTTGGCTGCCTTTTTTGTATTAAAATACTTTTACGTCAAATCCTGCTTTAAATTCATCGCTTTGTTTCAAAACATTTGTGTAGTATTTGTGTTTGAAATCTTGATCGGAATCTACGGTATCTGCGACGCTCCACCAAGGCTCGATACATACGAATTGACCCTTTGCCGGATAAGACGACCAGATTCCCAGGGCTTTTGAATCGTTGCTTGAAACGGCAACTCCATGGCCGTGTTTTTTGCTCTTGAGGATGAATGTTTCTTTTTCTTGTTTCAGGTCATAAATCAATGCATCGTCTTTGAAAGTTTCATGCGTTATTTCAAGCGGAGAGCATTTTTCCTGATAGGCGTTTTTAGGGTCGATCAGGCTGTTTTTCAACGGGATGCGCAAAAGCGTCGTTCTTGGTTCGGTTTCGATCACGTAATCTTCGAATCTGTCACCTGCTTCAAGCAGCGTGGAAAATGCAGGGTGTGCTCCGAGACCGAAGTACATCGTCTCAGTACCGGTGTTCTTGACTGAATAGTTCGTTTTCAAAACGTTTTCGATCAATTCATAGGTGATTTGCAGGCAAAAATCATAAGGATAGTTTGTTTTTGTCTGTTCGTCTGAGCATAATTCAAGCGTGACCGAGTTTGGCGTTTGATTGACAACGCTGAATTTTGAGTCGCGCGCAAACCCATGCTGAGTCATGTGAAATTCTTTTCCTTCAACGAAGTACTTGTCGTCTTTTAATTTTCCTTCAATCGGGAATAGCACTGGAGCATGGCGCTTCCAATACTTGGCATCCCCGTTCCACAAATATTCGCGAGAACCGTTCTTTTCAACAAGAGAGGTGAGTTCTGCACCGTGTTCGCTGATCAATGCGCGTAATTGTTCATTTTCAATTAAAACTGTCATTTTTTCAACCTTCTATCTGTTCAATTTCGATCAAATCACCAGTAACGCCGATTTCTGCACCGGCTTCGATTTTATCTTTCCGGCAAGCGTGAACGAGTTGGAATTTGTTCTTCTTGACGATGCGTTTGTTTTTTGCGCTGAATTTTTCTGGGAGAGGCTGATTTGAACCCTCCGGCAAAATGACGATGACTTTGAAGCCTGAAGCATGAACTTTGATCGGGCTGTAGTGAAGTGTATCGCTGTACATTTCAAATACGGTGCCGGCAGGAACGAAGAACAGCTTTGCATCTTCTTTCGGGTCGATCGATCCTTTTTCTTCCAAAATTGCTCGATGAGCCAAAACCATCACGACGTCCGTCAAGGCAACGTTGACTTCGCTTCCCTGATGATATTCGACTGCCGTGAAGTCGCGGGTCTGTCCGGTGCATTCGCCGGCTTCAAGCGGCATTCCGGCATAAACCTCGTTTGAAACTTGCTGAATTAAAGCAAGTTTTTCCAAAGCGGGGTTTGAAGGCACGTAAAAGTTCTTTTCGGAATCAATCTTGACGTTTTTATTGCAAAACGCCTCAAGTTCAGTGAGATCAAATTCGTTCCAAAGCGTTCCGTACTGCTTAAAAGCCGGATCATCGATTCTTTTAATGTCATATGCGCTGTTTTTGGCACAGATTTCTTGATAAGCATCCATAAAAAATTCCTCCTAATTGATTTTTTCGATTACGATTTGTGAATAGTAGTTTTCAAACAAGCTGGCATCGATGCAGCCCGTTTTGGCATTGAGCGTATTTAAGATGCCGGTCGTCATTGCCGTCTTCAAAACTTCATCAACGTCTGCTTTCTTATTCAAAGCGTAAGCGAGGCCCGCGACCGTCGAATCGCCTGAACCAACGGGATTGACGGCATCGATCTTGGGAATCTTGGCATAAAAGAGGTCCATGCCGGCTTTGGCCATGGCGCCGTCCTTGCCGAGCGAGACGACGACCCATGGAATTGAAGAAAGCAGAGGGTTTTCTAACAATATTTTTTTCAATTGATCCAAATCGTCGATCTTTTGGCCTGCAATCTGGGCGATTTCGTCTTGATTCGGCTTGATCAGATAAGGTCGGTGGAGACTCGTGAGACTTTTAAGCAAAGGCTCTCCGGAAGAGTCCAACAAGGTTTGGACACCGTGTCTGTCCGCAAGTTCGATCAGCTGCGAATAAAAATCAGTCGGCAAACCTTTTGGCAGACTGCCTGAAATAGTCATGAGATCGATTTGGTCAAGATATTTTTCAAGGTGATCAAGGAAATCGTCTGCTTCCGTTGCCGTGATTTCCGGGCCGCTTTCAAGAATTTCCGTTTGTTTTCCGTCGTCGTGCAAAATGGCGATGCAGTTTCTGGTTTCGCCAGAAATCTGCATGAACCAGTTTTCGATGTTGTCTCCGCTCAGTTTTTTTGCGATGAAGTTTCCAAGATCTCCGCCTAAAAATCCGGATCCGGCAACCTTTTGACCAAGCTGCGCAATTACGCGAGCGACGTTCAATCCTTTGCCGCCAGCGGTTTTTCGAGTGGTCGAAACGCGATTTACCGTGTCTAATTCCAGGTGGTTCAAAGGATAGCTGATATCGACAGAAGGATTCAGAGTGAGGGTCAGAATTGGTTTTGGCATTTAAGAACACATCCTTTTGGTTTGTTTTTGTTTGTACGAACATAAATTAACATTTTTGAGCAAAATAGTCAATAGGAGCGAAAGGAAACTAAAAAATGGCCAAATATAGGAAAAAAGAGATATAATCAAGTCCCTATAAACCCGAGGTAAAAAATTTTTTAAAAATAAATTGTTTATTTTTGTTGACTAATGAACGAGATAGCGCTATCATAAAGTTGTTCAAAAGAAAACAAACAGGAAGTGATAATGTTGAGTGTTGAAGAACTACAGTCGCTTTTTGATGAAAATGCAATTTTCATCAGCAAAAGTACTCAAAAAGAAGACGTTATCAAAGAAATTTCAGACAAACTGTTGAAGATGGGATTTGTCAAAGAAAAGTTTTTAGAAAACGTTTTAGCACGTGAAAAAGACTATCCGACGGGAATAGATCTCAGCGTGGTGGATCCGGAATTGCCTAATATCGCAATCCCGCATACCGAAGCAGAGTTTGTGAACGTTCGAAAGGTCATCCCGGTGCATTTGGACAATGAGATAGAGTTCAATAATATGATTGCTCCGGATCAAAAAATGAAAGTCAAATTTTTGTTTATGATTTTGAATGATGATCCTGAGGGACAATCAAACATTTTGGCTCAAATAATGAATCTTGTTACGACCACGCCACCTAACGACTTAAAAACGTTCTTTAAGAGTACTGATACTGGCGCTATCTATAATTTTTTAAGCAAAAAATTCAATTAACATTCAGGAGGAATGAATTATGATTAAGATTTTAGCTGCTTGCGGTGCAGGCGTTAACTCAAGCCACCAAATCAAGGATGCTTTGGAACAGGAAATGTCCAATCGCGGATATGACGTTCAATGTGATGCAGTGATGGTTAAGGATATCAATGAAGAATTGCTTTCAAAGTATGATATTTTCACACCTATTGCCAAAACTGATCTTGGATTTGACCCTAAGATTCCCGTAATCGATGCCGGCCCGATCCTTTACCGTATGCCGATGATGGCACAACCTGTTTATGACAAGGTTGAAAAAGCAATTAAAGAAATCAAGGCAAACAATCCTGGTAAATAAATTTATTTAAAAAAGCAGGGATCGTCGAGATGCCCTGACAGCAATTATATTTATACATGCATTTAGCATGGGAGGTTATGCACTATGTCTATGATTATTCATTTTGCCAACATGGTCTTTAAGCCTATCATCAACTTGGGGGCTGCCCCGATGATGATGATCGTGTTGACGCTCATTGCACTTTGTTTCAAAGTCAAATTCAGCAAAGCGCTCGAAGGCGGCATTAAGCTCGCGATCGCTTTGACCGCCATTGGTTCCGTGATCGGCGTTTTGACGACGCAATTCCAAGATGCTCTTAACGCATTCGTTAAATCAACAGGTATCAACCTGTCGGTTACCGACGTTGGATGGGCCCCTTTGGCAACGATTACTTGGGGTTCTCCGTACACGCTGTATTTTTTGTTGGTAATGGTTGTCGTAAACATCATCATGCTTGTGCTCAACAAAACAAATACGCTTGATGTTGATATTTTTGATATTTGGCACTTGGCCTTTGTCGGATTGTTCTGCATCTTCTGCGGCGCAAATCTGTTCGTTGCAACATTACTTGTTATCTTTATTGGGGTTTTGAAGATCATCAACTCCGATCTCATGCATCCGACGTTTGCAGATCTTCTTGGCACCACGGCAGAAGAAAACCCAATGACGACGACGCACATGAACTACATGATGAACCCGGTTATCATGGTGTTCAACAAGATTTTTGACGTATTATTCCCATGGGTTGACAAGTATGACTTTGACGCTGCTACTCTTAACAAGAAAATCGGTTTCTGGGGCAGCAAGTTCGCTATCGGTATTTATTTAGGCGTATTTATCGGATTGCTTTCGCACCAGACGCCAAAAGCAATCTTCACATTGGCATTTACTGCCGCATTCTGCCTTGAGTTGTTCTCTCTTATCGGTTCTTGGTTCATCGCTGCCGTTGAACCTCTTTCACAAGGAATTACGAATTTTGCGAACGGCAAACTTAAAGGTCGTCGTTTGAATGTCGGATTGGATTGGCCATTTATTGCCGGCCGTGCTGAAGTATGGGCAGCCGCAAACGTTTTGGCACCAATCATGCTTCTTGAAGCATTGGTTCTTCCTGGCAACAAGATTCTTCCTTTGGGCGGCATCATTGCCATGGGCGTAACTCCTGCTTTGCTCGTCGTAACTAGAGGCAAGATCATTCGCATGATTATCATCGGTGCAGTAGAATTGCCGCTCTTCCTTTGGGCAGGGACATTGACCGCACCGTTCGTCACAAAGACGGCTAAAGCAGTCGGAGCATTCCCGACAGGCGTTGCCAAGTCTACTTTGATTTCTCACTCAACGATGGAAGGTCCTATTGAAAAGATGCTTGCTTACTTAGTCGGCAATGCTTCACAAGGCGAAATCAAATTTATCCTCTACGCAGCATTGGCACTTGTCGTTTATCTGCTGATCTTCATCTGGTACGCATTCCAAATGAAGAAGCGCAACAAGGAATATGCTGAAAAAGCAAAGGAAAACGCATAAAATAAAACAAAACAGAACAGTTTAGTTTGCCGCACATTCGTAATTGTCGACGAATGTGCGTTTTTTGAAAATAAAAACAAAAAATAAACAAAAATATTCAAGAATAATGTTGACTTTTGTTTATTAAGGTGTTAATTTAGAACATGTAAGGAACATAAACAAACATAGGCAAAAGGAAAGGAGTGAGTCCCATGCTTAAAAAGGAACGTTTGATGAGCATTCTGAAACTTGTTGATCAAAACGAAATCGTTACGGTCAATGATCTGGTTGAAACATTGAACGTTTCCGATATGACGATCAGAAGAGATCTTGACGAACTGTCCAAATCCGGAAAACTGATTCGAATTCATGGCGGAGCGCAAAGCATTTCTGACGGCGGAAAAGAAGAGCTGTCACGTAATGAAAAGCGCGAACTGCATTTGAAAGAAAAAGAGGAAGTGGCCAAAAAGGCAGCATCAATGATTGAATCTGGCGAAACCATTTACCTTGGGCCTGGGACGACTAATGAACTGATTGCGAAATATGTTGATGATGTTTCTTCATTGAGAATCGTTACAAACAGCCTTCCCGTATTTGAGGGATGGAACGTAAAAGATGGTGTCGAGGTCGTTTTGATCGGAGGAACCTACCGTGAACGTTCAGGTGCGTTTATTGGTGGCTTGACGAATTCGGCGATTGACCGGCTGAAGTTCACGAAAGCATTTGTGGGCATCAACGGAATTCATGATGAACGAATGATGACTGCCAATACCGAAGAAGGTCAAGCTCAGCTTGCCGCATTGAACAATGCCGGATTGAAATTTGCGGTCTGCGATTATCACAAATTGAATCGTGATGATTTCTACTGTTTCTATAACCTGTACAATCTCGATGCTTTGATCACGAACAAACAGGCAAGCAGCGGTTCGCTCAGACATTATCAGGAATATACGAAAATTATTCTTGCTGAAGACAGCTATGGATAGATAAAGGAGAGATACTTATGAAAATTGCAGTTGCTGCTGATAAGGCAGGCTTTGATTTAAAAGAAACGATCAAGACTTATCTTACGAACAAAGGATATGAAGTGCTTGATCTGACGGAAACGCCGGCAGAAGATTTTGTTGATTCGTCAGTCGCAGTTGCTCATGCCGTTTTGGATGGCACGGCACAACGCGGAATCATGTTTGACGAATACGGCATTGGTTCGGCAATGGCAAGCAACAAGGTTCATGGCATGGTAACGGCAAACGTTACCGAGGAAAATACGGCGCATATGACGACTCAGCACAACGGCGCAAAAGCAATCGCGATCGGTGCCGGAATCGTCGGCCCTCGATTGGCTGAAGCGTTGGTTGATTCGTATCTTAGCGTTGAATATGCCGGCGGACGTCATCAGATTCGCCTCGACATGCTTGAAAAACTCTATTGATCAGGAGGCAGCGACATGATTATTGCTTTAGGAAACGACCATATTGTAACAGATGTAAAAATGCAGATTTCAGATTTCTTGAAAGCTCAAGGACACAAGGTGATTGATGTCGGAACTTACGACAACACGAGAACTCACTATCCGATTTACGGTTTGAAGGTTGCCGATCTCGTTCGCGACGGGAAAGCTGATTTGGGCGTCGTGCTCTGCGGCACCGGCGTCGGAATTTCAACTGCATGCGATAAGAACGTCGGTGTTCGGGCTGCGCTTGTCGGTGACGTCGTAACCGCAAAGTATGCGCGCGAACAATTGAATGCGAATGTTATCAGTTTTGGCGGCGCAGTTGTCGGCGAACACCTTGCTGAAGACATCGTCAAAGCATTCCTTGATGCTAAATACGATCCGACTCCACAAAACGAAGCACTCATCAAAAAGATCGATGCTGTTGAAGAAGACAATGAAGAACAACACGACAATCCTCATTTCTTCGATCATGAGATGAAACTTTGGGATGAAGGATACTATCACGATTAAAACACTGGATTTGAAAGGAAAAGAAAAATGTCAAATAAAATCGAAGCTTTAAAACGTTTATCAAATAAAGACGGCGTGATTGCAGCCTTGGCAATCGATCAACGCGGATCGCTCAAGAAGATGCTCGCAAGCGCAGCCAACAAGCCTGCAAACGAAGAAGACATCGTTGAGTTCAAAAAGGTGATTTCACATGAACTTACGCCTTATGCTTCAGCAATTTTGCTTGATCCGGAATACGGTCTTCCTGCTGCAAAGGTTCGCGATGAAAATGCCGGCCTGCTCGTAGCATATGAAAAGACCGGTTACGATACGACTGAACCAGGCAGAATGCCAGACCTTTTGGCTGAATGGTCAGCCAAGCGCTTGAAGGAAAACGGTGCCGATGCCGTAAAATTCATGCTTTACTACGATGTTGACGAAGACGATTCAATCAACTCTCGCAAGCAGGCATTCGTTGAACGCATCGGGGATGAATGCGTTGCAGAAGACATGCCGTTCTTCCTTGAACTCATGTCTTACGATGCAAACATCGATGACAACAAGAGTCGTGAATATGCCAAGGTCAAGGCACACAAGGTCAATGACATGATCAAGGAATTTGCCAAGCCGCGCTACAACGTTGACGTTTTGAAGGTTGAAGTTCCGATCATCATGGACTTTGTTGAAGGATACGGCGATGGCGAATCGGTTTATACGAGAGAAGAAGCAAAGAAGCTGTTCAAAGAACAAGATGAAGCAACGAACGGCGTGCCATATATCTATTTGAGTGCTGGAGTTCCTGCCAAGGTCTTCCAAGATACGCTGGTTCTTGCGCATGAAGCAGGCTCAACGTTCAACGGTGTTCTTTGCGGCCGCGCAACATGGCGTCACAGTATCGAACCATTTGCTCAGGAAGGCGAAGAAAAGGCAATCGAATGGTGCGATACGGTCGGAAAACAAAATATTGAAAGTTTGAATGAAGTTTTGAAAGAAACGGCAACTTCATGGGAAACAAAACTGTAAATCGTGTATAATTCAAGAGATAGGGCTCTTTTTTAAGAGTCCTATTTTTTTATGCAATACTTGGTAAAAAATATTCTTTTCGCAAAATGCAGTACACATACTGAATTTCTTCGCTGGCTGATTGGATTGTCAATTTGGGGTTGCGTGCAAAACGTCGATTTTTGAAATTTGTCCGTAAAAGCCTGCCGGACTTCAAGGGTTCTGTTAAACCAAGAGGCTTCATGGAATTGATTTCTGCACAGACGCTTCAATTTTTAGCAGGATCTTGTAAAACTCGTTCACACGTCCAAATGAAGATCTCACGGATGACGAAATCAGACCGTGCGGCTCCGAAGGCCCACGCTAATTATCTTAATGCGTGTCCGAATGAACTGCGGATGCTCCAAAGAAGCCGCAGATTATGAATTTAGAATCCGAACAATAGACTCAAGAAATAATATCCGAAAAAGTTCACTTTTCACTTGACGGACATAGCATGTTTGTTAGAAAATTCAAGATAAAGAGTTCTCGTAAATTGCAGAGAACTAAGAATAAAGTATAGAAATTGGGGTAATTATGAGGAAAGTGGTTAAATTCGGCGGAAGCTCTCTTGCCGATTCAAAGCAGTTTGAAAAGGTCGGTAACATCATCAGTGCCGACGAATCAAGGCTATACGTTGTTCCAAGCGCTCCTGGCAAACGTTTCTCAAAGGACACGAAAGTCACGGACATGCTGATCAAAGCTTATGAAATTACGGTTGAAGGCGGCGACTTGGGCGAACAGCTGAAGAAAATCAAAGCACGATATGATGAAATTATTGACGGACTTGGACTTGAGCTGACGCTTGACGATGAATTTGCGACAATTAAGGAGAATCTTGAAAAAGATCCTTACCTTGACTATGCTTCTTCTCGCGGAGAGTATCTGAACGGAAAGGTCCTTGCAAATTATCTCGGTTTTGAGTTCATCGACCCTTATGAAACGATTTTTTTCAATGAAGAGGGGCAGCTGAATGATTACAAGACCAACAAGATTTTGAAAAAGCGCCTTGAAGAGGCTGAACATGCAGTAATTCCCGGTTTTTACGGACAAGGAAAGGATGGACGCGTCAAGACGTTTTCGCGCGGCGGATCTGACGTGACGGGATCAATCGTGGCTGCTGCTGCCGGGGTTGATGTTTATGAAAACTGGACCGATGTTTCAGGATTTCTTGTTGCCGATCCGCGTATCGTGGAAGATCCAGAGACGATCAGCACGATCACGTATCGTGAGCTGCGCGAGCTTTCATACATGGGAGCATCCGTTTTGCATGAAGAAGCAATTTTCCCGGTTCGCTCAAAGGGGATTCCAATCAATATCAGAAATACGAATCGTCCTCAAGATGAGGGAACATGGATCGTTGAAAGCACGGCCAAAAAACCTGCCTATACGATTACCGGAGTTGCCGGCAAAAAAGGCTTTTGTTCGGTTACGATTACGCAGGCCTTGATGAATTCTCAAATTGGCTTTGGACGCAGCGTGCTGCAGGCATTTGAAGAAAGCGATATTTCGTTTGAACATATGCCTTCCGGAATCGATACTCTTTCAGTCGTCGTACATGAAGACGAATTCCTGCTTAAAGAACAAGAAGTCGTGGCCCGTCTTCACAGAATGACCGAACCGGATTCGATCGAAATCGAATCGGATCTGGCGTTGATTGCGGTCGTCGGTCGCGGAATGAAGTCTCAAAGCGGGACTGCGGCAAGACTTTTTGCCGCACTGGCCAACGCAAACGTCAACATTCGAATGATTGACCAGGGATCTTCAGAATTGAACATTATCATCGGCGTTGCCAATAACGATTTTGAAGCTGCAATCAGGGCAATCTACGAAAATTTTGTGGCGCGTGTGTAAAAGCTGTCAGGCGAACGGAACGCTGACGATATGTGAATGGTATAAAGTATGGATAATCTCATTAAACAATTAGAAGCGTTTGTCCCTTACAACGAACAGGAAGAACGCGATTTATCCGTGATGCTTGACTGGGCCAGGTGCGGAGCGGACGTTTTGACAAGAAAGAACAAAACGGCTCATTTTTCCGCTTCGGCATGGATCGTATCACCGGATCGGAAAAGTACTCTGATGTGCTTTCACAACATTTACAACTCCTGGTCGTGGATGGGCGGACATGCCGACGGCGATGCTGATTTAAAGCACGTCGTCGTAAAGGAAATAGGCGAAGAGTGCGGCCTTTCCCCGGACAAGCTGCATTTTCTGGATGACGGCATATTCTCCGTCGAGATTTTGACGGTCAACGGGCATGAAAAACGCGGAGAATACGTGCCTTCCCATCTGCATCTGAACGTGACGTATCTTTTGGAAACGGATCCTGCATTTGACCTGCAAAGCAAGCCGGACGAAAACAAGGCGGTTTCCTGGATCAGGATTGCAGATCTCTCAGAGCGCGTTTCCGAACAATGGATGAATGAACGAATTTATTCAAAACTCGTCAAAAAAACTGCCGCAGCGGATTAGTTGAAAGAGGCTTTGAAAAAGTCCCGTTTCTTACTTGAATTAAATGAAATGCCGAATGAAGTTGGTTGATTTGCGACTGACTTTGTCGGCATTTTTAAATACAGTGCTGCTCAATCAAGTCAGCCCAAATTTAATCCGGATTTACGGACAAAGTGCCCGTTTTCATCGATGTGTCCGTAAACGGCAGTGATTTTGCCAAATGCAGTGCTCGCTAAATCAGCGCGCAAAATCCTCACGTCCTGACGGAGCATATCTTTTGAGTGCTTTGATACATGGAAAAAAAACCGATTATTTCGGGGGATTTCCATCATAACAGGCGCTTGTCTTGCATACGAAAAAGAACGGATCAGATTTGCAATTGATTGCAAATCTGATTCGTTTTTTCAATTTGAGGCATCGTTTTTTCAAAGCCTCTTTTTTACAAAAACTTAGATCTTCCTGATGGTGAACCGCAAAGAAGAATCGCCGAAAATAAAAGCGCTTGCACAATTGGTTGGTTTTGCATAAAATAAAAGTGATATAGCGATTGATTAGAGGGATGTTCATGGATATTGAAAAACTGCTTGCGCTTTTTCCGCAAGCAAATTTGGGAGAAAAACAGGCCGGGGCAATTTCATTCAGGCAAGGGGACGCCTTTTTGAATATTCCCGCGGCCGAACTGTCAGAAAAAGAGCGAAGGATTTTGGAAATTTTCTTGGGGAAAACAGCTGATTTTGAAGTCGAACGCGGAGCCTGGCAGGATTATCTGACGAAAAAAAGCGATGTTAAACCAATCAAGCGCGGCAAGATCAGGTTCATCCAATATGAAATACGCTCCTTGAACCAAGATGAGTTTGACATGGAGCTGTTCAAAAAGGCTTTTTCCGCGCTGTTCCCAAAAGAACCGGAATCTGTTTTCTTTTTGTCAAATAACAGCGGCGTGGCGATTGAAAAAATCAATGCTGCAAGTTTTGACAAAGAGGAGTTTAAAGGAATCATTCAGGCGCTTGATGCCGATCTTGGTGCAAGATGCCGTGTATTTGTCGGACATATCTGGAATCATAAGGATGATTTACGCGAACTTTTTTCCGCAGAACGGCGGGTTTTTTTGACGGAAAATCCGTCTGAACAGGTTTTTGATCTGGCCGAAGTAGCGCTTCATCACTATTGTCATGAAATGACCTCAAAAAGTCCGCTTGCCCAAAAATACCATCAATTGATTTCTGAAGACCCGCAGCTGAAAAAAATCGTCGTTGCCTTGTATCATGAAAAAGGCAACGTTTCATCAGCGGCAAAAAAGTTATATCTTCACAGAAACACGCTTCAGTACAGAATAGACAGACTTTGTCAGGAGACCGGACTCAATTTGCGCCGGATGGATGACCTGGTTTTTTGCTATTTGATGCTGCAGTGACCATGGACGCCTTTGAGTGGTGCGGAACTCGAAAAGGAACGTTTTTAGCAACCCGCGTTGTCTATGCAACCGTTTTCGTAAAAGTGCACAAAGGTTGCTGAATTTTTTTGTGCAACTTGTGCTAGTCTGAAGAAAGCCTTTTCAATATAATTGAAAGCGTAAACATGATAAAAGACAGGTGAAAAAAATGGTTGAATTGAATTTAAAACATATTTACAAGCATTATGACAATGCAGAAGACAATCAATATTCCGTAACCGACTTCAATTTGGACATCAAGGATCGGGAATTCATCGTTTTTGTCGGACCGTCAGGCTGCGGCAAATCAACGACCTTGCGCATGATTGCCGGATTGGAAGACATTTCCAAGGGTGAATTTTTGATTGACGGTCGCGTTGTTAACGATGAAGCACCAAAAGATCGCGACATTGCCATGGTTTTCCAAAACTACGCCTTGTATCCTCACATGACTGTTTATGACAACATGGCATTTGGTTTGAAACTGCGCAAGTATGACAAAGAAGACATCGACAAGCGCGTTCATCATGCCGCAAAGATTTTGGGGCTGGAGGAATATCTCCAACGCAAACCGGCTGCTCTTTCCGGTGGTCAGCGTCAACGTGTCGCCCTGGGTCGCGCAATCGTGCGTGACGCGCCGATTTTCTTGATGGATGAACCGCTCTCAAACCTTGATGCCAAGCTTCGCGTTTCCATGCGCGCAGAAATCGCCAAGCTGCATCAACAACTTAAGACGACGACGATCTACGTTACGCACGACCAGACTGAAGCCATGACGATGGCTGATCGCATCGTCGTCATGCGCGACGGCAAGATTCAGCAAGTCGGAACTCCGCAAGAAGTCTACGATCATCCGGCAAACGTGTTCGTTGGCGGATTCATCGGATCACCGGCAATGAACTTCTTCAAAGTGACGCTTAAGGACGGCAAAATTACCGATGACGGCAACAACTTTACGTTGACTGTTCCCGGAGGATGCTTGAAGGTTTTGAAGGATAAAGGCTATGACGGAAAAAAAATCGTCTTCGGCATTCGTCCGGAAGACATTCATTCAGAACCTGCCTTCCTCGAAACGTTCCCTGAGTCTGTCGTCAACGCTGAAGTCGTCGTTTCAGAACTTCTTGGCGCTGACTCGCAGCTTTACAGCCGCGTCGGCAATACGGAATTTGTTTCAAAAGTTGACGCGCGCGACTACCTTGCGCCAGGATCGAAGGTTCAAATGGGCTTTGACATCAACAAGGCGCACTTCTTCGACAAAGACTCGGAATTGTCCGTATATTAAAATCAGACCCCTAGTATTTCAAAGAGGCTTCGGAATGCTCCGCAGCCTCTTTTTGTGTATTTTATAAAATGCAGTGCGTTCTCTCAGACGCGGATCTGTGTCACTTGAGCGCAAATAATGACCGCTTGAACCGAATTTGTTTACAGCAAATTTGAAAAATGGTTAAATTAAAAACGTAAAGGGGTGAGATGATGAGGGTTCGAGTTGAGATCGGCACTGATGTTTCGGAAAAAGAAATCGTTTTGAGAACGAACGAGTACGATGAAGAGGTTGAACGGATGCTTTCGTTGCTGCAAAAAATTCAAAAGATGCCGCAGCTGATTTTTTATAAGGACAGCACGGAATATTTCTTTTCTGCGGATAAAATTTTGTTTTTTGAAACAAGCGAAAGGCAAGTTTATGCTCATACGAAAAATGATGTTTTTGTCGTTAAGCACAGGCTCTACGAATTGGAAGATATTTTGAGCGGAAAATTCATGCGGATTTCCAAATCGACCATCGTCAATCTCAGTCACGTATACGCTTTGACGCAGTCTATTTCAGGATGTTCGATTCAATTTGCGAATACTCACAAGCAGGTTTACGTGTCGAGAAGATATTACAAGCTGCTGCGTGAACGCATGAAGGAAGTGAGGGAAAAAATATGATGAGAAAAAAATTTTGGGGCGTGCTTTTGATTTTAGCCGCGATTGCCTTGATTATCAGTCGCCTGGGTTTGAAATACAGCGTGCCGCTAGGTTTTTGGCAGGTTGTCGGAACGTTGTTCTTCGGGGCTGGACTGATTGAGGGGCTGAGCAAAAAGAAAATCGGAACGAGCGTTTTTTCGATTGCTTTTTTGCTGATTATTTATCAAGACCAGCTCAGTTTGCGAAGCGTCGGATCCTGGACGATTCTTGGGGCAGCACTGCTGATTACGATCGGGTTGAACATGATTTTTAAGCAGCATTTTCAGTTTTGGTATGAAAATGTTTCATCAGGCAAAAATTACATTATCTATGGGGATGACGAGAAAACGGAAGAAGGCAAGGGGCATGAGGAATTTACCGAAAATGAGGTTGGATCGACGATCAAAGTCAGTTCATTTTTGAACACGACGTCGCGATATGTTCAATCGCAAAATCTCAGACGAATCGACGTCAAGGCCAATCTTTCAGACGTCAATCTGTATTTGGACAACGCCATGCTTCAGGACGGGCACGCAACGATCAAAGTTGACGTTTCTTTAGGCGACGTCAACATTTACGTGCCGAGGTCATGGGATGTCAACAACAGCGTCGATGCCTTTTTGGCAGACGTCAAATTCGTCGGCATGCCGTCCGGTGAAGGAACCCAGAACCTTAAAGTCGAAGGAAGCGTCCGCTTGGGCGACGTCAAGATTCACTACGTATAATTTTAAGCGGAGATGATGCCGCACGGGATTTTCTAAAAAGTTTCTTCTTAATTAAATGAAATGTCGAACGAGGCGGGTCGATTTGTGACTTGTTTTGTTCGACATTTTTTCAATTTTGATAAGTGAAAACCGGTTCATTTTGCAAGATGCAGTGCTGCGAATCAGCGTGCCAGCTCTCGGTTACGGGCAAAACGTCGATTCTTGAAATCTGCCCGTAAAATGCAGCTCCCGGTTACGGGCAAAACGTCGATTTTTGAGATTTGCCCGTAAAAGCCAGTCTTCGGTTACGGGCAAAACGTTGATTTTTGAAATATGCCCGTAAAATGCAGCTCCCGGTTACGGGCAAAACGTCGATTTTTGAAATCTGCCCGTAAAATGCAGCTCCTGGTTACGGGCAAAACATCGATTTTTGAAATCTGCCCGTAAAATGAAGTCTTCGGTTACGGGCAAAACGCTGATTCTTGGAATTTGCCCGTAAAATGCAGCCCTCGATTACGGGCAAAACGTCGATTTTTGAAATATGCCCGTAAAAGGGTGGCTCTCGGTTACGGGCAAAACGTCGATTTTTGAGATATGCCCGTAAAATGCTGCTCTCGGTTACGGGCAAAACGTCGATTTTTGAAATCTGCCCGTAAAATGCATCCCTCGGTTACGGGCAAAACGTCGATTTTTGAAATCTGCCCGTAAAATGCCGCCCTCGGTTACGGGCAAAACGTCGATTCTTGGGATTTGCCCGTAAAAGGCGGCCCTCGGTTACGGGCAAATGGGCGATTTTTGGGATTTGCCCGTAGAATCCAGTCACCGGTTACGGGCAAAACGTCGATTCTTGAGATTTGCCCGTAAAATGCAGCACCCGGTTACGGGCGAAACCTCACGTTGCATATAAAACCCGGATGATTCGCAATAAATCGCAAGCATCCTGATTTTTTAGCCGTCTCAAGGGTTATTGGTAGCGCAATCATTTGTTTCTGTGTTATCCTTAGGTAAATAATTAAGGACGGGTGAGATAACGTGAAGCTGTTGGTTACAAAAGAAGGAAAAGCAACATTTGCAGTCGGAATCGTTTTGGTTTTGTCGGGGCTTTTGATGACGAATCCCGTTAATGAAGATAGCATGATCGTTTCGATCATCATCGGCATGACGGCGCTCATCAAAGGTGGATTCGAATTTTATTTACGACATGTTTTCTTCAAACACTATGGCAATCATCTCAATCAGCTTGTTGCAATGGGAATAGTCAACATCATCATAGGGTTGATCATGACCATCCCTCCTTACCCGTCGCTTCATATGACGGCATATTTGTTTACCTTCATGTATATTTCAGGGGCGATTTCTCAACTGACGGTCATCAAGCATCTCAGCTTTTCAGGCAATGATTATTATGTGGTGCTTTTGGGCTTGAACTATATGGCGTTAGCAATGGGAATCTTTCTGCTGATGAGTCCGCTTTTTTCTGATACTTTAATCAAGTGGCTAGTTGCCGTTTATCTGATTGTGGCAGGATTCGTGCATATCGTCGGTGCTTTTTGTGAACCGAAATCCGGCAGATAAAAAAAATTTGAGCTTATCATTACCATTAGTTATCAATTATGTGATACGATATAATCGTAAATTGATAAAGGATGGCGATTGTTATGGAAACAATTCAACACAAATTTAATTGGTTCAGTTTGGTTGTAGGTGTTATTTTGTTTGTGGCAGGCATAGTCACATTCATTCATCTAGGTACAACGCTTGAGTTCATCTCTATTATCATAGGTGTAACGGCAGTTGTTAAGGGTTTGTATGAATTATGGTTCAAGCACGTTCTTGATACGACGACCGAAGAAAAGACGCTTGGTCTTTTTGCAATGGGGATCGTTGATCTCGTGCTTGGCTTCCTGTTCATTTTCAAAGCTGCAACTGGTGCCCAGGTCGTAGCGTATATCTTTGCTTTGTGGTTCATCTTCGACGCAATTGTTCAGCTTGCTTCTTCAAAGCAGTTTAAAAACGCCGGCAAAGCACACTACGTCTGGATGATCGTATTGAACGTCATTGCCCTGATTTTAGGCATCGCATTGTTGTTCAATCCGCTCCTTGCCAGCATCGCAATCGTGTGGATCGTTTCAATCTACTTGGTTGTCACAGGCATTTCGCAGTTTATATCTGCATTCTAATTTGTCTGCGAACGAGCCCCGTTTCGGTTTGAAACGGGGTTTTTTGTCAGATTCAGTGCGGCATCCTGATTCCGAAAACGAACGCGGATTTTTTGAAAAATGCAGTGGCGCAACCTGATTTCAAAAAACAAATGAGGCTTTCATCTCTGCATTTATCAGAAAAATCGGGGGACGTGCTCACATCGAAAACGTGACGTCTTGCGGTTTCTTTTTGACCGCTTGGTTCAAGATGCTTGTAATCAAGCAAAGTTTGAACATATAATAGGTCCATCAAGCAAACAAAGGGGGAATTCAGCTATGAAGGAAAGGGCAATTGAAGTTTCGAACCTCAAAAAATATTTTAAAGACGTCAAAGCCGTCGACGACATCAGCTTCTCGGTCGAACAAGGCGAACTGTTCGGTTTTCTCGGCGTCAACGGTGCCGGAAAATCGACCGTAATCAATATTTTGTGCACCTTATATAAAAAAGACGGCGGAAGCGTGCGTGTTTTGGGAAACGAAGTCGGAAAGGACGATGAAAAAATTCGGCAGGACATCGGGATGGTTCATCAGGAAAATTCCCTTGATGAGCTGCTGACGGTCAAGGAAAATCTGCGGATTCGCGGGGGACTTTATGGTGAGACTAAGGAAAATCTCAGGGAAAATTTTGACAAAGTCGTCAAACTTCTTGGGTTGAAAGATTTTTTGAACAGACCGTACGGAAAACTTTCCGGAGGTCAAAAACGCAGGGCAGAGATTGCGGCGGCACTGATGCACGAACCCAAGATCCTGTTTTTGGATGAACCGACGACGGGACTTGATCCGGCAACGAGAAAGAAGGTCTGGGAAGCAATCGTTTCTTTGCAAAAAGAACTTGGGATGACCGTCTTTTTGACGACGCATTACATGGAAGAAGCTGCCAATGCAAAGCACGTCTGCATCATCGATCATGGCAAGGTGCTGATGGCCGGAACGCCATTTGAGTTGAAGAATACATACGTCAAAGACATTTTGCGACTTTATTTTGAACCGGAAAAAAAGGATGAAGTCAAAAAATCTGCAGCAATCAAAGCCCTGCATTTGACAAAGGAAACGGACGACATGATCGAAGCAGAACTTGAATGCACGAAGGACGCATTGGACGTTTTGGAGAAAATCAGAGAAGAAATCAAAGGTTTTGAAGTCGTTCAGGGAACGATGGACGATTTGTTCATCAACGTGACAGGGGGAAATAAAAATGCATAAATTTTGGAATCTGGTGAAGAGACATTGTTTGGTGTTCCTTCGCGACAAGACTGCCGTGTTCTTTTCGTTTTTGGCGATGATCATCATCATCGTGCTGATGGGCGTCTTTTTGTCCAAGATGAACGTTGACAGCATTTTGAGCCTTTTGGAGCAATTTCGTCGTTCAAAAGCAACGGCAACAGACAGGAAGAATGCGAAGGAACTCGTTAATTACTGCATCTTGGCCGGAATTTTGATGACGAATTCGCTGACCGTATCCACCAGCGTGATCGGAATATACATCGAAGACATCAAGAGTCATGCGATTGATTGCTTTTATTCGGCACCGGTCAAGCGCAGCATTGTCTCGTTGTCATACATCGCAGCGGCAATGATGATTTCGATGATGATGTGTTTGGCAACGCTCGGCGTTTTTTTGGCGTTTATCGTTTTAGACGGCGGAGAGATGCTTTCGCTGACGAGTCTGCTGAAGGTCATCGTGGGAATTGCGCTCAACGTCGTTTTGTTTTCGATCGGCGCGTACGGAATTTCGCTTGGGCTCAGAAGTTCAAAGGGCTGGTCGACGCTTGCAAGCATTTCCGGAACGCTGGTCGGATTTTTGGGAGGAGTCTATTTGCCGATGGGCTTTCTTCCAAAAGGCGTTGCGAGTGTTTTGAAGTTTTTGCCTTTTTTGCACGGCGCATCGATTTTGCGCAAAAGCTGCGTTCAAGCCGCTTTGGATAAGACGTTTGCCGGTTGTCCGTCAGAAATTGCGACAAATTATCAGGAATATGTCGGCATTACCGTCAAATCCGGCGGGCACGTTTTGAGCACGGCTGCACAGGTCGGAATCATGGTATTGTGGCTCGTTGCAGCGTTGGTAGCTGTTTTTGCAATTTCGCGGAGGAAGCATTTGAACAAATGAAAATTATGATATCGCCTGCAGACGACGAGGAAGAAGAAATTATGATAAGATGCAGTGCCTGATAAATCAGCGCACCAAGCTCTCAGTCAAAAATACCGTCAAACTATTTTGGGTTATTTCCGTCATGGCAGGCGATACGCAAAAACCGAATGACTGCAATTAATTGCAGTCATTCGGTTTTTAATTTGAGGAATATTTTTTCCGGCCTCTCGACCAAAAATTATTTTAGAAAACCTTGAACGGAGGAACAGGATTTGCCTGCGGATGATTGAAGTTGAAAGTTCTGAGACTTTCAAAATCTTCTTGTTTGATCCACGTCGTAGCAGCACCGGCAATCATGAGATTGATTTCGACGTCTTCCTGGTCGCGTTCAGTGAACGGAATGACCACGCAAGGCTTCTGCTGGCTGCGGAACAAAGCAAGCTCATACGCGCAGCCGTCGTCAATGTTGTCGAGATCGTACAAGAAAACGCCAATGTCGCTTGTCGCAACGGCAGTGCAGTCGTTTTGGAACGTGGCAGCGACCCATTCCGGGGTTCCAAAGACGCCTTCCGGATCGTTGTCCACGGTCGCGTCCTTGTACTGGAAGTCAAACGGGAAGTGAATAACGCCGACGGTTTCGTTTTGGTTAAGATATTCGCGCGCTTTTTTGGCGCGTTCTTTTTGAACGTCGTTGAACCATGGCGTAGCTAGATAGATTTTTGTCGTCGGACTTTTTACAAGACCTTTGTCGATCATAAGAGTTCCTCCTTGCGTGCATGACGGCACGTTAATGTGAAATGCAGAACGTGATTGCTGCTTTGATGCAAGCGAGCAAGTCAGTATTCGTCCGTGTTCAAATAGTGCGAGTAGTAATCGACTGAAACGCGGGTTCCGTCAACCGTCAAGCGAGTCACTGAACCGTTTTCGGGACTGACGGTGATGTCGACTTCGGGATCAAAGCGGTGGACGATGCTTCTGATCGTCGTTCCGTGGCTGACGATCAAAATGTTGCAGCCGTCATCTGCAATCTTGTCAAGATATTCAAAACCATTTCCGACGCGTTCCCAGAATTCCCGGTTGTTTTCGGCCTGGTGGAACGGATCGGCTTCTTTGCAGAAGTCGCGCGCATCTTCAATCGAATACGTCGAGATCAGTTCCTTGAAAGTGCGGCAGTTATGCGAGGCACCGATCATCAGCCAGGCCTGGTTGGAATCGGATCCTTCGTAATAGCCGTAGCCTTGTTCACGGAAATTTTCAAGCGTGATCGGAACGGGCGTTTCATTGTCGTTTTCGGACAGAATATAGTTGCAGGTTCTCATTGCGCGCGTCGTATCGCTGTGGAACGCATACGCAAATTTGATTTTCTTGAGGCGCCGACCTGCTTCATGCGCATCTTCAATGCCCTTCTGGGTGAGCGGCGAATCGCACCACCCTTGCATTCGATTATAGCGATTTAAAATCGTTTGTCCATGTCTTACCAGATATATTTTATAGCTCATTAAAAATCCTCCGAAAAAAGTATATCATCATCAGCCAAAACGCGCTACTCGTTCATTTTGCTCAAGACGGCCCGCAGCCTTGGCATGACGTCTTTGTCGCAGGAGAACAAAATGTGGTCTCCGAGTCGAATCTGAGTCGAGCCGTGCGGTGAAATTGCTTTGCCGTTTCTGAAAATTCGACTGATGGTGATGTTTTCGACGAACGGAATCTGACTGACTTCGATGCCGTCAAATTTGGCATTGTTGACGACGACTTCGTAAAGGCGCGAATTGCCGGTAATCATTTGAAGCGTTGACGGCGTTTCGATGACGGCGCTCATTAAACCGACGTTCGTGTCGAAAATATTGAGCGTTTCGACGCCGGCAGAAGCCAGCTTGTGATCCATCTCGGACATGCTTTGCGGATCTGTATTTTCCAGTTCGCAGATGACGCGCTTGACGCCGTATTCCTTGGCCTTCAGAGCCAGATTGACGTTCATCTGCGGGTCGGTGTAGCCAAGGACCAGGATGTCCGTGTCAAATACAGAGCTGTCAATCAAGTCCTTCGGATCAATGCTTGTCAGCAGGCTGACGTTGCCCTTGTAGCGGTAAGTATCGTAGTTTTCCTGCTTATGAGTATAGATCGAAACGTCATACCAGTCCGAGTTGAGCCGTTCTGTGGCGTTGATCGTCACAAGGTTTGCGCCGATGATGTGAACCGTCGTTTTCTTCATGTCTTCCGGTTCGGATGAAAGGAGGCGGTTGAAGCAAAGCGGACCGAAAAGGCAGGTCAGGATGCCGGCAATGAGGAACGCGCCTGATTGCTGGCTCGTGATGACTTTAAGGTCTTCTGCAACCGTCAAAACTGCCAGAACGAGCGTAATCGTCGTTCCGGAAAGAATCGAGCCGGCCAAGGCGTTCTGGCGTTTGAAACGCAGCCGCAGTCCGAAGAAGGCCGGAAGCTTGGCCAGGACGAACGCCAAAAAGAACAACGGAATCAGAACAATCGTCTTTGGATCCGCCAAAAGACTCGGAATGTCGAGCTTGACTCCGGTCAGGATGAAGAAGAAAGGAATCAAAAAGCCGTATCCGATTGCATCCAGCTTTTGCTGCGTGGATTCGCTCGGAGAAAGAAGCTTGATGACGATGCCGGCAACGAATGCGCCCAAGATGTTTTCTGCACCGACGTGTTCGGCCAGGACGACCAGAGTGATGATGACTGCAAATGACAAACGCATGTCGATTTGCGTAGTTGATTTATTGAATTTGGAAAGAGCCGGGAAGAACCAGCGAAAGTGCCTGAAAATCATGGCACCGGCAATGAACAACAGGCCGATGAGCCAAATCTGACTTCCTCTGCCGGCAACGACGGAGCTGTAGATCGTCAAGGAAAGCAGCGGGACGATTTCGCCTAAAACCGCAATCAGAAGAATCGTCTGACCAAGCGGCTTTGACAGAAGCTCATTTTCCTTCAAAACTGAAATGACGACGCCAAGCGCGATTGTCGAAAAAAGAATCGTTGCCAGCAGGACGTTCGTGAACAGGCCGGTGAATTTGAAGAGAAATGCAAGCGCAAAAGCTGCGACAAAGCTTAAAGCGTAGGCCAGGACGGCGACTTGGACCGGCGTGATTTTGGGCGTGTCGTCTGCTTGCTTTTGTTCGAGCTTTGTCAACGGAGCGTTGTTTTTCTTGAAGAGCGAAAAATCGATTTCCATGCCGCTCAAAAACAGCAGCAAGATTACGCCGAACGTGGACATGTCCGTCAGAATCGAATCGATGTGCACCAGGTTGAGACAGCTTTTGCCGATAATGATTCCGACGATGATTTCGGCAACGGACGTCGGCAGAAGCTTGATGTTGAAACGTGCCAGAATCATCGGCGTTGCAAAGGCTGCAATGACTGTGATCATTAATGAAATATCCATGGAATCATCCTTTCTGAGTATTTTCTTTATTGTATCAGTTTAGATTGATTTTTTCTTGAAGAATGACCGTTTTGAAAAGACTTAAATTTCGCTTTGAAGGGTGAAATATGCTAAAATAGATTACTGAAAATTTCTGAAAAGGGAGCTTCCAAATGGCCGACATCATCAAAGAACAAGAACAAAAGCGCATGGATTACGTCGTTGAAAAAATAAAAAATGAAGAAGAAACTGCCAAAAAGAAAATTTCCAGGGCATCTGCCGATACCAAGGCGATTCAGGCTGATTTCAAAAACAACGTTCGCATCAAAACGGGGACGTATTCCGGCATGATGGAAACGGCCTTGACCGTCAGACAGCAGCAGATGCAGCTTGAAGAACGCGAAAACAGCCGCAATCAGGCGGCGCATCGTTTGGAAATTCTTGAACGGATGGAAAAGAAGCCTTATTTTGCGCGCGTTGATCTGAGCGAACAGGGCGAGGACAAAAAAGAAACGATTTACATCGGATTGGCGACTTTTTCGAACGGTCCGGACGAATTTCTCGTATACGACTGGCGTGCGCCGATTTCAAGCGTTTATTACGACGGGGGCCTCGGCAAAACCGCTTATGCGACGCCTGACGGGGAGCGCGAGGTTGACGTGGCCCTGAAACGCCAGTTCATGGTCGATGACGGCAAAATTCTGACTGTATTTGACACGGATGAAACGGTGGGCGATCAGATGCTGCTTGAGGTTTTGGATGAATCTTCCGACGTCAAAATGAAGAGCATCGTCACGACGATTCAAAAAGAACAAAACAAGATTATCCGCGATACGAAGTCTGATCTGCTGTTCGTTCAAGGCGCAGCCGGTTCCGGAAAAACGTCGGCCGTGCTGCAGCGCGTGGCTTATCTGCTCTATCGTTATCGCGGCAATTTGAACTCCGGGCAGATTATCCTGTTTTCTCCCAATCAGCTGTTCAACGATTACATCGATCAGGTCCTGCCGGAACTCGGCGAACACAACATGGTGCAGATGACCTACTATCAGTACACGCAGCATCGCCTTCCGAAGATGCACGTTGAAACGCTCAAGGAACGTTTTGAAGAAGATAATCACGGAACAAACAAGAAAATCAGGGTCATCAAGGACAGTTTGAAGTTTTTTGACGCAACGACCGCATATTCAAACTATTTGGAAAGAAACGGGATGCGTTTTAAAAACATCATGCACAACGGCGAAATCTTCTTCTCGCGCAAGGAAATCAAGTCGATTTACTATAGCTTTAATGAAAATTATCATCTTGGCAATCGCTTGGAAGCAACGCAGGAAGAACTGCTCAAACGCTTGAGCTCAAAGGTTGGTCAAGAAGCCAGAACAGATCGCGTTCAAAAAGCAGTTCAGGATCTGTCGACGCAGGAACTGAATGCTTTGTACGGTGATCATCCGCGCAACTTTGCCGACGGCGACAAGGAACTCCTCTTTTTGTGCAGGCAATACGTGACGAAGGAATTCATGAAAATCAAGCGTGCCATCGTCAAGAAGCGTTTTTTGAACATCAATGCCCAGTACGTTCATTTTTTGCGACACGTTCCTTCTTTGCTCGATCTTTCAAAGTTTGGCGTTTCCGATGACGAATGGCAAAAAGGGGTCGAAAACACGATTGATCAAATCAGGAATCGCAGTCTGCCGATGACCGACGTGTCCTGCTTCTTGTATCTGTACGATCGTATCACCGGCAAGAAAGGCGACATCAGGATGCGTCACGTCTTCATTGATGAGATCCAGGATTATACGGCATACCAGCTTGCATATCTCAAGACGGAATTTCCGCGTGCCCGCTTCACGATGCTCGGCGATCTTAATCAGGCGATTTTCACGAAGGAAAACAGTCACAGCCTGCTGTCTGAGCTTTCGACGATGTTTGACAAAGACAAGACAAACGTGGTTCAGCTGACAAAATCTTATCGTTCAACCAGGCAGATTACTGATTTTACCAAGGAAGTGCTTGTCGATGGCGAAAAAGTTGCCGCATTTAACCGCAACGGATCCTTGCCGACGATGACGATCGCCGCTGACGGGGAACACCTCGTTGAAGACGTCAAAGAACGTTTGATTCAAAACGATGCCTTGAAGATGACGACGGCCATCATCTGCAAGTCGCTTTCGGAATGCGAATGGCTGACAGAACAGCTTAACGGCAAAGGCGTCAAGGCAACGCTGATCAGAACCGAAAATCAGCGCCTCGTTTTCGGGACAATCGTTGTCCCTTCATATCTGGCCAAGGGTCTGGAATTTGACGCCGTCATCATGTGGAACGCCAACAAGGAAAACTATCATGAAGAAGATGAACGCCAGCTGGTCTACACGATCTGCTCGCGTGCCATGCACCGATTGGACATTACCGTTGACGGTGAGATGTCGCCGCTGTTTGACCGGGTTCCAAAAGATTTGTACGAAATGATTGAAAAATAGCAAGGAGACTGGGAAAAAGTCCCGTTTTCCTCTTGAATTACATGAAATGTCGAACAAAGGAAGTCGCAAGTCGACTGATTTTGTACGGCATTTTTTTAAATTCAAGCGGGATTTTTTGTCGGAAAATTCAGAGCTTCATTGTTTAGCGGGAAAATAGATTGTACACAATATAATTAGCCTTTGGTTATAAAAACATATCTCTATTGCCAACGAGAACAAATTTTGATAATATATCCTTCGTAAATATTTCAAAAATAGGGGGAAGTATTTTGAAGAAAAAAGTTATGTTGGCAGCGGCCATGCTCTTGATGGTTGGAGGTTTGAGCGCATGCGGCCCAAATAAGGAAAAGATTTTGCAAAAGACGATCGATAGCCAAAGCAAGATCAAGAGTGGCGAATTGGACAGCAACGTTAGCGTAATTGCCAAGGCGGATGGCTATTCCAAGAAGATTTTGATGGATCTGGACGTAACGTTTACGAAAGATCCGTCAGCATCAAAGGTTGAGACGGTTATCAGCAAAGGTGGTTCAAAGACCAGATTCACGGCAATGTGCGACGAAAAAAACGTTTACTTGAAGGTTCCTTACGCTTCGGAATGGTACAGACAAAGCGTAACAAAGACCGGCAAGCACAACCTGATATCCAAGGATGTAACCAATACGCCATCCAAGTACCTCAATATGATGAAGGATAATGACGTTGACATGGACGTCAAGGAAAAAGGCAACGAGTATATTCTCACTTTTGATGCCGGCAAGAAATTTAACAAGAAACTCAAAAGAGAAATTCTTGAGCAATATATGAGTAGCGCAATCACCACTGCATCAAGCGTAACGTACGGTGATTTGAAGAAATTTGATTTCAAGAATTTCAAATACAGAATCAACGTTGACAAAAAGATATATATGCCAAAGAGCTATAAGGTAAATTTTGCAATCGATGCCAAAGACGGCGGCGACACGGCAACGGTCAGCGAATCGTTAACCGGAAAGTACAAGAACGTCAACAAGGTCAATGCTTTGAAGATGCCAACGAATTACGTCGATCTTTCGCATTGATGTCAAGAAAACCGGCCTCATTTTTCGGGCAAGGTTTTTTTGAAGGAAAATGCAGAGCCGCATCGTTCAATGAGAGAAAATAGGTTGTGTACAATCTATTAGTTGCTGGTTATAAAAAAATAATTTCATTGCAAAAGGTAGCGTTTTCTGTTAATGTAAAATTAATTAAAAAATTCCACAATCAGGGGGTAGCATTGTGAAAAAACAATTGTTATGGGCATCAGTTCTTTTATTGTCGGCCGGGTTATTTTCGGCTTGCGGAAACGGAAACGGCACGAGCAAGCAGGGAAGCTCTGCCAAAAAGGTCAGCCATAAGATGGTCGAATCAAAGGAAGACAAGGTCATCAAGAAATATCTTGAGGCTAACGAAAAAATCAAGGGCGCCAAAATCAAGGAAAAAGTGACCGCTGATACTAATGAAGGCAGCGAGTCAAAAAACGTCAAGATGGACATGGACGTTTCATATTATTCGGATCCTTTTGGGTCAAAGGCTGACGTTGCTACGACGGTGAGCAGTTCGGTTCAGCATTCGACCGTTTTGTCCGACGGAAAAGACATGTATCTGCAGCTTGCAATCGTCTATGCGCGCGGGAAGACATATCGGCGCACGCTGCATGGTCAAATCGGATATAACAAGTTTGCAACGGATGCGGCAAATACCGCGAAGAAATTTTTGAAAACGATGAAGAACAACGGCGCAAAAGTCGCTTTGAAAGAGGAAGGCGACGAATACGTAATCAAGTGCGATGCTTCAAAGACCAAGATGTCTGATAAGTTCAAGACGGAAACCTTCAGAATCTCAAGCCCGATGGAAAATACGTATGCTGAGTATTCCAAGGAAGAACTGAGTCGATATAAGTTTGAAAAATACATATATGAACTTCATATTGATAAAAAATCGTATCAGCCAAAAAGCTATACGGCAAACGTCGTGACCGTCAGGACGGGAACCGACGGAACGAAGAGGTCGCGTGCGATGTCGTTTGACGCAACATACAGCGCCATCAATCAGACTGAACAGATCAAGATGCCGACAACGTACATCGACTATGATCAGAATCACACGAAGAAGTAGCACTGCATTTTTCAACAGGGGGAAGATAAATGAAAAGAAAGCTGGTAATTACGGCTGTGACTTTGCTTGTGACATGCGGACTGTCCGCCTGCGCAGGCAGCGGTAATGCAAAGAAGACAGGCAGTTCCGGAGACGTGAACGTTGACACGGAAAAGAAGGTTTCAAAAAAGGACCGGGTCTTGTCGGAAGCGGTCGGTGCCGAAGAGAAGGTCAAGAGCGCCAAGGTCGAGACAAAGTTCTTCGTCAAGCATACGAGCGGAGATCACGACAACACGGTTTCGTACAGAACGGAAACGGAATACACGGAAAAACCGGTGACGCTCAAGTCAAACGCAGCAATCCGCTTCCAGGAAGGAGCCAGGGACAACAAGTACATTCTGTACTACGACGGCAAGGATCTCTACAACACGACGATGATCGGCCTTAGTCAGGGCAGAAGCTACAGGCAGGCCATTGACAGCGCCCAGTCAAACTACAGGTTCATCGTTCAGAATCCGAACATCGCAAGGGATTATCTTAAGGTCATGAGTGACAACAAGGTCCGGTTCGATCTCAAGGAAGAAGGCGGAGAATATGCGCTGGTCTTCAGGGTACCGGAAAATCCTTCCGAAAGGCTTAAAAAGGAACTGCTCGAGGTTCTCGGCAGAGATGATGCCACGGCGAAGAGACTCTACAGCACGGATCTGAAGAACGTCAGCTTCACCAATGCCACGTTCAACGTTCATGTGGACCGGAAGACATATGAGCCGAAGTCGTTTGGACTTGAGATGACCACCGTCGTCGCATCTGCTTCAGGCAGAAAGTTCACGACGCTGCATTCGTTTGACGGCAAGTACTACAACGTAAACAAGGTTGAAAGTCAGAAGATGCCGTCCAGGGTGGATGAGGTGCTGAAGTAAGCGTGAGTTTAATGTTCTGCTTGTATCGGTTAATACACAGGTTTTCCACATATTAGCCTGTGGAAGAATTTTGCGAAAGCATTATCCACAGGATGGAGTCCTGTGGATAATTATGAAATACTCTTGGAAGAAAAAAGCCCGGATGATTCGAAACTACGGATCATCCGGGCTTTGTTTTGCTGTCATAACAGGAGTGTCGAGTGTCCACAAATGAAGTTGTGAATTTATTCGTAATTTTCGTTCACGTCCCACCTCGTACCTGTGGAATTTCCACCAAGATCGGGGGTGAAGCACAAGTTTTCCATTCGTGCTGATGAGAAACGGAAATATTTCAGTCAAACATCTTCAAGGCACTGCATTTCATCTGTGAAAATCTTCCAGATCACAAGTCAGTTTCTCATCCTTCTGAAATCAGTCGGGCTGCATCCTCTTGACTTGCGGAATGCCTTCGAAAATGTGAAGCTGTCACCGTATCCGATTGAATCAGCGATGTTCTGAATACTTCTGTCGGTGTCTTTGAGCAGGTGTTCTGCTTCCTCCATGCGGATTTCAGTCAGGAACTTCTGAGGGGATGATCCCGCAAATTTTTTGAAGAGGCTGTAGAGGTAGCTTCGTGAAACGGACAGCCCGCGGCATACGTCAAGGATGGAGCAGCCTGTGTCGTAGTTGTCCCTCATGTACTCCACCGCAAGCCGGAACTGGGTTCGTGAGTTGGTTTTTCTGGTGACTTCTGCCGGAAATTCGTCCAGCAGGTCATGGAACATTTTGTAAAGCAGGGATTCGGTCAGCAGGCTGTTCTTCATGTTGTGCGGCAAATGCAGCGATTCGTACAGCCTGGACAGGCTATTTTTAAATTCAGTGTCCTGAATCTGGCACAGGTAATTTTTTTCTGAAATGCTTGAAGCGGCGAAGATTTCACCGGTCCTGATACCTGAAAGTCCGATCCAGCTGTATTCCCACGGGTCCTTTTCATCAGCCTGATAGAAGCAGGGTACGCCTTTAGGTAAAATGAAGCAGTCTCCCTGTTTCAGTTTGACCAAGGGCCTGCCGGCTGACGAAAATGTTCCGCATCCCTTCCTGATATAATGAATAACGTAGTTTTCGCGGATGTTATTTCCCTTGAAGATGTAGTTTGGTTCGCAGCATTCAAGACCGTAGAAGACGATTCCGTTTTCGATGCTGCTGCTCTGCAGATCGCGATATTCCTTTTCCATTTTTTTCTCCAATGTGTAAATTTTCTGTCACTCAATGTCAATATTACTTTTTATATTTGAATTTTTCTTGTCATTATAACTTTTTTTGAAAGAAGATGTCAATTTGTCCACTGGATATTTTGACATCATAAGCATTCAACAAGCTATGTTGAAAAGCCTTACATTAACGTATACTGAAGACTGTAAAGAAAACGGATACACGAAAGGAAGGTATTTTCATGTCAAATGAAGGAAAAACAAAAATGAGCATGGGACAGCGTCTTGCATACAGCTTTGGCGCATTTGGCAATGATGCATTTTACGGCCTGTTGTCAGGTTATCTGATCATGTTCATCACATCGCACTTATTCAATTCCGGCAATCAGGCCGTTGATAACAAGATGATCAGTCTTGTGACGCTGATCATCATGGCCTTGCGCATCGTAGAACTCTTTATTGATCCATTTATTGGAAACGCAATTGACCGCACGAAGACCCGTTGGGGGCATTTCCGTCCCTGGGTCGTCGCCGGCGGGACGGTTTCTGCAGTGTTGCTGCTGTGTCTGTTTACGTCGCTTGGCAATTTGTATCAGAAAAATGCAATGCTTTATCTGGTCATCTTTGCCGTAATGTACATCACGATGGACATCTTCTATTCATTCAAGGATGTCGGTTTTTGGTCAATGCTCCCGTCGCTTACGACTGATTCGCGTGAGCGCGAAAAAACGGCAACTTTTGCGCGTTTCGGTTCAACTATCGGCGGCGGTCTCGTTGGCGTGCTCGTCATGCCGGCCGTCATCTATTTTTCAGAAAAGACGACTTCGACTGGTGATGCTCACGGCTGGTTCATGTTTGCTCTCATCATCTGCACGATTGCACTCGTTTCCGCCTGGGTGGTCGGCTGCTGCACACGTGAAGTGAACAGCGAGATTCGCGAAAACAAGGAAGATACAGTTGGCGTCATCGGCGTTTTCAAGGCAGTTGCCAAAAACGATCAGCTCCTTTGGGTCGCATTTGCGTATCTTTTCTATGGAATCGGAATCAACATTCTGGGAGCGCTTGAAGTCTACTATTTCACGTATATCATGGGGCAGCCCAAGTCGTTTTCAATTTTGTCAACAATCAACATCTTCCTGGGGATGGTTTCGGCTGCCTTGTTCCCTATTTTGTCTAAAAAATTCAGCAGAAAGACCGTATTCGGTGGTTGTCTTGTTTTCATGCTCTGCGGCATCGGAGTGTTCGCCTTTGCTGGAAACAACCTGGCACTTGTTCTGCTTGCTGCCGTAATGTTTGCATTCCCGCAGCAAATGGTTTTCTTAGTCGTTTTGATGATTATCACGGATTCTGTTGAATATGGTCAATGGAAATTAGGTCACAGAGATGAATCATTATCTCTTTCGATTCGTCCGCTGATCGATAAATTTGGCGGCGCCGTGTCAAATGGCGTTGTTGGTCAGATTGCAATTTTAGCCGGGATGACGACTGGTGCGACGGCTTCATCAATTACTGCAGCAGGAAGAATGAATTTCAAGCTGATGATGTTTGCCGTTCCGGCAGTGATGCTGACGATTTCCATCATCATCTTCATGAAAAAAATTACTCTGACGGAAGAGCGTCATGCTCAAATCGTTGCCGAGCTTGAAAAGACGTGGGGCAAGGATCTTGGAATCAAAAAACAAAATGATTCATCCGAAGCAGAAATCACGGTTAAGACTCCGGTTTCAGGAACGTTGCTGGAACTTGACTCAGTCAATGATGAAATTTTCGCAAAGGGCGAAGCAGGATCCGGATTTGCCATCAAGCCAAGCGACGGCCGTATTTATGCACCGTTTGACGCAACCGTGAGACAGGTATTTTCAACAAGGCATGCTTTGGGAATCGTGGCCGACAACGGCATGGCACTTTTGATTCACGTCGGAATCGGAACCGTGGCACTTAAAGGAACCGGTTTCGTAACTTATGTTGAAGAAGGGCAAAAGATTAAGCAAGGTGACGAGATTCTTGAATTCTGGGATGAAACGATTAAAAAAGCCGGACTGGACGATACGGTAATCGTGACTGTGACGAATTCTGACAGTTTTGAAGATTTCAGACTGAAAGCAGAGGCGGGATCAGAAATCAAGGCAATGGATGATGCAATGGAACTGAGAGTGAAAAAAGGTGAAGCAAAATGAATGATTTAATTGAATTTGACAGCAAACGGCAGGTCTTCCACCTGCACAACAGGAACATCTCGTACATCTTCTCTGTAGAGGAAGGCGGAACGCTCTGCCATCTTTACTTCGGCAAACGCGTGCAGAAATATCACGGCGAATTGAAGTATCCAAGGGTTGACCGCGGCTTTTCGGGCAATCTTCCCGGATCGCTTGACCGGACGTTCTCTCGTGACACGTTGCCGAAAGAGTACAGCGGAGCGGGTGAGATGGACTATCATACACCTGCAACGATTGTTCGTCAGGAAAACGGCTCAAATGCTTTGATGCTGAAATATAAAAATTACAAAATTGAAGACGGCAAGCCAAAGTTAGAAGGACTCCCGGCAGCCTACGTTGAAAATGAAAAAGAGGCACAGACGCTGACGATTACGCTTGAAGATGAGTTGACGGGACTTGAGTACGATTTGCTTTATACTGTTTATCGTGACGTTTCCATCATCACGCGTTCCGTCAAGGTGAGAAATGCAGGGAAACAATCCGTTTTCTTAGAAAAAGTCGCCTCGCTTCAGCTCGATTTTGTCGATAAAGATTTCGATTCGATTTGCCTGCCTGGTGCTCATGCAAACGAACGACATCTTGAACGGTCATCGGTCGGATACGGCATTCAAAAGTTCGGTAGCATTCGAGGCACGTCAAGTCATCAGATGAACCCATTTTTGGCCTTGGCCGATAAGAAAACGGACGAATTTTCCGGAGACGTTTACGGATTTGCATTTGCATATTCCGGCAATCACTCGTTTGAAGTCGAGAAGGATCAGATTGATCAAACGCACCTGGTAATCGGAATCAACGATTATAATTTTTCCTGGAAACTGGATGCCGGCTCTGAATTTCAAACACCGGAAGTCCTCATGACTTATTCAGACAAAGGATTGAACAAGATGAGCCAGGCCTTTCATGAAATCATCAGAGAGCGCATCGTTCGCTCGAAATTCAAGCATGCCGACCGACCGATTCTTGTCAACAACTGGGAAGCAACCTATTTTGATTTCAACGAAGAAAAGCTTAAAACGATCGTTGATGAGGCTAAAAATCTCGGCATTGAAATGTTTGTTTTAGATGACGGCTGGTTCGGCCACCGCGATGATGATAATTCGTCTCTTGGCGACTGGATGATTTACAAGAAGAAGTTTCCTTTGGGACTTGGGCATTTTGCGGATTACGTTCACGAACAGGGGCTGAAGTTCGGTCTTTGGTTTGAACCGGAAATGATTTCCTACGATTCTGAACTATACAAAAAACATCCTGAATACCTGATGCATGTTCCGGGACGCAAACCAAGCCCTTCGAGAAATCAATACGTGCTTGACTTGACACGAGAAGAAGTTATCGATGATCTTTTTGAACAGATCAGCGCGATTCTAAAGGAAGGAAGCGTTGATTACGTCAAGTGGGACATGAATCGTCATCTGTCAGACGTCTATTCGACAAGCCTTCCAAAAGACAGGCAGGGGGAGGTTTACCATCGCTATGTTTTAGGGTTATACGAACTGATGGAACGAATTACCAGTGCTTTTCCTGATGTGTTGTTTGAAGGATGTTCAGGCGGAGGCGGCCGTTTCGATGCCGGTTTTGCCTATTATATGCCGCAAATTTGGACAAGCGACAACACGGATGCCGTTTCTCGATTGACAATTCAATACGGCACGAGTCTTGTTTATCCGATTTCCATGACGACCGCACACGTTTCGGCAATTCCTAATCACCAAACCGGACGCAAAACGCCATTTGAAACTCGCGGCAATGCTGCAATGAGCGCGGTTTTTGGATATGAACTGGATTTGACCAAGATGAGTCAAGAAGATAAGGATCAGGTCAAAGAACAGGTAGCTTGCTATAAAGAGATTCGAAAACTAGTCCAATACGGCAATTTTTACCGTTTAAAGTCGCCAATTGAAACAAATCAGGCAGCTTGGATGTTTGTTTCGGACGATAAGCGCGACGTCTGTGTCATGACTTTCCAGGTTCTCGCATTTGCGCAGCCTTGTCTGACAAAGACAAAATTATTCGGGCTTGATCCTGAGCTTGAATACGAAAATCTTGAAACACACGAAATCTTTGGCGGTGATGAGCTGATGGAGCTTGGATTCTATGATCCGGTCGTCCACCAGGATTACACATCAAAGATGTATCGATTCAAGGGAATCTGACTTTGATAAACCCCCGGGTCATTTTGGCTCGGGGGGTTGTTCCGTCAAATACAGGGCGCAGGGCGGCAATCGTGGCAGGGCAGCAGGTTGGCTGGCAGCTTGGTCAAATGCTGATGCGGTTTTTTGTCTACTTTCAGGGCCGCGCAGGCTGCATTTGGAGTCGACGGTAGACAAAAATGAGGCGTTCTCTTCGTTTTTTGTCTACTTTCAAGGCCGTACGTGCCGCATTTGGAGTCGGCGGTAGACAAAAATGAGGCATTCTCTTCGGTTTTTGTCTACTTTCGGGACCGTGCAATGAAGCATGGTTACGGGCAAAACGCCGCTTTTTGAATTCTGCCCGTAAAAGGCAGCTCTCGGTTACGGGCAAAACGCCGATTTCTGGGATCTGCCCGTAAAATGCGGCTCTCGGTTACGGGCAAAACGTCGATTTTTGAATTCTGCCCGTAAAACCCAGTCCTCCGTTACGGGCAAAATGGCGATTTCTTGGGATTTGCCCGTAAGCGCAGCATTCAGCCCCGGATTTTCAAGTCATAATCTGAAAAAGATGTTTGCTGCCAGGAGCACTGCATTTTTCACGGAAATGACTTCGCCGATATTAAATTGCGGCTGTCCAAAACTTCCACCTTATTCCTTAATTGTGATAAAATGAACAATGTATTCAAAAAGGAAAAGGACACGGATTATGGAAAATCAAATTAACTACTATCGCATCGATCGAGCGGAGTGGCGCAACTTTTACAAGGACCACATCGTTCCTCTGACGAATGAGGAGCTTGATCGCATCAAGTCGCTTAATGACCGCATCTCAATGGAGGACGTTTCTGAGGTTTACATGCCGATGGTGCATCTTTTGCAGATGTTCATGAAAAATCATCAGCGACTCCAGGACGATCAGGCGAGCTTTCTTGGCATCAAGCCGCACAAGGTGCCGTTTATTTTAGGGATTGCGGGCTCGGTTGCCGTTGGCAAGAGCACGACGGCGCGTTTGCTTAAATCGCTTTTGTCCGAGGTCTATCCGGACAAAAAGGTTCAGTTGATTACGACTGACGGCTTCATCTTCCCGAATGCGATTTTGAAAAAGAAGGGCATCATGAGCAGGAAAGGCTTTCCCGAAAGCTATGACATGCCGCGTCTGATCAAATTCGTCAACGACGTGAAAAACGGCATCGTTGCCAAAGCGCCCGTTTATTCGCACAAGGTTTATGACATCATTCCTGACGAGTTCGACGTGATCGATCAGCCTGATATTTTGATCGTCGAAGGAATCAACGTGCTGCAGCTTCCAAGCCATGAACCGATTTTCGTAAGCGACTTTTTCGATTTTTCGCTTTACGTCGATGCCAAGGAAGAGTACATCAAGCGTTGGTATCTTGAACGTTTCGGGATGCTGCTCGATACTGCGTTCAAAGATCCGACGAATTACTATTATCCATACGCAATCGGCGATCGCACCGCTGCATTTAAAATGGCGTCAAAGGTTTGGGAGGACGTCAACCACCCGAACCTGCACGAGTACATCTTACCGACGAGAAATCGCGCTGACCTGATCATCGTGAAGAGCGCCAATCATTTGATTGAAGAATTGCGCCTGAGAAAGTACTGATTTCCGATTGAAATTTTTGTATCTATTGGAAAATGCACTCAAAAAACGTGCATTTAGGTTATAATTGATTAAAATGTACGTAAAAGAATTGACCATCGCAAAGTCAATCGGTACAATTAAGTAAGTGAGACAACTATAAAATTAATGAGGTGAACATCTTGGCTAATGTTGATATGCAGGCTTTTGACAAAATCATCGTGTTGGATTTTGGCAGCCAGTATAACCAATTGATTACGCGCCGCATCCGTGAATTCGGCATCTATTCAGAACTTCTGTCACACAAGCTGACGGCTGCACAAATCAAGGAGATGGATCCGAAGGGCATCATTTTGTCCGGCGGTCCGAACAGCGTGTACGATGAAGACGCATTTAAGGTAGACCCTGAAATTTTCAATTTGGGAATCCCGGTGTTGGGCATCTGCTACGGAATGCAGCTGATGTCAAACGAACTCGGCGGCAAGGTTGAAAGTGCAGAAAATAAGGAATATGGCAAGGCTGATATTCATGTTAACGATGAAAATGCAGTGTTGTTCCACGGATTGCCGCAAGATCAAAGCGTATGGATGAGTCATGGCGATCTCGTGACTAAAGCTCCTGAAGGCTTCGAAGTCGTAGCCAAGAGTCAAAATTGTCCGATTGCATCGATTGCTGACTACGATCGCAAGCTCTTCGGTCTGCAATTCCACCCTGAAGTTCGCAACACGACATACGGCAACGATATTTTGCGTCACTTTGCCTTTGATGCCTGCGGTGCGAAAAGCAACTGGACGATGGATGATTTCATTAAAATGCAGGTTGAAAAAATCAAGGAAGAAGTCGGCGACAAGAAGGTCATTCTTGGCCTTTCAGGCGGCGTTGACTCAAGCGTTACGGCCGCATTGCTCAACAAGGCAATCGGCGATCAGCTGACATGCATCTTCGTTGATCACGGTCTTTTGAGAAAGAACGAAGCACAACAAGTGATGGATGCTTTGGGCAAGGGTCTTGGCGTCAACATCATCAAAGTTGATGCTGCCAAGCGTTTCTTGGGCAAGCTCGAAGGCGTATCCGATCCTGAAAAGAAGCGCAAGATCATCGGTGCCGAATTCATCGAAGTCTTCAACGAAGAAGCCTTGAAGTTAAAGGACGTCGACTTCCTTGCTCAAGGCACGCTTTACACGGACGTCATCGAATCAGGCACGGACACGGCCAAGACGATCAAGTCGCACCACAACGTTGGCGGACTTCCGGAAGACATGCACTTCAAGCTGATCGAACCGTTGCGCACGCTCTTCAAGGACGAAACGCGCGAACTCGGCGAAAAGCTCGGTATTCCGCATGAACTCGTCTGGCGTCAGCCATTCCCTGGACCAGGCCTTGGCATCCGCGTCATTGGTGAAATTACGGAAGACAAGCTCGAAATCGTGCGCGATTCCGATGCCATCCTGCGCGAAGTCATCGCACAACATGGTCTTGACAAGGAAATCTGGCAATACTTCACCGTTTTGCCTGGCATCCGCTCCGTCGGCGTCATGGGCGACGGCCGCACGTATGACTATACGATCGGTATTCGTGCCGTAACGTCCATTGATGGCATGACTGCAGACTTTGCACAAATTCCTTGGGATGTTCTCCAGGAAATCTCGGTTCGAATCGTAAATGAAGTCGCTCACGTTAACCGCGTAGTTTATGACATCACGTCCAAGCCGCCGGCAACGATTGAATGGGAATAATGGATTATCGCTGGAAACAGGCATAAATACTGGATTTTTAAATTGTTTGGTTGCAAAATGGTTGCAAAAATCAGCTATTTAATAAAATGTCCTGTTTTGTCTTGTTTTGACTCGTTTTGTCTCGTCTCGTCCGACATTGGACATATACACGGGAAAAGGGCAGTGATTCTATTAATATAGAAAAGCAAAGGCATTTAAGATGCGTGAGAAGAATTGATTTTCTTCCCACGCATTTTTTATGCCTATTTTTATGCGCAGATTTAAGCAAGTTTAAGGAGGTGGTGGAATATATGAACGCTCAAGATTGTTATTCAGGAATGATATCAACACTAATATTAAATTAATTAGGAAAGGAGATTTTTGCAAATGGAAATCACGAAGACAAAACCAATGTATGTAGGAGTTGAGGAAGTGTGCGCTGACTGGGGAGTATCTAGAAGTAAGGGCTATGCCATTATTAAACAACTTTCAGATCAGATGAAAGCTGAGAATCCAAAGCTTCTTACAATGGCAGGTAAGATCAATCGCTTTTACTACGAAGAAGCATGTATGAAGAAATGAAGGGGGGAATAGAATGACAGAAATGAAAAAAGCTCCTGCGCTAACAGGAGCTGTAGCAAACACCGTAGTGATTGCGCATTCAACTAACGCAATTCTAACATGGGTGCAGACATTTTACAACGGAAACGAGGTGATTGCCTGTGGGCGATAGGAGAATGATATCCCGTACTGTTGTAGATAGTGCAAGATTTCTTAAGATGCCGGCTACTTCTCAGAACCTGTATTTTCATCTGGTGGTGAATGCGGATGATGATGGCATTGTAGAGGCTTACAGGGTAATGACTATGTGTAAAGCGCATGAGGATGATTTAAGAGTTTTGGTAGGAAAACAGTTTGTACAGATATTGAATGAAGATTTGGTAACGTACATTATTCATTGGCGACAAATGAATGTTCTTAGAGCAGATCGCAAGATAGATAGTATCTATAAAGATTTGCTATTGCAGATAAATCCAGACGTGGAACTTTTTGAAAAAAAGGAGCGTTCCGACTTGAAAAAGAAACGGAAAAATAAGTGCCAGTCCGTGGACGGTCCACTGACGGTACAACATAATCTAATCGAATCTAAGTCAACTCAAGAGAATTTAATAGAAGATAAGTCAATCAATCCATCTATCGGTACTGAGTATAGAAATCTTATCGCAGAAAATATTCATTTGGATTGGTTAAAAGATGCAGCATCTACGCATGGGGAAAAAGAGGTTCTCATGGTTGATGAGATTTATGAAACTATCTGTGATATGGTCTGTAATCCCAGAGACAAGGTAACAATTAAAATACTGACTATCCAGGGATAGTCGTGAAGGCACAGTATTTGAAGCTGAATTATCAGCACATTGCAAATATCTTAAATAGGATTGTGGATGCAGATTTAAAGATTAAGAATATGAATGCATACCTAATATCAACGCTCTATACAGAGTCTATGAGTGGAGTCTTAGCAGAGGAGGCTGAACTTCATGATGATTATTTGAAATATTTAAGAGGTCAGCCATATTGACGAAGGGAGGAAAACTATGTCAGTAAGTAAAGACAGGCCATGGGGACTTGGACGATTTATGCCAGGTACACCGATTGGCAGAATAAAACAAAAGTCCTCCATAAAAGAGGATTTAAAACAAAGCGTGAGGCATTGGAGTATGAGCGAAAGTTTCTGCTTCAGAAGTCTAAGAATCTAAATATGGGGTTTACGGAATTCGTAGAGACTTATTTTAATGATATTGGACCGAGAATCAAATATAATACTAGGCTTACTAAGGAACATGCCTTTCGTACTAAGATTATTCCATATTTTGAAGATAAGGCTCTTTCTGATATTACACCGACGGATGTGATTCAGTGGCAGAATACGATATTACAGATGGAAGATGAGGAGGGGAAGCGTTATCAGCCAACTTACCTTAGGTCTATTTCTGCGCAGCTGTCGGCCCTTTTTAACCATGCGGTAAGGTACTATGGCTTGAAGGATAATCCGGTAAAGATTGCTGGCACTATAGGCTCATCCAAGGCAAAAGAGATGTCGTTTTGGACAAGAGAAGAATATCAGATATTTAAGGAAGCTATGAAGGAAAAGCCGGTTTCATATTATGCTTTTGAAATACTGTACTGGTGTGGAATCCGTTGTGGAGAGTTGTTGGCTCTAACGAAAGGTGACTTTGATTTAGAGAAAAAGACCTTAACGATTAATAAGTCTTTGCAGCATTTAAAGGGTGAAATCTATGTTACCGATCCAAAAACTCAAAAGAGCAATCGCGTAATTGATTTGCCGGATTTTCTATGCGATGAGATTGAGGATTACTTTTCTATGTTTTATAAATGTGATGATGATACCAGACTTTTTAATATTTCAAAATCCTATTTACATCACGAGATGGATCGTGGTGTCAGGGAGACAGGGGTGAAGAGGATACGTATTCATGATTTGAGACATAGTCATGTGGCACATCTTATCGAGCTTGGTTTTTCTCCCGTGGAGATAGCTGACAGATTAGGCCATGAGAGCATGTCTGTTACGATGACATATTCTCATTTGTACCCATCGAAGCAACGCAAGATGGCAGATAAACTCAATCAGGATTATGAGAGAATGGAGAATTAGTCTATGAGTGATAGTAAAGAATATGGGAAAATATACAGGCGTGATACTTTGCTTAAAAATACAAAACCGAAAAAGAAGGATGAGAAAAATCGAAAAAAGTCTGCATGTGTCAATTTTAGAGTGATGCCGGAAGAGAAAGAAATCATATTTAACAGGATAAGGCTTTCTGGAATGAAGATTCAGGACTATGTGGCACAAAGCTGCATGTACAATCAGATTTCTGTTGTTGGAAATGTCAAAACGTTTGATGCCATCAGAGACGAGATCAAGGCAATTGACGAACATCTGTTATCAATCAAATCTGTAGATGAGCTTGAACTGGAAAAGCTGGAAAGTCTGAGAATGATTCTGGAAATCTTGGATGGATTTTATAAAAATTGTGATTCGTAGAAATGTAGCGAAGCGTAATAAAGCTCGTTTACGAGCGCAGCCAGATTTGAAAAATATGTTCAATGGGGATTGGGGAAATTTTCCCCAACGAGCAAAGTTGTACAAGAGTACACTGCTCGCCAAGTTGTGAAAAGATAATTTAGTCTGATGAGGCCTCTGGTATTTTGTGGTACCAGGGGCCTCTTTTTTATTTGCATTATTTTAAGGGGTTAATAACATCATCTGGGTGAAAATGATGTTATTGGAATTGAAGATTGATATATTTTGGATTTGCGACATTATTTACGTCAAAATGATTGATGTTGTTTTATTTTTGGCATATAATAGTTTGAATACGTGAGTTACATCATCAAGAGAGGTGGAATTATTTCTATGAAATCAGTTGTATTACTATATGAGACATGTTGCATTTACGAAATTGTGATTACTAACTATTTTCTTCAGTGTACTGGACATGAAATAGTATTTGCTACGTTGGATGGAAAGCCGGTAACTGCTCAAGAAAAGTTTTCAATAAATGCTACATGTGCTTTAAATGAAATTGATCCTAAAGAGGTTGAGCTTCTTTTAATTCCTGGTGGAGATATTTCAGCTATTGACAATGAAGAAGTATATTCTTTTATACGTGCTGTTATGGATAACAAGCAGCTTGTTGCAGGTATATGTAATGGTGTAGATGAACTGGATAATGCAGGAATTCTGGAAGGGATAGATTCTACTCACTCTGTTAGGGATGCCTTGGTCGTAGGTGATTATGTAATCACTGCGAGAGCAAATATGTACGTCGATATGGCCATTGCTATTGGCAAGAAGATGGATCTTTTTGTAGATGCGTCGGATTTGCAGGAGACTATCGATTTTTGGAAATATCATAAGACTTTCAATTAAGGAGACTAAAATGGTGCGACTAGAAGCAGTGAACGGAAAAAATGTATGGGAGCTATTGAAGCTTTCGGTTGAGGATTCTCAGCGGGAGTTTGTAGCTAGCAATGAGATAAGCATCATAGAGGCATATACGGCAATTACTGCTCATGGACATGCTTATCCTTTTGGAATATATGAAAGTGATGTTCCAGTGGGATTCTTAATGATAGGTTTTGATAAAGATGATTATTGGGATGATGCACCCTCTATTGCAACTGGTAATTATAATCTCTGGCGTTTGATGATAGATAAAAAACATCAGAATAAAGGATATGGTAAGCAAGCTGTAAAGCTCGCAATTGATTTCATTAAGTCGTTTCCCTGTGGGAGGGCTGAATATTGCTGGCTGTCTTATGAACCAGAGAATGAAGCAGCAAAGGAATTATATGCAAAATATGGCTTTGCCGAAAATGGTGATATGGATGGAGAAGAGATAATTGCAGTTTTGAAGCTTTAATTATAAAGAGAAAGGTTACAGACGATGAGGATAAAAGATGTGATAGTTCTTCCATATAAGGAGGAATGGAAGCAAGATTTTATAAATATAAAAAAAGAAATTGTTGAAGCGTTAGGAAAACTTGCAATTGCTGTAGAACATGTTGGTAGTACTTCTGTGGAGGGGCTGGCAGCGAAACCTATTATTGATATTGATGTAGTTGTGAAGTTAGATAATATGCAAAAAGTTATAAGAGCATTAGAGTGCATAGGATATATACATGAGGGTAATCTCGGTATAGAAGGTCGCGAAGCATTTGCATATGAAGGAAAGGAACACTTGCAGACTCATCATTTATATGTGTGCCCAGAAGATTCTGAAGAGTTGAAAAGACATCTTATATTCAGAGACTATTTGAGAACACATCAGGATGTTAGAGAAAAGTACGGAAGTATCAAGCTGGAGGCAGCAAAGCTTTATCCAGATGATATTGATAAATACATTGATTATAAGTCTCCGGTTATTGAGGAGATATATGAAAGTATGGACGGTCAATTGTAGATTCCGATTTATGGTGATAGAGGAGGAAAAATGGCTAAAATACTAACAATGGAGGAAATAAAAGAAACTATTGTTAAATATATTTCTGATGATAGAAAAACGCAAGCTGTATTACTTGATGGTGAATGGGGATGTGGAAAGACATTTTTTATAAAAGAACATCTTATTCCGGCGCTGGAAAATAATATAGAGGATGCAGAAATATATAAGATATCGTTATACGGTATTTCAAATGAAGATATGATACAGGAAATGCTATACGCTCAATGGCTCGAAAAGGTTGTTAAAACAAAGACGGGCAAAGTTGGAAAGATAGTAAACAAAGGCATTGGTATTTTCGGAAAGTCAGCTATTCATGCGTTGGAGAGTAAATTTGGTGCTGAGGGTGCTATTGAGAATGTCGCTGATACATTGATTGGTGATGTTATCAGTAAAAATGCCCATAATATCATAATATTTGATGATCTCGAACGCTGTCGCGTAGATATTATTCAGCTTATGGGATTCTTAAATAATCTTTCAGAGAATAATGGATTTAAATTGATACTCGTTGCAAACGAAAAAGAGGTATGTCGCATTGATAATCCGTCGGAAGAAGCGCTGAAGTATCTAGTTGCATTGAAGTATAATGATGACACAAAGAATAACGCAAATGGTGTAGAGAAGAAACCTATGCCAGTGAGCGAATTAGTTACAGCAACAACAGAGATTTTTGGCGAAGAATCATTATATGAGAGAACACGAGAGAAACTAATTGGCTTGACAATTCCTTATAGCGTTTCTGTGTCTGAGGCTTTTGGAGCTGTAATAAAGAAGTATATCAGTGATGAGGGCATACAAGAAAAGGTGCTGGCAAATCAGGATAGGATAATCAAGATTTTAGATGAAAATGAACATCGGAATTTGCGTACTCTTATTGCTGCCTGTATTGTTATACAAGATGTGTTTTCTGCGGTTGATAAGGGGTTATTTGCAGAGCAAGATATGTTAAATGAGGAGTTTGATACGGTAATCTTGTACTCTGTGTATTCTGCAATAAGAAAGTCTGCGGGTAAATCCTTATTCCAATGGCCGAATAATACCAGATATACTTGCGTCAATAGTAGTTTGTGGGAAACTGATAGAACTAAGATATACGGCTATGCTTTTATTGATGAGTATTGGAAGACTCAATGTATTGATAAAGATGTTATTGAAAAAGATCTGAATGACAGAATAACATACCGTATTGATGTCGAGCAGTCTCGAAGACAATCCCAGGAACACATGAATTTAGCACTATACAAACTAGGCGAGTGGTATATGTTGACGGATGAAGAAGTAAAGCTGCTTGTTCAACAAATGAAAACTGAACTGTCACAAAAAAAGTACGAACCTTATGAGTTTAAGGAAATTGTTTGCACCTTAATGCGGATTAATAATCCAAATTTCGGAATGAACTACGGGAAAGATATACCAGACACTGGAAACTCGGTTTATGACTCAACGGAAGCAGCGATATTTAATGGGATGGAATACAAAGAAACAACTGCTGTTGAACATGAATACGCTGATTGGAATAAGGTTGATATATCCAAGTTTGTTGATTTGATGGTTTCATACTTTGCTGATGTCGACTGCACACTTACAAGCGAAATGATTCGTGTTTTGACCGAAGACAAGCAATTTGCTTACAATTATAGATTCCTCACAATGCGACTGCTTGATATGGTTGAAGAACGGAAATTGAATGAGGTGCTGAAGCATAATAACGGAACGCTTATTTCTGATATTCCATGGGATGAGGAGTTAGAAATTATATTTAAGGATAAACATGTAGAGTATATGAATCAGGGTAAATTTTTATCATTATTTGAAATTAATAAGCTCATAGAGCATCTTTCGGTTGCTAGCGCTAAGGAAATTCATAATTTTTGTGATGCGGTACAAAGTATTTATTCCTTCTCAAATTTATGGGATGCATATTCCGCTGATTTGGAAACCGTAAGTGGTGTGCTGGATTATATAGAGAAAAATTATGGAACAAATATAAATTCAGAGAAAAGTAGAACAAAGGAAATTGCTTTTAACAGACTTAAGGCAGATCTTAGAAAGTATAGAAAAGCTTTGGGATATTCCGAGGAGGCGATATAATCTGCTTGTGTACAAAATGAACACAAAAGCTTGTGTACAATACAGATATAATATAAACGTATCAATAAACAGATGCCGAAGTGCTATTATAGGAAGTAAAATTTCAGCGAGATCATCAATTCTATCATCGGGAACGGATTTGCTTTGGAGCGTTTTGATGAGCATCCTTTATGTGAAAACGAGAAGCTTTCCAGAGAGTTTATCGAAATAGTAAAAGAGAGATGATAAATTCATTCAATTACGGCATAATCTCCTTGTCACTCGTGACAATAAAATGGACAATGCAAACTGTGAAAAGAATAGTATATACGCTCAAACCGTTCAGAAATGAACTGCCAAACAAACCTAAAACTACCATAAACACGTAGCTCAAAAATACATTAGCGGGTTCGAATAAGAACGTAATAAGCCGTGAGGCCTTAGTAATCAAAATTTTCACGGTTTTTGCTTTTTCTCAAAGTACTGTTGCAGTACTGTTTGCTCTAATCGGGGGAATAATATTTTTCGTACGATATTTGATCTGACTGGTAGGTTCGCACTTTCTTTCGAACCAGTTGAACTTTCAATATAAATATTGTTCTTTGTTAATTTTTTCGTCGTATAAACTAGCCCAAGATTATTCATCCTTTCCAGCCTTCTTTATCTTTTGATAGATAAAGGATACCATAAAGGTTATGAAGTGACCCAATTTTCAATGAGTCATGTGACCTTAATTTAGATTAGCATAAACAAAATAAACCATGCTAAATTCATTAAATTCTATTTACGACATTTTTTACGTCAAAACAATTGACGGTATTCGAGTTTTGAATTATAATATTTTATATAGAGATAAACAAGGAGGTGGCCTATGTCGGATACATATATTCCACCATTTACAATGACAGATGAGATTACGAATCTCGTAATTGAGATAGCGGAGCTTACTGGTGCAATGACTGTATCAGAACAGCTGTCTAAAAATCCTAAGCTTAGAAGAGATAATCGTATTAAGTCTATTCATTCATCTTTGGCGATTGAACAAAATACATTGACTGAGGAACAGGTAAGTGACGTAATAGATGGAAAGCGCGTCCTGGGACCACCTCAGGATATCCGAGAAGTTCAGAATGCTTATGAAGCATATGAGATTATGTCGAAGCTGAATCCTTATTCCGTCAAAGACCTTTTAAAGGCACATAAGATTATGATGGATGATTTAGTAAAAGAAGCTGGTGTATTTAGAAGCAAAGGAGTAGGATTTTATGCCGGAGATCAGTTGATACATGCGGGAACACCTGCTAATTATGTTCCAGATTTGGTAGGACAACTCTTTGACTGGTTGAAGAAATCAAAGCTGCATCCATTGGTAAAAGGCTGTATTTTTCATTATGAATTTGAGTTCATACATCCTTTTGCTGACGGAAATGGAAGGACAGGAAGACTTTGGCATACTTTGATACTTGCAAAGTGGCAAGAGTTTTTCTTATGGATTCCGATTGAGACTATTATTCATGAGCGTCAAAATGACTATTATAAGGCGTTAAATGCTTCTAATACAGATGGTGAGTCTACGATATTTGTTCAGTTTATGCTGGAACTGATTAGAGATCTTTTAAAAGAGTTGTCTCATAATGGCGTAATGAATAAAGCAAAAACGTTAGATGAAAAATTGCTGGACTTGTTGAAGGAAGATGGAAATCAATCAGCAGCAGGACTTGCAGAGATAGTAGGTTCTTCTCAAAGAACTGTTCAGAGGGCCTTGAGACGTCTGATGGACGAAGGTAAGATTGAACATGTAGGATCAAATCGATTCGGCCATTACGTCATAAAATAGGACTTACAAAATGTCATAATGGACGGCATAATAAATGGCGTAATAGAAGAAGTGATTATTTCTTAATAAAAGTATTGTTTGGGCACGATAGTAAACTATAAAAAAGAATCGACGAAATAAAGTCGCAAAGACATATAGTACGAAAGAGAACTAATTGTACAATAATATATGCTTTTCTGAATGTAACATAGTGGATTTACTTGGTAATCTTACAGTGAGGAATGGAATACAAAAGACAAGTGCAAACACAGAGGCATATATTTGTGGAGGTGATAATTTGGATTTAACTGATGTTGTGGCAGTTAGCTATGCACATGAGGATATCAGTTTTAATGAGAAGGTAATTGGTTTTGTAAATTGCTTAAGAGAGAAACATGGATATAATGTGATAATTGACGAATTGCTAAGACAGCAAGAAACTGCAATCGATTTTAATGAAATGATGGCAAAACTTATTCCTAATGCAAATAAAGTAATTGTAATACTAACTCCTAAGTATAAGAAAAGAGCAGACGACTTTACTGGGGGAGTTGGATATGAGTATCGAATAATACTTAATGAGATTAGTTCTAAGCCTAAAAAATTTATATTTGTTTCATTCGATGCTATTGATGATGACTTGATTCATCGTATAGAACCGGCAGCTTTGGGCAACAGAGAGATAATATATTTATCGGAAGACGATGAGAAATGGGATGAGTTGTTTTCAAAATTAGCAGATAGGTCAATTTATCAGTTTTCAGATGTGGCAACAGTGAAATCGGAGCCAAAATCAAAAATAATAGAGTTTACAAAAACAAAAGATAAGGCTGATTTATTTCATTTTGCACAGATAAAACTTGCAGAAAATCGACAACTGTTAGAGCAGTTTGGACCAGATTCCGTAGTAGCTATTACTAATCCTATGTCATCGGCTGTAAATACATGGAAGACAGTTAAGCTTAATACTATTATTCCGAATAATCTTGAAATTGTGCATGAATTTGAGAAGTGTATTTCATTATTGTCTGCTAACGAGGTGGAGATATACAAAAAGTTTAAGATTCATGCAGATGCCTTTGAGCTGTGCACAAAGGGAGAAATTGGGCGAGAAGGAGTACCAAGGTTTCCATCTGATTTTGAAAAGATGATTAGTGAGGGGGATTAGAATGCCAGATCAATTTGTTAAGTTTCCAAGACGAGAGAGTATTGTTTTTTTTGAGAAAGCGATGAATACCCATAATAGAGTTAGTGGATATAAGTGTTTAAGTGACAGCTATTATGAAATTTATAGGGATGAGTTACCAACGATTAGGGTTTTTGTAGCTAATTATTACGCATTAAGTGTAGCAGATTACTATGATATAGTTAGTGATTATGAAGTTGACTGTTTAGTTACAATTTCAAATTGGAACAGAGTAACACAAGATGCATATGAATTAGGAAAAAGCAATGGCGTTGGTGTATTTAAGATGGGTGAATTTTTAGGGGCATTAAATTATGCAAGACCATGTACATATATTAGGCCAATTGATCAAGAGGATAATGGCAGAAGATGATCAGAATTTGGAAGGAGACGTTAGAGTGTCAATTGTTCTTATGGGGTCATTTCAAAGCAGTAATGAGGTTAATGACATTGACTTAATACTTATTTATGACAAGTTTAATATGACTAAGTTGAAAGAGCTTAAAACACGACTCGCCAACAGCATATATGAGCAGTATAAAATCCCGGTGCATTACACTACTCTTTCGAAGAAGGAGTATAAGGAAATGACTCAATTGCACAGGGAAAAACATATATGTATTTATGAAGAAAAATGGTGCCAATGAAGCAGGAATGTAATAAATGATGTAACAGAATTCTTTTTGCTTGCAAGCTTCAACTGCCGGTTGCACTTTGGTTGCAAAAAGTCATAGAAAGCAAAAGAATTGATGGAATAAACATAAAACCATAACAGCATATAGCTATAAAAAAATCAATTTCACAATATATGGATGCTTTTCTAGAATGGGAATAGACGAAAAAACGTGGGAATCCGCTTAAACAGTGGGTTCCCATTTTTTGTGGTTGCAAATATTTTGCATTCACTCTAATAAGGAAAATCAATAGCCGGAAATCATGACCAGCATCATTCACTCATTCGAGTAATTTTTCACATATATTTTTACAAACATTTTTCGGAATCCGGAAAATCATATGCCACATACTTTTTGAAAAAAGTTAGAGGAATTTTTAGTAATCAGTTTTGACTCGTTCCAAATAGTAGGTGAGGAAAAAGATTTGATTATTTTTTAGAAATCAAAGGTTCCGCAATCCAAGTAATTGGTGAAGAGAAAAGTTTTTTTGTGCTGATTTAGTAATGGGCTTTTTTTCAACCCAAATGTTTTACAAAGGTTAAAAACTTTTGCCGGCGTTTAGTAATGAGGGGAAAACCACCCCAAATGTACAACAAAGATAAATTTACTCTATTTTTTCAAAATGGTTTTACGGATTAGTCATTTACCTGTCCCACATAACCTATGAAAAGGAAATAAGGAGGTGGGCAGATGGCTCAGAAAATGTATGTAGATGCAAATGAAATAATGGAAGATTGGGGGTTCTCAAGAGCAAAAGCTTATCAGATTATCGCCGACCTTAACACTGAACTGTTAAAGATGAATCCGCATTCCATCATCATACAAGGGAAATGTAACCGCAAGTGGTATTTGGAAAACTGTTACGGTGAGCAAACTTCCTCAAGCGAAGGCGGTGTGTAGGATGGCAATTATCAAAACAGATGTGACAGAACAGTATTTCGTGGTTGGGATGGATGTTGCAAGAGATCGGTGATTGGGACTAACGGAACGGGGGAATGTTGCTCATCCTGTTATCTCTTCCACCGGATTGGGATTTTTCCATAGAAGGAATGGTAAGTATTCTTCCGGATAGAAAGAGTGGTTATGCCCGTATAATGGTGTAAATTGATAAAAAAGAGAGCCAAGTGCTCATCTCCCAGGTATAATTTAAATTAACCAAAAAAA
>ENA-OVFY01000024-OVFY01000024.1-human-gut-metagenome-genome-assembly--contig:-NODE-24-length-112692-cov-8.033231_pt1 | contig 112692 bp, 94 predicted proteins | sample MGYA00237766_ERZ505411 | MGnify/ENA primary metagenome ERZ505411 (study PRJEB26158, sample SAMN06016375) | human gut metagenome | biome: human gut; feature: ankylosing spondylitis patient; material... | reverse complement strand
CCGCTGCCAGCCCTGCCGCAAACGTCACTGCATGCTGTTCCGCAATCCCAACATCGAAAAACCGCTCCGGGAACATGTTATGAAAACGTTTTAATCCTGTTCCATCTGTCATTGCTGCCGTCACTGCCACCACTTTTTCATCCCGGTCGCCAAGCTTTCGCATGACAGTTGAAAAAATATCGGTATAATTTGCCTTCACTCTTGGATTCTTCGGAAGCCCTGTTTCAATATCAAACGGTTCTGTTCCGTGGAATCTTGCAGGATGTCTCTCTGCCGGTGCATACCCCGCACCTTTGTGTGTCATGACATGGATCAATACCGGTCCATCGATATGCGAAGCCTCTCTTAAAAGCTTCACAATTCCATGAAGATTGCCACCGTCCACCGGTCCTAAATACACGATTCCCATTTCCTCAAAAAACATTCCCGGAATCAGAAGCTGTTTGATCCCACTTTTTGTCTTACGTATTTTAGAGACCATTTTTTCTCCGTAAGGCATTTTATTCAGGGAATTTAACACATTTAATTTCAGATCCAGATAGGCGTCTGCTGTCCGGAAACCGGCAAGATACGAGGACAGACCGCCTACATTCTCTGAGATTGACATATTATTATCATTTAAAATAATAATAAAATTGGATTTGAGCCTTGCCGCATTATTGAGTGCCTCAAACGCCATTCCTCCGGTCAACGCACCATCTCCGATCACAGAGACCACCTTATAGTCCTCCCCTGTGATCTCTCTCGCCAGCGCATACCCAAGTCCTGCGGAAATCGATGTGGAGCTGTGACCGGTGTCAAAGCAGTCACATTCGCTTTCTTTCCGTTTTGGGAAACCGCTCATTCCGCCGTACTTACGCAGCCCGTCAAAACCTTCCCGTCTTCCGGTCAGAAGCTTGTGCGTGTAAGACTGATGTCCCACATCCCATATAATCTTATCTTTTGGAAGATCCAGTGCAAGATGCAGTGCCATGGTCAGTTCGACTACCCCCAGATTCGATGCCAGATGACCGCCTGTCACTGAAATCTTTTCTATTAAAAATTCCCGGATCTCAGAGGCAAGAATTTTCAGTTCTTCGTCTGTGAGGGATTTTATATCATTCGGTTGATTTATCTTTTCTAATACCATATCTGGTACCTCGATTTCTTACTTTCTTACGGAAACTCCAAAGTGAATCTCCGTTCTTTCTCCGCAGAGTTCTTATTTTTCTCTGGAAATTAAGTAAAGCAGCAGTTCATTCAAAAACTCATTCTTCACCACCAGCGAATCCATTCTTGCCACTGCGCTGTTTGTATACAATGCAACATCTTCCTTTGCCTTCTCAAGCCCTTCGAAGGACACATAGGTTGCCTTGTGGTTCTTCTCATCGCTGCCAATTGGTTTTCCTAACACTTCCAACGTACTTGTGACATCTAAAATATCATCCTGAATCTGGAACGCCAGCCCGACTTCTGTGGCTGCTTTCTCGATCGTGTTCTGTTCGTTTTTCGTTGCCCCTGCCAAAACAGCGCCGATGAGCATAGAGCTTTCGATGAGCGCTCCGGTTTTCAAACGGTAGATAAAATCAAGCTTTTCTTTTGTGATGTCGCCGGAATCCTCTGACTGCACATCCACAACCTGTCCTCCGACCATACCATAAATGCCCGCCTTTGTGGCAAGAATCTGCATTGCTTTTCCGATATTCCGGTTATCCGGTTCCATATCAAACGCCTTTGCAGCCGTTTCAAATGCATAATTCAACAGTGCATCGCCCGCAAGAATTCCCATTGCCTCGCCATAGACAGCGTGTGTTGTCTTTTTCCCTCTGCGGTACTCGTCATTGTCCATCGCCGGAAGATCATCGTGCACCAGAGAATAGGTGTGAATCATCTCCATCGCCGCCATAAAAGGCTCGATCACTTTTGATTTTCCACCAAACAGACGATAGGTCTCCGACATCAACATCGGGCGAAGTCTTTTTCCGCCGGCAAGAATACTGTAATTCATTGCCTCCATAATGGTCTTCTGGTAGCCCTCTTCCGCCGGAAGATAGCATTTTATGATCTGTTCTATCTCATCTACTCTTGTCTGAATCTCTGCTCTAATATCCAACTCTGCTGCTCCTTCTTCCATTCCAGTTTGTTACAGGAACTGTTTCATCACTCGAAATCTGCCAGTGATCCATCGGTCTGCATCACCTGCATTTTCTTCTCAACCGTATCCAGAAGTAAATTACATGTCTTTAACTTTTCCACGCCTGCCTGATACAGACGAAAAGAATCATCCAGTGTAACTTCAGGACTTTCCAATTGTTTTATGATTGTCTCTATCTGTTCAAATGTCTCTTCCAGAGAAACATTCTGCTTCGTCTGTTCTTCACTCATTGTCAAATACCTCCGTGACATTTGCCTTCAGTGTTCCCTTTAACAGATGTACCGTAAGTGGATCCCCCACTTTTACGGTGGAAGCATCCGTCACCGCCTTCCCGGTTTCATCCGCAACATAAGAGAACCCCTGACTCAGCTTCTTTAAGGGGGATACCCCTTCCATCTGACCTGTCAGGATTGCAAGTCTGTGCTTCTTTTCCGTAAGCACCTGTTCCATCTGCCGGTATAATTTTTCCTCAAGATCTACCGCATATCTGCGATGTTCATGCAGCCTGCTCTCCGGGCTTACGTACTGTAACTTTGTCTGATACTGGTTTACTTTCAACTTTGCAATATCTAATTTCTGCTGCAAAGCCCGGTTCATCCTTGCAGTTTTTGCTGAAATCTCTGCCACTGCCGCCTGATGATCAAAAACAGCAAGTTCTGCAGCTGCAGACGGTGTCGGCGCCCTTAAATCTGCCACAAAATCTGCGATCGTTGTGTCCGTCTGATGTCCGACAGCGGAGATAACCGGCGTCTCACATTCAAAGATCGCCCTTGCAACCTCCTCCTCGTTAAACGCCCACAAATCCTCGATGGAACCTCCACCTCGTCCGACAATGATCACATCCACGCCAAGTGCATCTAATGCACGGATACCGTTTACAATACTGCTTACCGCACCTTCCCCCTGCACAAGCGCCGGATATAAAATAAGCTGCACATAAGGATTCCTTCTTGCGGAAATATTACGAATATCCTGTACAGCAGCACCAGTCGGAGCTGTGACAATCCCAAGCCTCCTGATATATGTTGGGATTCTCTTCTTGTACTCCGGGGCAAACATGCCCATCTCTTCTAATTCTTTTTTTAACGCTTCAAATTTTAAATATAAATTACCAGCTCCATCCAGTTCAATCTCCCTGGCATAGAGCTGATACTTTCCATCCCGTTCATAGACTTCCACAGAGCCTGTCACGATGACTTTGTCACCCTCCTTCATCTGAAAAGAGAGCCCCCGGCGGTTTCCTGCAAACATGATCGCATTGATCGTCCCAGCCGGATCCTTCAAAGTGAAATAAATATGCCCTGAGGAATGATACTTGCAGTTAGACACTTCGCCCTTGACACTGATGCGCTGCATCATAAAGTCCTGGGCAAACATATTTTTGATGTATGTATTCACCTGTCCAACTGAATAAACATTCTTCATCATGCTAATTTTGCCAATACTCCATTTACAAATGCCGGTGATTCATCCGTTCCATACTGTTTTGCAAGTTCAACAGCCTCATTGATCGCAACTTTTACCGGGATATCATCCTCGTACTTCATCTCGTATACTGCAAGACGAATCAGAGTCAGATCTACTTTTCCCATTCTTCTGGTCTTCCATCCCTCGGAAACCTCATTGATCGCTGCATCGATGTCATCAATCTTCTCTACAATGTTGTGGAACTTGTTGGAAATGTACTCTTTGTCCTTCTCGCTGCACTCCTCCACTTCCTCAAACATATTCATCTGCTCCGGCATATCTTCCACATTGTGGAACTCCACACGGAAAAGCATTTTAAAAACCTGTTCTCTTAATCCTCTTCTGGTCATTGATTGATCCTTTCTGTCTCGATAATCTCCATTCCTTTACAAGGTAAAAAAAGGATGTCGCTCGGACACCCTTTATTCTACTACATCGTCCATAACTTGCGTTACGTTCTGCAAAGGATTATTTATTATTACCCATATCTACGCTTGCAATACGAACATTCACGATCGATACTTCCAATCCTGTCATATTCTCAATTGCTGATTTTACGCGTTCCTGAACTTTCGCAGATACTTCCGGGATGGAGTATCCGTAAGCAATATTCAGCGCCACATCCACATTCACAATACCGCTCAATACTTCCACACGAACACCCTTGGAAAGATTCTTCATTCCAAGCTTGCTGACAAGTTCATTGGTAATGTTACCAGCCATGGAACTGACACCTTCGACTTCTGTTGCAGCCAGTCCCGCAATAATTGCAACTACTTCATCTGCTATCTTCACTTCTCCCAAATGTCCATCCTTTATTTTAAATGTTTTTCTATCCTCAGCCATCGCTTAATGCCTCCTAAGTGATATTATGTAACTATTATAACAGACTATTCCATTTTTGAAAACAAAAAATGTATTAATTTTCTTTCCGTTCTATAAAGTCACACATTCCGTCACCCGGTTCGGATCTGAAATCATAGGCAATGTGCTCTCCCTCAAAGGAAACAGAAAAGCTTCCCTCCATATCCATAAAGGAATGAATGTGCGCAATTTCTGATAAAACATCTGCAAACTCGTCTAAAAATGCCTCTGCTGCATCCACATTTGTACAGTCCGTCTCCTCGATCGTCTCATCCACATATAATCTTAACTCAAATTCGTCTAAATCACTCTCGTTGTCGATCTGTGCGCATTTTATGTATGGGTTTGCATGATTATGCAGCACGTTTTCCAGATAGGATGCAGAAGAAAGGATCCTTGACTGCGAAACATCCTCTGCTTCCAAGTATAATTTATATTTGATTTTTAATGCGTTATCTGCCATTTGGGGTGTCCTCACTTTTCCTTGGTGTATTTCTGTTATTAGATAATCGGAAACCTCCTCTTCGTATCTTTATTAATTGTTCAAAATTAACAAGATCATCGAAAACATGTTTTCTTATGCTCTTGTCAATTTTTCACAATTCATTTTGGTTATATATGAGTTTTCCAATTATCTATTCTAACTTATTTTGCAGGGAAAAGTAAATACATTATGACAATAAAATTTTCCATGGTTTTGCTTACAGATTGGTGTTATACTCTCTACTATAAATTATCACAAAAAAAAGAGGAATTTATCATGAATCCTATAGAATTTCATCCATTTGAAATGCAATTTGAAGTACCGGATTCCGCAGAATCCATCGTGTATACAAGAAGATTTCAGGCACCGCGGCGCCTGATCATCTTAGGCTGCGGCTATGTGGCGCAATCGCTCTGCCGCTTTGCCTCCCAGTTGGAATTTGACATCTATGCGGCGGACGACAGACCCTCCTTTGCCAATCCTTATACGATGACAAACGCAAAAAAAGTGATCTGCGACAGTTTTCCTGCCGCAATCGAACAAATACATCCTGATGAGCAGGATTTCGTTGCCATTGTCACACGTGGGCACAAACATGATGCAGATTGTATCCGCACTCTTTATGGCAGCGGCATCACACCTGCTTATATGGGGCTTATCGGTTCGAAAAGACGTGTTGCCGGGCTTTTTGAAAACCTGTATGCAGAAGGGATTGACCGCTCTTTTCTTGATCAGATCCACACGCCGATCGGTTTAGACATCGGTGCCGTCACAACGGATGAGATTGCCATTTCCATTTTATCCGAACTGATTCTCTGCCGCAGCAGGCTTTCCCTTTGGAAGAAGAACGGGATTCTTGAACAGACTAACCTTGATCCCGTTTTCTTAAACGCACTCCACACAGAGGGACCAAAAGCAATCGCTGTTGTTGTGGATCGCAAGGGTTCTACCCCAGTCAAAACCGGGGCGATCATGTGCGTCAATGCACTTGGGCAGTCTTTTGGCACGATCGGGGGCGGCTGTGGCGAACACGAAGTTCTGCGAAAAGCTTTAGAAGTTCTCTCTGACAAAAAAGATATGTTTCTCTCCGTCGATATGACCAATGATTTTGCCGGGGAAGAGGGCATGGTGTGCGGAGGAACGATGGATGTGATCATCCGATATGTACCGGGGAAAGTGGAGATTTAGCCCTTCACTTTTCCTATTTACTAACAAGTTTTTCCCACGGTTCATATCCTTTCATATAAGAAAATTCTGTCTCATCGTGGAATCCTTCTAACAGTTTTTCGCGCAATTCGTCTGCATTCCAACGGGCATTTTTCTTAAATTGCAGATGCCGGTATAATTTTGAACCCGAAAAATCTCCAATACTCTCCACATTTTCAAGCAATTGCCTGACCACCTGAAAAGTACCTTCTACATTTTTCTCTGCATATACAACATCAAGCATAGTGGAACACTCACTATATTTTCCCATCTCAAATGTATGGGCGAGTACTCCCATTTTCTCTGCGAGCACTCTTCCATAGTCAAAATCTTTTTCTTTCAATGCCATACTAAGCAGAAATGAAAATGTAACACCAAGCGTCTGGCTCTGCGAGAGAAGAACTTCTTCTATTGTTTTATATGCTTCTTCGGTTTTTCCCTGCTCTTTGTACAGACGTGCCCTGAATATCTTTTTCATAGGATCATGCTCCGAAAAATAGTTTAAATATTTTTCTGCTGCCACATATTCTTTTTTCCTTAAATAAAAGCCAAACAGAGAATCGGCTGCATGGTACTGTATCTCTTCGTTTTCGTCCTGTAACACCATCTCATACCACGCATTGATCTGTTCGTCATATTGTTCCGGATTCCCGCACGCTCCTGTTATTCTTCCTGCGTCAAGCATTACTGCGATCTGCCAGATCAGCATATTGCAGTTCGGATACTTTTTTGTGATCTGCACCGCCCATTCGTAGGTCTTTTCAAATCCTTCTTTCTCTAATTTGTCACCCATCTGCCGGATAAGTGTCTCAATCTCCATGTCCGTCAGTTTTTCCTGAAAAGACAACAGTGTGTCGAGTGAAATATGCAACAGCCGGGCAATCGGTGCCAACAGTTCGATATCGGGATTCGTGTTTCCATTTTCCCACTTATTCACAGCCGGGGTAGTCACCCCTAACCTTTTTGCCATCTCTTCCTGTGTAAGCCCACATTCTTTTCTGTATTTTCTTATTACACTGCCAATCTGCATTTGTGTCATCTCCTCATATTATAAAAATTCAAAGTTATTTTTCCACAACAATACTCTTGCTTGTTACTGCGTAAAAAGTGTTTGCAGAAGCTTCTGTAAATAAATCATAACAGAAGTTTCGAAGCTGCACAATTGAGGAGTTGTTAAATGTTTTTTCATTTTTTTAACTTTGGCTCAAATTTAAAGATTTTATAAAAAGCAATCTTGTATCTTCTCATTGTGCTGTGTTATAATGAATTAAAGCATATTTTACAAAATCTTCATGACATTTTTGTCATCTATATTCTAAGAACGACAGATTCGTTTTTTTTAGAATCTGTGTACTTCATTCGTATCTATGCTTTTTGTTACCCATCAACAATTGAAAAGCAGGAGACGATTTATGGCAAAATGCAGAGCTAATGCAACATTGCAGTACATTAAACGAATATGCACAGTATGTTGCCAGAGTGCGTCACTACGCAACAGACATGCCCTTGAACCAAGCTGTGGAGCGTGCTGTAGACGAGTGTATCCAGAAAGGGATTCTGACGGAATTTCTTACCCGGAATCGAAATGAGGTCATCAGTATGAGTATTTTTGAATATGATAAAGAATTGGAAGAAAAGAAGTTACGGAAAGCAGAATATGAATACGGATTCTCTGAAGGTAAGAAAACTGGATTTCAGAATGCTGCAATGGAAACTGCCAGACGCATGCTGAAATCCAACAAACTTTCTTTGGAAGATATTGCTGATTTTTCCGGTTTATCCATAGACGAAATTAAACAACTGCAAAACACGAAATCATGAAATAATTATCATTTTTCATACAGAATCACAGCAGAGATCACTACTGGAATGAACGATATTTATCAATTTTGCGAGTTCTTCAAATACTTTATCTGCATATAACTCCTTGATCTCATGGCGGCTCATTTGGGTGACCTCTGCATTGTATTCATAGTCATACGCATTCTCTCCCACAAGAATACAGAAGAATACTTTTCCCTGCATGCTGTCTGCATTATTCGGGTCGACATTTCCGGTCGTGCCTGTGATTCCGACCGCAATCTCTGTATGAAGGTTTTTCTGAGCAGTTTCAGCCATCGCCCTCGCACATTGCTTAGAATAAACACCGTGCTCTTTTATAATTTTTTCGTCAACACCGCATAAGATTTTCGTTTTGTTCAGATAAGTGACATAACCTCCCGGAAAAACTGCCGATGCCCCTTCCGTATCCGTGATCATGGATGCAATCAACCCGGAAGTGCAGCTCTCCATCGTGGAAATCGTGGTATTTGTGTCGATCAGTTTTCTTACGATTTTATCTTTTTCCTGCTGGTTCATTTTGTTCCTTTCCCCTTGAATTTCACTATAAGATGTCTAAAATGGCTTCTCCAACACGCCTTACCCATCTCTCTTATCTCAGCAGCCGTGCGATTTCCTCCTTATAAGGCGGAATTGTCTTTTTCGTTTCACCTTCTGCGCAAAGCCACGGGGTCTCTAAGATTTTTGGCACATCAAGGAACCGCTCGTCATGCACCACCTTATATAAAGGATCAAACCCAATCGTTCCTGCTCCAATATTTGCGTGACGGTCTTTGTGCGCACCGAGAAGATTCAGGCTGTCATTGATATGAAACACTGCAATTTGGTCAAGTCCTAAAACCTCATCGAATTTCTGGAAAACACCGTCATAATCATTAACAAGGTCGTATCCTGCATCGTTTACATGACAGGTATCAAAGCAGACACGCAGACGGTCTTTTTTGTGAACCCCATCATAGATCATTTTCAGTTCCTCAAAAGTGCGTCCAATCTCGCTCCCTTTGCCAGCCATTGTCTCAAGGGCAATGACTACATCATCATCATTAGCATCCAGAACCATGTTCAGGCCTTTTACTGCCTGTGCAATCCCGGCTTCCGTTCCTGCATCCAGCGCAGAACCCGGATGTAACACCAGAATTTTGCTTTGCATCGCTGCGGTACGCTTAATCTCTTTTTCCAAAAATCCCACCGCAAGTTCAAATGTTTCCGGCTTTACGGTGTTGGCAAGATTGATGATATACGGTGCATGCACGATGATCTCTTCAATCCCTGCCTTTTTCGCATACTCCCATCCGGCTTCAATATTCAGTTCTGAAATCTCTTTTCTCCTTGTATTCTGCGGTGCTCCGGTATAAAGCATTAAAATATTGGCGCCATAACTTTCCGCCTCCTTCACGGAAGCAAGAAACATTTCCTTTCCAGCCATTCCCACATGGGAACCAAGTTTTATCTGTGACATTTTTGTACTCCTTTTCATCTTTTACTTTACATAGGCGTTTGCGAAACTCTTCATAATCTTCTTTAAATTGTTCAAAATTAACAAAATTTTCGAAAACACGCTTTCGCTACGTGTCGCTGGTAACGGTACTAAGAAGCCAGTCACAACGATTGTTGTACCTGCCTTCAAGTACCGACCGCTCCCCAGTGTTTTCTCAAGCTTTTGTTAATTTTTCACAATTCAATTTAGGTTTCTATGAGTTTCGCAATTGTCTATTTTACTTTACACTGCGGATCAAAAACTTGATCTCCGCAAAATATTCCCGCAGCATATTGTTTGGAAGATAGAATTTCGTCGAATCTGCTGCAATTCCACATACATCAGAGAGCCCCTGTTTTTGGGCGATCTGCAGAGCACGGAACATATGAAAATCATTCGTGATGATTCCCACTTTTGCACCTTCTGGCAAAAATTTCCGGCTGTACCGCAGGTTTTCTTCGGTCGTCTTCGATTGATCTTCCAACAGGATCCGTTCTTTGTCAATTCCATTCTGCATCAGATACTGTGCCATTCCATACGCTTCGGAATAAGGTTCATTTTTCCCCTGACCGCCCGCTACAATACAGACTGTCTCCGGATTCTCATTCAGATATAAAATTGCCTCATCCAGCCGGTATTTCAATACCACACTCGGTTTATCTGCGTGTACCTGTGCACCCAGCACGATCACATAGTCCAGATTTTTTTCTCCCTGTGCATGCATCTGGTGAATCACCATTCCCTCGATCACAAGAAATGACAGGAAAAATATACCGCACAATATTCCAAATATCCACCTAACGATCTGCGGTATCCTGTCCCAAATTCCCATATGAAGCAGACCTGCCAGCGCAAAGAGAATCACTGCAATGCCAATCCATACAATAAAAAATTTTGTTCCACCGGAGCCTGCAATCGCCACAGTCAACCCATAAACCAGACAAAGTAATCCCAAAATCAGACAGATGTTCATATATTTTCTCCTCATCCTTCCACCTTTCCTTCTTTTTTCTCATACAGTAAATAAAACTGTTTTTTATCCATAATGTTGAGTGTCACCGCCAAAACGATGGTTGCAACACCAAAAGCCCCCACTGCAAGCCACGCTCGGTCATATCCACTGTTATCAACGATTTTTCCGATCAGAATATTGCCCCAGGCAGAAAATGCACCGCTTACCGTATAAATGAACGAATTGACACGTCCCCAGTGCGTGGACGGCATCCGTCTGGTCATATACGGCTGGTTTCCCAGCGTATTAAACACTTCGCCAACTGTAAAAATAATCATCAGCACAAAATAAAGCGGCATGATTCCCTGTACAAACCGATACCCGGATAATCCTAAAATAATCAGGCTTTCTCCAATCAGAATTTTTCGGACATCTATTATTCTTCCTGTAAAAGTAGTTATAATTGGTGTTGCAATGATCACTACCAATGCGTTTGTGCTTGTCAGCATGCCAAAAATAGCAGCTCCTTTTGCTCCGTATAATGTTTCCATGTTCAGTGGCAGAAGATAATTAAACTGTGCATAGACCAGCCCTCCGAAACCTGCCACCAAAGCATAAATCAGGATTGGCCTGCGTTCCCATAAAATCTTAAATACATGCTCATTCTCCCGTTTTTCCTCGTACTCGCTCACTTTTTTCTTCTCTACCCGAAGCTGCTTTACAAATAAAATAATCAAAAGCGTGGAGGAAAATGTTGCAATTCCGGTAATTATAAATGCCAGTCCCAGATAGTTTTCAAATAAAAATCCGGCAATTGTCGGGGAAAGCACAAGTCCTAAATTCATTCCGAGATATTGCAGACTATACGCCTTTTCCCTGCTCTCGCTGTCACTCAGATCTGCAACCAGCGCATCATAGGATGGGCCTTCAATTGTCGCAAACACTCCGGCAAGGTAAAAAAGTGCAATGCTATATCCAGACAACGGCAGCAGACCGCAGATAATATAAGAAATAACTGTAACCATATCACAGCATACGATAATTTTTTTACGGTTCATCGTATCTGCCAGTTTTCCGCCAAGCAGCAGCATTGGAAACTGCAAAATGGACATTGCCATTGTGATGGTGGCAATCGTTGTCGCATTATATCCTAATTTATTTTTCAAAATCAAAGTGAGAAGCGGCCAGATCAGGGAACCCATACTGGTCACAACTCTGCCAAAGAACAGAATGTAAATCTCCTTGCTCAGATTTTTATATTGCTGTATAAATTTCATTTTCCAAACTCCATCCCATTTCTTTTGTAAATCCATTACTTTCCAAATTCCCAGAAAGCAACCGCACTCGCCGCCGCTACGTTTAAAGAATCCACTCCGTGGCTCATTGGGATTTTTACTGTATAGTCACAGTCTGCCATAGTCTCTGCAGCCAGACCATCTCCCTCAGTTCCTAAAATAATTGCAAGCTTTTCTTCTGCATGTAATTTTTCATCATCAATACGGACAGAATCATTCCGAAGAGCCATGGCAACCGTCTTAAATCCATACTCATGCAATAAGTCCATCCCACCCTGTGGCCAGGAGACATTTTTATTTTCAATGTAAGTCCACGGCACCTGAAATACAGTTCCCATGCTCACACGGATTGCCCTGCGGTAAAGGGGATCACTGCACGCAGACGTCAACAGCACCGCATCCATGTTTAATGCCGCCGCTGACCGGAAAATCGCTCCTACATTTGTTGGATTTACAACATTTTCCAACACTGCGATACGCCTTGCATTTTTACAGACTTCTTCTGCCGAAGGCATTGCAGGACGATGCATGGCACACAACATTCCCCTTGCAAGTTTATATCCTGTGATCTGTTCTAACACCTCAAGTTTTGCTGTGTAAACCGGTGTGTCTTGGCATTGTTTTACAATGTTTTTTCCGCTTGTATCCAAATCCTTTTGCTCCATTAATATAGAGATTGGTTCGCATCCAAAATCCAGCGCCCTCTCGATCACTTTCGGACTTTCTGCAATAAAAATCCCCGATGCCGGTTCATAATAATGCAGTAACTGCGCCTCATTTAAGCTTGTATACACTTGTAACTCCGGCAGAGTCAGATCTGCAATCTCTATTATGTTACCTGTATCTTGTGTTCTATCACTTTTTTTCATATCTATTATCGCTTTCAATTCTGTTGTTTGTTATGTTCTGAGGGAATGATTATGGGTTACAGTTTTTACATGGATCATATCCATATGCAATCGCTTCCTCTCTTGTTCCTGTAAATTCCGCATAACTTTCCGGTTTGATTTTCTCTACACTGTAACAACCCGGCTTATGGAATTTATGTGTGTTCGTGTTCAGTACATATGTCTGCATTTCTGCGGACTGCTGTGTTTCCTCCTGCTGCACATTGGTATCTGTCGACTGTTGCGTTTCCTCCTGCTGCACACTTGTGCTGGTGGACTGTTTTGTTTCTTCCTGCGCACTGGTATCATTTACAATTGTTCTGTCCGCAGAGCTTTCCCCTGTCGCATAATCAATCGACACACCCGGCTGCACATTATATGCAAAAACGCAGAATAAAACACCTTCTCCGTTGTCTTCAACCGATTTTCCCTCCATCAGCACGCCTGCCGCCAGAAGGTTATCACCCTCAAAAACCGGCGTCACACGATACATAACGTGTTGATCTGTTTCTTTCACATAGTCCGCTACCATATTTTCAAACGGAAGCATTCCTTCTATGTTCAAATATCTGGTTCCGGTAATAAGATTTTTTTCATTTGCATTTTCTCCTGTAAGCTGATAACCGATCAGATGACAGCGGTTATACAAATATTTTCCATCGACAAAATCATATTTCACAGTATGCCAGCCGGTCGGCTTTACCGCACCAATATTCCCACGCTCCTCCGCCGGCATCAGATCCTGTCCCACGCTTGCCACACAGACCGTGCATCTTCCAAGCGGATCCAATTCTCCATACGTCTCATAGGAAGCACTGCTCAACTCTTCCTCTGTAAAAAAAGGAACGTTATCATTGACTGCAACATATGCCGTTCCATCATATGCCGGAACGGCTGCAAAATCAAATGTTTCTACGATTGTCGTTACATTTTCCTGTGTACTCTGTGCTGATTCTGTTGTTCCACATCCAGAAGCAAACTGCATCGTCAATGCGAGACAAATCACCATCGCCAGTGCTCTCATATTATTTTTCCATTTTAAAATTTCTCTGTTCTTCCTCATTGCCTTACTCTTACAAAACACTTTTCGTTCTGCTTTTTCTCCTTCTACTCTCTGCAATAAATTTCTTTTGTAATTTTTTCATGTGAAAAACCGGGAAACTCTTCCGTTTCTGTCAGTTTCCATTCGGCTCCTATCTCAACAGAAACATCTGCTGGATATACTCTGTTCCAGCGATAGATTATAAACTGCTCAATTTGTTCGTCATCTGTATCCAATGTTTCCAATTCCTGAAAAACATATTCTCCTTTTTTCGCTTCCTCTTTTGGATTTTCACTGATTTCTAAATTCGAAACAGCTTGAAACAACTTCCGGCTGTAATCAGTTATCCAAAGTTTCTTTTCTCCAACTGTTTTTCTGATATCTTCCGCTACGATGCGGTCCTGCGACTGCCTTCTGTGATTGAAGGCAAGTCCGTTATTGTCGTCTAAGCATATGATGATGTACATTGCGGTGCTCCTTATATTTGTTTAATACTCAAGTTCTATCATATCGTTTTTTCGTTCTTTTGCCAATAAAATTATATCTTTTTCCACTGCTTCCACTGTTTGATACGTTCCACATGACCGATGCTGAATAAAAATAGCACCCTTGTTGGGTGCTTGGCTGGTGTGTAGTTATATTTGACACATGTTATTTCTTATTTGCTTTTACCTCTGCTAATTGCTTTTGCAATGCATCGATTTGTGATTGTATTTCTTTTTCTTTTTGTTCAGATTCATCTATCCATTGCATATTTCTTTCTTTTAAAACATTTGCTAATTTATAATAAACTATCATTATTTCAGTTCAATATTATATTCTCCATTTTAACAGAAAAGGAACTGCCTTACGACAATTCCAATTCATTAATTAAAATAAATCACTATGCGTTCCAGTTCTAGTAAGATATAAAATTAATTCGTCTTCTATATACTTATATACTAACAACCAATCTGGTAATATGTGACATTCTCTATATCCTTCCCAGTTTCCGTGCAAATCGTGATCCTTATTTTTCTCTTCTAGCTTTTCTCCATTAGCAAGTTTTTTGATAATCTGATTAATTAACTCAATGTCATAACCTCTGCTTTTGCATAATTTTAAATCTTTTTTAAACTTTGTTGTCGGTTGTACTTCATATTTCATCCAAGAATATCCTCCATCATTTTATCAACGTCATCATACGTTTTTCTCACTTCTGGATGATTAATTAAATACTCCGTTTCTGCCATTGCTTTTAAGGTTTCAATATTAGGTGTTTCATTCATATCTGGCTTAAATGGCAACGCTTGTTCTCTTACCGCCTGTTTTGCAGCCATTGTAAAGAAAGTTGTCATATCAAGACCTAAATTAGACATAAGTTCCTGTAATTGAGCCTTTAAAGTTTCATCAATTCTCATAGTTACATTCGTATTTGCCATATATATCACCTTCCTTTAATTATATTATAGTTCCCATTTTATCCATTGTCAATACAATGTTATAACATCGCACATGTAAATCTATTATTTACATATTTCCATTTTACACAATATCACCCAACAACTCAATTACTTCGTCAAGTTTCTCACTCGTTTCTTCCATATTATCAATTGCATCTTCAGAACACATTCCTCTATAGCTGCTCTGTAATCCTTCTGGCATATTATCAAATGCGTCCTGTTCTTCACTTAATATAGAAGATAACTCAATGTTACGGTAAAGGTATTCAAATCCACAGAAAACGCATATATGGATCTAAGGACAGTGCTTTAAAAGCTATCGGTAAGCAATTTGAAAATAAAATTGTCCCAAGCAAGGATAAATTAAAATGGAACGCACAAATGTTATAAAAGTTATAGGGTATACACCAATCTTAATTGAACTGTGTATACCCTATTTTTTTACGATTTTGCAAAAGTTCTTTGCAGTTGAATTATTTTCCCACAATCTCATCTGTATTAATGAACTGGAACGGTGTTGTCTGGTACACGTAATAGTTCAGCCAGTTTGAATAGAGAATGTTTCCATGTGATCTCCACTGCAGTCTCGGTTTCTGTGTGTCATCATCATTCGGATAATAATTGACAGGCATTTTGATGTCCAGACCTTTATCCTTATCACGTTTGTACTCCTTGTCGAGGGTAACCCGGTCATATTCCGGATGTCCCATCACAAAAATTTTACGTCCCTCATCTGCAATGGCAAGGAACACGCCGGCTTCCTCTGATTCTGCTAAAATCGTCAGTTCCTTCACGGCACGGATATCCTCTGCACGCACTTCAGTATGTCTCGAATGCGGTGCCATAAAATAGTCATCAAAGCCTCGGACAAGCGGTACTTTACGGTTCATCACATGATGCTCATACACACCGAATTTTTTCTCCGGAAGCAGATATTTCTTCAAACCGTAATGATAATAGAGCCCTGCCTGCGCACCCCAGCAGAGATGTAAGGTAGAGGTGGCATGTGTCTTGCTCCACTCAAAGATCTCGCACATTTCCTTCCAATAATCCACCTCTTCATATTCCATCTGTTCTACCGGCGCTCCGGTAATGATCAGGCCATCAAAATAACGATTTTTAATGTCTGCAAAAGTCTCATAAAACTTATTCAGATGACTCATTGATGTGTTTTTTGACTCATGGGAAGACACTGCTACAAACGTCACATCTACCTGTAACGGTGTGTTTGAAAGCGAGCGTAAAAGCTGAAGCTCCGTATCTTCCTTTAACGGCATCAGGTTTAAGATTGCAATGTTGATTGCTCTGATATCCTGATGTGTCGCACGATTTTCGTCCATAACAAATATATTTTCCTTTTCCAATATTTCCTTTGCCGGCAAATCACTCTGTGTCTTAATTGGCATATCTTCTTACAAACCCTTCCTCGCGATCAGAATCGCTCTCCTATTTTCAACAGTATGTCCTGCTACATCTTCCAGTACAGTGAAAACTAAATTCCAAGCATTTCTTTCAACTGTTCTTCTGAAATAACAGGAATTCCAAGTTCCTGTGCTTTGGTCAGCTTGCTTCCTGCATTTTCTCCCGCAAGCACGTAATCTGTTTTTTTTGAGACGGAACCAGAAGCCTTTCCACCATATTTTTCGATCAGCTCAGACGCTTCTTTTCGTCCTAATGTCGGCAGTGTTCCTGTTACTACAACCGTCTTTCCTGTCAGAACAGATTCCACCGTCTCTGTCTCTTCCGCCCGCATATTCACGCCATACTCTTTCAAGCGGTCTAAAATTTCGATATTTTTTTCATCTGTAAAGAAATTCCGGATACAAAGCGCACTCACTTCTCCGATATCGTTGACCTCTGTGAGCTGCTCAACGGAAGCTTCCTTTAAATGATCCATATCTTTAAAATACTTCATGATCGCTTTTGCAGCTGCCTTTCCCACATTCGGGATTCCAAATCCGGTGAGAAGCTTATAGGCATCGTTCTCTTTTGATTTCTCGATCGCATCCAAAAGCTTATCCGTATTTTTTTCTTTTCCGATAATTCCCTGATCGATCAATTCATCGCGATGTGTCTTTAGTACAAAAACATCAGCGACATTATTAATATACCCTAAACGGACAAGTTCTTCAATATAAACCGTACCAAAACCTTTGATGTCCATTGCGTCACGCCCTACAAAGTTGATAATATGGCGTTCTAATTGTGCCGGACAGTTTGGTGATGTACACTTAATATCCGCAGTGTCTTTCTCCCTCTCTGTCTTTGCACCGCAAACAGGGCAGACATCCGGGATCACAAACCGTTTCCAGTCAGAAGGTCTTTTCTCTTTCTTCACTTCCTTGATCTTCGGAATGATCTCCCCCGACTTATAAACTACAATTGTATCTCCAATTCCGATATCCAGATCATCAATAAAATCCTGATTGTGCAAAGTTGCCCTCGAAACAGAAGTTCCGCAGAGGCGCACCGGCTCAAACACAGCTGTCGGTGTGATTCTTCCGGTTCTTCCTACCGAAAGTTCAATATTTAATAGTCTGGATTCTTTCTCCTCCGGTGGATATTTGTATGCGATTGCCCAGCGCGGTACTTTGGATGTTTCTCCCAACTGCTCACGGTCAGAAAAACGATTGATCTTCACCACAGCGCCGTCAATATCATATGCCAGATTTCCGCGGTTTTCACCAATTGCCGTGATCGCATCCCACACTTCCTCTGCGGTCGTGCAGACTTTGTAATCGTCTATGACATGGATCCCCTGCTTTTTCAAAAATTCATATCCTTCGGTATGAGTTGCAAACTCCATGCCACGCACCTGCTGGATATTGAAAATAAACATGGAAAGATCCCGCTCTTTCGTCACCTTGCTGTCTAACTGGCGGAGTGTTCCCGCTGCACAGTTTCTTGGATTGGCAAACACTTTTTTTCCAAGAAGTTCCTGTGTCTCATTTACCTTTTCAAATGCAGCGTTTTTCATGTATACTTCGCCGCGGATCTCCAGATACTCCGGTTTGTCCTTTAACTTTTGTTTTACGTCTTTGATCACTTTCGCATTTGCAGTGACATCCTCACCGAAATTAATGCCGTCCCCTCTGGTTTCCGCCAGTATTAATTCTCCGTTCTCATAACGCAGTGACATGGAAAGTCCGTCAATTTTATACTCCACAACAAATTCCGGATGATCTAACTGTTTCTGCATTTCCTCCACGAAGTTAAATACTTCCTCTTTGGAAAAAACATCCTGAAGGCTCAACATCGGAACATTGTGGCGCACAAGCACACCCGCTTCTCTTTTTGCTGTTCCACCAACACGCTGTGTCGGAGAATCTGGCGTGACAAGCTCCGGGTGCTCTTTTTCCAGACCCTTCAGCTCCTGCATCATCATGTCGTATTCATAATCTGAAATCTCAGGACTGTCCTGATTATAATAGCGGTCAATATGATATTCGAGTGTTTTCTTTAACTCGGCAATTCTCTCTTCTGCTGACATTTTTTTCATCCATTTCTACTTTTTTGATTTTTCTTTCATACGCTCACTTTTGGAATATTTCTTCGGGATGACCGTCTCATTGGAGGAATCTTTAATTAATGATAAAAGCTGTCTGTACTCCTCCGGTGTAACATCCCGGTATGTTCCAACCGGCAGGTCTCCAAGTTCAATATTCATGATTCTTGTACGAACAAGTTTCTCCACACGATAACCGAAATATTCACACATCCGTCTGATCTGGCGGTTTAGTCCCTGTGTCAAAATAATCTTAAACTGTTTCTTTCCAATCTGTTTTACATGACATTTTCTGGTCATTGTATTCAGTTCAGCAAGCGGCACTCCGTTTGCCAGACCATGGATAAAACTCTCGGTGACTGGTCTGTTGACTGTAACAATGTACTCTTTTTCATGCATATTCCCGGAGCGCATCATTTTATTGACAATATCACCGTTGTTCGTCAGTAACAACAGCCCTTCTGAATCTTTATCCAGACGTCCGACCGGATAGATGCGCTTCGGGTAATTAATATAATCGATCACATTGTTTTTTTCGCGCTTTTCTGCGGTACAGACAATGCCAACCGGTTTGTGGAACGCAATTAAGATCATTTCCTCTTCTTTTAAAACTTTCTTTCCCTGAAACAAAACCGACTGTCCTGGCAATACTCTTGCGCCTGTTTTCGCAACTTTTCCATCAATGGTAATATTTCCAAGTTCAACCTGACGGTCTGCCTCGCGTCTGGAACATACCCCTGCTTCGCTCAAAAATTTATTGATACGGATTCCGTTTTCTTCCATACTTTTCCTTTTCCTGTCATTATTCCATATGATTCTATTTTGTACAGCTTCAAGTAACTACAAAAACGGAGACTTCAATTTGCTGGAAGCCTCCGTAGCATTCTGTTACTTTTTTATTTTAATAAATCGGTCTTGACATAACCTGTCTTATTCTTCCAGGTTACTTTTGTCCAGCCTTCTGCATAACTCATCACAACCGTTACCTTCTCTCCGGCATAGGCAACTCCGACTTTGTCTGCTGTCTCGCTCATGGAAGACCGGATGTTCGTTGTGTTGGAGAGCATGATCGTTGTGCCCTCTGTCAATGCTTCTGATGCCGCTGTCTCAGAAACATTCTCCGGTGCTGCTGCTGATAAAAATTCACTCTTAATATAACCTGTTGTACCGTTGTAATCAACAATACTCCAGTCTCCTTCTGTACCGGTTCTGGTAAGTGCCGTTCCTTTTTCAACAGAGCCAAGCTTGTCTGCTGAGGTATCTGCACCTGACCGGACATTTACCTTGTCTATTGTATATACAGTTTCTGTTGCAGGTTCTGCAGGTGTTTCTTCCGCTGGAATTTCGTCTGTCGGAGTCTCCTCAGCAGGAGTCTCTGTTGCAGGAACCTCTTCCGTTGCAGGCACTTCTTCTGTACTCTCTGTTGCGTCTGCCACAATGGTATTACGCCACTCGGTGATTGCATTTGGAATAGTCGTTGCACAGAGATTCAACAGGTTCTCGTCTGTTGACAATGCAGCTTCGTATTTCTGCTGGATATCATTCTGTAATTCAATGACATCATCGCTGTTGTAGAAGTTCGTGATAAGGTTGCGGATGCTTGTATCCAACGCACTCTCCTGTCTGGACAGGTTGTACTCACTGTAAAGATTATCAATGTAAAGGCTTCCATCGTCATTTGTTCTGACATAGAAGAAATAAAGTCCCGGTGCAGGTGTTTCCACTCCCATAAACTTCACATTCAGGCTGACATTTACCATATAAGAATTGCTGTCAAGTCCGGACTTTGTATAGCAGTTAATGTCCTGATACTGCTCAATGTACTGACTGATCAGTGTGATATAACTCTGCTCATTCTGTGTGATCGGTGTTGCCAGTGTCTGTAATGTGACAAGATCTCCGGATGCATAAGCAGTAAAGTAGCTGTTGATCAGCTCATTGACTGCCGGGACTGCATTTTCCTCATATGCTTCTTCTGTCACAACCGTCTCAGTAACCGCCACGTTATTATCGTCTGCGTTTCCGGTTCCATTTCCCGTGAATTTCACTAAAATAAGTAAAAGCACAACAAACAGTGCTCCTGCCACGAAATATCTGGCATTCTTTTTTACAAATTCTACCATTTTCTGAATATCTATGTTATTTGATTTATTATCCTGATTCGTTGAAGCCATTTTTACCAAACCTTTCTTTCACAGACCCGAATTTTGTCTGCGGTATCTATTATGAAAAATGTAATTGTTTCCTATCTGCAATTACAAAAAAATTAATCTAACAAACATTTTACATAATAGCATTATCTCTGTTTATTGTCAACGAATGGCAGGCTTTTCCAATTCTTAATATTTTATTTCAGAGTAAAAAAAAGATGCCACTACTGACATCTTTTCACTGCGCCTGGCGGGAATCGAACCCGCAGCGTCGGAGTCGGAGTCCGATGTTTTATCCATTAAACTACAGCCGCATATATTCTTTTATCTGTTTCACATACAGCCTATTTATCATAGCAGATAAAAGCGTAAATTTCAAGAGATTTTTATGCATTCAAATCTTTTAATATCTCAGTTTCCAGCTTCTTTTTCTGCTCCGCTGAAATTGGCAGAATAAAAACACCGACTTTTACTGCTGTCTCGCTAACACTCTGCTCTATCAAAAAGCGCCTGTCCTCCTCTGTGACCTGTCCGCTCAGGTATGCACGTATCACTGCATTCAATCTCGTAAATAAAGTGATAAGTTCCCGAAAACGGTTTTCTTTTCTCAGATAGCAATGCCCCGTCCGTTGTAATTCCTGATCCATGGTTGCAATGATCTGCATGGAAAGTTTCAGCTCGCCTGTGATGTCGGATGCCTCCATCAGAACATCCGGCCGCTTTTTTAACATTTCCGCAAAATACGTTTTTGCACCAAAAACATCCATAGAAAAGAAGTAACTCGCAAGCTGTTCTTTCATCTCGCGTGTCTCTGCCTTTTCTCCTAACATGCCCACTTTGCACTCATAAACCTTCAGATGATTTACGCGCACCCACACAAGCAGCAGGAACTCGGAAATAAATCCAAACACCCGTTTGTGATAATCGTCCTCTCCATTTTCCAGACAGATCCGCTTCTGCACCTCAAAAAAAATGTGAAACAGCCATTCACAGTATGTATCAAACCATTTTTTCGATGTGACGATCATATTGCCAAAATACGTTTCCGTTCCGTTCTCGAGCTGTACAAATGTATCGTAATATTCCGGGTAGAGTTCTTTTATCACCTCTCCTGTCATATCGAGAGCATGAATATTATGATTTGTCGCGAAACCATAATGATAGGAGTTGTTCAGCACAACCCTTTTGGTCGTGATCAGATCATAATCCTTTAAAAGCTCCAGATACTCTGTCTCTGTAAAAATTTTCTCCTGCTCATTCAAAAGATACCTTCTGTAGTGACAGGTTCCTACATATTTATATGCGTGTACATTTTTCCATATCCAGTATAACCCGGTCAGTTCACTGTAATAACAGTTTTCCGCAGAAATGTTGTCTCCCGTGTTGTCACAGAGGTAACCAAGATCCTCTTTTTCCTCCCTGCCCACCTGAAGCGGCTGGTACATTTTATCTTGTGGTACTTCAAATTTTTTATGTGTCAGTGCAAAAATTTTTATCTTCATGTGAAACACCTGTCTTTAAAGCATGTTATCGAAAACTTCCGACACTCATTTTACACCATGTTCGGTTTTTATCATAGTGTTTAATTCTTTTAAAAGCGTGGCTGATTTTTTTAACTGCTCCTGTTCCTCCTCATCGAGTTCGATCGGCACAACTGCCTCCACACCATCTTTTCCGACGATTGCAGGCATACTGATGACCACATCTTCCATACCATAAATTCCGTGCATCATGGAAGACACTGGGAGAATGGACTGCTCGTTTCTTATGATACACTCGCAGATTCTTTTTACCGCCATCGCAATTCCGTAGTAAGTTGCCTGTTTTCTCTGAATGATCTCATAGGCACTGTTTTTCACTTCCTCATAAATTTTATCCTCGGATTCCTCGTGAAAATAATGTCCGCGCATCTCACAGAACGCATCGAGCCGCACACCGGAAACGTTTGCATTTGACCAAGCTGCCAGCTCGCTGTCCCCGTGTTCACCGATGATAAACGCATGCACACTGCGGTTGTCGACCTTCAAATGTTCCCCGATCAGATATTTTAATCTTGCCGTGTCAAGCACCGTTCCAGAACCAAGCACTCTGTTCTCCGGGAAACCGGACAGTTTTAACGCTGTGTAAGTGAGAATATCCACCGGATTTGAAACGATAAGAAGCATGCCCTCGCAGTTTCGCTTTGCGATTTCCGGGATGATTGTTTTATAAATTTCCACATTTTTGTGGATGAGATCAAGCCTCGTCTCGTCCGGCTTCTGATTTGCCCCCGCCGTAATGATGATAATCGCCGCATCGACAATGTCATCGTAAGTTCCGGCATACAGCCGGATCGGCCTTGCAAACGGAAGTCCATGTGCGATATCCATCGCCTCACCTTCCGCTTTTTCCCTGTTTACATCGATCATTACCATCTCGGAAAAAATGCCGCTCTGCATTAATGCAAACGCAGAGGACGAACCTACAAATCCACAGCCGATCATGGCGGCTTTTCGAATATTTACCATAATAAAATCACCTTATCGTTGTTTATAATGTTTACGATAATTTTTGAGAGGTAAATCTACGCACTGAAATATGAGGGAATGCAATCAAACTTTCGGAGACACGCTCCCGCTACGTGTCGCTCGCAGCGGTACTAAGAACTCACATCCTGCATTTTATTTCTGATAAATCAGAATAAAACGCAGAATCTGACTTCTAAGAACCGGCGGCTCCACAGTGTCTCCTTCTCTTTTGATTGCATTCCCTCATATCATATACATATTGAAACCTCTCAAAAATCATCTTATTCGCTACTATCATGCCCGATTCGGTGAATTTTATGTGTCACAACACACAGGATTGGTATGGGTTATGACATACGAACATATATTCGTTTTTAGTTTACAGATTTCCTCGAGTTTGCTATAATTGATGTAATGTAAAGCTCGAAACTCGTACATAATGTAGAACGCGTTTCGCACAAACCATTATGATACCAGGAGGAATCTGTATGCACTCTCTCATTTTTCATGTCGATGTGAACTCTGCCTTTTTGAGCTGGGAATCGGCGAAACGCCTGCGTGATAACCCGGATGCACTGGATTTAAGAACCATCAACGCCGTAATCGGCGGCGATGAAAAGATGCGCCACGGAGTGGTCCTTGCAAAATCTCCTTCTGCGAAGAAATACGGCATTATGACCGGCGAACCATTATCCCATGCCAGACAAAAATGCCCGGAACTTGTCGTTGTTCCGCCGGATCATGAACTGTACGCTGCTTCCTCCCGAAAGTTTATCGAAATTTTAGAAGAGGTTGCCCCGGTGATCGAACAGTGCAGTATTGATGAGGCTTTCTGCGATATGACCGGAACGGAAAAACTCTACGGCGATCCCATTGCTTTCGCAACAAAATTAAAAGACCGGATTTATAAGGAGCTTGGCTTTACCGTCAATATCGGTATCTCGACAAATAAGCTTTTAGCAAAGATGGCATCTGATTTTGAGAAGCCAAACCGTGTGCATACTCTTTTTCCGGAAGAGATGGCGACAAAGTTCTGGCCGCTCCCGGTGGAATCGTTATACGGCTGTGGAAAAACCACTGCAAAAAGACTGCGCTCTCTTGGAATCACAACCATCGGCGCACTTGCAAAAGCAGACCGCCAGATGTTACTCTCTAATTTTAAATCCCAGGGCGATTATCTGTGGGAATCCGCCAATGGGATCTCCTCCTCTGCCGTGACTGCAGAATCTCCTGCCAACAAGGGTTATGGCAACTCGGTCACTCTGCCTTATGATGTCACAGATACAGAAAACGCGCACCACATTCTGTTATCTCTCTGTGAGACTGTGGGTGCGCGCATCCGTTATGATAAAGCCTACATCAGCGTGGTGCAGGTTCAGATTGTGGACAATGACTTTCATCACCGCTGTAAGCAGTTATCCCTGCCTTCTGCCACTAACGTGACCGAAAAGATTTATGAGGCAGCCTGCAATGCATTTGACCAGGGCTGGGATCACGCCCCCATCCGGCTGCTCGGTGTCTCTACGAGCAAAGCAACCGACGAAAGCTATGAGCAGTATAATCTTTTCGATCAGGATAAGTTTGAGCGGTTGTCCAAATTAAATTCTGCTATCGATAAAATCCGTGATAAGTATGGGGATGATGCAATCGTGCGTGCCTGTTTTGCGGATACGCACAAAAATTAAGCTACAACATCCTCAAACTGGGAATTATAAAGGTTCGCATAGAAACCTCCTGCTGCGAGAAGTTCCTCATGTCTTCCCTGCTCAATGATATCTCCATCCTTCATGACAAGAATCAAATCTGCGTCACGAATCGTGGAAAGTCTGTGTGCAATGACAAAGCTGGTTCTTCCCTTCATCAGGTTATCCATTGCCTTCTGGATCTCAATCTCGGTTCTTGTATCTACCGAAGAAGTTGCCTCATCTAAAATCAGGATCTTATTGTCTGCAAGGATTGCTCGCGCAATGGTCAGAAGCTGTTTCTGTCCCTGCGATACATTGCTTGCATCCTCGTTTAATTCCATCTGGTAACCACCCGGCAGCGTCTTGATGAAATGATCTGCTCTCGCTGCCTTCGCTGCCGTGATCACTTCCTCATCCGTTGCGTCAAGTCGGCCGTACCGGATATTTTCCATGATTGTTCCCTTGAACAGCCAGGTATCCTGCAATACCATTCCGAATGCATCACGCAGTTCCCTGCGGTTGAAATCCTTGATATTCTGTCCGTCGAGGCAGATTGCACCACTGTTTACGTCGTAGAAACGCATAAGCAGTTTTACCATTGTCGTCTTTCCGGCTCCGGTTGGTCCTACGATCGCAATTTTCTGTCCCGGTTTTACGCTGGCACTGAAATCATTGATGATGATCTGTTCTGGATCGTATCCAAAATGAACATGATCGAATGTCACCGCACCTGTAATTTTTGAAACGTCCGCCGGATGTTCTACGATCTGTTCTTCTTCCTCTTCCTCCAAAAACTCAAACACACGCTCGGATGCTGCAGACATAGACTGTACCTGATTGATCACCTGTGCGATCTGCTGGATCGGCTGTGTGAAATTTTTCACATACTGGATGAACGCCTGGATATCACCGATCGTGATCGTGCCACGGATTGCAAGCAGTCCACCAGTCAGGGCAACACAGGCATAACCTAAGTTTCCCACAAACATCATGATTGGCTGCATCATACCGGACAAAAACTGTGATTTCCATGCGGAATCATAGAGAATATCATTCGTTTTCTCGAACTCTTCAATCGTATCTTTCTCGCGGTTAAATGCCTTGATGACGAGATGACCACCGTATACCTCTTCCACCTGTCCATTGATGTGTCCTAAATACTCCTGCTGCGCACGGAAATATTTCTGTGATTTTTTTGTCACAAATCCGATCAGACCCATGGAGATCGGTAAGATCACAAGTGCAATAAGTGTCATAAGCGGCGAAATACTGAGCATCATCACAAGCACGCCGATCAGTGTTGCAACGGATGTAATGATTGTGGTAATACTCTGATTTAATCCCTGTCCCAACGTATCTACATCATTCGTAATGCGGGACAATACCTCGCCGTAAGTACGGCTCTCGAAGTATTTCATCGGCATGCGGTTGATTTTTTCTGAGATTTCTTTTCTGAGCTGGTAGCACACTTTCTGTGTGATCCCGGTCATGATCCATCCCTGGATAAAGTTGAAAACCGCACTGCACAGATACAGACCAAGCACAAACAAAAGAATGCTTCCAATCTTTCCAAAATCAATGCTTCCAGTTCCCTGAATTTTCGCCATCAGACCTTCCGATAATGCAGTGGTCGCTTTTCCTAAAATTTTCGGTCCTGCAACATTAAATATGGTAGAACATGCTGCAAAAAACATGACAACAAAAATTGCAGCTTTGTATTTTCCGATATAGCTCATCAGCTTTTTGATGGATTTTTTGAAGTCCTTCGGTTTCTCGCCCGGCTGCATGCCATGTCCCATCGGTCCTCTTCTCCGTGGCTGATGTGTTTTAACTTCCTGTTCTCTACTCATTCAAAGCCACCTCACTTTCCTCAAGTCCAAGTTCTTTCGCGGATAACTGTGATTTTGCAATCTGCCGGTAAACCTCGCATGATTTTAACAGTTCTTCATGTGTACCCTTGCCGACAATTTTTCCGTCATCGAGCACTAAAATCTGCTCTGCATGTAAAATGGTACTGATACGCTGTGCCACGATGATCACAGTACTGTCTTTTACATTCTCAGCAAGCGCTTTTCGCAGCGCCGCATCAGTCTTTAGATCGAGCGCAGAGAAACTGTCATCGAAAATAAAGATTTTCGGATCTTTTGCAATCGCCCTTGCAATCGCAAGACGCTGTTTTTGTCCACCGGAAACATTGCTTCCGCCCTGTGCGATCGCACTCTCATACTTGTCATCCTTCGCCTCGATAAACTCTGTTGCCTGTGCAATCTCTGCTGCTTTCTTAATCTCCTCGTCTGTCGCATCATCTTTTCCAAAACGAAGATTCGAAGCGATCGTTCCGGAAAATAATACACCTTTCTGTGGAACGAAACCGATCTCGTCACGAAGATCAGACATCGTAATGTTTCGGATATCTTTTCCGTCGAGTGTGATACTTCCGTCTGTCACATCATATAAACGTGGGATCAGATTGACCAGTGTGGATTTGCCACATCCGGTGCTTCCAATGATCGCAGTGGTCTGTCCCGGTTCTGCTGTAAAATCAATGTCATGAAGCACATCTTCCTCCGCACCCGGATATTTGAAATTCACATGGGAGAATTTCACAACTCCATTGTGTGTTGTCACTTTTTCCGGCTCTTTTGCGTCATGGATCGAGGATTCTGTCTGAATAACCTCATCGATACGGTCTGCTGCAACGGCTGCACGAGGAAGCATGATCGACATCATCGTGAGCATTAAGAATGACATTACGATCATCATCGCATAAGTGATAAACGCTGTCATTGCGCCGACCTGCATCGTTCCTGCATCAATTTTGTGGGCACCCACCCAAACGATACCAACGGAAAGAACATTCATGATCATCATCATTCCCGGCATCATAAAGGTCATGACACGGTTGGTAAATAACATTGTTTTTGTCAGGTCTTTGTTTGCCACATCAAAACGGTCTTCCTCTTTTTTCTCCCTGCCGAATGCACGGATGACCGAAAGACCGGTCAAAATTTCTCTGGATACCAGGTTGATATTATCCACTAACTTCTGCATTAACTGGAACTTTGGCATAGTGACTGCCATCAATACCATCACATAACCAAGGATCACAAGGATTGCAAGGACAATGATCCATCCCATTCCGGCTCCGGTCTGCACGACTTTTAACACACCGCCAATGCCTAAGATCGGTGCATACGCTACCATACGGAGCAGCATAACCGAAACCATCTGGATCTGCTGGATATCATTCGTGCTTCTTGTGATCAGGGAAGCTGTGGAAAATTTATCCATCTCCGCATTGGAAAATCCAACAACCTGTTTAAATACTTTCTCTCTTAATGTTCTTCCGATGCCTGCACCGACACGGGAGGCAAAGAAGCCCACTAAAACTGTCACGATTCCGATCATCAGCGCCATGCCGACCATTTTCAGTCCGGCTGTGACAAGATAACTTTTCTGAATCTTTTCCACGTCAATTCCTGCCGCTTTATCGCAGGATACCGCATAGGCTGCGCCCATGGATTTCACAAGGGAACTTCCCATTGTATTGATTGTATCTTCCATGCTGTCTCTCATGGAAAGTAAGGTGTTTTTTTCCAGAGTACCGGCATCTGCTCCGGTCGGTTTTGCAACATGCTCTTTTACTTCAGAGTCTTCCATCACACTCATCTGATAATTCATAATGAGCGGAACTGCCAGTGTATCATCAATCTCGTTTAATTCTGACTTAGATGTCACCTGCAGCCGGTAAATATCACCGTCTTGCTCATAGATACTCTCCCAGAGATCTGCCTCCTCATCCGTCATGAATAACTCTGCCGTTTCAAACTCATCCGCAGTCAATGCCTCCGGCACTACATGTTCCACACCATAGTTCTGGATACCGACATCAATGATATCCGATGTGTAAGACGGTAGTGACAGATCACACCATGCCTGCACAAAGAGTAACGCAATGATAATCACAATTGATTTCCAATATGGAATCATATTTTTAAAAATCTTACTCATGTTCCCTTTCCTTTCTTCTGCCTTGCCCTTTTCTAGCTTCAATCTCTTTTTCCGCAATATGATAAATGTTATCCAAATAAGAAATCAGGTGTTTCATATCTGCCTCATCCACCTGTGACATCACAGATTTGCCGAAGTCCGCCATGATCTGCCTTGCTTCCTCTGTCAGACGTTCTCCCTCTGCAGTCAGTTCCACATACGTATTCCGTCTGTCATTTTTATTGATATTCCGCTCCACATATCCGCGCTCTTCTAACCCTTTTAAAGTTCTGGAAATCGCGGATGGAAGCATTTTCGCTCTGGATGCAAGTTCCGAAATGGTAATCTTTCCATTCTCCCCTTTATCCATAATCGTACACATTACGAAAAAATCTGTCCTGTTGATCATCGGAAACATCTCCGCAAATTTCAGCTTGCGGAACTGATTCATCGCGCGGAACAGTTCTTCATATAATTTATCCATAATTCACTCACCACCTGCTATTATTTAACATTGTTATATATTGCATGTGTCAAATAATAACACCGGCAAATATCTATGTCAAGAAATTTGCCGGTGTTTCCATTTATTTTCTCTTTTGTTTATACTTATTTAATAATTTTATGCATTTTCTCCAAAATATCAGCCACCTCATGCATCTCCATCTGACCTGGTGCACTCGCTTTTTTGTGTGCCGCAAAAGTGACCGCTGCGCCAAAACTCTCGCCGCACAGCCTGCTGATCATCCCCATCTTTCCCATGGACATTGTGATGACCGGCGTGTCCGGATTCTCTTCCTTAAACTCATTCGTCACAGATAAAAGTTTTAAAACATCCTCCATATTCTGTGGCATAACTGCAAGTTTTACAATATCTGCATCTCCTGCACACATCTGTTCTAACAGCATCTTCATAACTTCTCTGTCCGGCGTCTCATAAAAATCATGGTGGGAGGCAATGACTTTCAAGCCCTGCTTATGAAGCTTTCTGATTTTTCTTGCCGGATGCTCCTCCTCAAAAAATTCCAGATCAAGCAGATCCACGCATCCTGACTCTGCCGCAAGATCATGAAGGTCGTTCAGTTCATCCGGTGCGAGTTCTCCCATACCGCCCTGTTTTTTGGTTCGGAATGTATATAAGAAGATCTTCTCTTTCATGCACTCTGCCGCAGCCGCAAACACTTCGCGCACTGCGTTGTAATTCTTATAATCCACGAAAGTATCTATACGCCATTCCACTATATCTGCTTCACTTTTTGCAAGTGTCCGTAATTCGTCTATGATCTCTTCTGTATTGCTTTCCATAACCGGAACGCATAAAAGTGGTTTTCCTGTTCCAATTGTTTTTCCCTTAATCTCCATATGCCTCTCCTGCTCCTTTTCTATCCATCCTAAACCGGATTTGCGAAACTCTGCCTGATTTATGTTCCACGATCATTTCTATTTTAAAACACCAGACTCTAATATTCAATGCATGCAATATAAATAGTATTCATGGAGACTATAAAAAATTGGAACGTCTGTGAATTTGACAATTTATTCACAATCTATTAGAATGACTGTTAGTATAATCTACTAAAGGAGAGTTTCACATGAGTTTCACATTTTTAAACGAATTACCTTCTCCTGCCCAGATTCAAGAAAGATATCCTCTGTCAGAGAAATTGCAGGAGTTAAAAAAACAGCGTGACGCAGAGATCAGCAATGTGATCAAAGGTCTTGACAACCGTTTTCTTGTCATCATCGGACCTTGTTCTGCAGACAACGAAGATTCTGTATGCGATTATGTCAGCCGTCTCACTTCCATTCAGGAAAATGTCAAAGACAAGCTGATCATCATCCCACGTGTGTATACAAACAAACCACGTACCACCGGTGAAGGCTACAAAGGAATTGCATCCCAGCCTGACCCTGAAAAAGCACCGGATATGGTGGAAGGTCTGATCGCCATGCGCAAAATGCACATCCGTGCAATTGAAGAAAGCGGTCTCACCTGTGCAGACGAAATGCTTTACCCGGAAAACTGGGGATATGTAGAAGACCTGCTCTCCTACGTTGCGATCGGTGCACGTTCGGTTGAAGACCAACAGCACCGTCTTACCGTCAGCGGTTTTGATGTTGCATCCGGGATGAAAAATCCAACCAGCGGTGACTTTGCCGTTATGCTCAACTCCGTTTATGCTGCCCAACATCCACACCATTTTGTTTACCGTGGCTATGAAGTGGAGACAACCGGAAATCCATTAACCCACGTTGTACTCCGCGGTGCCGTCAGCAAACACGGCAACAGCACGCAGAACTATCACTATGAGGATCTGATCCGTCTCTGCGATATGTATGCCAAAATGGATCTTGTGAACCCGGCTGCCATTATTGATGCAAACCACTCCAATTCCGGCAAACAGTTCAAAGAACAGATCCGTATTGTCAAGGAAGTCATGCATAACCGTCAGTTATCGCAAGACATCCATAACATGGTAAAAGGTGTGATGATCGAGAGTTATATCGAAGAGGGTTCTCAGAAGATCCACGACCATATTTATGGAAAATCTATCACAGATCCCTGCCTTGGATGGGAAGATTCCAGAAAATTGATTTATGATATTGCGGAGATGTGTAAATAAAACAGATTTTTTATTTTCCTCTACAAAAAAGTCTGCCGACAGGTACTACCTGCCAGCAGACTTTTTTCATGCACCATACAGTGCTCATTTTTCATTACAGATCTGATGAAGATTATTCCGCACGGGACATAGCTTCTTCGTAATCTTTTGTGCCTTTCCAGATCTCATCTTTGTAAGGATTCTTCTTTAACTTCATAGAACGTTTGATGATCGCAGCGAATACAACAACGTTGACTACAATTGAAAGAACAGAGATCACACCCTGTGCTGTAGGATCTACTGCTGTTGGATGTGTAGCTGCATCCATGAATCCATCTGCGTAAAGTCTTGGGATAACTGCGAATTTACCCTGATCCTGGAATAATGGGAATACCTGGGCAAACATACACCATAATGCTAATGTGTTAGCACGGTTCTGAATCCAGCCACCTTTGTTCCAGAATGCTGCAGCAAATGTAGGTGCAAGTAATAATGCAACACCACAATACCAGGAATGAGTCGGAAGGTTTAAGTAAGTATACTGGAAGTTCCATACATCATAAGCTAAGATGAACATCCATGTCATATCCGGCCATAACATATCATCTTTTTTCTTAGATGAGTAGATTCCCCACCAGCCTGTCATACATAAGATATTGATAATACCTGCAAGACCGTTGAGAACGTTCCACCATCCACCATATAACCATACGCCTTCAGATGATAACCACCAGCTTGTTCCTGTCTCTGCGAGTGCTTGTGCACCTCTGATGGCAGATTCGAAATCGCTGCATACTGCGATCAAAATGTTGATTGCTACGATGACAAATGGGAAAGCCTTAAACCACTGTGTTTTTCCAATACCCCATTTGTATTTGAGCATCATAAAACCAATACATCCAGCTGTAGCTGCATATAACTTCGCATAGTGGAACCAGCTTGTCATATGTACATATGTATTGTTATTGAGCGCCCATTCAGCTCCCGCTGCTGCTGAAACGTAAATTGCAATAAAGTAAACTGTCAGAATAATCGGAAGAACAACGAAACATAACATTCCGCCGGCTTTTGTACGTCTGGCAAATTCATTTGCAAGTACGAGACAGGTAAAAACTAAAATCCAGCCAAGAAACTGCCATGCAGCTCCCTCGCCGTAAACCTGAAACAACAGTCCATGATTTAACATATTGTTTCCTCCCTTATAAAATTATTATTTCTGGTCATACCAGTGACTGTTATGATTTTAACACTTTTTTTATAAAGTTTCAACATTATTTACATTTTCATATACTTTTTGACAAAATTGTATATTATTTCCAATTGGTTATTTCCCTTTTTTTGGGATTTCGGGAAAGACTCTTCAAAAATGTTCTCAAGGATATTCTTATTTTACCTGATTTTGCATCAAAAAAGATGTTCTGTGGTACAACCAGTTCCACGAACATCTTTTTCCTTATATTATCCATTTGTACAAGCTTATAGATATCAATCTCTCAAGGGTTATTTTTCATCCTCGATCACAAGTTTTCCTGCTGACACTTCCATAAATACACTCTCCGGGTCTGCCTTTTTCATCGCAAGCAGTAATTCCCACAGATTGTGGATCTGATTTGCCAGCACACCGGACGCCTGAACTGCATACGGCAGCAGCATTGGCAGCTGGAACACACGGATTCCAAGCGGTGGTAGGAAGATCATGTTGGTCGTATGTACCTTATCTCCGGCAGTTTTGATCATCTCATAGGTGATCATCAGAAAATCCTGTCCCTTGTATTTACAGTAATAAGAAACATAACATTCATCGATCGTCCAGGATACACCGTCCTCCACTTCGACCGGTTTCTCAGATACTTCATTATTTTCCGTTGTCTGCACACTGATGTTCCAGCGGATTTTTCCATCCTTCGTATCATTGTACATCTCTGTCAGCATATGACTCAATTCTTCTGGTCTTTTCATTGTTTTTCTCCTTATGTTGTTCTTTTCTATTTCTCCAACGCATGTTCCCCGATGCGCACTGCATGCACTACAAAACGTTTTCCCGTGGTGGAACAGGTCGACAGTGTCATAATATGATCGTCTTTCGTCACGTTCACTCCTGTATCATCATAGGACTTTTGCTTCATCTTATCAATAAATTTTTGAAAAGTCTCATCCGGTGCAAAGCCAACCGTGTAAACTTCGTCGGTTTCCGGCACATCATAGTAGGCAAAAATCTGATAACGGTACGCACACTCTGATGTATAGATTGTAAAAAACTGATGATCTTTATAAAAATCCTCTGTTTTATATTTTTTCAGGCTGCCAAACATGCTTAAGTTTTTCATGTTGTGCCCATATAGGATTGTATGGTAATCCTGAAAATCCGGTGTGTTCATCCCCTCCATAAAAATACATCCGGCAATCGTCTGATTTCCGTAAATATCCGTGCGAAGATACTTCTCATCATCCCCGGAATATAAAACCGGATAACTGAGCTGCTCCAGATTGTCAAACCGTATCCAGCCGATAATATCCGCATTGACCTGCTGAAGTTCTTCCAGCTTCACATCCACATCTGTATACCACCACGAATCATCCCCCTCTGTCTCCTCCGCGACTTCCGTATTCTCCGCTTTCTCTGAAATATAGTTTTCCTTTAATGCCTCATAGGTGTCGTTGGACTGTTTGTAATTCCAAAGATCCGGCACCAGCATAATGAGTGCTGCCACGATCAGCGCCACACCAAGAAGAAAAAGAAGAACCGTTGACCGGCTGCTTTTATTTTGTTTCATGCCCGTTTCTCTCCCACTTTACTCTGCTGTGCACGTAAAAAACTATCTGCACTGTTTTAGATTGTACCACAAAATGAGCAGACCTCATAGTCCCTATGAAAAGTCTGCTCAGATGTTTTACCTTTTATTTAGTTGAAAGAAACCTGTGCAAGTGCGTCTGTGTAACTTGCAAAGCCTGCTGCCTGAACTGCGCATGCAGAAACTTTAATATCAGTAAATGTGGTATCCTCTGTCACATTGTTTCCAACCGTTACTTCTTCAAAGATGGTTGAATGAGCGGATTTGGAAATCACATCTTTTTTCGCATATACTTTGTAGTCAATGTCGTTTAAGTTCTGTGCTGTTTTATAAGCGTCTGTCACATCTACCCAGTCAGAAGCATATGTGATCGTAAGTTCCGGGTTTTCATTCACGATTTTCGCAAATACCCATGCGTCCTGTGAATCATCTGCCATGTGTACGGTCGGATCTTTATATACCACTTCTCCTGCAACCAGATCCTCGTACTTATTTTCTTTTACCGTCCACTCTCCGGTGCCATCAGCATCCACATACAGATTGCTGTTTTCATCTCTTGCCACTTTGGACTCGGATAAACCGCCTGTCAGCGGATCATCATCAAAGTTTACATTGCCGACGGTAAAGGTGTTGGTGACAGTTCCGGTTGTGCTCGTCAGGTAAGCGAATGTGCTGCCTGCACCAATTGCTCCAAACAGGCTGATTGCTCCAAGCAGTGTGACTAATTTTGTTTTCTTCATAATTTCTGATCTCCTTTTTCATTTCATGATAATCTGTTCATTCTTATGTACTTTCCATTCTGTAACTTGCGGTTCCTGCCTTATCAGAAACCTTTTTGTCACGATACTGTTTTATCACTCAATGGTCACACGGCGGTCATATATCAGAAATTTCAGTAACGTTTCTTCATTCCGTATCTGAAATTTTCTTCTTATCCTCCTCTAAAATATCCGGGATGAAGTTTAAGAGGATCAGCACAATTAAAACACCGCACACCACCGCAATACCGAGCGGTGTCTTTGCATAAATGGAAATATATCCAAGATACGGGATATGAAATGCATACACCCCGACGATCTGCTGCCATGCAACGGGAGCTGTATCTGCAATATTATTGGCGTCTCCCTGTGTGATAACGGTCTGTTCCTCCTTATCCACCGAAATGATCCTGTGCGTCACCAGCGTTCCCGCCGGAAGCTGATAAGTGACGACTGCTCCTTCCCTCGCCTCACTCGCGGCAAAATTTTTATCGTAGACGATCGCCCCGACCGGGATCCTGGGTTCCATGCTGCCGCTTAAGACCGCATACTCATCATATCCAAGCATTTTCGGGACAAACAGAAAGCCTGCGATCACAAGCAGTCCGAGAAATACCACCATTGATAATACACTGCATATTTTCCTTGTCATTTTCTTTTGCGCCTTTCTGACTTATTTGGTTACTTCTGCAAAAAATCCCTTCAAAACCGGAAGCTCCGCTTTATCTCCTGCCTCATAACTTCCGGCAAACACTGCCTCCTGATAAACCGTGATATCAAAATTTTTTGTCACATTTCCAATTTTTACTGCATCAAATAAATTATCCGTGTTCTGCCCCGGTGCAACCGGACTGTTGTAGTAAAACCAGCCGTCCGTGCCCTGATACCAGCCGGTTCCGTCACCGTCAGGATCATACAGCGTACTCTCGGTCGCAATGCTGTCCGCTGCCTTGCCTTTCTCTGAAAAAGCAGTACCGTTCCAGGTACCGTTTAACAGCATCACTTCGGTCTGTTCCGGTGAGACCGTGATTCTTGCCCGGACAAACACATCCGAAATTCCGGTATTTTTCACACTCGGATTTTTTTTCACGGTGCTGCCTGCTCTGATTCCGCCTTCAAACTCTTCCTCAATCTCAGTTGCCACTTTTGCCGCCTGAAACGTATTGGTCACCGTTCCTGCTGTTGCTGTGATAATTGCAAATGTTGCTGCTGTTCCAATAATTCCAACCATCAGTGCAATTGTAATCACAAATATTTTTTTCTTTTTCCATATTTCTTTCATACACACTGCCTCCGATTATTTGCGCACATCTGTTGTGGAATGATTATCAACATCTGTCGTCCTGGTTGCTTTTTCATGGATCACAAATTGATTTTTCACGGCATCCGTATCCGTGAGCTTTCCATCACTTCTGGTCTTATTGTTTTTGGCTGTGACGTTCACACGGTCTGCCTGCAAGTGTAAATCTGCCGCTGTTGTGACAAAGTCCTCTGCGTCAAAGCTGCAGGCCTCGTCTCTGCTGCGGATACCAACTGCAAATTGTGCGCTGTTTCCGGCAATCTGTGATGCACAGTTTGTGTCTGCGGTAAACTCTTTTAACGTAAAGCCCATCGTGTCAAGTTCTTCTACTTTATAGATTCCCTGCGCAAGTCCTTCCAGTGTCGTCTGTGCTTTCACATTGAACATTCCGGTTGTCGTGTTCTGCTTCTCTGCGCTTTTCTCTCCAAATCTTAACGTCTTATAATAAACATCGCCTGTCGTCTGATTGGTGATCTTAAATGTAAAGATCGGATCACCCTCACACGCTCTGATATCTTTTTTACTGATTTTCTTTGTGATCGTAAGCGTTCCCGTTTTCACTTTCACGTCATATTTTCCTGCATAGGCTTCCCCATCCGCATGCGCTGCCTCCACCTGTGTCTCATTTTTATAGATCACACCGTTTAACGTGGAGTTTGCGTTGGAAGCATCTGTCGCTTCCTCCACCGGCAGAAATGCTTTTGCGTAATACGTGGTATCCTGTTTAGGTCTCTCTTTTTTCAGGTTTTCCTGCGTGATCTCCTCACGGCAGCCTTTGTCCGTGTAGAACGTCAGATACACCTTTGTCATTTTGGCGCTGTCCGCATCTTTCATGCGCACTGCCGCATCATCTGCATAGTTTTCCAGATTTTCCCCGAGAAAAATCGTATCTGCTGTGTCTGTGATCTGATACGCAATTCTCACATTCACGGTCGGCTGCGGCAATTCCAGCTGTGTGCCGCCAAAGCTTAAAAAGGAATACGGATTTACATTTGTAGTCATATTATTTCCACCCAGACAGGATTCTTTTGCCACGATATGGATTGTTTTCTGCCAGCCGGAGGCGCCGTTTTCCTTCGGCTTTACTTCCTGATCAAGCCAGCTGACCGTCGTTGTGCCATCCTCATTGACCGTTACCTGTGCGCCATCCGCTCTCAGACGTTGGATCTCGGCATCTGTCAGCTCAAATTCCGCATCAATAATGTCCGTCACCTGCACTCCGGTCAGGGATCTTGACTGTGTGATCGTGCTCTGGATGTTCTGAAAGATTTTGTTTAACTCCTCCGCAGTATCCGCCGTAAATGCACAGCCGGCTGACGCCACTTTCTCTCCCAGCCATGTGGCAGTCTCGTTATTTAAACCAAGCCCGACTGTGATGACCGTATAGCCTGCCTCTTTCAGCTTCACCGCTGATGCTTCTGTCTCCATTTTGTCATTGCTGTCCGAAGGCTCTCCGTCGGAGAACAGGATCACATATTTTTTGTTGCCATCTTCTGCCTTCTGCAATTCGCTGTATGCATGCTCCAGTCCTTTCTGTGGAGAGGTACCGCCGTCCGCAAAAAGCGCATTGACGGACTTTAACATCTCATTTTTATTTACCTTCGAAAGACCGTGGTTTAATTTGCCCTCGGTACTGCTGTTCCACCCATTGCCAATGCCATAAAAGGTGACGATTCCGACCAGACTGTCCGGTGATGTATCGGAAATACCTGTCACAAATCCGCTGGCGGCGTCTTTTAACGCAGAAATCTTAGACGTCCATGCTGCGATCACATCACTGTCTGCAATGCTCTGATAACTGCCGTCCACATATTTTTTCCATTGTCCGTCGATATATTTTACCGGATACTTCGCATACACATTACCGGATACAGCCGCCGTTCCCATTCCGACACTCTCATCGTACGTCCATGGCCACCAGCCACTCTTTTCATATTTATTCCAGTAATATACTTTATTGATATCCAGATGATTCTTCACACTGCTGAATTCTCCGATATCCTTTAATTGATTTTCACCGGACAAAATTTCATTCATCGAGCCGGACAGATCAAATACCATCATGGCATCCACTGTCTGTATTTTTTCAACTGTGCTCTGCGAGGTTGCAAGCGAACTTGCGTCAAGATCGATCTGATACTCTCTGTTCTCCCAGTCCGTCAGTTTCGCTGTCTTATGATATTCCACATCCTTCTCCGTAAAATCAACCGGCTTCTCCGGTGGGATATCCGGCACGTCATCGTCCACCACTTTGATCACGTCCGCATTCGGAAGCGTAAACTTCATGTTACAGTTTGCCTTTCCTGCACCGCGCTCCATATATAAAATGGTCAGATGATGTTCTTTGTTTTTGTCTGTCCTGTCAATATAGTTCCAGAGATCAGCCGTATCTGTCAGAGCGTCATGGATACCGCCAAGATCGATGACCACCTGTTTTCCATCCAGAATCACCCAGAGATCATCATCCCCGGTAAAAGAATAGTTCAGTTTCCCGATATAATCTCCAAGTGTAAAGGTAACGTCATAGCGGAGTCCAAAATAAAAATTATTATTTCCAAATGGCAGGAAATCCGCCCCCGCAGTTGCTGCCACGTTGTCCTCTTTGTCTAAAACTTCTTTCAGTTCATAAGTGTCACCACTTTGTGAAAATTTTAACCTGTATCCTTCTTTTACTGTCAGTCCTTTTGTCCCTGCCGCAGCTGCTCCGTCTTTCGGAAAAACGCCCGGTTCATTCACACTGAAAAGAACTTCTTTGTAATCATCACTTAACCCGGTAACGATTCCTGTTTTTTTTGCATTTTCTCCAGTTCCTCCGGTATACACGTTGATATGCTGGTCGTCTGTGGTTCCGTTTTGACCTGTTTTTTTCGTGACGGTGTCATATTGATTTTCACTTAAATTCTGGGATACCGTTCCGACCGTGAAACGGTTATCTTTTTGCTCAGACGGATAGTTGGAATCTGCATTGATACTCAGATCCGCCCTCTGCTGTCCGGCTGTGTCATAAGGGATCACCTCGTAGTCATAAAACGATGCCTCACCGATATAGTCCGTATTTTTTGCCTGATAAAAAACTTTTACAACACTGTCCTCATGGATCTCAATGTTTTCAAGTTCACTTTGGGAAAATGCTTCTCCGTTTACCTGCACATGATCCACATCCCAGTTTAACGCCTTATTGTAGTCGCTGATTTTTGCTCCCGGTACCATCGTGCAGACATCATCGCTGTAAATTTTTGCACTCTGCTCATCCTGCGCCTGATATTTGCTGTTGTCATAATGTTCGATGGTCACGGTCACGTTGTTATCTCCATGATTGACGATGACATATTTTGAAAAATGATCGGTGCCAAATGTCACCTCGCCGTCGGCAGAAGTGTTCGCATTCATATCCAACATCTCATTTTTTGTCTCATCAAAATGATACACGCTCGCCGAATCGCCCTCTTTCACCTGCGCAAGCGATAACTGCACCTGCACGGTTGCCCCTGGCTCCACTTCTTTTCCATCTTTTACAAAGGAGATGTCATACGCCACAACCTCTTCTTTTTCTTTCGACTCGCCCTCCATCGCTTTATCGATGGATGCTTCCATTTCTGCTGTGACGGCTACCGGTGCCACGACAAGCTCTGCGCCTGCCGGAAGATCGGTCTCATTCGAAAGTGTCACGACCACGCGGACTGCGTCATTGGAATAGTCGAAGACGGTTTTTAATTCCGGTTGTTCTGTCTCCTCTGTTTTCTCCGTCTCCTCGATTGCTTCAGCCGCCTCAGTGCTCTCTGTGTTCTTGACTTTTTCTGTATCTCCCGTTCCGTCTGAATCTGATGATTGCTTATACTGCCCGCTTACATTACTCTCTGTGTCTGACAGATCCGCTGCATTCGAATCACTGTCTGCCTCTGACACATTCTCTTCCTGCCCTGCATTTTTTGTCTCCTTCAACATCTCTGTGGAAACTTCCGCAAAAACATCCGTGGTGTCTACACTTGTCGCATTGGTGACGGTCACATTGGATGTCAGCAACGTCAAACATAGCAGGAATGCTAAAACTTTTTTTACAATGGATGCAAATCTCATATAATCCTCCTTGCTTTTGCCCTTTGATCTACTGTTTTCTCTTCCAAAGATTTCATCCGGTGTATTTGCTTAAAATATTTTCTGTTGTTTTCACTTTTTCTATATTGATCTTGATTTTCAGATTTCGGTAAATTTTATTGTCCTGATAAAATTTTGAAATAATCCGGTTTGCGACCAACATTCCACCCTCATAGGTACATGCGGAAAGCAAAATCACATACTGCGAATCGCTGAACTGTGCCACCGCGTCCCCAGGACGGAGCGATTTTTTCAATGTCTCCACAAGATGAGGCATCGCATTGCGGATGCGGAACAGATTGACATCACTGACCTTGCTTCCGGTATACTCCCCCGCCTTTAAGGTCAGAAGCAGAATATATTCATTTTCATCAAAACGCGCTGTCTTTCTCACCTGAAGCCTGCAAATTTCCCGAAAGACCGGATACCCGCACAAAAACGCTCCCGCTGGATTCTGTTCTGCAATATCCTGATGTACCTGTGCAATTCCCTGCACATTTCCGCTTTTATTCTGTCTCAGTAATTTGTCATAAACGCCCTTTAATTTTGACAGTTCACAGATTCCGAGCTGCTGCTGCAACGTCCGGCATGCATTCTCGTACACTTCCAGGGCAGAACCAATTTTATTTTTTCCTGCCAAAGCCTTGATCAGATAACAATATAACTCTTCATCGAGACTTTCCTGCTGAAGTGCCTGACTGCAAAGCTGCTCCAGATTCTCATATTTTTCCGCGCGGACATAACATTCGCACAGATACCGGACGCAGTTTAAATACAAAGAGTGATAATAAGTATTCAGCATCATCACCCAGTGCATATCTGCAACTTTTGTCATGAAATCACCCTGATAAAGTGCAAGCGCCGCTTTTAGTTTCTGGATTGTCTCACCCTCTGAAATAGGTTTCTGCTTTGCCAATTCAAACATTTGTTCGAATCGTTCTGCATCCACTGCCACTTCCAGTCTGGGATTCCAGCGATAGGAACCATGATCGGTCAGGATAAAGTCCTCTTCTCCAAAGTTTTTCTTCAGAAGAACTCTCAGACGATACATCAGATTCTTCAATGCCCCTGCCGGATTTCCCGTTTCTTCCTCCTGCCACAACGCATCCGCCATGTCATAAAACGTCAGTGTCTGATTTCTGTGAAGAATCAGATACGCCAGTAAATTTATCATTTTCGGAGATCGTATTTCTTCCTCATTCACAATATGTTCTTCATTCCTTATCTGAAATTTCCCCAGAGTACGAATCGTCAGCATGCAGTTCTCCTCCTCTTTTCCGGCTCTGACTGCCAGATTTTTCCTGTAAGTCTAACATGCATGTATTGCTATAAAGGTCGAATACTGTACCTAAAAATCCTGGTTACTTCGACTTTTTTCTATTTTTATATATAAGGAAAACAATCAGTCCCACAACAAAAACTGCCGTGATACCGCCAATCACCGGCACTGCCACAGGTACGGATGCTGCATCGATCTCCTGCGCTGCAAGGTCTGCATCGTTCCCGTTCACATCACCGGAAGCGGTACTCGCATCCTCTGCTGTGTTCGCCAACGGTGTCTCGCTCTCTTCGATATCGACAGCTCCATCATTCCCATCTCCATCCACCAACGGTGTCTGCTCCTCCGGAATTTCAACATTGCTATCGTCTACGGTCTGGTCTTCATTATCATCTGCCGGAGCATTTACCGCATTGTCCGCTGCATTATTTGCTGTATTGCCTACCGGCGCATTCACTGCATTTGACGCATTATTTACTACATTTGCAGTAAATCCTGTCGGCTGGGAGGTTCCGGGAACGATGACCGTCTCCTCAACCTCGTTCACAACTGTCTCTGTCCGTGTTGTGCCCGGAACCACATTTGTCACTGTGCTGGTGATTGTCTCCACAGCCCCGGTGTAGCGATATTCAAACGTTGCCGTGTTCTCTTTCCCTTTTTCCAGTTTTATAATTTTACTGCTCTCTGTCGGTGTATAATCCGGAACAGTCACCGGAATGACCGTGATTGTTTCCTCTGCATTTCCATAGGTGATCTGCGGAGCCGCAATCTGTTCCTTTGTCTGACTGTCTATGAAACTCACCGTATAGGAAACCGGATCGATCAGACGTTTATAATCCAAAACATACTCTGTATTCCGCTCCACCACAGTTCCCACAACACCGTTAAAAGCTTTCAACCCATATGCTGCCTCTTTTTCATAGTGCAGGCAGTTAGAAAACCATGATGTCAGCCTTGCATCACTTTCCCAGCCAGGCACTGTGAAAGCAAGTGTATCTCCCTTTGCAACTTTTACCTTAATATAATTTTTTGTCACTTCCATCCCTTCGGAAACAGTGATCTTATCTATATCAAAACAAGCAATATTTCCTGCACGGAATGTCACTGTATACATTCTTTTTTCCACCACTTCTTTCTCTTCCGAAGCTTTCACCGTTGTCATTGGAAGCACCAGCGCCATGAAGATAAAAACCGTAAGAAAGCCCGTAATTATTTTTTTTACTTTTTTCATGACTTGCGCTCCACCTTTCTTTTTTTCACTGCTATACTAACAATCACTATACCTGCCACCAGAACTCCTGCAGATACTGTCACTGTCAGAGTATCTCCTGTCCTGACACCGTTTGCCAGTGGAACCAGCTGTTCTGTAACTGTCTTTGGGATCACTTTCTTTACAATCTTTGTCACCACATTGTCTTCTCCGTGCTCCGTCACATAATTTGTGACCACCACCGGCTTTCTGTCGTCTGCATAGTACGCCCGGAATTCAAATTCCATCGCACCGGCTGTGTGCGAATAATCAATTCCATCTGCGCTGTCCATACCCTCTCCATCTAAGGTCAATGTCACATAGACATCCGCCGACTCCCCCGGATCCAGTGCTGTCATATAACGATACTCATTCAATTCCGTAATTTCTGCTAAACCTTCGGCACTTGCCACATTTTCCGCATATCCACCGGCATCTGCATCCAGCAAAGATATCCTTCCGGTATCATTGCCGATCTCCACCTGAAACTCATATGCTCCGCCAGACGCTTTTCCTGCTTCTTCCAAAGCATCCGTTGTCTTCTGCGAAATAAAAAAAGATGCCTTATGACTGTTTTGATTCTCAATTTTAATGACAACGGTCCTGCTGTCTCCGGGTGCCATGCCATCAAAAGCACCGGCAAGCTCTGCCTTATCTTTTGTATACACAAGCTGGTTTTCCTCTGTCAGCTGCACAGTATGAATTTCCGCCGCACTGACTACCGATGAAGATCCACAAGTCCAAATAAGCAACAGAACGGCTGCTATGTTTTTTATTTTCATATGCTCCAATCTCCTTCAACCATTATCTTGTTTCTGAAACAGACAAAATCGTTCCATTTTCATCAAACTCCGGGAACACACCAAGCTCTGCTGCGATCGCATCTTTTGCGTTATTCGCCTGAACTGCCGTAACTTCGTATTCTAACGTATAGACTGCATCTGCAAATCCATTTCCCATAGATTCCTTAAAATAAATTCCGTCCATAAAGTTTGTTGTCGTCTGTTCTGGAGCCAGCGGCTTTGTGTAGTACATCACCATCTGCTCATCATCCTCATACCCGATGATCCAGTCCTGATTATGTACATAGATATCATCCGCCTCCCCTGCACTCACAAGTCCGCCGCTTTTTGTATCCCATGCATGATAAATGACTACTTTTACATACACATCATAACCATCCGGGATATCGTTTTGTACTGCCTTCGGCATGATGATCGTTTCCCCCGGCACGATCGTAACCGGTTCTTTTTCCCCGCCGTCTGCCAGTGCCACAGGTTGATCCCCGATCACCGTGACTCCCACACTCTTAATGGAAATATTTGCCACTGCCTTTTCACTTTTTGTATTCAGAGCTGCAAGCGTTCCGCCAACCATCGTTGCCAGGATCAATACTGCAGCGATTCCCATAAGCATGTATTTTTTCTTCACTCTCCATCTCCTCCGCTCATCCATTGAATTTTTTATAAACCCTTGTGTTATTATAGGTATCCCCGGTCACACAATGGTCACACGAATATTTTATGCAGCAGACCGCACGAAAAATGCACTTTGTTTCTTCAAGTACGCAAAAATACCTCCCGGCAGGTTCGGGGTTGTTACCCGTATCTGCTCAGGAGGTATCCTGTCATTTCAAAAATATTGATTTTTCTTCACATTTTAAGCAATCATTTTATATCCACTATCTCACATAGATATTGGAAAGATTGTCTAAAATCTCTCCTGCAACATCCGGTTTATTCATCGTGTAAATATGCACATGATTGACACCGTTGGCGATCAGATCAATGATCTGCTCTGTTGCATATGCAATTCCCGCCTGACGCATTGCTGCCGGGTTGTCTCCAAACCTGTCTACGATCGCAAGAAATCTCGGTGGAACCATATTGCCGGACAAAGATGTGATGCGTTTGATCTGGCTTGCGTTGGTGACAGGCATAATACCTGCTACAATTGGAACATCTATTCCTTTTTTTAATGCCTTGTACATAAAATTGTATAAAATGTTATTGTCAAAAAACATCTGTGTGGTGAGGAACTCGCATCCTGCATCCACTTTCTCTTTCAAATGGTCGAGATCTTCAAAAATCGTTGCTGCTTCCGGGTGTCCTTCCGGGTAGCATGCACCACCGATACAGAAATCACCCTGTGCTTTGATATCTGCGATCAGTTCACTTGCGTGCTTGTACTGATCCGGCAGCGGAAAATCTGCATTTGCAGGAATATCGCCACGGAGTGCAAGGATATTCTCGATATTTGCTGCCTTTAACTCCTCAATGACAGATGCCACCTTTTCTCTGGTGGAAGAGGCACAGGTCAGATGTGCCAACGCCGGAATGTTATTGTTACGTACTTCCTCTGCAAGCTTTACCGTATAATCAGATGTTCCACCTGTTGCGCCGTAAGTGACACTCATATATGCCGGCTTTAATGCCGCCATATCTTTTACGATATTTTTATAATTTTCCAGCTGCGCACCCTGTTTTGGTGGAAAAAGCTCGCAGGAAATCGTCACTTCATCTTTGTTTAATAATTCTGTTAATCTCATCTTTTTGTTCCTCAATCTTCTTTCTTATATATTAAAAACTTCTCAGTTTATCCGTTCCATCATCCACCGTATTCTCGATTTTTCGTATCTCCACAAAATAGGAATAGTTATCGTTTACTTTTACTTCACAGCGGTCACCTATTTTGTGTCCCAACAATGCTTTTCCGAGCGGCGATTCGTTACTGATCAGATTTTTCAGGGAATTGCCGCGGATGGTTGTGACAATTTTATAGGTTTCTTCCTCGTCATCATCCTCAAAATAGACCGTAACGGTATTGTTCATTCCGACTTCATCATCCGCAGAATCCGTAGAAATAATCTTTGCTGTCCTGATCATTTTCTCCAGATAACGGATACGGCTCTCATTCTGATTTTTGTCTTTTTTTGCTGCATGGTATTCAAAATTTTCACTGAGGTCGCCATGTGCACGTGCCTCTTTGACTGCTTCCAGCGCATTTTTTCTCACAACCAGCTTCCGATACTCAATCTCTTCTTCCATTTTTTTTATGTCCTGTTCGGTCAACTCGTCATACATGAATCCCAACCTCCATTTTCCATCTCTATCGGTACTGATCCTGTACCATTCTCATTATGATCTGCAGATCTGTCTCTTATAAAAACACCTGTTCTAATGCGATTTTCTCCGGCAGACAGCGTTCGATCACACTCCCTTTCCGGCAGACAGACAGCCAGACATCCCGTTTGACATTCCATGTTTTCAGATAATATTCTCCCACCTGTTCTTCCATCGTGGAAAAAGAATCCAAAGACATTGCGATCCCTGTTCCAACCGCCTTGATATAGGCTTCCTTCCTCGTCCATATTCCGGTAAAAGCCTCATCTGTCCAACATTTTTCCAGATATTTCCTCTCATCTTCTGCAAAAAAACGTTGTGCGATCTTCTGTTTTCCGGTGCGTATCAGCTCCACATCCACACCTATATTCTCTGTGCCAAAAGCTGCTGCCACATACGTGCCCGAATGGCTGAGGTTAAACATAAGCGGAAGCCGTTCTCCCTGCCCTGTCCCAAGATACGGCTTCCCATTTTTACCATAAACGAATCTTACCTGTTGCAAAGACCGTGTCTGTCCGGTCTGCTCCCACTCTGCTGCAGCAGGCGATCCCACAGGTATTGTCTGCGTGTAACCATACTGCCGCAGACCGTATTCCAATAACAGACCTGCCCCAAAGGCACGAAGCCTGTCATCTTCATTTTTACATTGTTTTATTTTCTGTTGTCTGGCGCAGCACAAAAACTCCCACAGCTGTGGTTGATCTGATCTGTCACGCAAGGCACTGATATCTGAATAAAACACGCGCAGTTTTTTTTGATTATCCACTACTTCTGATGCTCCTGCAGAACTTCTTTTTTTCGCCTTGTGGAATCCCAGACATTCTGCACACGTCTGGTCACGATTTCCGGAATAAACGGTTTTACAATATAATCGCTTGCACCTAATTCCATTGTCAATACCTGTTGTTCTGTTGTATCATCCGCCGTGATGATCACCACCGGAATATTTAAGATCCTTGGATCATTCTTCCTTTCCTGCATAAAAGTCTGTCCATTCATGCCAGGCATCATCAGATCTAACAGGATCATATCCACTTTATAATTCCGTTCCTCTAAAATACGAAGTGCCTCTTCCCCATCTCCTGCCTGCAGGATACGGTAATCTGTTTCAAAAATACTCTCCAGCGATGCCCTGTTAATCTCCATATCATCCACGACAAGCATGGTTTTCTCGTTTACCTCTTCTTCCATCAGTGCAAGACGGTACTTTGCAAGTTCATTGTCCATCTCCCGCTGGACCGTGATATCATCAATGCAGCCAAAAATAATATGGCGTTCCCCTACCCTGTTAATATACTTCAGGCGGAGCTTGATCCAGATTTCCCTGCCAGACTCGAGAAAACGTTTCACTTCACATTCCGCAGTGCTTTGATTCTCCACAACCTGTGCAAAAGTATCCATAAACCTTTCTCTGTCAACGTGATCAATGGATCCCTCAATCTCTTTGTGCACACGATCTGTGTCATGATAACCAAACATGTCAAAATAAGCGTCATTTACACGCACCACTTCAATATTTCCGTCGCTGTACTCATAAATTGCGGCTGCCTGCATCATGTTGGAGAAAATCATTTCCATCTGCATATTCGCCGTCCAGATGGCATTCGTATCGTTGGATGTTCTCCTTGTCTCATCATCTTCAAAGTATGGCTGTTCATACAACAGCTTTTCATATTCTTTTACCGGCATTGGTCTTGCAAAATAAAATCCCTGCACATATTCGCATCCGATGCTGTGCAGAAACGATACCTGCTCTTTGCGCTCCGCACCCTCAGCTACGACCGGCATGTTCAGCCACTTTGCCATGCGGACTACCGATGCCAGAATGTTTTCACTCCTGCCATCATCTCCGGAACCATCCAGAAACTTCATATCAATTTTCAAGACGTCAACCGCAATATCTTTTAGTACATTCAGCGAGGAATAACCGCTTCCAAAATCGTCCATTAAAATAGAAAAACCTTTTTTCTGCAGCTGCTCCATCATCTCTTTGATCGCTTTTGGGTTTCCTGTATATGCACTCTCTGTCAGCTCTAACTGCAGCCATTCCGGTGGAATATTGTATTTTTCTGTCAGTCCACAGATCACATCCACAATTTTTGGATTATAAAGACTTACACGAGAAATATTGACGGAAACCGGAAATACTTTTCTTCCCTCATCTCTCCATCCCGCTAGCAGCTGGCATGTCTTTTCCCAGACATACTGATCCAGCTTCAGGATAAAACCGTTCCTCTCAAATACCGGGATAAATTCTCCCGGCGATATCATCCTGCCATCTGCTGTGATCCATCGCACCAAAACTTCTGCTCCTGCAATGGAATTTCGCTGAAGTTCATATTTGGGCTGCAAATACAACACAAACTCTTCGTTCTTCAGCGCATTCTTCATATTGTTGATGATGTGCTGCTCCTTGATGATCTCCTCGCTCATCTCTTTTGTGTAAAAGAAATAGTTCTGGATATAATTTCCCTTACAGTTTTTGGATGCAAGATTGGCTTTGTCATACATTTCGTTGATGGAAAGATCACGGTTTTTCACAAGATATATCCCGAAGAAAGGCGTGATATCAAAATCCAGCGGATATTTTTCCATCTGATTCGTGAATTTCTTCACAAAGTCTGTGATCTCTTTCTCATTATCATAAGAAAAGCATACCGCAAAAATATCTGCCTCAATTCTTCCATAAGTAATATAACGATATTCTTTTTCCACATTCTGCAGATAATCTGCCATATACTTTAATAAATGATCACCCTCATCCATTCCAAAAAAGGAATTGATCAGCTGGAATTTTTCAATATCGATCCTGATGAATGCAAAATCTTCCGTACCGAAAATATTCAGCATATTTCTCGTATTATAAAAGAACTTTGATTTGTTCAAAATGCCGGTGAGCACATCATACTCTGCACGGTACTTTAATTCATCATCCACTCTCATCTGACTGCGCTCGATCACATTCTTTACACGAAAACGCACGATCGTCGGATCATAAGGTTTCCCCATAAAATCCCATACTCCGTATTCCAGACACTTGCACTCGATCTCATCATTGATTCCTCTCAACATTGCGATCACAGGTATATTCTGATATCTTGCATCCTTGTGAAAAATTTCTAAGAGTTCCAGTCCGCTCATGTCCGGCATGATCAGATCTAGAATGATCACGGTTACCGCCTGATACTTCTCCTCTAAAACTGTTAATGCAGTCTGTCCATTTTCTGCTTCAAGCACGATATAATTGTCATTTAAAATGTCCCGCAATGCAGTCCTGTTATGTCTTGCATCGTCCACAATTAATATTGTATGTTTTCTTGTCATATGCCCTTGTGCCAGTCCTTCTCCATTTGTAGTGGTTTCAGCAACCTGTCAAATTCTTTTTTCTTCCGTACAAACCATATACTTATATGATAACAGACTTATTTTTTCTTTTCAATACAAGAATTTTTATCTGCCGTTTACTTAAAAATCCATGTAAGAGAGATACAGCTCCTCAAAATCATTTTCTTCTGCCAGATTGATGACATCTGCCATGGTCTGGATCTTTTCAAGTTCGTCTTTTGAAATTCTGCCAAGTAAAACCTCTTTTGTCCCTGCAAGAACGGTATTTCCGACCGGGATCGTTTTCACCTCAAGTTCTTTTGGGATCAGTCCAATCCCTGCCGCCTTTGTGATATCTATCTTAGTTCCAAATCCACCTGCAAGATAACAGTCGTCCACTTCGTCAAACGCAATACCCGCTTTTTTTACTAAAATATCCACTCCTGCGCGGATCGCCGCTTTTGCCATCTGAATTTCCCGGATGTCATTCTGCGTGAATTTTACTTTTCCTGCCAGCTCATATCCGGTGTCAAAATAAAGATCCGAATATGTTCCATGTTCATCGATCATCTGATGTTTCCGGAGTTCATACACCAGATCGATCATACCAGTTCCGCAGATTCCGATTGCCTGCTGCTTCTTCTTATTTTCTCCATCTGCTTCACCGATCACCTGAAATCCGGCTTTCCCTGTCTCCTCCATGAAAACATGTGAGATCACTCCCGGAATGCCCGCCATGCCACAGGAAATATTTCCGCCTTCAAACGCCGGTCCTGCAGACGTGGACGTCACATACATATGACGGCAATTTCCAAGCACCATCTCCCCATTCGTTCCAATATCCAGCAGCAAATGATATCCTTCGGATCTGTGCATATTCATTTTTGCAATGCCAGCCATGATATCAGCCCCTACAAACGCTGAAATCCCAGGCAAAATCACAACTTTTGTATCCAATTCTTTCATTCCAAGAAAATCTGCAGCACTGCCTTCCATCCATGAAAGGTCAACTGGCAGAAAAGGCGCCACTCCCAGCGTCTCACATGAAAATCCGCGAAGCAGATGACACATCGTTGTGTTTCCTGCAATCACGATCCTTTGTATCTGTTGTTCCGTTATCTTTTCTTTTTGAAGGAGCTCCCTGATCAGTTTCTGAAGATCCTGCCGGATACACCGTTGTATCTCCCACTTTTTTCCACCATTAGATGCAGAAATTCTTGAAAGCACATCCGAGCCATAAGCTCTCTGGTGATTAACGGATACGGCAGTCTGGCAGTCTGCTTCTGTTTCCAGATTCACAAGCAGTGCCGCCAGAGTCGTTGTTCCGATGTCGATGCAGATTCCATAAAGTGCATTTTCTGTTTTCTCTGCCGTTCCTTCTGCTGTATTTTTCAGAATTTCTTCTGTTCTCTGATTCTCCCACTGCGAAAGGACTTCTATCGTTTCTTCCAGTTCCGGAATTTCAACTTTGTATTCTTCCGTTGGATATGACTGGCATGCCAGACGATAGCCTTGCTCCAACTGCTTTTCCGATAAAAACTCTCTATCCTGCTTCGTCGGTTCTGTTGCTCCGCTTTTGTACCGCACAATACATTTTCCGCAGATTCCATTGCCATTGCATGGAGCACTGATGTATTCATTTTTTTCCTGTAACATTTCCAGAAGATTTTTCTGTTGTTTTGATCTGTCTATAATCATTTTTTCCTTCACCTTGAAAAAGCAACAAATCAGCACAGCTTCCTCGATGGAAACAGTGCTGATTTTTATATTTTATAGTTTTTCAACTACGACTTTGCAACGTTTTTTACAGAATGCAATTCCATATGCAAGAATATCGTTTCGTCCATCCTCACGGAGTTCTGTGTCATATCTGTGATTCTTAATCTGCCCCATAGCTCGTTTACACGCCTTGTCAAGTTCATTCATGGAATGTGCGTATTTCAGTTCTATCACGATTCCCACATCTGGATTCTTAGGCTTAAGCAAAATATCTGCATATCCATCACCAGATTCTCTATTCGATTTAACCGCCCAGCCCGAATAATTTTTTAAAATACCGATCAGAATACCATGATAAAAAATCTCTTTTTCTTCGTTTCTTGCTTTCGTATCTAAAACGCTGATTGTTTCGCCAAGAAACATTGTAAGTTCCCGCTGGATGTCATCTGTCTTTCCTTCCAGAAAACCCCTGTTGATTTTTTCCGTAGATGCGTGGTCATTCGCAACTACCTGGTCAAACCAGTCACGGATTTGTAAAAGAAAGACTTCCCTGACTTCCTTGTTTGGAATGATCAATCTATACATCCCATTTTCTACATCACCATTTTTTGTGAGATATCCGGTTGTAAAAAGAACACTCCACAAATTATCAATGCTGTTATCAATCTCGTCGTAGGTCAGATCCAAACGGATTCTCTTTTCGACTGCCTCTCCCACAATCAATTGTTCGATTTCATCCTTTGTAGTTTTATCTGCCATGTCGATAAATCGTTTTACAAGATCATTTCCACTACTGTTAATCCAATATGCCTTTGGCTGCGATTTAGCCTCACTTACCAAATCGTCAACATAATTGATTACATCCCATGGGCAATAAATATCTGCATTACCAAAACGATAGCCATCATACCATTCCTTCACTTCTGTGAAATGCTTCTGCAGATTGTAGTCTTCCAGCAATTTTTTTACTTCTTCATTCGTAAAGCCGAATTCTTCATCATATCGAACATCGTCTGCCGAATAAACCTTAAAATTATTCAAGCCAGTAAAGATGCTCTCTTTGGAAACCCGAAGGCATCCTGTTAATACAGCAAACTGTAGAAAATCATTTGTTTTAAGTGCTTCACCGAACAATCCACGAATAAGTGCCACCATTTCTCTATAATAGCCATGCTGAAAGGACTTATCAAGTGGAACATCATACTCGTCGATCAAAACAATCGTTTTCTGACCATAGTGTTGATATAAAAGTTCTGAAATTTTCTTAAGTGAGAATTTCAGCTTCGTTGCAAGAGTAGTTTCCTGTTCCCCTTGAATTGAAATCAAATCACGATATATATTCTTTTCGTCATTGTCCAGTCTGCTACTGTTCAGCAAGAACTTAAATCGTCTCACCTCGCCAGCAATCAACTCACACAGGGCAGACCGTGCTTCTTCAAATGTTAGTCCATCTACACCTTTGAGAGACAGAAATATAACAGGATACTTTCCCATATATTCCTTACAAAGTTCTTCATTCTGCGAAATATAAAGGCCATCAAATAATGCTGTGTCTGTTCCAATCTCGAAAAAGCTCTTAAGCATACTCATATTTAAGGTTTTTCCAAATCGGCGTGGTCTGGTAAATAAATTCACTTTACTCCAATTTTCAAGAAGCTGCTCTACCAATTTTGTTTTATCCACATAATAAAAGTCTAACTTCCGAATTTCCTGAAAGTTCTCAAAACCGACTGGAAGCTTTTTTAATTCCTGCATATTTTACACACTCCTCCGAAGCTTTAGTCTTAGGATTGGGTTACATACAGCAAGGTAGACCTGTCCTAGTGTGGTTTAATTTTACCATTTAGTTTGACAAGTATCAAGCCGATAAGTCGTTGCTAAACAAAAATAACACCGATTTTCATATGTTAGTTTCTTTATGAACAAAAGCAAACGAGACATTTAAATGAATATTCAAAGAATCCGAGATTTGAGAGAAGATTCCGATTATACACAGGAATATATTGCAAAGCTGCTGAATGTAAACCAGCGCACTTATTCCAGATATGAAAATGGAGAACATGCAATTCCACTTACAATACTTTCTTTTCTTGCAGACATCCAAAAAACCCATATCAGCGAATCAACGCTGATATGGGTTTTTTTATACACAACCTTCTCCAAAGAATGAGTACTCTTATTTATTGCTGATAGCTGCCTGAGCTGCTGCTAAACGAGCGATCGGTACACGGAATGGTGAGCAGGAAACATAGTCCAAACCAATCTTGTGGCAGAACTCTACGGAAGATGGATCTCCACCGTGCTCTCCACAGATACCAACATGAAGTTTTGGATTAACTGGTTTGCCAAGCTTAATAGCTGTCTCCATTAATTTACCAACACCGTTCTGGTCAAGTTTTGCAAATGGATCATTCTCGAAGATCTTTGTATCATAGTAAGCATTTAAGAACTTACCAGCATCATCACGGGAGAATCCAAATGTCATCTGTGTTAAGTCGTTAGTACCGAAGCAGAAGAAATCAGCTTCTGTAGCGATCTCATCAGCAGTAAGAGCTGCTCTTGGGATCTCGATCATTGTACCAACTTCGTACTCTAAGTTAACGCCTGCTGCTGCGATCTCAGCGTCAGCTGTCTCAACAACTACATTCTTAACGAATTTTAATTCTTTTACTTCACATACAAGTGGAATCATGATTTCTGGTTTTACTGTCCATTCTGGATGTTTCTTCTGTACGTTGATTGCTGCACGGATAACAGCTTTTGTCTGCATCTTAGCAATTTCTGGATAAGTAACTGCAAGACGGCATCCTCTGTGTCCCATCATTGGGTTGAACTCATGTAAAGAAGCGATGATGTTCTTGATTGTCTCAACGGATTTACCCTGAGATTTTGCAAGTTTCTCGATATCTGCTTCTTCAGTTGGAACGAACTCATGAAGAGGTGGATCAAGGAAACGGATTGTAACTGGGTTACCTTCCAATGCTTCGTAAAGTGCTTCGAAGTCTCCCTGCTGATATGGAAGGATCTTCTCAAGAGCTGCTTCTCTCTCTTCTACTGTATCGGAGCAGATCATCTCACGGAATGCAGCGATTCTGCTTTCCTCGAAGAACATATGCTCTGTACGGCAAAGACCGATACCTTCTGCACCAAGCTCACGAGCTTTCTTAGCATCTTCCGGAGTATCTGCATTTGTACGAACTTTTAATGTTCTGAATTTGTCAGCCCAAGCCATAACACGACCGAACTCACCAGCGATTGTAGCATCAACTGTTGGGATTAATGTTCCATAGATGTTACCTGTTGTACCATCGATAGAGATTTCAGATCCCTCAACGAATGTCTGTCCACCTAATGTGAATGTCTTATTCTCTTCATCCATAGCGATATCACCACATCCGGATACACAGCATGTTCCCATACCACGAGCAACTACGGCTGCGTGAGATGTCATACCACCACGAACTGTCAAGATACCCTGTGCAGCTTTCATACCAGTGATATCTTCTGGAGATGTCTCAAGACGTACTAAAACGACTTTCTCTCCTCTTTCAGCCCATTTCTCAGCATCATCAGCTGTGAATACAACTTTACCACAAGCAGCTCCTGGAGATGCTCCAAGACCTTTTCCAAGTGGAGTTGCAGCTTTTAATGCAGCAGCATCGAACTGTGGATGTAATAATGTATCTAAGTTACGAGGATCGATCATTAATACTGCTTCTTCCTCTGTCTTATGTCCTTCATCAACAAGGTCACAAGCGATCTTTAATGCTGCAGGAGCTGTTCTCTTACCGTTACGGCACTGTAACATGTAAAGTTTCTTGTTCTCTACAGTGAACTCCATATCCTGCATATCATGGTAGTGATTCTCAAGAGTCTCGCATACTTTTAAGAATTCAGCGTAAGCTTCTGGGAATTCCTGCTCCATCTGTGCGATTGGCATTGGAGTACGAACACCGGCAACTACGTCTTCACCCTGAGCATTGATTAAGAACTCACCCATAAGTTTGTTCTCACCTGTAGCTGGGTCACGGGTAAATGCAACACCTGTACCGGACTCGTTATTTAAGTTACCGAATACCATAGGCATTACGTTAACAGCTGTTCCCCAGGAATATGGGATATCGTTGTCACGACGGTAAACGTTCGCACGTGGGTTGTCCCAAGAACGGAATACTGCTTCGATAGCAAGTTTTAACTGCTCAACTGGGTCTGAAGGGAAATCAGAACCTAACTGGTTCTTGTACTCAGCTTTGAACTGCTCTGCTAATGTTTTAAGATCAGCTGCTGTAAGTTCAACGTCGTACTGAACACCTTTCTCTTCTTTCATTTTATCGATAAGCTGTTCGAAATATTTCTTACCAACTTCCATAACAACGTCAGAGAACATCTGGATGAAACGTCTGTAAGAATCATATACGAAACGCTCAAATGCTGGATCTGGGTTACCAGCGATCATAGCTGCTACTACCTCATCATTTAAACCAAGGTTTAAGATTGTATCCATCATACCAGGCATAGAAGCTCTTGCTCCGGAACGAACAGAAACAAGAAGTGGATTCTTAAGATCCCCAAATTTCTTTCCGTTAACTTCTTCCATCCATTTAACGCCGTCCATAGTCTGAGCCATGATCTCGTCGTTAATCTTACGGCCATCTTCATAGTACTGAGTACAAGCCTCTGTTGTGATTGTGAAACCCTGTGGTACCGGAAGACCGATTTCTGTCATCTCAGCAAGGTTAGCACCTTTACCACCAAGAAGGTTTCTCATGGACATGTTACCTTCTTTGAAGGTATAAACCCATTTGTTTGCCATTTTATAATTCCTCCTAATAAAAAATACTGTAACTTTTATTCAAAATAGAAAGATGATCTTTCTATTTCTGTCACAAGTATGCACGTTTTTCCAAAACGCACATACTTATAATACCACAGATTAACCAAAAGGCAACAACTTTTTTCGCCATTTTCTGCGGATTTTTGTACACATTTCACAATTTGAAATTACATTCCATATTATGGAACCATTACCATTCGAATTTCTTTGCAAAATATGCATCCAGATCTTCGATCTTGATACGCTCCTGCTCCATGGTATCACGGTCACGGACTGTTACAGCTCCATCTGTCTCGGACTCGAAATCGTAAGTAACACAGAATGGAGTTCCGATCTCGTCCTGTCTTCTGTAACGTTTTCCAATATTTCCTCTGTCGTCAAATTCACAGTTATATTTCTTAGCAAGCTGTGCATATACTTTCTCAGCGCCTTCATTTAACTTCTTGGATAATGGAAGCACACCGATCTTAACAGGTGCAAGTGCCGGGTGGAAATGAAGAACAGTTCTCATATCCGGTTTTTCCTCTGTACCGATGTTCTCCTCGTCATAAGCTGCACATAAGAATGCAAGTACCACACGGTCAGCTCCAAGAGAAGGCTCGATAACATACGGTACATATCTCTCACCCTTCTCATCATCAAAGTAAGTGAGATCCTGTCCTGAAGTATTCTGGTGCCGTGTCAGGTCATAGTCTGTTCTGTCAGCAATTCCCCATAATTCACCCCATCCGAATGGGAATAAGAATTCGATATCTGTTGTTCCCTTGCTGTAGAAGCTGAGTTCTTCCGGTGAATGGTCGCGGAGACGCATCTCGTCTTCTTTGATACCAAGTGTCTGTAACCAGTCACGGCAGAAACCTCTCCAGTACTGGAACCACTCAAGGTCTGTACCAGGCTCACAGAAAAATTCTAATTCCATCTGTTCGAACTCACGGGTACGGAATGTAAAGTTACCCGGTGTGATCTCGTTACGGAAAGATTTACCGATCTGTCCGATTCCGAATGGGATCTTCTTTCTGGAGGTTCTCTGTACATTTTTGAAGTTTACAAAAATACCCTGTGCTGTCTCAGGTCTTAAATAAACTGTGTTCTTTGCATCTTCAGTAACACCCTGGAATGTTTTAAACATTAAGTTAAACTGACGAATGTCTGTGAAATTGTGTTTTCCACAGGTTGGGCAAGGAATCTGATGTTCCTCGATGAAATCTCTCATTTCTTCCTGTGTCCATCCATCCACAGAGCCCTTTAATTCAATGTTCTTCTCAGCAGCAAAATCTTCAATGATCTTATCTGCACGGAAACGCTCATGGCACTCTTTGCAATCCATTAACGGATCAGAGAATCCTCCGAGATGTCCGGATGCAACCCATGTCTGTGGATTCATAAGGATGGCACAGTCAACACCTACGTTGTAAGGGTTTTCCTGAATGAATTTCTGCCACCATGCTCTTTTTACGTTGTTCTTCAACTCTACACCAAGATTTCCGTAATCCCATGTATTTGCAAGACCTCCGTAAATCTCAGAACCCGGATATACAAATCCTCTTGATTTTGCAAGTGCTACGATTTTGTCCATCGTCTTTTCCATAATAAATTCCTCACATTCTATTATATTATTGCTGTATTATGCAATTATTTATAACTCGTACTTATGATTTATTGTATCATCGCGAGCCTATTTGTAAATGATATAAGTATAGACATCTGTACCGGATGAACCGCCGGAAAGATTTGTGACTACATCATTGCCGGAAGCTTCCTCTGTTCCTATGATCACTTCTCCCTCAATGACATCCCCTGCGTCTTCCGTACTTTCTGTCTCCAAGACGGCCTCTGTGGATGGTACTTCTTCTGCTTCCGTGATCCAGGTTTTCTCGATTCCGGTTCCCTCTTTAATGGAAACAGAATCTTTTCCTGTCACCGTCACGTTATCGCAGGAAACATATAAAATTTTGCCGTCAATCTTCACATCGGTATTTGCCTTAATAATGACAACTTTCAGATCTTCCTGTGCGAGAATATCCCCTCTCGTCACTCCCGTGACACTGCCGTCTTTATCCACGCCCGCAAAATCTGTGTCAAAATCATACCCGGCAGCCAATGCCTGCACGATTTTACCCTCATACAATTCCACACCATTAAACGCTGTATAATCATCCACCGTTTCATAGTCCATCCGGAGTTTTGCTGTGCCATCTTCCACGGTCAGATCATCCACTTTTACAGAATTTTTTCCATTCTCTGTATTGTACTCATCCACTGCGGAATCCACAAACTCTTTCAGCTCCGTCTCATCATAATAAGACTGGTCAAGCTGTTCCACATCCATTGAAACTACTTTGCCATGTTTTGAAACATAAACGGTATTTGTGTCTGCCTCCAGACTGGAACCACACCCGGCGAGCATACCTGCGCAGATCATGATCGTCAGTCCAATACACCCTAATCTCTTCATGTTACAGACTCCATCCTCTTTCTATTTCATTCAATGTTAATCTTGGATATTATACAATTTTTATATCATGTTTTCAACCTCTTCCAAAATTTTTAATGATTTAAAAGAATGGTTGATATAATATTTCATGTATTCCCTGATACACTGCTGTAATTCCCACAATACCTGATCGGATACAGAAAACGTGTAAAGTTTTGCAAGCTTTGCTGTCATAATATACTGCATGGTATAGACTGTGGATTCCTGCACTTTCTGATAGGTCGGCAACGCCGCCATATTTTCAGGTTTCCGCCTTAACTCATTCACGCAGTGATCGCAAAGCATGCGCGCCGTCTTTCCCGAAAACCAGTGCAGTTCCTTTTTTTTCCCACATTTTGTGCACCCGAACACATTCGGTGCTTCCCCGTTGATCGTGAGAGTCTTAAGTTCATAGATGCATCTCACAAGCCTGTTGGAAAAAGCGGGGCTTTCGAGCGCACGGAGTGTCTGGTAAAGCAGTTTTAACATTTCTGTCTCATCGTTATTTTCCTGACAATAATAATCTGCAAATTCCAGAAAATAAAATCCGTAGTAGGCAGCGTTGAAATCTGCTGCAAGCTCCCGGAAATAATTCTGGATGGACACTTTGGCAACTGTATATGTAGAACGTCCCTCGAAAAGTTCAAATTCCCCGAAAGAGAAAGGATTAGTCGCAGCCAGAAACTGACTGTTTGGTTTTCTTGCCCCTCTGGCAAATGCTGTGATTTTTCCTCTCTCCCTCGTGAGCAGCGTTATTCTTTTGTCATAATCGCCAATCGGCATCGCATTTAAAACCATTCCGGTCACTACAAGGTTCTGCCCCATTCTGCCTTACTTCCTGCTCTCTGTCACTCTCTTTTTCTCTGCATATCTTCAGATAATCGTCAATCCGTCCTGTTTCCCAAAAAGTGTTCCAGGTTTTCTCCATCGTTTTTCCCTCCTGCCATCTGTATACAGATAGGATTTGCGTTGTGAAAAACCTTATACACGTTAAATATTGGCAACGGTTTAAATTTCGTCCTTATTGTATCCAAAATTTTTGATCAGAAAATCGCTGTCACGCCAGTCTTTCTTCACTTTCACCCAAAGTTTCAGATTTACTTTTGTATCCAATAACCGCTCGATCTCGTAACGCGCATTGCTTCCGATTTTTTTGAGCATTGCACCGCCTTTTCCAATGATAATTCCCTTGTGGGAATCACGCTCACAGACGATCGTCGCATCAATGTCAATGATATTCTGTCCCTTTCTGCCCTTCATCCGGTCGATATAAACGGCAATTCCATGTGGGATCTCATCATCCAGCGCATGCAGTGCCTTCTCCCGGATGATCTCCGCAACGATTGCGCGTTCCGGCTGATCTGTGACCGTATCCTCATCATAGAACTGCGGTCCATACGGCAGATATTTGAAAATCATGTCAATGACCGTGTCAAGATTCTTTGCACGCAGCGCAGAAGCCGGGATAATCTCCGCAAAATCATACACTTTACGGTATGTGTCAATATATTCCACGATTTTTTCACGGTCTACGGTATCCACTTTATTGATGATCAGGATGACCGGTGTTTTTACTTTTTTCAACTGCTCGATAATGTGCTGCTCGCCTGCTCCGATAAAATTCGACGGCTCCACAAGCCATAAGATCACATCCACCTCATTTAAGGTGTGTTCTGCCACATTTACCATGTACTCCCCAAGTTTATTTTTTGCCTTGTGGATCCCCGGTGTATCCAGAAATACGATCTGCCCACGCCCCATATCCGTATAGACCGTCTGGATGCGGTTTCTGGTCGTCTGCGGTTTGTTCGATGTGATTGCGATCTTCTGTCCGATCAGATGGTTCATTAATGTGGATTTTCCCACGTTTGGTCTTCCGATGATCGTCACAAATCCGGATTTAAATTTTTCGTTCATAAACTTCCTCTCTTTGTATTTATTTACTCAGACAATTGTAAATTTCACAATCATCTCTCTGATCCATTCAAGTGTTTTACCTCTCCAAACATTTCTGCACATTCCTGCAAAGTCTCCTCATTTCCGACTACACAGAGGTTATTCTCTGCGAGAACGGCTGCGATCATATCACGGAGTCCTCGGATATCCTCCTGCGTTGCACTGATCACCTGATCACGCTCTTTCTGGATCTCTTCGTACGAAATATTCTGTAAATAAGCTGCCATGGACCGGTCGCCCTTCGTGCTTGGATTCATTGGCACATCCATATCACTGATCGTCCCGATGATATATTTTGTCATATCACGTTCATCTGCTGTAAAATGCTCGATATATGCAGGGATTCCGTCATAAATCTCATTTGTCTTTTCCAGATTTGGATCTCGGTAAGAGACAAAATAAGTGTCTCCGTTTTTCATATAACCGTTCATGCAACCGTATGCTCCGCCTTTTACACGGATATTGATCCAGAGGTAATCATACTCCATGATGACTTTCAAAATGCGCAGTGCCCCGTGATAGTCAAAACCATGTGTGCGGAAATTTCCGGCTCTCGCCACATACAGCACCTGGGAGGCATCCATAAATCCCTCATTCTTCCGGACCGGAACGATCTTTGCCCGTTTTTCCTCCCCGGAAGTTTCATATAACATTGGAATGAATTTTTCCAATTCTGCTTCTACGATGGAAACCCCGTCTTTTTCGCAGGTGACACTGACCAGAAGATGTTCTTTGGTAAAAATGGAGGAAACCATCTCTTTTAATTTTGCGGTCAGTGCTTCTTTTCTCTCATCAAAATGTGCTTCCAGATCACACAGCGTCTCATAGAATGTGATCGTATCTTTGTAAGCAGCCGCCTTGGAAAAATAAGTCATGGCTCTTGTCGAAGCCACGGAATGTCCGGCGGAACTGATGCTTACCTGAAGTCTTGATTTCAACTCGGCAATAATCTCATACAGACGCTTTTCATCATCAATGTTTGAGGTGAAAAACATTTCTTTCATCAATGCAGCTGCTTCCGGCAATTTGTCATATAATGCCTTGGTGCGCACCTCAAATTTCACCTGATAATCATCTTTATCCTTCACGCTCGGATACACACCGATCGTACTGCTGATTCCTCCCGTATGGATGTTCACCTCATTTGCAAAATCCGCATAGGAATAATTTTTTGTATCCACATAGCCAAGTACTGCCTTCAATACGCCAAGATATGGAATGTCCTCTGCCGGAATGTGTGCAATATCAAATAACATAGTCAGGTAAATGATTCCATTCGAATAGATATCGTGGTGTACCACCGGAACATCTTTCACCGAAAGTTCTGTATTATAAAAAGGTGCCGCCTCTTTTTTCATATCGGAACGCGCAAGCATCGGAATTTTTTCCAGATCTTCTTTTGGAGAAGGTGTCTCCTGATATTCCTTCAGATGTTTTGTATCTGCGATCAGCTTTCGGATCTCATCTTCTGATAACCCCGCTTTATATTCCGCAAGTTTTTTCTCTAAGGCAGCCTCATTTTTTGCATTTAAGCCTTTCTCAGGTTCAATGATCACAACAGATGCATGCCTGTTTTTTAATAAATACTTCTGGATCAGCTGCTCAAAATAATCTGTCTCCACCTGCTCTTTTAAGAAACGGTAAGTATCTAATGCCTCCAGATGAAGGAATGGACGCATATCATCATAAAGCCAGCTGTCCAGACACTGGATTCCATATAAAAGTCCTTTTGGGAAATGTCCAAAATCCGCCTCACGATAACGGAATTCAGAACTATTGATCCCTGCCAGCAGCGATTTTTTATTTAATCCATTTTTTACAAGCCCTTCTAATGTTTCACGGATGACCTCCAGAAAATGCTCTTTTTCCTGCGGATTGGTATTTTTTGCGATCACAGAGAATGTCGGCTGCAACGTTCCACTGTCATATCCGCCTGTGATCTCAGAACCGATCCCGGCATCGATCAATGCCTGTTTTAACGGTGCTCCCGGCGCACTGACCAGCGCATAATCCAGAATATCAAATGCGAGATACAATTTCTCGTCCAGTGCTGTTTCTATCACCGTGTTATAAGAAAGATAGGTATTGTTTTCTTCGGATTCAGTGGAAGAAATGGAATACTTATGCGTCACTTCGATTGGTTTTTCAAATGATTTCTGAAGCTTTATCTCCGAGTCAAGCCCGATCGCCTCATACTTGCCCAGATATGCTTCATCCATCCACGCAAGCTTCTCTGTCACATCCATATCTCCATAGAGATAAATGTAGGAATTGCATGGATGATAATATCTGCGGTGGAAATCCAGATATTCCTCGTAAGTCAGTTCCGGAATATGCAGAGGATCTCCGCCGGAAACGTTTGCATAAGTCGTGTCCGGAAAAAGGGATGTCATGATCTGACGGCTCAAGACATCATCCGGTGAGGAAAAAGCGCCTTTCATCTCATTGTAAACAACACCGTTGATGGTCACCGGAGCATCCTCGCTCTCTAATTCATAGTGCCATCCCTCCTGCTTGAAGATCTCCTGATATTTATAAATATTCGGATGAAAAACCGCATCCATATAGACACTCATCAGATTCTGGAAATCTTTATCATTGCAGCTTGCGATCGGATAGATTGTCTTCTCCGGGTAAGTCATTGCATTCAAGAAGGTGTTCAAGGAACCCTTCACCAGTTCCACAAAAGGATCTTTTACCGGATATTGCTCAGAACCACACAAAACGGTATGTTCAATGATATGTGCCACTCCGGTAGAATCCTCCGGCGGCGTGCGGAAACCGATATAAAAAACCTTGTTGTCATCATCATTGGAAATCACTGCGATCCGCGCTCCACTTTTTTTGTGGCGGAGAATGATTCCCTCGGAATTGAGATCTTTGATCGGGCGTTTTTCTAAAATTTCATATGCCTGTAAATCTTTTAACTGCATCTGTCTGTCCTCTCTCTAATACATACTGTTCTATAGTATACCACACTTCGCGGCATTATCCTATTTTTATCTTCGAAAATTTCTGAAACAAAAAAAGACTGTAACAACCATTCCCTATTCTTAAGGAATACCGTGTTACAGTCCCCCGCTTTTCAGATTCTCATCTATGAATTAACCGATGCGCTTTACATTTGCTGCCTGAGGTCCTTTTGCTCCCTCTGTCACTTCAAATTCAACTTTTTCACCGTCTTTTAACTCTTTGAATCCATCCATGTCTAATGCGGAAAAATGAACAAATACATCGTTACCCTCTGCATCGGAAATAAATCCGTAGCCTTTTTTTGCATTAAACCATTTTACAGTTCCCTGCTGCATAACAAAACCCTCCTAATACGTCTAAAACCTTTTTGTAAATCCGACATGTTTTTGTGCATGTCACACAAATTGAAGTTAGCATACATCGGATTTTTTGTCAACAACTATTAATAAATTTTACTGCTTGATCTGCACATCAATCTGCTGATACGGAATCGAAATATGATTTTCATCCAGTGCATATTTGATATTTTCCATCAACCGCCACTTCGTATCCCAGTAATCTGCTGTTTTGACCCAGATCCGGATACCAAGGTCCACCGAAGATGCACCAAGATTATCTACGAACACCACAACGTCCTCTTCCGGCAGTCTTGCCGGATCATTTCTGCCGATCTCATATAAAATACTTTTTGCAGTACGGATATCTGCTTCATAACCAATACCTACCACAATGTCCACCCGCCGTTTATCCATATGCGATACATTGACCAGGCTGCTATTGGACAGATTACCGTTTGGAATCACGATCATTTTATTGTCTACGGTCTTTAACTTGGTATAGAAAATAGAAATCTCGTATACCGTTCCTTCATTCGAGCCCTCAATGATATAATCTCCCACCACAAAAGGTTTCAGCAAAAGGATCAGCACTCCGCCAGCAAAGTTGGAAAGACTTCCCTGCAGTGCAAGACCAACCGCCACACCACAGGAGCCAAGCACTGCCACTGCTGAGGTAGTTGCTATCCCAAACAGACTTAAGATTGTCAGGATCAGGATAAAATAAAGTGCATATTTTACGACGGCAGACAGAAACTGTATCACTCCGACATCCGCATTTCTGCGCTCCATCGTTTTTCTTACGATCTTGACGATCAGACCGATCAGTTTCGCTCCCACTGCATATACGACGACCGCAATGACAACCTGCAGTGCAAAATTCAAAAGATCCGGAACAAGGTTTTGAAAATAAGTGCGGAGAATCCCGGGATTTTTTGCAACCTCCTGAAGATTTTCCTGCGCTTCGGCAATGGCTTCCACTGCCTCTGTTGTATCAACTGTCAGCAACATTTTTCTGCCCTCATTTTTTATTTTACTTTACGTACTTTTAAGACACCCTCAATGTTCTCTAACTTCTGAATGACATCCTCCGTCACAGGGGAATCCACATCGATCAATACATATGCATAATCACCTTTGGATTTGTTTGTCATTCCTGCAATGTTCATTCCGGCATCTCCCAATGTTGTGGAGTACTGACTGATCATGCCACTGACATTCCGATGCAGGATACCGATTCTTCCTGCGGTAGTACATGCGCCCATAGAACAATCCGGGAAGTTCACGGAGTGGACAATGTTACCATTCTCCATATAATCACGGATCTCTCTGACTGCCATGATCGCACAGTTATCCTCTGACTCTGCGGTAGATGCTCCAAGATGTGGTGTCACGATACATCCCTTTGCTCCGACTGTGGTTGGATTTGGGAAATCAGATACATATTTTTTGACTTTTCCGGCAGCTAAAGCCTCCACCATAGCTTCTTCATCTACAAGAAGATCTCTTGCAAAATTTAAAACGATCGCATTTGGTTTCATCATGGCAATCGCTTCTGCATTGACCATCTTCCTTGTAGAATCCAAAAGCGGAACATGAATCGTAATATAATCACACTCACGGTAAATATCTTCCACATTGCTGATATGTCTGACACTTCTGGAAAGATTCCATGCTGCACTGACGGAAATGTATGGATCATATCCATATACATCCATACCCATATGGATGGCTGCATTGGCAACTAACACGCCAATAGCACCCAGTCCGATGACACCGAGTTTCTTGCCTGAAATCTCAGTTCCTGCAAAGTTCTTTTTCTGTTTTTCTGCTGTTTTTGCAATGTTCTCATCATTCTGATTTGCAAGACACCAGTCGATACCGCCTACGATATCACGGGATGCATAAAGCATTCCTGCAAAAACAAGTTCTTTTACACCGTTTGCATTTGCCCCCGGAGTATTGAATACAACGATTCCTTTTTCTGCACATTTGTCAAGAGGAATGTTGTTGACACCAGCTCCTGCTCTTGCCACTGCAAGCAGGCTGTCCGGAAGTTCAAGTTCATGCATGGCAGCACTTCTCACAAGTGCTGCATCTGCCTGACCTAAGTCCTCTACTTTTTCATAGTCGCCTGAGAAAAGATCTAATCCTACGGATGCAATTGGATTTAAGCAATTATATTTGAACATTATGCATTTTCCTCCTCAAACTTCTTCATGAATTCTACTAATTTTTCAACGCCCTCTTTCGGCATTGCATTGTAAATGGATGCTCTCATACCACCTACGGTACGATGTCCTTTTAAGTTTACGAATCCGGCTGTTGCTGCCTCTTTTACAAACTTGGCATCTAACTCTTCATTGCCGGTCACAAATGGAACATTCATAAGGGAACGGTCTTCTTTTCTTACAGTTCCCTTGAACAGGCTGCTCTGGTCTAAGAAATCATATAAGATTTTTGCTTTCTCTTCATTGCGCTCTTTCATCACAGAAAGCCCGCCCATCTTCTTTAACCATTTGAACACTTTGCCACAGATATAAATATTGTAGCAAGGTGGTGTATTGTAAAGGGAATCATTATCTGCCTGTGTTTTCCACTTTAACATGGTTGGGGTTCCCGGCAGGACATCATCGGTGATCAGATCCTCACGGATGATCGCGATCACAACTCCGGCAGGACCGATATTCTTCTGAACGCCGCCATATACAACTCCGTAATTTGTGACATCCATCGGTTCAGACAAAAAGCAGGAGGATACATCGGATACTAAAATCCTGCCTTTTGTATTTGGAAGTTTCTTGTATTTTGTTCCATAAATTGTATTGTTTTCACAGATGTATACATAATCCATATCATCTGTGATCGGAAGATCCGAACAATCCGGGATATAAGAGAATGTCTCATCTGCAGAAGAAGCAAGTTCAACTGCCTCTCCGTAGATTTTTGCTTCCTGAAATGCTTTCTTTGCCCACTGACCAGTTAAGATATATCCGGCCTTGCGGTTTTTCATCAGGTTCATAGGAACCTCTGCAAAGAACTGTGAAGCTCCGCCCTGTAAAAACAGTACCTTGTAATTGTCCGGGATATTTAACAGATCTCTTAAATCCTGCTCTGCCTCTTTGATGATGTTATCATACACTTTGGAACGGTGGCTCATCTCCATAACAGACATTCCACTGCCCTGATAGTCCAACATCTCATCTGCTGCTTCCTTCAATACTTCCTCCGGCAGAACGGCTGGTCCTGCGGAAAAATTGTAAACTCTGCTCATAATCATTACTCCTCCTGTTTCTTTTTCAAGTCATCCCCGGTAAAAGCAGAACTGATCGCTTCACCCGGAGCAACCATCGGCCATACCTTGTCATCACTATTTATGATACAGTCTATTACAACCGGGGTATCAGATGCAAGTGCTTTCTTCAGAGCTTTGTTAAACTCTTCACGATTCGTTGCCCGATAGCCCGCTGCACCCATGGCTTCCGCCAATTTCACATAATCTACACCGTCATCCAAAACGGTTGCAGAATAACGTTTCTCATAAAACAAATCCTGCCACTGTCTGACCATTCCAAGTACATGGTTATTAATGATCACTTCGATGAGTGGTAATTTTTGTCTCACTGCAGTTGCAATTTCATTCATATTCATACGGAAACATCCGTCTCCGGCAATATTAATGACCTGTTTATCCGGGCATCCGATCTGTGCACCGATCGCAGCACCAAGACCATACCCCATTGTTCCAAGACCGCCGGATGTCAGAAGTGTTCTCGGCTTTTTGTATTTGTAATACTGTGCCGCCCACATCTGATGCTGTCCTACTTCCGTCACAATGATGGCATCCCCATTTGTCTCTCTATAGATTTCCTCAATGACATAAGGACCTGACAATCCGGTTTTTGGATAAGTCAGTGGATACTTTACTTTGTAATCCATGATATGTGTGATCCATTCCGTATGGTTCATCTGTGTCAGCCGCTCATTCACACGAATCAGGATCTCTTTGATATCACCGATCACAGATGCATCTGTCTGGATATTTTTATTAATTTCCGCAGGATCCACATCAAACTGTAAAATATCTGCCTGACTTGCAAATTTCTTTGCATTGCCGAGTACACGGTCTGAAAATCTTACGCCGACAGCAATTAAAAGATCACACTCACTGACACCGAGATTGGATGCTTTTGTTCCATGCATTCCAAGCATTCCGGTATAAAGATCATCCTCTCCGTCAAAAGCTCCTTTTCCCATGAGGGAATCACAGACAGGCGCATCTACCATTTTGACAAATTTCTTTAATTCCTCACTGGCGCCGGAGATCACGGCTCCACCACCGACAAATATGTATGGTTTCTTTGCCTTCTGGATCATCTTGACCGCTTTGTTTAAATCTTCCTCTGTGATCGTCTGTGAAATTCCTGAGATCACTTCCGGCTCTTTTGCCTTGTATTCCGTCTTCGCTGCCGTGATATCTTTTGGGATATCCACAAGAACCGGACCCGGTCTTCCGGTCTGCGCAATTTTAAACGCACGGCGGATCGTGTCTGCCAGTTTATGAATATCCTTTACAATAAAGTTATGTTTTGTGATCGGCATTGTGATTCCCGCAATGTCGATCTCCTGAAAACTGTCTTTTCCAAGTAATGGAACATTTACATTGCAGGTGATTGCCACCACTGGAACAGAATCCATATATGCGGTTGCGATTCCGGTGACAAGATTCGTTGCCCCCGGTCCGCTTGTTGCAAAACAGACTCCTACTTTTCCCGTACTTCTCGCATAGCCGTCCGCCGCATGGGACGCACCCTGCTCATGGGAAGTCAGAACATGTCTGATCTCATTCTGATGTTTGTATAATTCATCATATACATTTAAGATAGCGCCGCCCGGATATCCGAATACAGTATCAACCTTCTGTTCTTTCAGACATTCGATCACGATCTGCGCACCTGTTAACTGCATTCTCTAAATCCCCTTTCGTGTTTCCATATCTAATTGCTTCACCAATGCTTCCAAAATCCGGAAAGCACCCATGAACCGCTTTTCTTTAATCATTCTTTCCCGGAATCTGTAAGATTGCTCCTCGGTTGCCGGATGTTACCATAGATGCGTAACGCGCAAGGTAGCCGGTGGTAACTTTTGGTTCTCTTGGCTGCCATTTTGCCTTACGTGCTGCCATCTCTTCATCGGACACTGCAATATCCAAGGTCATCTCAGGGATATTGATTTTGATGATATCTCCCTCTTCCACAAGAGCGATCGGTCCGCCGACTGCTGCCTCCGGTGACACATGACCGATGGAAGCTCCACGGCTCGCACCGGAAAAACGTCCGTCCGTGATGAGTGCCACGGAGGAACCTAATCCCATTCCTGCAATTGCGGAGGTTGGATTTAACATTTCTCTCATGCCAGGTCCGCCTTTTGGTCCTTCGTAACGGATCACGACAACGTCACCTGCCACGATCTTTCCACCTTTGATCGCAGCAATCGCATCTTCCTCACAGTCAAACACTCTTGCCGGACCTTCATGCACCATCATCTCATCTACCACTGCAGAACGTTTTACAACGCCTCCATCCGGAGCAAGATTTCCTTTTAATACTGCAAGACCACCTGTCTTACTGTATGGATTGTCAACCGGACGAATTACCTCCGGGTTCTTATTCACTGCATTTTTAATATTTTCTCCGACTGTTTTTCCGGTAACGGTCATACAGTCTGTGTTGAGCAGTCCAATGTCTGCTAACTCTTTCATAACGGCATAGACACCGCCTGCCTCATTTAAGTCCTCCATATAAGTCGGTCCTGCCGGTGCAAGATGACAGAGGTTCGGTGTTTTTTCGCTGATCGGGTTAGCGAAAGATATATCAAAATCAAATCCTACCTCGTGTGCTATTGCAGGAAGATGTAACATACTGTTTGTGGAACATCCCAATGCCATATCTACGGTCAGGGCATTTAAGATTGCTTCTTTTGTCATGATATCTCTTGGACGGATATTCTTATTGTACATATCCATAACTGCCATTCCGGCGTGTTTTGCAAGTTTGATACGCTCTGAATAAACTGCAGGGATGGTTCCATTTCCGCCTAATCCCATACCGAGTGCTTCTGTCAGACAGTTCATCGAGTTTGCGGTGTACATTCCTGAACAGGAACCGCAGGTTGGACAAACTTTCTCTTCATACTCTTTTACTTCCTCCTCCGACATTGTTCCCGCTGCGTAGGAACCGACTGCCTCAAACATGGAAGAAAGACTTCTCTTTTTGCCGTGCACATGACCTGCAAGCATTGGTCCACCGGATACGAATACAGTCGGAACATTGATTCTTGCTGCTGCCATCAAAAGTCCCGGAACGTTTTTATCACAGTTTGGAACCATGACAAGTGCATCGAACTGATGTGCGAGTGCCATACACTCGGTGGAATCTGCGATCAGATCTCTCGTCACCAGAGAGTACTTCATTCCCACATGTCCCATTGCAATACCATCACATACTGCGATTGCCGGGAACACGATCGGAACGCCTCCTGCCATTGCCACACCCTGCTTAACGGCGTCTACAATCTTATCCAGGTTCATATGTCCCGGTACAATCTCATTGTAGGAGCTCACAATACCGATTAACGGTCTCTCTAATTCTTCGTCCGTCAGTCCCAACGCGCGGAACAGGGAACGTGCCGGTGCCTGTTGCATTCCAGCTTTTGCGTTATCACTTCTCATTTTTGACTCCTCCTGTACTGTATGTGAATTTCTGAATTTCTGATTTCTAATCAAATAACCCAATTAGCTTTCACTCTTTTTATTTCTCGATATTTTCTGCTACCAGATCGCCCATCTCGGTAGTTCCTACTTTCTTGCATCCATCTGCCATAATGTCAGCGGTGCGGTATCCGTCTGTCAGGACCTTCTGTACTGCCTTCTCGATTGCATCCGCCTCCTCGTCAAGATCGAAGGAATATCTCAGCATCATTGCTGCGGAGAGAATCGTCGCGATCGGGTTTGCAATGTCCTTTCCTGCGATATCCGGTGCAGATCCGTGGCTCGGCTCGTAGAGACCGAACTTCGTCTCATTCAGGCTTGCGGAAGAGAGCATTCCGATCGAACCGGTAATCATGCTCGCCTCATCAGAGAGGATGTCTCCAAACATGTTCTCAGTCAGAATTACGTCAAACTGACCCGGGTTCATGACAAGCTGCATTGCACAGTTGTCGACAAGCATATGGCTCAGTGTTACTTCCGGATAATCCTTTGCAACCTCCTCGACAACTTTTCTCCAAAGTCTGGAAGAGTCTAAGACGTTTGCCTTATCTACGCTGATTACGCTCTTTCTGCGCTTCATGGCAATGTCAAATGCCTTGACTGCAATTCGACGGATCTCCTTCTCATTGTAGGTCAGGGTATCGGTTGCCTGAAGACATCCGTCTACTTCCTCGGTGTGACGCTCTCCGAAGTAGAGACCGCCGGTCAGCTCTCTCATAATGACCATATCAAATCCGTCTCCGATGATCTCTTTCTTCAACGGACATGCCTCTGCAAGCTCCTTATAGAGGTAAGCCGGGCGAATGTTTGCAAACAGATTCAGCCCCTTACGGATTGCCAGAAGTCCGGCCTCCGGTCTCAGATTCGGTGCTACATCGTACCATCTTGAATTTCCCACGTTACCGCCAACTGCTCCAAGCAGGACTGCATCGCTCTGTTTTGCTGTATTCAGTGCCTCCTCGGTCAGCGGAACTCCATATGCATCAATGGAACAGCCTCCCATCAGGATCTCTGTATAATTAAATTTATGTCCGTATACCTCGCCGACACGGTCCAGTACCTTGCATGCCTCTCGAACAATCTCCGGTCCAATTCCATCTCCAGGAATCGTTACAATCTTACAGTCCATGGCTTTTCTCCCTCTATTTCTCCGTTTGTGAACTATTTTCAAGTCGACGCCAGCAGATATTTGAGTTGCGTCGTTTCTTCCCATATTAACGCATTTGATGGCTTTTTTCAACTCTCTCCCCCGAATTTATTCCAGAAAATCCATACGAGATTGGAATTGACTGCATAATTTCAAGTTATGGAAATGCGCCAAGAAACGTCCTATTTTCCCAAAATCTCACAGGATCCGATCAATCTGATTTGCCATAATATGATAGAATGCAATTTCCTATCATACAAAAAAAGGCAGGATCCGTGGAGATCTCTGTCCCCACAATCCTGCCGGTTTTCTTCTCACAATTCTTCTTGTAATTCTTTTTGCAGTTCTTTTTGTATTTCTGTGTGTCTCGACCCGCAAATTTACTGTTCCTTTAAATTTTCCTGCTGAATCTTACTGTTGAATCCAGGCACCATCCTTGCCGACATAGTAGCTGTTGATGTACTGGCTCACTGCCATTGTGTGATCCTCAAAAAAATAATACCATTTTCCATTAATCTGCTGCCAACCGGTGACTGCACAGCCACTCGCATCAAACCAGTACCAGGTCTTTCCATCCTGATGCCACTCGCTGACAAGCATTGTCCCGTCTCCCTGAATCCAGAACAGGGAGTCCCCATCCTTGAGCCACTGATCCTGCGCAAGTGTCCCGTCTGCGCTGTAATAATTCCACGCAGAACCATTATAGACCCAGCCGGTCTTCGCATATGCCGGAACCGTCACTATAAGAAAAAATACCACCGTCAGTATTGTCAGTCCCGCTGACCGTCTCTTTCCTCTCATCTACATCCCTCTTTATCGGATTTCATGCTCTCCTGTTGCTGTTCTTACTCATCAATGTCATACAAACAAGAAGAATTTAGTTCTGCACCCATTTTCCATCTGCACCAACCCGGTAACCACCCGGAACAAGTGCATCCACTGCCATAACTCCGTTTTTCAGGAAATAATAATAATCTCCATCAATCAGCTTCCAGCCATTCTTGATCGCACGACCATTTGCCTGCATGTAATACCACTTACCTTCTTCATTCTGAACCCACTCGTTAACTGCCATCTTTCCATCTTCCTTGAGCCAGTAAAGGTCGGAGTTCTGCTTGAGCATCTGGTTCGTCAGACACAGTCCATCCTCGCCCACATAGTACCAGGCATCATCGGTATTCACCCACTGACCGGCTGCCATCACACCGTCCACACCGACCCAGTATTTTCCAGTTCCATCAGCAGACTCGATCCACTGGTTCTTCGCAACCGTGCCGTCCTCCTGATAGTAAAAATATCTCTGACCAACTTTTCCCCACTCTCCTGCAAAACTTGCTGTCACAGACATTGCGGACATTGTAAGTGTCAGAACTGCCACTTTCATCCATGATTTCTTCATCTCTATCGTCTCCTTTTATTCTGATCTTTCTCAATTAGCGACTCCGTGTTTTGAGTTATCTGTTCTGGATTTATTATACGTTCTGCCCGATACAGCGTCAACGAATTTCTGCTTACACATTCTGACGATTTTCTTTCGGTTCTCTATATTGTAGACATAATTTGTGAATTTGTACAATTTCTGTTTCGTTTAAATGACCCAAAATTCCCACTTGGACAAATTTATTTTTCCGCTTCCACAAGACCTCCGACAAATGGAAGTTCTGCAACGGAAAGTTCCTTGATCCAGTCAATCAGGTTGGAAGAAATGATTGTCGTCATCACGGAAAACAGGATTCGATGCACCGGAATGTAGGTCAGTGAGAGTGCAAGCACAGTAAAATCCGTAAACATATACGTTCTCGAAAGTCTCCATTTGGTCAGATGAGAAATCGTTAAGGCAAGCGCATCATCGCCACCGCTCGATCCTCCCTGACGCACGACAATCCCGACTCCGATTCCGACAAAAATTCCGCCGAGCACACTTGCGAGAAACGGATTTTCGCTCAGATTCGGTAGAACCGGTGGGAACTGTTCCCAGAGCCGGAAAAATGCAGACATGCTGAATGTTGACACAATCGAGATCCGGATGAACTTTCCACCCAGGTATTTGAACGCCAACGCATAACAGGTCAGATCGAGAAGCGAAGTCAGAATGGAGTTGGAAACACCGAACCAGTGATTCAGCACAAGAATCATTCCAAGCACACCGCCCTCAGTGATTCCCGACTGGCGGTGAATGTTGTAGATTCCAAACGATGCAATCGCCGTTCCGACCACAATCGCCATCACCTTGCTCCAGGTCAGCTCCTTCGACATCAATCTCAGATTTTCTTTTATAAACGCAATCATTTTCTTTTTAAAACACATGATAATTTGAATCAATTCCTTTCTGAAATACACACTTGCACAGACAAAACAGATCAATGGAGTAGGCGCACGATTATCTCCTTCATATACACAGATATACAACAACACAAAACCGCCAGAATACATTCTCTCTCTGAAAAATGTACTCTGACGGATCATTCTGTCATGTCTCTCTTACCATCTCAGAATCACCAAAATGCTCTGGTAACTCCAGGAAATCAATAAATGTGAACTACCCATTGTCTGAAACCAGTGGGATTGCGGCAGTCTCATTTCAATCAACGCTCAAAAAGCGTCCTAAATCTTAGTCCTCAAGATCCTCTTCGCTTACGAGTTCATCAAATTCCTGATCGTCTAACAGCTCATCGAAAGCGTCAGAAACGATCTCGTACTCCTCGTCGTCCTCAATGTTGTCCAGATTCGGGTTGCCGTCTGCATCCTCGCTGTAACGGTACAGATATACTTCGCCTTCCTCAGCCTCAATGCCCTCGCTCGGCAGAAGTGCAATGTAATCACGGTTTCCAGCCTCGAAGATGGTGAGTACTACACACTCCAGCTCACTTCCGTCGTCCAGAGTCAGGGTGACAGTCATCTCCTCCTGCTCCATATCCATGTTGTTATCGTTCTGATTATTTGCCATGTCTGTTCCTCTCTTTTGTTTCAGGATATGCATCTGACATACTCCGAAACATCTTTTTTATTTTATAGTTTCACTTTATCAGAATGGGACACCAAAATCAAGCAGTATTTGAGTCCCAAATGATAACCTAATACTCAATCCCCTCGCGCGCCCCGATTCCCTGCGTGTAGGGATGTTTGACCATTTTGATCTCAGACACATAATCGGCAAGCGCGATCAGGCGATCTGACGGATCTCTTCCGGTCAAAACCACCTCCATCTCCGCCGGACGATTTCTCAGAAACTCTGCAACATCGTCCTCTCTGACCATTCCATAATTGCAGGATGCCAGAATCTCATCGAGCACGAGCAGATCAACTCCATCCTCCACGGCTGTCTTCACTGCGTTCTCAAACCGGCTCTGAAAATACGCTCCCGCCTCGCGCTTCTGCTCCTCATTCATCCGAAATACAAATCCAAATGTCCGATCGCACGGTGTGACGGTAATACCCGGAATCTTTCTGAGTACCTCAACCTCACCGGAATCCTCTGTTTTCAGGAAACGCACAATCAGAACCTTTTTTCCACGCCCCGATGCACGAACCGCAAGACCGACTGCCGATGATGTCTTTCCTTTTCCATCCCCACAATAAATGTGAACGCATCCCCTCATAAATCAAAAGCCTCCTGTCCTAATTTATCGTATTTTGCTTATTTCCCTTATCTGTTTTTCCCGTTTCTACATTTCTGTACTCTGCAAGAAAACGCGACGGCTCCTGAATTTTCCCGTATCGCTGTCTTGCAAAGCAGACGTGAAGTCGATCTTTCGCCCTTGTCATTGCGACATAGAACATGCGCCGTTCCTCCTCGAGATCTGCCTCAAGCACTGCCTTGTGATGGGGTATAATTCTCTCATTTGCATCTAAAATGTACACGATCGGAAATTCCAGTCCTTTTGAACTATGCATCGTCATTAAGGTCACACAGTCCATTTTCTGTCCATTCTCTCTTCCGTGCGCCAGCGCCTGTGTTTTGAGTTTTTCTGCATACTCTCTCTGGTGCTCCTCCCATGCCTCAAGCGTCTGATACCCACTCGCACTCTCCTGAATCTGATCCGCGACCTCAAAAAGTTCCTCCGGATTCATTCTGCGAAACTCAGCATACTCCCTGAGATACTCATCGTATCCGACTGCCTTTCGGATGTAATTGATCGCCGGTGCCGGGGCCATCCTGCCAATCATTTTCAAGTCACTGCAAAGATCATCGATCCGATCCATCATCCAGTCCTTATCCTGATACCAGGACTGTACCTGATCCCACGAAATCACACCTCCCTCAAGTGCTTCCCGACTGATGTAACGCTTCGGGCGATTCGCAATCCGCAAAGCATCCTCGCGCTTTGCCTGACGTCTCGCGCAGAGTTCACTGTGCCCGATTCTCAGATAAGCAAGAATATCTTTTGCAATCCAGTGCTCATACAAATTCGGCAGGGCATCCCGCATCTGAAATGGAATGTTGTACTCCATCAGACGTTCCATCAGCAGACGCGGTTCCATACTCGTCCGATAGAGCACGGCAATATCCGACAGCTGATACCCCATCCGCACATAATCCTGAATCTCCCGCACAATTCCTCTCGTCTCCGCCTGCGCATCCAACCATCCTGTTGTCGTCACCGGATGTCCCGCTCCACGGTTTGCATGAATCTCCTTCGGAAAACGCGTCTTATTATGAGAAATCAGCCTCTCCGACGCATCCACAATCTCGGACGTTGACCGATAATTAATCCCCAAAAGCACCTGTCTGCACTGTGGATAGTCCTTTCCAAATCCAAGCATGATCTCCGGCTTAGCCCCGCGAAAGCGATAGATTGACTGATCATCATCTCCAACAATAAAGAGATTATTCTGGGGAAGCGCAAGCATTTTCACGATCTCATACTGCACCCGATTGATATCCTGAAATTCATCGATCAGAATAAATTGAAACTTTCTCTGCCACGCACTCAAAATATCCTTTCTCTGGGTAAACAGCTCATAGCACATCACAAGCATATCCTCGAAATCAATTTTGCCACTCCGCTCAAGCTCTGACTGGTATCCCTGATAAATCCTGCGAAAAATCTCCTCCGAGCAGTTTTTTGAGTAATAATAATCAAGGCTCATCATCTCGCCTTTGACAACACCGATCTCCGACAAAATCGAGGAGATGAATTCTTTCTCATCCTCCAACTCAAGGTGCAGTCTTTCAATCATTTTTCGGAGGATCTCCGTCCGCTCCTCCTCCCGTATAATACAGGAGGCGTCATAACGATAAGCATGGCGAAGAATGTTAAAAAACACAGCATGAAACGTGCCAAAATTTACCGGAGGATGCCCCCCGCTTCCACATTCAACGCTTCTTCGCCCCTGCATGTTTTCTTCTGCCTGTTTCGATGAAGTCTCCATCAACTTCCAGAATCTCTGCTTCATCTCCTCCGCTGCCGAGCGCGTAAACGTGATCACCAGAATGTTTGATGGATTCACCCCATGCTCCTCAATCAGACAGCGAACCCGGTGCGTGATCACCGTTGTCTTGCCCGATCCCGGACCTGCAAGCACCATCATCGGTCCCTCAAAGTGATGAATCGCCTCGATCTGTGACTCGTGAAATGCCATTCCTGCTGTCCTTTCTTAATCCTAGAAATAATTTTCTGTACGTATCTACTCTACTTATCTGTTGTCCTTTTCGTCAACATCTACCCCCAAAAAACAAAGGAGGGTTTTTACAGAAGAAAAAAGACTGCCACAAAACAGGATATTCTCTTCTCACTGTCTTATGGCAGTCTCGCCAATTTACAAATGTACTTGTATTGCTAAAACACCTTGGTTTTTCATTGCTGAAGCCGTTTTATTGCCGGCGACGTAAGGCGGGAAAGTACAGGCAAACCCGTGTGAAACGTCGGTGCTTAGGTTGCGTATTTTGCAACCTTATGCACCGCTACGTTGAACCCGGAGCGAGAGCGCGTTTGCATGACTTTCTTCCGCTGTCGTCGCCCTTAGACACACCTTAAATCCAATCTAGGAATCCAGATATACTACCAGTCGCCCAAAAACAATCTCACCGTCATTCAGCAATCTTTCTCTTCTTACAGGTTGCTCAGCTTCTCAATTCCCTTGCGGATACGCGCCAGAGACTCCTCTTTTCCGAGTACTTCCATGATCTCCGTTGCGCCTGCCGGTGTCATCTGCTTTCCAGAAACAGCGGTACGGATCGGCCACATTACAAAACCTGTCTTCACACCGGTGTCTGCCACATACTTGGACAGTGCCTCATACAGTGCGTCGTTGCTGTAATCCTCCTGTGCCTCAAGAAGCGGAAGAACATCATTCAGAACCTTCAGCGAAGTCTCTGCATTTGTCTTCATCTTCTTGTGCGTGTACATTGCAATATCATACTCCGGAAGCTCCTCAAAGAAATCAATGTGATCTGCGATATCCGGGAAGATCTCGATTCTCGTCTTCACCATTCCCGCAATCTTCTTCAGATCCAGATCCTTCCTGATCACAGCCTTGATATACGGCTCTGCCATCTTGTAGAAACGATCTGCATCCATTGCCTTGATGTACTCGCCATTCATCCATTTCAGCTTTGTCATATCAAACACAGCCGGGGACTTGCTGATATTGCGATAGTTGAATGCCTGTACCAGCTCATCGAGAGAGAAGATCTCACGATTGTCTTCCGGAGACCAGCCAAGCAGTGCCACATAGTTGACAACTGCCTCTGCAACGAATCCCTGCTCAATCAAATCCTCGAAAGAAGAATGACCGCTTCTCTTGCTCAGCTTCTTGTGATTCTCATCGGTGATCAGCGGACAGTGTACATATACCGGAACTTCCCATCCGAATGCATCGTAAAGACGATTGTACTTCGGAGAAGAAGACAGATACTCATTTCCACGAACGACATGGGTGATTCCCATCAGATGATCGTCCACAACGTTTGCGAAGTTGTAGGTTGGATAACCGTCAGACTTGATCAGAACCATGTCATCAAGCTCGCTGTTGTCAACCGTGATGTCTCCGTAAATCTCATCGTGGAAGGTCGTGGTTCCCTCCGTCGGGTTGTTCTGACGGATAACAAATGGCTTGCCCTCTGCCAGATTTGCCTCGATCTCCTCTTTGGACAGATGCAGGCAGTGCTTATCATAGGTCATGATCTCCTCGCCGTTTACAACGTGCTTCAAAGAGTTCAGACGCTCCTGATCGCAGAAGCAGTAGTAAGCCTCTCCTTTTTCGATCAGCTTCTTTGCATACTCCATGTAAATACCGGACTTCTGGCGCTCACTCTGCACATACGGACCGCAACCGCCGTCCTTATCCGGACCCTCATCATGGATCAGACCGGTCTCTTCCAGAGTGCGGTAAATGATCTCCGTAGCGCCCTCAACGTAACGCTCCTGGTCGGTATCCTCAATACGCAGAAGGAAATCTCCTCCCTCATGTTTTGCAATCAGATATGCATACAGCGCGGTACGCAGATTTCCTACATGCATACGTCCTGTCGGGCTTGGTGCATATCTTGTACGAATCTTAGTCATATCCATTCTCCTCGTATTTCTGTTCTTCTTTTTGTTTTTTCTTTTCCTGTGTTTCTGTTATTCTGAGCATGTCGAAGCATTTCTGTTTCCGTCTTCTATTCCTGTCACTGCTTCTCCATGCCCTGTTTCGCAAATGTCATTATATACCCGACTTTCCTAAAAAGAAAGTCCTTTATTCGGCAAAATCTTCCGCCACTCCTGTATCACACAGAATTTTCCGTTCAGAAACTTCCTGCCTGTCAGAAAATTCCCATCTGTGATTACCTGTGATTGCCTGTGATTACAGATGAATCGCAATCTGATCTCCCTCCGACTTCATATAGGAGGAGAACAGCACTCTCGCCGTCTCGATCAGATATGCGGTGTCCCTGCTTCCCGCCGTCTCGTAATTGGAATGCATTGCAAGCTGAGCCAGTCCAATGTCCACGGTATTCAGTGCAACCTGATTGCCGGAGATATTTCCGAGTGTCGAACCGCCGAGAATATCGGAACGGTTGTGGAAAATCTGTACCGGAACTCCTGCGTGACTGCACATCGTGCGGAAAATTGCTCCGGATACTGCATCTGTCGTGTACTTCTGGTTTGCACTGTACTTAATCACGATTCCCTTGTTCATATACGGGCGATTCGTCGGATCTGCCTTGTCCGGCTGATTCGGATGCACGCTGTGCGCATTGTCCGCGGAGACCATGAAGCTCGATGCAAGCGCCGTCAGATAATCCTCCTCGCTGTGTCCAAGCGCACTGTTGATCCGGTGCAGAACATCCTTCAAGAAGGTCGAGGCAGCCCCCTGCTTCGTCCCGCTTCCGACTTCCTCGTTATCGAGAACACAGTGCACCGCAATGCTCTCGGTCGGCTCTGCTATCAGAAATCCCTTCAGAGATGAAAATGCACACTGGAGATCATCAAGGCGCGGAGCAGAGATAAATTCTCCGTCAAGACCGACAACCGTTCCCTTCGTGCGGTTGTAGAGGAAGAGATCCATATCAAGAATATCCTCCACCTTCACTCCTGCGGATTCTGCGATGAGCGCACAGAACTTCTCTCTTGCGCTAGATGCATCGCTCTGTGCGAGCAGAGGAAGCATATCCTTCTGTGCATTGAACTCATATCCGTCATTTGCCTTGCGGTTCATATGAATCGCGAGATTCGGAATGATCATCAGATCACGGTCCACATTCACGAGACGGCTTGCAACGCCCTGCTCAGTGCGAACGACAACTCGACCTGCGACAGAGAGCGGTTTGTCGAGCCACGGCGCAAGAAGCAGTCCACCATATTTCTCCACATTGAGTTTTACATAGGTCTTGTCCACCTCAATCTCCGCATTCGCCTTGATCTTGAGTGCCGGAGAATCGCTGTGGCTCGCCATGATCTGAAATCCGACAAAATCCCTTTTCGGAATCTTAAATGCGATCAGCGCCGAGTCATTTCTCGTCACATAGTAACCCTTTCCCGGCTCTAAATTCCAGTGCTGTCCCTCTAAAAGGCGCTTACATCCGGCATCCTCCAGCTCTTTTTTCATGTTTGCAGCTGCCTGAAAGCTCGTCGGGCTGTTATTTAAAAATTCCAGAAGTTCTCCTGTCGTCTTCTGAAATACAGACTCTGTAAATTCCATGTTTCATGTTTCCTTTCCAGTTTCTTTTCCAGTTTTTTGTTTCTTTTTCTGTTTCTTTTCCAGTTTCCATTTTTCTTTTACTTTTGATTTTTCATTCCGTTCATGTTTGATTGATTTCTCCGCCGTCCCTATTTTTCCACCGGCATGTTCACTTTCTCGACCTCTTTAAGAACGGCATCGAGGTGGCTCACATCCCCGTCGTCATGGCAGTAGCCATCCATTCCGCAGGCACGCGCGCCCTCAATATTTATGCGGAGATCGTCGATGAAAAAGCACTCATCCGGCTTGAGCGAAAAGCGGGAGAAGAAATGCTGATACATCTCTTTCTGCGGTTTCATGCAGAGAACCTCAGCGGAAAACAGTGCTCCGTCAAAAAGCTCTGCCTCCGGAAGCAGGCTCTTCCACTTTGCAGGCAGACGCACACTCGCATTCGAGCAGATATAGAGTCCAAATCCCTCCTGTTTCAGACGGCGCAGAATCGGCTTCATCTCCTCAATCTGCCACATGCATTTCTTGTCCCAGTTTTCGAGGCAGAGGCGCGCCGACTCATGCAGACGCTGTGGCAGACGACTGCACACCTGGCGCAGAGCCTGTTCCTCGGAAATAATTCCCATATCGAGCTGTACCCATTCCGGAGATACAAAAAGTGCCGTGCAGACTTCCTTCTGATCTGCCTCATCCTCGATATAAGCCTTGCACGCACGCATCGACTCATAGTCCATCAGGATTTTTCCCATATCAAAAACGAAATTTTTAATCATAGTTTCCTCCAAGTATTTTTCCGCATCTTCTCATGATGTTTCTTCTCATCCGTGCTCTTTATTATATCGAAAAGCCCATCAAAAGTCTACCGTCCCCCGTTCAGCATTCTCCACAGCAGAGGCGAAAAACGTTTGAGTATCCACGATGCTGTTCCACAGATCGCAAGCACGATAACCGGCATTATCAAATACAAGACAAGAGGTGTCCACCTGCTCGCAGGAAGAATGAGCGCCGATGCCTTGTTGATAAATCGCACAACTGCAAAATGCGTTGCATAGAGAAAGAAATTGCAATGCATAAACAGATAGGCAGGCGGAAGCCACTCGCCCGGAACCATTAACCACAAACCACTGACTGCAAAGAGACGGCTGATCACAAAACCAGGAATAAATGCTGTTCTGAGTCCGAATCCGTAAAACCAGATTCCCCAGAAGAGAAACAACACACCGACAAGCCCACGCCGAATGTTCCAGCTTCGTTCAGGAATCGGGACAAAAGGTTCTCTCTTCTGCCCGTTCTTTTGATTTTTTTGATTCTTCTGATTCTTCTTTCGCTGGCGATCCAGAGCAAGAGAACCAGCAAACGCATAGTAAATCAAAGCGTCCGAGTTCAGTGGAATCAGGTCAATATTTTTCCAGACTGCATACCACAAAATTGCAAACAACAAAATCCGACTCCACAGACATTTCAAAACCGGATAGAGAAGCGGTGCCAACAAAATCAGCATGATCAGCTGACAGAGATACCAGAACACATAATTGTAGGTATAGTTGATGACCGCATCTGTGAGTGCCGGAAGAGAAAACGGGACAACGCCTTTTCCGACAATCGTTGAAATTCCCGTCAAACGGCTCCCGACAACGTATCCCATATAGTAAAGAAAATTCCAGAGAATGTATGGGACAAGAACACTGGAAATTCTGCGCTTCCACTTGCCCGCAAGCAGATTCCAGTCAAAATCCCGATAAAACAGATAACCCGATATCATAAAGAATCCCGGCACTGCAATCTGACCGAAACGGTCTCCGATCCAGTGCTCCGTCAGATAGACCTCCGCCGTCTCTCCGCAGATTCCAAGAAACATCTGCGCGTTATAGGAATGCACCCACACGACAAGAAGACTGAAAAAAAAAGAAAACCATACCACTTTATTGCGAAACTGCGGTTCCGTCATCCGGTCGCCTCCCTCCGTTCCCTGACCTCCCTGCCTCACAGCCATCTCACCTTTAATCTCACCTTTTTTATGCGATTTTCCATGTGGCTGACTGCAAATATCTAAAAAAACATTCTAAGAAAATTATACCAGTGCAGGGTAAAAAGTCAATGGACCCGGCTATGTAGGAGATGGCATTGTCTGCGCAGTCCTCTGCCATCCCCCAGGTTTCCCTGATCTATGAGAAGCATCCTCCGGATGCGGAGCCCGGTTCTGATTCCTGCCCGCATTGTGCACGGTCAGCAACCTATTCCATTCTATGAGGAACGCCCCGCCGTTGTGACTGCCTGCCGATCAATCTCTTTGACAAGAATCAGGCAGTCTCCCGCCCTGACCTCATCGCTGTTTAATCCATTTCCCTCGACAATGCTCTCCGGTGTCGTGTGAAAGCGTTTTGCGATCTCCCAGAGCGTATCGCCCTCCTGAACAAGATAACCGACGATTCCCGGAAGTTCCCGCATTTTTTTGCGGTCCGCCTCCTCCACCTGCACGCGCTCAATCACCGGACAGGTCACCGGTTGAAGAATCAGAACATCCAGATTTACTACCGCCTTGATTTCCGCAAGATTTCCCCCGTTCATCACAGCGGTCAGCTGTTCGGTATTGCTGTCGAGATACCAGATACTGTCGGGATGAATTCCCGGCGCAGACGCATCGTAGTGGAACGGAAAAAGTTCCGTCACCGACTGAATCGGTCGGTCGTCCTCATCCGTCAGACAGAGGAGCTGAACCTCAAGTGCTCCATCAATCGAGAGTACCTCCTCGCCCGGCTCGACGGCATCGAGCTTCACACTTCCACTGCTGTGACAGATTTGAAGCACTTTTCCAATTTTTCCGAGATCAAGCTTCTCAGCGACCCGACATTTGCCCGCATTATGCGTCAAAATCTGATCAAAGCAGGCCTTTCCAATCTCTAAAGTCACCTCCCGATTTGTCGAATAGAGATCCGCAAGAAGCTCCAGCTCTTTTTCCTCATACAGACGAACATCGAGCTCCGCAATCGCATCGACCTCGATCTGGCGCATTTCCCCATCGTAATCCGGCTTTTCCTCAACACCGCGGTGAATAAGTTTCGGGCTGACCGCAAGGATCAGATCCGGTCTGCATCCCGGCATCTCAAGATCGCCAGAGAACGGAATGCTCTCCTCCATCCACGAGATCGTCTCCTCTCCGCTTTCCCCCTCGTAAATCACAAAGACATTCAAGACACCCTCGAGATGAGCCCTTCCGTCTTCCGGTCGAACCTGCATGTTTCCGAGAGCAACCTGCGTCCAGAGCATTCTCCCGATCGCCGGTTTACTCGGTGAGAGCGTCAGCTCCTCCTTCATCCGCCATGTATCTTTTCTGTGAAGCACAAGTCCTGCGACCTCAAGTTTTCTGTGTTGCATCAAAAGTTTTGGCGGATCATCGCTCTCCTCATTCTCCCGGTCTGCGACATCAACTGTCACCTCCGTATCCATCCGCGTCTCCGCCTTGATCTCAAGACGGACGACTGCGCGGATTCCGAATTTTCTCGAGTGAATCAGTTCTGCATTCAGATCCTCAAGATAGCCTCCTGCGCTCACATCATCCTGTGCATTCACATCCGGGACATTGACCGGCTCTTCAAATGGAATCGAACCGCCGAGCGTCTGCATTCCGCCCTCTTCTCTCCGGTATAAGACGTGAAAATCCAGCTTTCCCCGCACCAGGACTCTTCCGTCCTGAATTTTTAACGGTTCCAGCTGGATCTCTCCCGCGCTCAGAATCATCTGATCCGCATCGCTCATCGTATCCGGTATGATAAAATCATCGTCGAGCGTCACCTGCGTGCCTACCTGATTTTTCCATCGATTCATCTGTATCTGTTGTCTTACCAGTTCCAACATCTCCATCTTCTCTCTCCCCGCCTGATGATTGCGATTCGCACATCATGCAAATACGTCGTGTAAATACATTGTGCAAATATATTGTGCAAATCGCAATGCCTGCATCACCTTTTTGTCTGTGATAAATTTATGCGAAAATCTGAGAAATATGAATCCGCTATCACTGCTCATGAGAAGCCTCGAGTTCTGCCTGAAGCCGTCTGAGCTCCTGTTCTAACTCGATCACACGCTCCTCCATCCGATTGTAAGTCTCAACAGAGACATGCTTTTCTGTTTTCCTGACCGGAACACCTCCGACCTTGACCGGACGCGCCGGAACACCCACAGCCGTCGTATCGTTTTCAAGCGGTTTCAAGAGTACGGCATTTGCCGCAATCTTACAGTTGTCTCCAACCTCAAATGCTCCGAGAATCTTTGCTCCCGCTCCCACTGTGACGTTATTTCCAAGGGTAGGATGACGCTTGCCCTTGTTCAGACCAACACCACCGAGGGTTACTCCCTGATAGATCGTGCAGTTATCTCCAACCTCTGCCGTCTCTCCGATCACGACCCCGCAACCGTGATCAATCAGGATTCCATGTCCGAGCTTTGCTCCCGGATGGATCTCAATCAGCGTAAAGAAACGCGCAATCTGAGAAATCATTCGCGCGATGAAAAACATGTGGTGCTTATAAAACCAATGCGCAAATCGATGCCAGATCAGAGCATGAACACCCTGATACAAAATCAAAACCTCCAACGCATTGCGTGCCGCAGGATCTCTCTCCTGAACTGCCTTCACATCCTGCCAGATATCTTTTAAAATCATTGTTTCGACCTCACCTGTTCTTCCTTCTAGTTTATGACTCAAGCTCCGAAACGGCTTCCTTATCGCCTTTCATAATTCAGCGCTGTTATCTCCCACTATATAATTTTGATGAGAAATTGTCAATGGAAAACCTGTCGTCTCGTCAAAATTCCTACTATTTTTATAGGAATTTGATTTTTTGTACACAGACGGACATTTTCCGGGCGAAGTTTTCCCCGAAGAAGCAGAAAGACTGCCGGAAAACACCAGGGCGATGTCTCACGGCAGTCTTTCTTGCGTAGGTCATATGTAGACAGTTCATTCCTGTACATGGGTAGGAATTTTCAGGGAAAGTGCAAATTCATTTAAACAATTACTGATTTTTATTTCAGTCCGTTGATCGTATCTACCAGATAAGTCGTGAACTCTTCTGCGGTTGCACCGTCCTTATCAGTCGTCACAACGAGTTTGCGCTCGGTGATGGTGCAGATGTCGAGTGCGCGGTCAAGAAGCTGTTTTCTGTCGCCGTATCCGATATGTGCAACGAGCATGCCGACTGCACGGATCAGGGAACACGGATCTGCGTACTGACCTCTTCCGTGGCTGATCAGGAACGGAGCGGTTCCGTGAATTGCCTTGAACATTGGATACTTATTTCCGATGTTGGAAGAGGAAGCAGTTCCTAAGCCTCCCTGATGCTCTGCTGCCACATCGGTTACGATATCTCCGTAGAGGTTCGGAAGTACGATTACCTCGATCCCCTTATTGAACTCCGGATCAAGCATCTTTGCGCACATTGCATCGACAAGACGCTCCTGAATCTCGATCTCCGGATACTCCTCACCGACTTTGCGGACACCCTTGATGAAGTTTCCATCAGCCAGCTTTACAATGTTTGCCTTGGTAACGATCGTCACGTTCTTCTTGCCGTTCTTTCTTGCGAAATCAAAGGCTGCACGGGCGATTCTCTCAGTTTCCTGCTGGGTCTGTACCTTGAAATCAACTGCGAGGTCATCATTTACCTGAATACCCTTGTTGCCCCAGATGTACTCGCCCTCGATATTCTCGCGGAAGAAGGTCCAGTCGATGTTCTTCTCCGGAATCCTGATCGGACGAACAGCTCCAGGTTACGGCGCAGAAGACTGTTTGCGCTTAACAGGTTCGGCCACAGATCGCCAGCTCTCGGAGTTACCATCGGTCCCTTAAGGATAACATCACACTTCTTAACCTCTGCCAGAACCTCATCCGGAAGGCTCTGAAGGGTCTCTGCTCGGTGCTCAATCGTCATGCCTTCGATCTCACGGATCTCCACCTTTCCGGATTCCAGCTCATCCTTCATCAGAGTCTTCAGAACGCGGAGTGCCTGTGCCATGATGATCGGACCAATGCCATCGCCAGGCAGTACGCCGATGACGATCTTCTCCTGCTTGGAGAAATCCTTGATCTCGTTGTCCTGCTTCATGCGCTCGATACGCTCAAATTCAGACTTGATCAGCTCTGCAAATTTTTCCTGTGCTATTTCAATGTTCTTGGTGTTGTCACTCATTGTAAATAGCCCTTTCTTCTCTATATCTAAATTTATTACTTTGCTTCCTTCCTCATCTCTTCAAGCTGATGCTTTAAGTATCTTAACTGACCACCGCAGAGGATAACTTCCAGCTCACTATCGGACAGATCCAGTTTTGCCTTGAACGTCACATTTTTATCTTTATCCTTAATCACAACTTCTCTCGTCTTGATCTGCTCTCTGAGGTTCTCGATCTCAAGCTCATCCATCTGATCGATTTTGTCGTAATCTGCCGGGTCTTCAAACAGCATCGGGATGATTCCGTGGTTGACAAGGTTACCCTTGTGGATTCTTGCAATGCTCTTTGCAATGACAGCCTTTACGCCGAGATACATCGGGTTGATCGCTGCATGCTCTCTCGAAGAACCCTGACCGTAGTTCTCACCACCGACGATGATGCTCTTTCCAAGGCTCTTTGCTCTCTCGGAGAACTCCGGATCGTAACGGTGATAGCAGTACTTCGACATCAGCGGGATATTGGAACGCATGCTTGAAAACTCTGCACTTGCCGGGGTGATGTCATCGGTTGAAATGTTGTCCACGGTCTTTAAGCTGATCTTTGCCTCAAGATGATCTTCCGGAGCATCCGGAACCGGAAGCGGAGCGATGTTCGGTCCACGCTTGATCTCAACCTTCTTTGCCTCCTCAAGCGGAAGCGGTCTGATGATCATCGAATCGTCGATCTTGAACATCTCCGGCTCTTTGATCTCAGCGAGTTTCTTCACATCCTCGCCCATCACTTCCTCTACGGTTGCAAAGGTTCCAACGATTGCGGTTGCAGCGGCACTCTCCGGGCTTACCAGATAGATCTCTGCGTTCGGGTTACCTGCACGTCCCTTGAAGTTTCTGTTGGAGGTACGAACTGCAACGCCCTTCGTAGCCGGTGACTGACCGATTGCACAGCACGGTCCACATGCGACCTCGAGGAAACGAACGCCTGCATCAAGAAGCATCTCTGCGTATCCGTCTTCCATCAGCTTGCGATAGATCTGCTTGGTGGAAACGGCACAGGTACAGCTTACATTCTCTGCTACATGATGACCCTGCATCACGAGGGCTGCCTTTGCGATATCGGAGTAGCTTGCATTCGTACAGCTTCCGATGAATACCTGCTGAACCGGCTTCTTCTCGACTTCGCTTATCGGGATAACGTTGTCCGGCTGATGCGGGCAGGCGATCAACGGCTCAAGCTCGCTCAAATTGATCTCCATCTCACCGTCGTACTCACAGCCCTCATCCGGGAGCATCTCTACGAACTCATCTTCACGTCCCTGAGATCTCATAAATTTACGAACCTGCTCATCTGCCGGGAAGATCGAGGTCGTTGCACCCATCTCAGCGCCCATGTTCGTGATCGTCACACGCTGGGAAACTTCAAGAGTCTTAGCACCCGGTCCTACATACTCATATACATTTCCAAGACCACCCTTGATCGTCACACGGCGAAGCATCTCAAAAATGACTTCCTTGGAGTTCACACCCGGACGAAGCTCTCCGGTCAGGTTTACCTTGATAACTCTCGGCATTTTCAGTCTCATCGGGACACCGGTCATTGCTGTCGCGATGTCCATACCACCAACACCGATACACAGCATGCCAATTGCACCGCCGTGAGGAGTATGGCTGTCACCACCCATAGAAAGCTTGCCAGGTGCGCCGAAACGGGATACCTGAACGGCATGGCATATTCCGTTACCCGGACGGGAAACATGTACACCAAAACGCTCTGCTGCCGACTGTAAATAGATGTGGTCATCCGGAGTCTTGAAGTCCAGATACAGCAGGTTGTGATCGAGGTAGCTGACTGCCTTCTCTACACCGATGCGGTCGATGCCGATCGCCTCAAATGCAAGATAGGTCATAACCGCGTTGATGTCATGAGTTAAAATCTGATCTACCCTCAGATAGATTTCCTCGCCGGGAATCATATCAGACGATTTTGCAAGGTGCGCCGCAAGAATCTTTCTCGTTAAGTTCTGAGCCATGATAACGCTTCTCCTTTACATATGAAATATGGTACTGACTAAAGCCCTATGAAATGTGCTATCAGCCGTGCTATGTTCGCTCAACTTTCAAATCTCCGAGGTTTTATATTTCTCATTTGATAATTCGATTATAGCAAGTGTGCATTCAGTTGTAAAATGCCATTATTTTCTTGATTGTCATGAGCTTTTACTCATGGTATTTTCTTGCAAACGTGAGGGCTTCGTGATACACTGAAATTATAGATAAAATCAGACCGGAAAATGATGTCAATAAGATGGCGATACACAAGTGGCGCTCCTACGGCTGAGTAAAATTCATGCAAACTCGTTCTCACTCCGAGTTCGACGTAGCGGTGCATAAGACTGCAAAGTACGCAGTCTAAACACCGACGTCTCACACGGGTTTGCATGTAATCTTCTCAGCCTCCGTCGCGCCCCAAGTAGTTCTCAATTTTAAAGAAACAAATTAAGTTTACAAATGTCACTGGCACTTTTATAAAACGAAATCGTATTTAAAAAATAAAGAATATGCTTTGACTACGCATTTTTGTTTTTTAAGACATTTCTATGAAAATGAAAACTTAGGGAAGGAGAAATGTAATTTTATGGACTTCAGACAGTTGCAATATATCACCACTGTTGCACAGTATCGAAATATCACCAAGGCTGCCGACGCACTCTTTATCTCCCAGTCCGCATTGAGCCATTACATTCAAAAAGCTGAGAAAGAGCTTGGAATTCAGCTTTTTGACCGCTCCACGACACCGCTGACTTTAACGCTTGCCGGGGAACACTATATCGAAATTGCACGTCGGATTCTGCTTGAAAACGATCAGCTGATGAAAGTCTTTCGCGACATTACGCATCACATGACCGGAACGCTTCGCATTGGAACCTCCAGAGAACGAGCATCCCACATGATCCCGCGTCTTCTTCCTCAGTTTTCAGAGCGTTATCCGGGTATCGAAGTGACGATTCTGACCGACAGCGGATACAAACTGACCGAAGCACTGCGAGAGGGACGGATCGATCTCGTCTTTCTTCCGGTATACGGCAGAGAATCTTTTTCTGGAATCGAGATGCAACCTCTCTATCAGGAGGAGCTTGTCCTCGTCGCCCGCAAAGGCTATGTTCTTGATAGCCAGCGTCTGCCCGGTCATCCGTCCAGCGTGGATCTTCGCACGTTCAAAAACACTCCATTTTTCCTGCTTCATCCCCAGCACCGAATTCGCTATGCCACAAATGAATTGTTTAAAGCAAGCCACATCCGACCGCCGGTCAAAATGGAATTTTCCAGCAACGTCACAAGTTTTCAGATGGCAACAACCGGCATGGGAGTCGCAATCATGCCTTACCAGATCATTTGCCTGACAAAGTCAGAAGAACCCGTCGAACTCTTCTCTCTCGGTGCTGAACCTGTGACCTGGGATGTTCAGGTCTGGACTCGAAAAGGAGCTTATCTCGGTCAGCCAGAACGTGACCTTATAGAAATGACAAGGGAGAAATTCAAAAATGAATTTCTCCCCCGCCCGGCTCTCACAGAGCCTACTGAAAAATAACCGGCTGTTCAAGATATTCCGTCTGAACAACTACATATGGATAGGATTTCTCCGTTCCACTCTCCTCAGCACTCTCCGGCCCCTTTAATTCGGTGTCAATGACGATCGCATTCTCCGTCAGATACAGCTCATTCACCACAATGCTGTATCCGCCGGAGGGCTGTTCGCCATACCCCACCACTATGTAAAGTCCACCGTCATTCGTGTATGTCAACTTAAACGGAGCCGTCTTTTTTTCCTCCGTCAGTTTTCTCAGTTCTTCCGGCAGATCCTCCACCGCAGTCACTGTAAAATCCAGATCACGCACCTTGTCCTTGTTTTCCCTTGTCACACTGCATCCAGTTATCACGTGCACGACAAGCACCCAGAGAATCAAACAGCCTGTCAGCAGTAGATTTCCCCCTTTTTTCATAAAAACAGGCCTCCCAGGAACAGATTGTGTACTACTAATCTATTCCAAGGAGACCTTTCTTATTCCAATTTTTCTATGCCAGCTATTTTTTAGTACCTTGCATGTGATCTAACATATATATCCGTTTCTGTCATTGCGCTCCGAGGCAGGAAAGATTCTGCAAACAACCAAAATCAACCAAGCAACACAATCTAATAAATTCCTATCTCACTCCAAACCGATACAAAAACTTCCTTCCCGCAAACAGCAGAACCCGGTCTGCAAGAAATCCGAGAAATCCAAGCGTGAAAATTCCAATAAAGATCCAATCGGTCTTGTAATACAGACGAGAAGTATAAATCAGATATCCGATACCCTCGGACGCTGCAAGCATCTCCGCTGCCACAATGCAGATAATCGCTCCGCTGAGTCCCAGGCGAACACCGGTAAAAATCTGAGGAATTGCCGACGGTGCAATCACCGTGAAAAAGATCGTCCGGCCGGATGCCCCGAGCGAGCGGGATGCCTCGACGAGAGACTGGTCAACTGCCCGTACTCCCGCGATCGTGTTGATCATTACCGGGAAGATCACCGCATAAAAGATCAGCGCAGTCTTAGAATTTTCTCCCACTCCAAACCACATCAGAAACAGCGTGATAAATCCGATCGCCGGCACAAAACGGAAGAAATTTAAGAATGGCTCCAACACCCATCCGACTTTCTTGAAGTTGCCGATGCAAAGCCCAACCGGAACTGCAAAAATCACGCCGAGCAACCATCCGCGAAGCACTCGCTGAAGGCTGACGGAAATATCCGTCGCAAGCGTTCCATCCTCTATCAAAACCCCAGCCCCCGCGAACGTCGTCGCCGGTCCCGGAAGAAAATCATCTGTATAGAAAAGTGATCCGATCTGCCAGATCACCAGAAGCAGAATCCAGGTCACTGCCCCGCATTTTAAAATCTGATTGATGCCCTTTTTCACACCAAACACCTCCGCTCTCTCGTCTCTCGTATTCTCCCATTCCTGCTTCGATTCCATGATGATTTGATTTCATAACACAACATCGTTCATCAATCATCGCTTATTCCATGATGTCGTTCGTCCTTCATCAAATGTCGTTCATTCTGTTGACCAAATATAGGTTGACTAAATATAGAACACATCACCCGGGGTCAGAAGCTCATTCTTCAGAAGATGTGCCTCCCCATCATGGAACACATAGAGCCGGTAAATCAGCACATCCACCTCATCACCACGCTTTAACGGTTCCTCCTCAAGTCCCCACGATGCCGAAATCTTCAATCCCTTCACATTGATCTGAAGTTCCGTGTAACTTCCACGAAATGCAGTCTCCTCGACAACACCGTGCTCGTAGGCACTCGGGAAATCAACCGCCTCCCCGGTGCGCACTGCCTTGACAAACTCCGGTCGGATCACTGCCTCGGACTCTCCGAATTTTGCAGAGAATCCCTTGAGTTTGTCGTATCCCTCTAACTTAATCGACTCTCCAATAAACTGGGCGACAAACGGAGTCTTCGGGTTTTTATAGATCTCGATCGGTGTTCCGCTCTGCTCGACTCTTCCACGGTTCGTCACAATGATCTCATCCGCGACTTCGACTGCCTCATCCTGATCATGGGTGACGAAAATGCTCGTGATGCCGAGCTGTTCGACCATCCGCTTGAGCCATGCACGCAGTTCCTTGCGGACTTTCGCGTCAATCGCCGCAAACGGCTCATCGAGAAGCAGAAGCTGAGGATCTGGAGCAAGCGCACGGGCAAATGCAACGCGCTGTCTCTGTCCACCTGAGAGCTGTCCCGGGAGACGATTTTCGAGTCCCGGAAGACCGACGAGATCGAGAAGTTCTGTCACTCGCTTTTTGATCGTCTCCTTATCCTGCTTTCTGAGTTTCAGTCCATACGCAATGTTGTCGTAGACGGTCATATAGGGAAAGAGCGCATAGTTCTGAAATACAAATCCGATTCCGCGCTTCTCGACCGGCACATCGTTGACACAGACACCATCAATGAAGACATCTCCGCTGTCCTGATGTTCGAGACCTGCAATCATTCTGAGAATCGTCGTCTTTCCGCTTCCGCTCGGTCCAAGAAGAGCTGCGAGCGTTCCTTTTTCTATTGAGAAGGACACCTGATCCGATGCCTGATAATCTCCAAATTTTTTATTAATGTTTTTCAGTTCAAGGTACATATCACTCAGCCACCTTATCCGGATATAATTTTTTGATTGCAGTCAGATCGGTAAAATCGTTCACATCATAGTCCTTTGCAAACTTTCCATTTTCAAGTGCCCACGCCTTAATGCCGTCAAAATGCTCCACAGCCTCCTCCGGGAAGTCGAGATCCATCTTGTAATTGCCAAATTTGTCAATAAACTGCTGTTTCGGAACTTTCAGCTTGTTCTCAAGAATCTCGGATGCCTCATCGGTATTCTCCTCAACCCACTCCTGAGTCGTCTTGAGCGCCTTCACAAAGCTCTCAATCGTCTCCGGATTCTCTGCGAGATACTCCGTTGAGCTGATCAGATACTGGTCTGTGTAGAGTCCAATCTCATCCATCGATACGAGCGGTTTCATTCCGGCTTCCTCAAGCTTCTTTGCATCGACTCCGCCAGCCCAGAATGCCACGCCCTGACCGGTCGTCATCACCGCAAGACCTGCCTGAGAGCTGTCGACTCTCACAAGATTCTGCTGATCCTCAGGAATTCCTGCCTTCTCATAAGTCACTGCATTCCAGTAATCCCATGCAGTTCCCGGGAGAGTCAGGAAACCCTGCCCTGCTAGATCGGAGAGGTCTTTTACCTTGTCCGGATTCACGTAAAGAGAATTTCCTGCGCCCTGTGCAAGACGAAACAGAATTCTCAAATTCGTCTTGTCCTGTGTATTTCCGATTCGGTTGACTGCCGCATAATCAGCGAGAACTCCAATATCTGCCTGCCCGGTCACAATTGCGTCCACTGTGTTGATTCCTGCTGCAAACTCCGTGACTTCAAGTTTAACGCCCTCATCCTCAAAAAATCCTTTTTCCGTTCCGATGATTGCAAGCCACTGGTCTAAGTTGTTGGACATGACTGCTTCACGGACAACCTTCAAATCGTTGTTTCCACTTGTCTCGCTCGTCTTCGTCTCAGCGGAACTTGAAACTGCACTGCCAGCAGTTGTTGTGTTCTCTGCCTGTCCGGAGCTTTTGGAACATCCGCTTAAAAGGCTCATTCCGAGTGTTACCGCCGTGATCCATGTAAGCATTTGTCTTTTTCTCATAATCATGTCCTCCTCTTTCCCGTCCGCGCCCTCTCAAACTCTGCATTTTCTTCTGCGTTTTCTGTTTTTCTTTTTTCCTGCGCTTCGGTGTTAGTGCGTATCTTACAGGCAGAAGAAAAGAAAGTCAACGCCAGAACAAAAAAGGCGAATTTTTTCATGGATCGTCCGAAAACATTCTGGACAACCTGAAAAAATTCGCCTGAACAAACTTTTTTGAAGGTTTATGAAGGGTTTTTATAAAACGTTTTTCAATCTGCTCGATCTGCCGATCATTTCACTGATCATTCTGCTTCTACGAATCATTCTACTGATATCCTACTGATCATTTCCTGCAAAATACTCCTGTGTCAGCTTCACAACCGTTCCTGCGAGCAGGAAGAGCGCAATCAGGTTCGGGATTGCCATCAGTCCGTTGAACGTCTCCGCAATGTTCCACATCAGACCGAGATCTGCGGTCGCACCGAGAATTGCAACGAGGGAATACACCACCATGAACGGGCGAATCACGCGCTCAGAGAACAAAAACTCAATGCATCGTGCTCCGTAAAGTCCCCAGCCGAGGATCGTTGAGAACGCGAAGCAACACATTGCAACTGCGGTGAAAATCGATACCCAGTTGCCGTAGGTGGATGTAAAGCCCTGAATCGTCAGCTCTGCGCCTGCCGGCTCTCCGTAAGCGATTGACACCTGACTGCAAAGAATGACGAGAGCAGTCAGGGTGCAGATCAGAATCGTGTCAGTGAACACCTCAAAGATTCCAAACATCCCCTGCTTGACCGGTTTTCTCGTATCCGCACATGCATGAGCGATCGATCCTGTTCCGAGTCCCGCCTCATTCGAGAAGATACCGCGGGAAACGCCCTTCTTCATGCTCATAAACATGCTTCCGACAAGTCCGCCCGTAACCGATGCCGGCTTAAATGCTCCCTCAAAGATGGAAGTGAACACAAGCGGAACAACGCGGAAGTTCACAAGAACTACACCAAGTGCCAAGATGATGTAGAGCAGAGCCATAAATGGAACGAGCCTCTCCGTAACCTGTCCGATTCGCTTGATTCCTCCAAGCAGAATCAAAGCGACGAGAACAGCGATCAGCACACCGATAATCAGATTCGACATTCTGACATTCTCCTCTGTGATCACCTGATAGTTCAGAAGTGCAGAGTTAATTGCAGTCGTGATGGTGTTTACCTGAGTCGCATTTCCGGTTCCGAATACGGTCAGCACACCGAATGCGGAAAAGAGATAAGCAAGCCAGATCCATTTCTTGCCGAGTCCGTTCTTGATATAGTACATCGGACCGCCGACCTGATCGCCCTCCGCATTCGTCTCACGGAAATGAACGGCAAGCGTTACCTCCGCGAACTTTGTGCACATGCCGAGCATTGCAGAAACCCACATCCAGAAGACCGCTCCCGGACCGCCGATTGCGATTGCTCCCGCTACACCTGCGATATTTCCCGTTCCAACCGTCGCCGCGAGTGCGGTACACACTGCCTGAAACGGGGTGATTGCTCCGTCTGAGGCATTTTTCTTGCGGAACATTCGTCCGATTGTCGTGCGAATTGCGTAAGGGAATTTCCGAATCTGGAGAAACCGGGTGCGAAGACTCAGATAAAGTCCTACACCTATAATGCAGACCATCGCCGGAACTCCCCAGATGAAATTATTCACGGCGGTGTTGATTGTCTCAATTGTCTGTAACATAAATTTCTATGTCCTTTCATATTTTCGTAACAAAAAATCACGGGGAACATGGCGCAATTTTCCTTTCTTCATCGAATTCCAAATCTTGCCATGAACCATAAAAACATCGTCAAGCATACCATAAAATCAAGGGATTGTAAAACCAAATATAACTCAGAGCGGATGTCCCTCTCTTGTAAAAGTGGGGATATCGCAAACTTTCTCAGGAAGGGAAACAATCCCCTTCTGATGAAATAATAAAGGGGAAACCGGCACAACTCTCCTGCCGGTTCCCCCTTGAACCTGATTTTCTCTCACAGAACCTGATGTCCTAAAAAACAATCTCCTTATTCTCTCTTCTCCACTGTCTGAACTCTGCGGAAGCAGACAAAAGAAGATCTGAGGAAGAATTCAGTGCCGTCTCAACAGAATCCTGAATCACACCGATGATGAATCCGATTCCAACAACCTGCATAGCGACTTCATTCGGAATTCCAAAGAGTCCACATGCCATCGGGATCAGAAGCAGGGAACCGCCTGCGACGCCGGATGCTCCACATGCGGAGAGCGTTGCAAGAATACTCAGGACAATCGCACTCGGAATATCCACATTGATTCCCAGTGTGTGTGCCGTCGCAAGCGTCATTACCGTGATCGTGATCGCTGCTCCGTCCATATTAATCGCAGAGCCGAGCGGGATCGTTACAGAGTAGGTATCCTTATCAAGTCCCATCTCCGCACAGGCTTCCATGTTGATCGGGATATTCGCAGCAGAGCTTCTCGTGAAGAATGCAGTGATCGCACTCTTTTTCAGGCACTTGAAGATCAGCGGGAACGGATTCTTGCGGATGCACCAGAATACAAGAATCGGGTTCGTCACAAAGTAGATAAAGAGCATCGAGCCGACAAGCACCGCGAGCAGCTTTCCATACTCGGTGAATGCTGACAGACCATTCGTCGACACCGTGTTGTATACAAGACCGAGGATACCAAACGGTGCAAAGCTGATGATCCAGGTCACAACCCTTGAAAAAGCACCCGAAAGATCATTGAGCATCTTTTTCGTCGCCTCCCCGGCACCGCGCAGACCGAAACCGAGCAGAACTGCCCAGAACAGAATTCCGATATAATTTGCCTCCATCAGGGATTTCACTGGATTCGACACAATATTCATTAACAGATTTCTCAGCACATCCGCGATTCCCTGCGGTGCTGACATATCAGCTGCCTCCGCGCTCAGCGTCAGGGATACCGGAAACAGCATGCTCGATACGACTGCAATCACAGCCGCAAGAAAAGTGCTGAACATGTAAAGAATGATAACGGTCCGGATCACACCACCGTGACTCTTTCCGGAATAGCAGAGCGAACTGACGATCAAAAAGAAGACCAGAAGCGGTGCCACCGCCTTCAGCGCTCCGACAAACGCATCACCAAGAATTGCAACTCCCCCTGTTCCGGGACACACAAGACCCAGAACTGTTCCGATGATCAGACCTACCACAATCCGTTTTACCAGACTGATCTGATTCCATGCCTCAAACAGCTTTTTCATAGATTTTTCTTCTTTCTGTATAGATTTTTCTGTTCTATTATACACAATTCGCCTTTAAAATACAAATGTTTTTATCACGCGGACATTTTGAGTTATTTGTCTTTTCGTTTAAAAAAAATCTCCTCAACAAGTTTTCCTCAAAACAACTTACAAGTTTCCCTGTTTCACACATACTTTTCCTTTTTTTCTAATAGGATGTAAAAAACGTGTTCGGAAGGACATTCATGAAAGATTATATTGAAGAGCGGGCGGTTGCAATCGCCAATTACATCATCGACCACAATGCCACAGTACGTCAGACTGCAAAAAAATTCGGAATCAGCAAGAGCACGGTTCACAAGGATGTGACAGACCGGCTTGAACATATCAATCCATCCCTCGCTGCCCGCGCCCGGATCGTCTTAAACATCAACAAGTCCGAGCGCCACATTCGCGGTGGACTTGCGACCCGGGAAAAATATCAGCACCGGCTCGCGATTTGCAGTCAGGAAGAACAGAAATAATACTTGACAAATCTGCTGTTTTTTCATACGGTTATTTTGATTATTGATAGTTTTTCTCAATAATCAAGTATTTTCAGTTATTTCACACTACGATTTCATACAGAAGAGGTACAGAGATGACACTGCGAGACTTACCAATCGGAAAAACTGCTACAATCCGCTCTGTCGGGGGAGAGGGCGCACTGCGCCAACACTTCCTCGATATGGGTCTGATTCCAAAAGGCGAGGTTACCATGGTGAAATATGCTCCCATGGGCGATCCGATGGAACTTCGGATTCACAGCTATGAACTGACCCTGCGTTTAGCGGATGCAGAAAAAATCGAAATTGAGAACATTCGGGATGCAAAGATGATCCCTCCAATGCCGGCTCCGGATGCGGAAACCCTTCCTCATCCGGGACTCGGAGAGGGCGGACGCTTCCACGAGAAATCCACAGAGAACCCACTCCCTGACGGGACAATCCTGACTTTTGCACTTGCCGGAAATCAGAACTGTGGAAAAACCACCCTGTTTAATCAGCTGACTGGCTCAAACCAGCATGTCGGAAACTTCCCAGGCGTGACTGTCGACCGAAAAGATGGAGTGATCCGAAATTACAAAGACACCCTCGTGACCGACCTTCCCGGCATCTACTCGATGTCGCCCTACTCGAGCGAGGAGCTTGTGACCCGCGACTTCGTCCTGCGCGATCACCCGAAGGGAATCATCAACATCGTCGACGCGACAAACATCGAGCGAAATCTCTATCTGACGATGCAGCTGATGGAGCTTGACATTCCGATGGTTCTCGCATTAAACATGATGGACGAAGTGCGAGCCAACGGTGGTTCCGTCATGATCAACAAGATGGAGGAAATGCTCGGAATCCCGGTGATCCCGATTTCCGCATCCAAGAACGAGGGAATTGACGAGCTGATCTCCCACGCCGTCCACGTCGCAAAGTATCAGGAATGTCCAAGAAAAATGGACCTGTGCGATGTTAATGACGACGGTGGTGCGGTTCACCGCTGTCTGCACGCAATCATGCATCTGATTGAGGACCACGCCAAGCGCGCCGATATTCCCCTGCGCTTTGCCGCCTCAAAGCTTGCGGAAGGCGATCCACTGATCTTAAAAAGTCTGCACCTCGATCAGAACGAGCAGGAGACACTTGAGCACATTCTCTGCCAGATGGAGAAAGAGCGCGGTCTTGACCGTTCCGCTGCGATCGCCCACATGCGCTTCGATTTCATTGGAAAAGTCTGCGATGCCTCGGTTGTTCGACCGAAAGAAAGTAAAGAACATCTGCGAAGCGTACAGATTGACCGCATCCTGACCGGAAAATATACTGCAATCCCCTGCTTTGTCGGCATCATGGGGCTCGTCTTCTACCTGACATTTGGGGTCATCGGTGCTTTCCTCTCGTCGCTCCTCGATGCAGGCATCTCTGCGCTGTCCGACCTCGTTCAGAATCTCCTGATTGCCTGGAACGTCAGTGATGTCCTCCAATCTCTCGTGATTGACGGTCTCTTCAACGGTGTCGGCAGTGTGCTGAGCTTCCTGCCTGTTATCGTCACGCTGTTCTTCTTCCTCTCGATGCTTGAAGACAGCGGATACATGGCGCGCGTCGCTTTCGTGATGGACAAACTGCTCCGTAAAATCGGTCTGTCCGGTCGAAGCATTGTCCCAATGCTTGTCGGATTCGGATGCACGGTTCCCGGTGTCATGGCGAGTCGAACACTCCCATCTGAGCGTGACCGCAAGATGACAATTCTTCTGACTCCGTTCATGAGCTGTTCCGCAAAACTGCCGATCTATGCATTTTTCGCAAGTGCCTTCTTCCCAAAACATGGCGCACTTGTGATGGCGATCCTCTACTTTGGCGGAATCTTTATGGGAATTCTCATGGCACTCATTTTCGGTCAGACGCTGTTTCGCGGAGAAGCCGTTCCGTTTGTCATGGAACTGCCAAACTACCGCATGCCGGGAGCAAAAAACGTCGGTCACCTGCTCTGGGACAAAGCAAGAGACTTTCTCCAGAAAGCGTTCACCGTGATCTTCATGGCGACACTCGCAATCTGGTTCTTGCAGACATTCGACCTGCACTTGAACATCGTCACCGACTCGAGAGACAGCATCCTCGCCTGCGTAGCCGGTATGATTGCCCCGCTCTTCGCCCCGATGGGATTTGGCGACTGGCGGATCTCCACCGCGCTGATCACCGGATTCATGGCAAAAGAGAGTGTTGTCGCAACGCTCTCCGTCCTGTTTGGAAGCACCGCGATTCTGACATCCACGATCAGTCCACTCTCAGCCGGTAGCCTGCTTGTCTTCTGCCTGCTCTACACCCCGTGCGTCGCCGCGATCGCGAGCATCCGCAGAGAACTCGGCGGACGCTGGGCCTTCGCCGTTGTCCTGATGCAATGCGCAATCGCATGGATCGCCTCGTTTGTGGTCTACCTGATCGGAAGCCTGATTTGAATGATCTAAAAAAAAGAATGTGCCTTGGCACATTCTTGCGCCGAGGCGCGGTTGCTTCGGCAGCGACTTTCCCGCTTTAGTTGTCTAAGATTGTTCACAGACAGCTCGCTACATATGCACGCACACATAAATCGAATGACATTCCCAAACGAAATCAATCTAGTCCCACACTCTTACTCCGCGCGATAATAGATCTTCCACCTTCCACTGCGATAACGCCAGATAAAGAACGACGCGCGCACAATCCAGTCCACAACCATCGCAATCCACACACCGATCGCTCCGAGTCCCATTCCAATTGCGACGATATAGCTCAATCCAATTCGAAAAACGATCATTGATCCAATCGAGACCACCATCGGGAACTTCACATCATTTGCCGCACGCAGAACACTCGTCAGCGTAAATGCCGACGGCCACAAAAGGATCGCACAGCCATCATGAATCAACACCAGCGTCGATGCAAGCGCAAGTGTCTCATCCGACAATCCGTACAGATTCAGAATCATCGGCATCGCTCCAAGCACCGCAAGACAAGTCACCATATTAACCGCATACGTCACCGTCATCAGCTTCTTCGTGTAATACTGCGCCTGATCGTAGTCCCCCGCTCCGACACACTGACCAATCACCGTAATCATCGCCAAATTCATCGCACTTCCCGGAAGCACGCCCATCGAGTCGAGGTTATTTGCAACTGCATTTGCTGCAATCTGGATCGTTCCAAATCCCGCAATGATACCGACGACGAGCACTCGTCCAAGCTGGAAGATACTATTCTCCACTCCGCTCGGAATTCCGATATTCAAAATCCTGTGAATCATTCTTCCATCCCAGTGAATTCCATGTGCCCCTGCATGAATGTCGAGCACCGGATTTCTCAGTCTCAGATAAAGAATCACGCAGGCAGTCATTCTCGAAATCAGAGAAGCAAGTGCCGCACCTGCCACGCCCCAGTGGAATCCAAAAATGAATACATAGTCGCCCACTGCATTCATCACATTCATCAGAATCGAAACCTGCATCGAAATTCTGGAGTTTCCCATCGATCGAAACAGCGCCGCACATGAATTGTACACTGCCAGAAACGGATAGGATAAGGCAGAAAGAATCAGATAAATCAGCGCATTCTGCATGACATCCGCCTCAATCTCTCCGTACAAAATCGAAAGAAACGGTCTGCGGAAAATCAGGCACAACACCATGATACCGACTGCGATAATTCCCGTAATCAAAAGCAACTGATCTGCCGCCTGACACGCCTTATTCTTGTCCTTCTGTCCCAGATACTGCGACGATACAACAGCTCCTCCCGTCGCTATCGCCGCAAAAATATTGATGATCAGCGTGTTTATCATATCCACCAGAGAGACACCAGATGTCGCCGCCTCTCCCGCACTTGAAACCATCACCGTATCCACCATTCCGACCGTCACTGCCAGAATCTGCTCCACCACAAGTGGCGCAATCAACCACCACAGCGCCTGATTGGAAAAAAGGGTTCCTTTTATCTCTTTTTCTCTCATAATCCGTCACACTCTTTTCCCTTTTATTCTCTTTTACGTTTTCTTTTATTTTCGTTTATGCTTTATTCTCTTTTACATTTCCTTTTATTGGTCTTTGCAAACTTCACAAACCCGCAAAATCTCTTTCACCATCACTTCCGGGTTGATTGGCTTTGTCAGATATCCAGTCATCCCGGCTTCCCGACACTCTTCATAACTCTCTGCGGTAGACTGCGCTGTCATCGCAAGAATCGGAATCGCCCCGATATCCGAAGACTCCATCGCACGAATTTTGCGCGTCGCCGTAAGTCCATCCATCACCGGCATCATCACATCCATCAAAATGATATCGTAAGTTCCCGGAGGAGCTTTTGCAACTTTCTCGCTTGCCTCCTGCCCGTTCCACGCCTGATCAACGCTTGCGCCATAATCCGTCAGATAAAACTCTGCGATCTCCATATTGATCTCATTGTCCTCCGCAAGAAGAATGTTCTTTCCGGCAAGCTCTTTTTTTAATATATCTTTTTTTGATGTGCCTTCTTTTGACATGTTTTTTTCTAAATTCTCTGTCTCCGCCCCATCTTCTGAATACATTTCAGTCTGATTTCCAATCGCAGCCGATCCATTTTGCGTATTCTTAACCTGACTCGCCTGCACATCAAGCTCAAATGGAATTGTGACGACAAACGTTGTCCCAACTCCGACACGGCTCTGAACCTGTATCGTTCCGTTCATCTTTGCGACCATCTCTTTCACGATCGACATACCAAGCCCGGTTCCCATGTAATGTGTTCGGGCATCCGTTTTTTCCTGGCTGAACGGCTCAAACAATCTGTTTTTCACAAAGTCCTCACTCATTCCGACTCCGCTGTCCGTGATCTTAAACTCATAGACAACCGTCTTCTCATCGGCCGATGCCTCCCTCGTGTAGACATCGATTGTTCCATTCGGCTTGTTATACTTGATCGCATTGCTCAAGATATTCAGCAAAATCTGTCTCAGATGAAGCGGACTTCCGAGCAGATGAACATGGCTGAGATTTTCCTGGTATGCATGATAGACAATTCCAGTCTCCGACAGTTGACCTTCGATCAGCGATGCAACCTCATTCATCAACTCCTCAATATCAAACGGCTTTCTCTCCGGAACAAAGTGTCCTGCCTCCATCTTGCTCATCTCAAGCACATCGCAGACAAGCGCCAGCAAGTGCGTGGAGGAGAGTCGAATCTTTTCAAGGCAGACATCTACCTTTTCCGGATCTTCCTTATTCCTCGCAATGATATCGACCATTCCCATGATTCCATTGATCGGTGTCCGAATGTCATGACTCATGCGATTCAGGAATTCTGTCTTTGCCTTGCTCTCAAGATCCGCCTTCTTAAATGCAACCTGAAGACGTTCCCTCTCCATCTTCTCCTGCTCATGAAACACCGAAGTATTCTTGAAGAGAATCATTCCATGCACAACACTGCGCTCAACTCCACTCTCATCATCATAAACGGGGTCCTGAGACATCAGAATCATTTTCTGAAGCCAGATCAGCGTTTTCTTTGCATCGAGTTCCCGGTACTCGACTGCAACCTGTTTTGCGCCCGTGTTAAAACGTTCCAACAGTTTTTCCGAGGAATCTGCAATTCGATAGTTCTCCATCGTCTCACCTGAGATAAACTTCCGTCGTCCCTCACAATATTCATTGTAAGAACACGGAAGCTCAATCCCGAGCTCAAAGTGGCGAGCCTCCGCATCCCGATAGAAAATCTTTTCAATCCGATCATTTGTTAGATCTACGGTATAGACCATCTCAGCCGTCTCGAGAAGCGCATCGACGTAATTGCTGTTCTCAAGGATCGACTGCTTCATCTGCTCGTAATAGCGGGTCAGCTGGCGTTTCTCAATCGCCTCAAGCTGTGCAGAGTCGCGGAAATACTCAAATCCGAGCACAAAGTGATGCAGTTCTCCATGTGCATTGGAATCACAATAGAGGATCGTCAAGCGCCCTCTTCTCATATGGTCGCCTTCCGGATACTGACAAAGATACTCGCTCTTCTCATGCGTTTTGGAGAGCGTCTTTTTCAGATATGAGAGCTGAAGCTCCTCCCAGAGTTTCTTCCTCGTCTCCGGAGTCGAAAGCTCCTGCACAATCTGTTCCACCGCTCCGGAATAACTTCCATCGTCCGCGAGGAAGAAGGACGAACTTGCACGCAGTACCCGGTACTGATCCTGCTGTCCATCGCAGTACACACAGTCCGTAAAGGAAAATCCTTTTTCTTTTATGAACCTGAGAACACTCAGATTGATCTGTTTCTCCTTTATCGCCTCCTCCATCTTCGCCCGGTTCTTGTCAATGTACATGTTCTTATCCGCATAACGGAAAAGTTCTCTCATCGTGCACTCTGGGAAATCATCCGACAGTGCATATCCCGCCGCATAACTGATCGGCATCTCCGGATGTCCCTTCGAGTACTCCGCCATATGCGTCCGAATCTGTGCCATGCAATTCTGGACTTCCTCATGGTTCAGACCATGCAGAACTGCAAGGAACTCATCTCCGCCATTTCGCCCGACAAAATATTCCGATGCAAGCGCCTTTCTCAGCTCCACCGCAAAATTTCGAATGTACTCGTCTCCTTTTGCATGTCCCAAGCTGTTGTTGATCGTCCTCAAATTGTTTAAGTCAAAGACACAGAGCGCAGTCGCTCCATTCTCCCCCGCAAGCTCGGGTGTGCTGAGAATCTCCTCGCACTTATTCTTATTCGGAAGACCGGTCGCCTCATCTAAATAGACCTTGCTCTGCAAAATTCGGTTCATCGCCGCATATCGCAGAGCTTTAACCAGCTCAATTCCGATCAGAATCACCAGACCGATCGTATCCAATACCACGACCTGTTCAAGATAACTCAGCGCAGTCGCCTTTTTCTGGGAATACGCCTCCGCCAGTCCGGTCGCCTCATCACAGATGCCAAAAAAGGCTTCGCTCTCCGCAATGATGTCGGTATTCTGGTATCCCACCTGGCGCACCTTCAAAATCTCTTCTCTCACATCATCAAAATCTGCACTCAGCTCTGTCAACTTGTGCTGAAATTGTGCATCATTGAGGCGGACAAGATTCCATGTATCACTGCCCTCTCTGAGTCCCACAATAAAAGATGCCACGCTCTCAATCATCTCATCCTGCGGGAAACCCGCAATCTCCAGCTTTATAATCTGCTGTGTCGTTCCTCTCACAAGTCCGGCATAGTTTACGACGCGGGCAGTTCCCTGAATTTTTCCCACAATCGACATAATGCAAAAAAACAGTACAATCAGTACTGTCGTCAAAACCGTCATCCCGCCACGAACCAGATAAGAGAGTTTGTTCTGTTTCTTTTTCGTTGCCACGTTCTGTCTCCCGCATTTAATTCTTACTGTTCACGCACACGTGCCCAGTAACGGAATTTGCCGTGGTTTCACATTTAAATACGGCAAATTTCCGCTACCACCACGTTATCTCACGGCACTTTCGGTTCTAAAAGTGCCTACCTGTAAACAGTAACATCCATTTCTTATTTACATTTACATACTCAACTTAAATTTCATTACCATTTAAACTTTATTACCATTTATCTGTATCTGTTCTGTATCTTTTTATCTGTTCCATTTCATTCTAGTAGATTTTTTCTGTTTTGACAAGATCGTTACCGTTCTTAATACATTTCATAATTCCTTGCACAAACTCTCTGTCTATTGCTATTTCTTAGCGCATATGATATTCGAAGACGTTAAACCGAAAAAAAACAGAGCGTTTTGACTGACTGCCGAAACGCTCTGTTTTTATATTTTGGGATAGTCCCAATCCCTATTCATTTTAATTTTCGATAATAGGCATAAAACATCAGTGAGGTGGTGCAAACAGCAATGGTGTCTGCAATCGGCTCTGCCAGATAGACACCAGTAACTGCGTCCGGACACAGGTACGGTAGCAGAAAAAAGAGCGGAATGAGCAAGATAATTTTCCGCCAAATGGTGAGAAAAATCGCTTTCGGAGCTTGATCTATACGCTCTCTCCTCTATTGTTCTACTTATTATCATAAAGCAGATACAGAGAGAGCGGAAGATGTTGGTCAATTTATGAGTCACTTATAAATTTCATAGTATAATCCGAACTATATATATTGGCATATTAAAAGAGCCCTTGAGAAAATAGTCTCACAGGCTCTTTCTGTATTGCTCCGGGGTCATGCCCTCGACTTTCTTAAATACTTTTGAAAAATAGGTGCTGTTTTCATAGCCGAGCAGATCGGAGACCTGATAGACCATCTTTCCCTCCGCAAGCAACTGTTTTGCCCGTCGGATTTTCTGGCGATTTACATACGGGATAAAGTTCTCGTTCATCACGCGCTTGAAAAAGGAACTCAGATACGGCTCCGACACGCCTATATAGCGCGCAACATCGGTAAGCTGAATCGGAGAGCTTAAATTCTGTTCAATGTAATTGAGCGCCATCTCAATGATGTCGGACTCTGATTTTTTCTGTCTCGTAAAATACGTCCCGGCAAATTGTTTCGTAAACTCTTTCCACCAGATGCGAAGATCTTCAAGGTTTGCCATGTTCACAATCTTCCGATAATGGCGTCTGCTGTCTGCGACCTCAAGTTCATCGATCGACCCGCCAAGCTGGGCGGACTTATCTGAAAACCGGCTCAGAATCTCAATCATCAGCCGTTTGATGTACGGCACTGGATAATTTTCTGCCGTCTCGATCTCATCAAAAAGCTCGGAGATGTTTTTGTCCATCTCTTCGAGTGACATTTTCTGGATTGCGCGCTCAAGGCGCTCCATATATTCTGCTCCGCCGAGAGTCTGATGTTTTTCAAACGTAAATGGAGTCTCGAGGTCAACGATCTCTTCCCTATTTCCATAAAATCCATACGCCTCGATGCTGTCCGCAAGACGGGTAAAAAATCCGGTCTCATGATCCCGGTCGCTGTACGGCGTAATTCCGATATAACACCGGTTTGTGATGAAAAGTTCAATCTGTCGTTTAAGCGATTCAACCTCCGCTTTCTCCGTCCCCTCACGGATCAAAACAAGGAGTTTGCCCTCCCACATCAGGGCGAGCGTATGCTTCCCGAGTCCCTGATAATACTGGGTGGCGACCGTCTCGATCAGCTTCATGTCCGTCATCTCTTCCGCATATTTCCACACCATATAGAAACTCAGACAGCATCCGCTCTGGAATTCTTCAGGTATGTTACGAACTCGCTTTCGCATCTCATAGCCGGTCTGGGCAGCGGATTTCTGTTCTGGTACAGATTTCTCCTCAACTTCCATCTCAGGAAACGAGTCTCTCAGATGTTTGAGAGAGGCGAGAAGCTCCTCCTTCGAGAGTCCGAATTTTCGGATGTAGTCGACTGCCCCGAGTTTCATCGCCTCCTTCACGGTGTCAAAATCATCGTAACAGCTGACAACAATCGTCTTCACCGAGAGATGACGACTGCGGATGATTTTTAAGAGTTCCAGACCGCTGATTTCCGGAATATTCAAATCCAGAAACATCAGATCCGGATGAGCACTCTCAATCTGTTGCAGAGCCTCCCTGCCGTCGCACGCATCCTCAAGAAGTGCGATTCCAAGCTCCTCCCACGGAAGCAGGGAACGCATTCCAACTCTCGCGAGAAGCTCATCCTCAACAATCAGCGCTTTCATTTTCATCCCCCTTTTCCTCAATCGCCGGAATTCGTAGCGAGACTCGGAATCCGCTCTCGATCTCTGTGTCGATCGCAAGGCCGTAGCCCTCTCCGAACAATCCGGTCAGTCTCTTGTGAATATTAGGAAGACCGATTCCGGTCAGTCCCCGTTTTCCCGGCTTTTCGCGGTTTAAATCAAGCGTTTTTCCCCTGAGTCCCTCGCCATTATCAATCAGCGTCAGCACAATATCTGTACCCTGCTTTTCCCCGCGAAGCGCAATCACACCGCACTCCACATGAGACATTCCGTGAATAAACGAATTCTCGACAAGCGGCTGGAGACAGAAACGCGGAATCTGGTACTTTCGGATGTTTTCCGGAATTGAGAAAAAGAACTGAACCTTGTTTCCAAAGCGGATCTGCATGATTTTTACATAGGCATTCAGGATGCGCACTGCATTTCCAATGCTCTCCATCTCCTCATCGCTCTTATACGTCTCGCTCAGCAGAACGCCAAGCTCCGACAGCACATCTGCGACCTCCTCATCGTGATTCATCGAAGCCTTCCAGCGGATCGCATTCAACGTATTAAACAGAAAATGAGGATTGATCTGTGCCTTGAGCGCATCGAATCTTGCCTTCTCCTTCATCACCGCTTCCTGTCTCACATCCTCCATCAGCTTTGCGATTCTGTTCTGTGCGCGGATCATCCCGTTCTCAAGAGCCTGCGTCTCAAGGAAACGATTTTCCTCGAGTGTCAGCTTCTTCGGATCGTTCTGCTCAATCCAGTCAACCTGTCGCGCAAAGAAGAGAATCGGGTTTGTGATGTACCGGCTGATCATCAACATGATTGTGACAATGGCAATGCCTGCACCTGCCATAAACAGAATCACGACCAGCTGAATCTGCTCACTCTGTGCAAAAATTTCATGATAATTTCCGACGTAAACAACCTGATTGTTGCTCGAAGTCAGATTTGATGAGAGCACATAGGCATTGCCGATTTTTCCCTGCTTTTCACCGGATTTTCTCCAAACCTCGATCGTCTTCTCCGCGATCTCCGGCGAGAGTTCCTCGGGACCGGATGCGATAATTCTGCCGTTCTGGTCACACATGAAGACCGTTCCGCCTCGATAAACCGAATCGGACGAATTCTTCGCATTTCCGAAAAAGACATCTCTCGGAATCCGCACAAGCGCATAGCCGAGCGCATTTCCACGATAGCGCACGAGTGCGCGCCCAAAGCTCACATATCTTCGATTATCCTTGTAATCAAAATACGGCGTCATCGCACTGTCCCAGTACGGAATCTGACCACTCTTTTGCATATTTTGATACCAGTCAGTCTCCTGATATTTTTCCGGAATCTCAGCGATCCTTGTGGAACTGATCTTTTTTCCGTCGTTCATAAAAATCATCAGCTCCGCCTCGATGCTTCCGAGGGTCGAGACATTCGTATTGAGGATCATCCCCTCGATCTGTCCGACCACGCGATTTTTCGCATATTCATTTTTCGCATTATAATAATTCTTCAAAAACCGGCTGTTCTCCATGTAGGTAATCATCGTACTGCTCGCATAATTTGAAAGCAGAATCGCACTGTCAATCTCCTGCACATTCTGCGCAAACATCATCTGCATCGCTTCCTCAATCCCGGAGTCTGTCTTTTTCTTCAACAAAAAACAAAGGACAGTCAGAGCGAGAAAGAGGGGCAGCAGAATGTAAAGCGTCACACTCTGAACCATACTGCGCCAGATGCTCGGCGCAACCTTCCTCTCTCTCATCTCTAACTGTCTCCTGAAACGTCAATCTATTCGGTCTACTTATTCTGTCTGTAAATCCACTGGTCTGCTCAATCGTTTTTCTTTGCCACCCCGATCAAAAGCTCTGACTGAAAACATCTATCCTCGGATGGGATGTTCTCTTGCAAAAATCTCATCCCTTAACGGCTCCGGCAGACAGACCACCTACGAGGTTGTCCTGAACGAAGACGAAGAAGACGATAACCGGAATCAGGCTCAGGATAACAGATGCCATCAGCGGTCCCCAGTCGGTCGAGTACTCTCCGATGTAATCGCGAATACCAACCTGAACGGTCTTTTTCAGCGTGGAATTGATGAACGTATTTGCATACATGAACTCATCCCAGGACATCAGGAAGCAATACAGCGTCGTCGCGGAGATACCCGGTTTTGCCATCGGGAAAATCACCTTGATAAACGACTGAAATCTGCTACATCCGTCAATCAGCGCCGACTCCTCGATCTCCCACGGAATCTGGAGGAAAAACGTACACATATTCCAGACCGCAAACGGAAGAACGAACGAGCAGTTGATGATGATCAGACCGGTATGCGTATCAACCAGTCCCATATTTTTCATGATAACATAGTAGGGAATGGAAAGCAACACGCCCGGAAACATTTTCGTGAACAGGATACTCAGCTTCATTTTCTCCGCTCCGACAATGTTGTAACGGCAGAATCCATATGCCGCCATGACTGCTAAAATCATCGAGATCACAGTCACGACAACGGAAATATACGCGCTGTTTAAAAAGTAGCGCACGAAATTCGACTGAAACAAAACTCGCTTAAAATTGTCAAATGTAACGTATTTCGGTATGATCTGATTCATATCATAAATCTGCTCCGGCGACTTTACAGAGGTCATCAGAACCCAGATAAATGGCAATACCGAGCACAGGGCAATCAATGATGCCATCACATACAGAAACGTCCACTCACCCTTTGTCCGCTTCATCTCTCTACCTCCTGCCTTCCCGATCTGAAGAAATCATCTTTACATAGATCACAGTCAGAATCGCAATCACGATGAAAATCACAACGGAAGTCGCCGCTGCATATCCAAACTTGTGGTCCACAAACGCCTGACGGTATGCATATGTATACATAATTTCAGTACTGTCAAGCGGACCTCCCTTTGTCAGAAGCCAGATTGCATTGAAGTTGTTAAAGATGGAAATCAGATTCAAAATAACCGCAACTGCCATCGGCTCCTTGATGTTTGGAAGCGTGATGTAGAGGAAGCGTTTCAGCTTTCCTGCTCCGTCAATCGCTCCGCTCTCATACATATCGTAAGATACGCCCTGAAGGGCTGCAAGAATAAAGATCATCAGAAACGGCGTGCTCTTCCACACATTTGCGACGATAACCGCCGGCATCGCGCTCGTGACATTTCCGAGGAAAGAATATCCCTCCTTCAGGATTCCGAGGCGAATCAGAATTGCATTGAAGACACCAATTTTCGTATCGTAGAGTGCGCTGAATGTCAGTGCACTGATCGCTGCCGGGATCGCCCACGGCAGAAGTGCCATTGTACGGAATACACCGCGTCCCTTGAGCTTCTCATTGAGGATCAGCGCTACTCCCATCGCAAGTGCAAGCTGGATCACGATGTTCACAAGTGTCCACACAACTGAGTTCATCACCGCATTGCGATACTTGGAATTTGCAAACACAACGAGATAGTTCTTGAGTCCGGCGAATGTCCCGAAATTCGGGGCATTCGCCTTTGTCATATCATAGTTCAGCAAGCTGATCCAGATTCCCTGCAAAAGCGGGTAAACGCTGAGAAGCAGGATTGCGAGGATTGCCGGTGCAATCAGCAGATAACCGTGAATATTTCTCTGAAACGAGTACTCATCGGGTCTTCGTTTCTTTGTCTTCTCTCTCATAAAAGCGCCTCTATCATTCTTAACCGTTCTAGTAGTTTTCGTTGACAAAGTCATTCAGTTCTGCTTCCAGCTCATTCAGTGCTTCCTCAGAAGTCTTCTGATCGAAGAACACTTTCTTGAACGCATCTACAACCTTCTGATCAACAGAAGCGGCATTCTTTACGCGCGGTCTCGGAACGGTGTAAGCAGACTCGTCGATGAAGACCTGATACTCCGGATTCATCTCCAGAATCGGGGTGTAATCTACATCGCTTCTTCCAGGAATTCTTCCCTGCTCAGTCATGACATAGTCACATTCCTTGCTCGTCAGGTAGTCAACAAATGCCCATGCAAGATCCGGATTTGCGGTGTTTGCATTGATTGCCATATTGTATCCACCAAGGCAGACAGCCTGTACGCTTCCCTTCGGCATCGGAGCCAGACCAAATTCCATATCCGGGTTGCCCTTCTGGATATTCACATAAGCCCAGTCACCGCAGACAAAGAAGAGACAGTCATCAGAGACGAACGTCGTGTATGCGGTTGCCCAGTCGGTTGCATCCTTCATGCCCTCTGGGAATGCGTGATACTTCGTGTGAAGACCAGTCCAGAATGAGAATGCTTCTTTACCAGACTCGTTGTTGACGGTTACGACCGGCTTCTCTCCGCTTGTATCGATCACATCGTTTCCATTCTCAAAGAAGATGTTGAAGAGTGCGTATCCATCGAGACGGGTGGAAATTCCGGAATATCCCTTCTCTGTTGCAAGTTTGATATCCTCCTCAAGCTCATCCCAGGTCGTCGGTGCGCTGTCCTTTCCGATCTCGGTCAGGATTCTCTTATTATAATAGAGTCCGGTGTTGTTGTAATACCACGGAACGGAATAGTAATTTCCCTCATAGAGTCCCGACTCGAGCGGTCCCTGAAGATACTTGTTGTCCGATGCTTCGATCTTGTCATCGAGTGGCATGATCAGTCCCATTGCTGCCAGATCAATCGGCCAGCCGGAGTTGTCGAGTGCCACGACATCCGGTCCGGAACCTGCCATTGCAGTCGTCGTGAACTTGCTGATCAGCTCCTGACCTGCCAGTCCCTCAATCGTGACCTTCGTGCCCGGGTTCTGCTCCTCAAATGCCTTCGCCGCTCTCATGATCGCCGGATCGTCCATTCCCGTGAACGTACTGTTTACCATCACGGTAATCTCTCCGGATACGCTTCCGTCTGATGCCTCAGCCGACTCTGATCCGCCGTTCTCTGCGGACGACTTCGCTACTTCCTGTTTCGTCTCCGGTGCTACCGCCGATTTTCCTGCGCTTGCTCCCACACAACCGGTCAGTGCGCTCACTGCCGTCAGAGTTGCCATTGCCAGTGCCAGATGTTTTTTCATACCAACTTCCTCCTGTCATTTTCGCTCCCGGAATCTGAACTCTCTCATCTCAGATTTTATTT
>ENA-OVFY01000021-OVFY01000021.1-human-gut-metagenome-genome-assembly--contig:-NODE-21-length-116742-cov-7.372175_pt1 | contig 116742 bp, 97 predicted proteins | sample MGYA00237766_ERZ505411 | MGnify/ENA primary metagenome ERZ505411 (study PRJEB26158, sample SAMN06016375) | human gut metagenome | biome: human gut; feature: ankylosing spondylitis patient; material... | reverse complement strand
CACAACTAGTGCCCGGGAGAAAAAATAATTTACACACAAATTAGGACTTGACTCCAAATTCGGGTCGCGCAACCTCGAAAGTAGACAAAAAACGGGGGAAATGTCTCTTTTTTGTCTACCACCGACTCCAAATTCGGGTCGCGCGGAACCGAAAGTAGACAAAAAACGGGATAAATGTGTAATTTTTGTCTACCGGACTCTCCAAATCCGGTCCGCGCAGTCTCGAAAGTAGAACAAAATCATCCAAAATTGAAAAAATATTCTACTCGGTTCCATCGTCGAAACGCCCGTCTTGTAACCAATGTAGCCAATCAGACTCAAAAACAGCTAAGACACGGCAGACGACAATACCAAAACTTTCATTGCGACCGCAAACCCGCAAGCCGCAATGACTCCGCCGATAAACCACGTTCCGTTGCCGGCATTTGCCCCCACCCAGGTTGCAAACATGTCCCGATCGAAAGTTCCTCGCGCCTCCTTTGGCACGCTCATTATTTGATGTTTTCCCATTAATAATGCATTCCTTTAACTTATCATTTTAAGTAATTACTTTACGACAAAAACCACCGACGAGATTCGTCTCTGATGACATGTTCATGTAACTGTCGAATCTCGGTGCGTGAGCATTTTTATAGACTTTAGAAACTTTGTTTGCTATGATTTTCTTGTTATTTTTGACAAATACATAATATGGGGGTTTTATCATGGGTTTACCTGACAGAAAAGACGTTCCGGTACAGCAAACTTGGGACGTCGGTATTCTTTACGAAAATGACGATGCCTGGCAAAAAGACATCGAAGCAGAAAAAAAGGCGCTCGCGGACTTTTCCAAGTACGATCAAAAGCTGAACGATCCTGAAACGATTATTGCCGCATTGGAAGATCTGGGCAAGATGGAAGTTCGCATGGATCAGCTTGGTCATTACGGCTTTTTGCAACAGTCGACCGATATGACGGATCCGCACTACAACCAGCTTTTAAGAATTCTTGACCAGCTTGAAGCCGACTACAATGCCGAGCTTGCAAAATACAGAGCTCAGATCATGGACAACGATAACGAAACGCTTGATGCCGTTTCAGACAAGCGTCCTGATCTTGGTGCCGCCATCAGAGAATTCAAGCGCATCAAAAAGCATCGCTTGAGCAGCGAAGTCGAAAGCGCGCTAAGTTCGATCGAACCGACTCTTTCTTCGTTTGAAGGAATCTATACGACATGCCGGGCAGCCGACATGTCGTTCCCGGATTTTGAAGTCGACGGCAAAACATACCCTCTGTCATTCGTGCTTTATGAAAACAGCTATCAGTACAATCCGGATCACAAGCTGCGTCATGCGGCATTCAAAGCATTCTCAAAAGTTTTGAATCAATACAAAAATACCGTGGCTGCCAACTACTACGCACAGGTTTCCAAGGAAAAAAACATGGCAACCATGCGCGGATACGACTCGGTCTTCGATTACTTGTTGGACGATCAGGAAGTTCCGCGCGAATTTTTCGATCGTCAAATCGATGTCATCATCGAAAAACTTGGCCCCGTCATGCAAAAATACGTCAAATTAATCCAAAAGGAACGCGGCTTGGACAAGCTGACGTTCTCAGATCTTCAGATCGATCTCGACCCTGAATTTGCACCGAAAGTCCCATTGGACAAAGCACCGGAATATATCTCCGATGCGATCAAAGTCCTGGGGCCAGAATACCATGACATGATCATGAAATGTTTTGACGAACGCTGGGTCGACTTCCCTGCCAATAAAGGCAAGGAAACCGGCGGCTTTGAAACAACGCCATATGGCAAGCATGCATATATTTTGATGTCATGGACTGATGAAATGGCCGACGTTTACACGCTCGTTCACGAACTCGGACATGCCGGACAGGAAATGCTGACGAACAAAACAAACCATCCGCTGAGCTGCGGAGTTTCAACCTACATCGTTGAAGCACCATCGACCTTCAACGAACTCTTATTGACTCATGCGCTTGAAGAAAAGAGTTCAGACAAGCGGATGCAGCGTTTCGCCCTGACAAAGATGCTGACGAACACCTACTATCACAACTTCGTCACGCACCTTTTGGAAGCAGCCTTCCAACGCGAAGTCTATAAGCTGATCGATAACGGAGAAGGCTTTGACGGAGATCGACTTTGCGAAATCAAAAAAGCCGTCCTGAAGAAATTCTGGGGCGATGCGGTTGAAATTGACGATGACGCAGCCTTGACGTGGATGCGCCAATCTCATTATTATATGGGACTTTATCCATACACCTATTCGGCAAGTCTGACGATTTCGACTCAGGCTTATCTGAAAATCAAAGAACAAGGTCAGCCCGCAGTCGATGCATGGCTCAAATTCCTGAAATTTGACAATTGCCCGGCACCAATTGAAGCGGCCAAAATTGCCGGTGTTGACATTACGACAGACGAGCCGTTGAAAAATACGATCAAATTCCTGGATGAAACGGTCGACAAGATTGCCGAATTGACCAAAGAACTTTAATCTGACAAGAGGCTGAAAAAACCGGACGAAATTTGCAATTAATTTGCGAATCTCATCTGGTTTTTTTGCGCATATGAGAACCAAATTCTGCCATTGCACAAATAAGCAAGGTTTCATGCATTAAAACTGGCAAAATAATTCGTAAGCAGCACTGATTCGTTCAATCTTTCGTTTAATTCAAGCTGAAAACGGATTTTTTTCCGCCCTCGTTATGTTACAATATTTTTGTAAACCAATATTGCAAAAACAGTTAACCAAAGGAGTTCGTCATGGAATTTGATGCCACTGAAATCGCCAATCTGATCAAAACAAAACAGCTGTCCCCAAAAGAAGCCGTCATGAACGCTTTTTCCGAGATCAAAACAAAAAACGGCCAACTGAACGCGGTCGTCAGCCTGCGCGAAGAAAAAGCCCTGGAAGAAGCCAAACGCTGCGTCGATCTTGCCAGACCTTTTGCGGGGGTGCCGATTTTGCTAAAAAGTCTCGGCCAATATCTTGAAGGCGAGCCGGCAACAGACGGCGCGAAACTCTTCAAAGATGCCAAGGCAACTCAAACCGATAATTTTGTCAAAGCACTGCAGCAAGCCGGGTTTATCATCATCGGACAGTCGAATGCGCCGGAATTCGGCTTTACCAACGTCACCGATTCAAAATTGTACGGTCCGGCACGAAATCCTTGGAACCCTGAATTTTACTCGGGCGGGTCTTCAGGAGGAGCTGCTTCAGCCGTGGCTTCAAAAATGGTGCCGATTGCTGCAGCAAGCGACGGCGGCGGCTCAATCAGAATTCCGGCATCGTTTACCGGCTTGATCGGACTGAAACCGACGCGCGGCAGAACTCCGGTCGGCCCTTCTTCATGGCGCGGATGGCAAGGTGCATCCGTCTCGTTTGCCATAACGCGTTCGATTAGAGACACCGCCAGCCTGCTTGCCGCCGTTCAAACGATTCAACCACCGGCTCCGTTTCAGACACCGCTGCTTTCTTTCAATCTTGAAGATCCGTTGCCAAAAAACCGCAAAGTTGCCTTTTCATTGAATTCGCCCGTTCAGACGAAGGTTTCAGAAGCCGCAAAGCAGGCAGTTCTTTCAGCCGTGAATTTTCTGGAAGAGCAAGGCTTTGAAGTTGAAGAAGCAGAACCGAAACTGGACGGAACTCAGCTGATCAAGGACTATTATCTCGTCAATGACGTCGAATCAGCCGTAATGTTTTCAAACATTGAAAACGCGCTTGACCGCAAGCTTGAAATTGATGACATGGAGCTCATCAGCTGGTGCATCTGTCAGGCCGGCATGGACGTCAAAGCGACTGATTACAGCCGTATGCTCGCAAATTGGGACCATGCTGCGTTTGTCATGGACGCTTTTCTTGAAAAATACAGTTTCTTTCTGACCCCGACAACGGCTCAGACGGCACCTGAAGTATCGCATCAGTTCATTGATGAATCAATGCGGGCAAAAATGCGTCTCATCTCCGAGCTTTCTTTACGAGAACGGACCGACCTGGTCTATGAATTCTTCATGCCGAGCCTTGTAGCGACCCCGTTTACTCAGCAGGCAAACCTCATGGGCAACCCGGCCATCAGCCTGCCGGTGCACGTTGCTTCAAACGGGTTGCCGCTTGGCATTCAATTCGTTGCCAGAAAAGGCCGAGAAGACCTGTTATTGAAAATGGGCAGGCTGTTTGAGCAAAACGGCAAATTCAGAATAATCTGAAAAAAAGGATGTTTCACGTGAAACATCCTTTTTTATCTCAACTCGATCAAAGCTCCGAGCGTAACCAACAGCCCTAATGAAGAAAAACTAATTTTTTCAAGCAGCAGTACTGCTCAACCGATTCAGCCAAGATCTCATTCAAATTTACGGACAAAGAGCACATTTTTGATGGTTTGTCCGTAAGCAAAACGCATTTTACGGACAAACCGGCATTTTCCGGTGATTTGTCCGTAAATTTTTGGCCATTATGCTGGTGATTTACGGACAGAAGACTGTTCTTGGAGCATTTGTCCGTAAAACCAGGTCCGAAACGTCTGAATTTTTACGGACAAACGGCTGTTTTCGCCCATTTTGTCCGTAATCGCCATTTTTCGAGCAGGCCAATTACGGACAAAGCGTCCATTTTCATCGATGTGTCCGTAAACGGCAGAGCTCTTGCCAAATGCAGCGCCTGATAAAGCAGCGCGCCAAGTTATTTTGCTTATTTCCATCACGGAAGTCGATTGGCATGAATACTAAAAAAACCGGATCAGATTTGCAATCGATCGATCCGGTTTTTCGATTTGAGGCAGAGTTTTCTCCCAGCCTCTTCACAATTATTTATGCGCGCTTCTTCTTGACTTCTCCCAGTCCGAAGAACGAAAGCAAAACTGCCAGGAATCCCAATCCTGCAACGGGCACGTTTTCTTCAGAACCCAAGGCAGGATATGCTTTTTTATTTTCGTTTCGCAAAATTTGCTGCTGTGCCGAAACTTGTTCTTCAAGCTGCTTCGTGCTCAGCCTGCGACCGGCTTGTTCTGCTGTTTGCTTGGATGCTGCAAGCACTTTTTTGGCATTTTCCAATTCCTGCAGGCTTGCGTTGTATTTTTTGAGTGCCGCTTCGTAAGCCTGCTGTTTGTTTGCCGCTTCCTGCCTGGCGTTTTCCAGGTTCTTTTTCGCTTCTTCCAAAAGTTTGTTGGCATTCTCTAAAGCATTGAGCTTGTTTTGTGCCGATTCTAACGCTTGTTGTTTTTCTGCCAGAACTTTGTTGGCAAAATCAAGATCGGCCTTGGCTTGTTCGAGATTTCTTTCAGCCTGCTTGAGATTGGCTTGCTTTTCTTCAAGGATTGCCGTTTTTTGTTCAAGCTTTTGCTTTGCCGCTTCAAGCGCCCTGCTTGTTTCCTCAACCTTGCCTGTCGCAGCTTTCTTTAATGCGTCAAAATTTGCAATCTCATAAGCAATCTTTTGCAGTTCCGTTTCAGCCTGTTTGATTTCTGCTTTGATTTCGGCCAGACCTGCAACTGCCTGCTCGACCTTTTGACCAGCAGCTTCAACATTTGCCGTTGCTTGTTTCAAGTTTTCAGCCGTCAGCTTCTGAGCCGTCCTGGCTGCCGTCAGCTCAGCCTGTGCTTTCGTCAAAGCATTTTTCTTCGCTTCTGCTTCCTGTTTGCTTTTTGCCAAATCCAATTCTGCAGCCGCTTTTGCATTTTTAGCAGCTTCAACTTTTTGTTCCTGTTCCTTTTGAACTTTGGTCAAATTGTCAAGTTCTTTTTTAAGCTCGGTATTTTTCGCTTTTGAAGCGGACAGTTTCTTGCTGCTTGCATCAAGCCTGCCTTGTGCCGTCTTGAATGCGGCATTCGTTGCGGCCTGTTTGGCAACAGCGTTTGAATAGTCCGTTTGTGCCGCACTGTTTTCGGTTTGTGCGCTGCTCAATTTGGCTGCTGCCGCATCAAGTTCCCTTTTGGCCTGATCTGCTTTGGCTTTTGCTCTTACCAAATCTTGTTGAGCCTCGCTCAGAGCCGTATTCGATGCTTGAACCGATACCATTTCAAGTCCCTTGATTGGCGTCACGTCAGGAGTTTCATTGCTGTAATCAGTATGGATGAAGAAATGCGATGCCCCCATCGAATCGATTCCGAGGCCAACGCTGCGTTTTGTTTCATCAATAAAATTATATAAATGTCCCCAGGCGCTTCCGGCATCGCCGAACATCATTCCCATAATATCGCCGTAAATGTTTCCCTTGAGCATGTCCATCGTAAAATATCCATACTCCGGCCGATTCTTATAGATGTTGATCACGTTGACGTTTTTGCCGTCTTGATAAAATGAAAGGCCCGATCCCCAATTTTCGCCGTAATCATCCAGCCAATACTTAAAGGCCGCCTTGGTAATCGCGTTAACATAGTGTCCCTTGCCGTCCCAAATGCTCCAGTTTTCATCAGAATAGCTCTTCGCAATATCTTTGGCCGCATTCATGTCGACGCGCATTGAGATCATGTCGGTCTTGATTCCCCACTGTCTTCTTGCATCATTGATCAGGTTCAGCGCATAAATCATCAGTTCATCATAGTCATCCTGCGTAACGTCTTGAAGGCTGCTGAATTTTTTTGAAGAATCGTTTACGATCTTGTACTCGATTCTTCCGTCAGAATAGTAGTAAATCTGATAATTGTTCGTATAAGGATTCGGATTGTCCTTGTCAAACTGCGTATAAAACTTTTTTTGGAATTCCGAAAGCGCTTTTTGATAAGCGGCTTTTTCAGATGCGCTCATCTTTTTGAGCTCGTCTTCCGTTTTCCAGCCGTTGACTGCTTTCTTCCAGTCGGAAACGTTGATTTTGAGCGTCCCCTTCTTCAACGAATCAAGCTTGTTTTGTGCCTGTTTCTGCTCCTCAACGGCATCGGCATAAGCTTTCTTTTTAGCTGCATATTCCGCCTGAATCTTTTCAAATGCAGCCTTGGCGGCATCTGCTTTTTGCTTTGCTTCTTTGGCCTTTGAATCTGCCTGCCCTTTTTCGGAAACGAGCGTTTTATACTCAGAAAGCGTTTTTTCATAATCTTTTTGTGCACTTTCAAGCTCGGCTTTTGCTTTGACGAGTTCCTTGTTCAGATTGTCCGTCGTCAGCCCTTCAAGTTTTGCCAAAGCATCCTTATATGCCTGTGAGGCCGAATCGGCTTTTGATTGGGCATTTTGTTGATTTTGACCGGCAGCATCAAAATCTTTTTTGGCAGCGTCATATTTTTGCTGAGCATCGTTTAAATTGCCCTGTGCAGTCTTATTTTCAGAAACGGCATCCTCTTTTTGCTTATCGGCATCATTTTTGGCTTGATTTGCCTTGTCCAATGCCGTTTCTGCTTTGGTCTGCTCATCTTTTTTGGCCGAAATTTCTGCGTTCAGCTCATCTTTTTTGTCATTCAGCTGACCTTTGTTCAAGGCATCATTTTCTTTTTGAGCCTGATCTTTATTCGCTTGTGCCTGATCAGCGTCTGCTTGAGCCTTGTCCTTGTCTGATTTGGCCTGATCCTGCTCCTTTTGAGCCTGATCTTTTGCATTTTCTTTGTCGGCTTGATCTTTTTTGGCTGAATCTGCCTTCGACTGCGCGTCATCCAGCTCTTTTGAAGCATTGTCAACATCGCCTTTTGCTGAAGAAATCTGGTTCGATGACGCTTCGTTTCGTTTTTGATGATCATACTTTTCCTGAGCATCTTTTACAGCCGTAGCCGCTTGGTTCTTTTCTGATTCGGCTTTATTCAAATCAGCTTTATCGGCATCATTTTCAGCCTGCGTCTCATTAAAATCCTGTTGTGCAGAGTTCAATGCCGCATTTGCTTTTTGGGTTTCTGATGCAACTTGTTTTGACGTTTTGACGTCATTTTTGACGGTTGTTTCGTTCTTTGCGGTCGTTTCGATCGTGTCAGCATTTGCAATCGAATTGACCGTTCCTGTTCCGATAACTGCCGCTGCCAGCGCTGCAGCGGATGCAATTGTTTTTTTCATGGCTAATCACCTCTCTTATCGTTAAATCGGTCTATTTTTGACAGCGCTAAACAAGCTGAAAAATATCTTCTTGAAAAATTCAATCCAAATGCATATTCAAAAGCTGTTTTGCACTAAAAAAGGGTGTTTTTCCTCATCACCGTAAAACACCCTTCTGAAAAATACAATTTCCGCAGTCATTGCTGAAGACAAGTCAGCATTCCGGACTGCGCCCATTATCTCCTTACCAGTAAAAATTTCAATTCATCTGCTTCTATGACGGCTTTCTTGCAGCTTTTTTGCATTTTATGTTCAGATAAAACGCAAGAACCAACAGCATCAAAGCAACCATCATAATAATCTGAATCCCCGAATGCATGATTGCGCGCATCTGCGGCAGCAATTCCTGCGGCAAATTTCTGGCCGATTTCGCATCGCTCAAATTGTTCATCATCGCCAGCGTGATTCTTCCGCCGGATCGTTTGACTCCATGATTCAAGGCAACGTTCATCAGCACGCCGTAAATCGATGCCATCAGCGTTTGACCCAAAATTCTGATCAAAAAGCTGAATGACGTGGCAACCGCCATATCCTGCTTGGATGAGTCATACTGAACCTTGATCTGCAAAACGTTGAAGATCAGACCGACCGCAAACCCGCCAAAAGCCGCAACGATGCACAGAAACACAAACGAAGCACTGGATTTTGCAACAAGCAGGCCGAATTCCGCAACGGCCAGGGATAAAATTCCGAGATTGACCGCACCCGCAAAAGACCACCGCTCGCGAATCGACGCCGAAAGCTGAGAACCGGCAAAATCAAAGACCGAGGCCGGAATCTGCGTCAGACCGCCCATCAAAGCGCTCATTCCAAGCAGCCCCTGTGCCCACAGCGGAATGTACGTGTTGAACGCAATCGAAGCCCCCCAGATGACCGCAAACAAGGCAAAATCCAAAACCAGAAGCCGATCTTTGAAAATATGCAGCGGCATGACGGGATCGCTTGCTTTCTTTTCTGCCTGCACCAGACAAAAGCACAGAATGCTTCCTGAAACAATCAGCCCGATGACAAGCATTTCCGATTCGTTTCCGATAAACTGAATGCCCATCAAAATGCAGGTCAGACCGCTGACCAACAGAAAAGAACCAAGCCAGTCGACTTTCTTGTCGACGGATTCGATCTTTTCCTTATACGAAAAATGAATAATCGCGATAATCAACAACCCGATCGGAACGTTGATATAAAAGATCCAGTGCCAGCTGAACGAATCGACGATCAATCCGCCGACAAGCGGTCCCGTAATCGAAGCCGCACCGTAGACTGCTGAAACGAACCCTAAGATAATCGAGCGCGTATGCAGATTTTCATAAACGTTCCCGAAAATAATGTACGGAATCGACCCGAGACCGCCGGCACCGATTCCCATCAGCAGCCGAGCACAGACAAAAAACAAAATATCAGGCGAAAGGCCTTCAAGCGCTGAACCAGCTATAAACAAAACCACCGCCAGTTCAAAAGCCTTTTTGTTGCCCATGCGCTCGCCGAATTTGCTCCAAAGCGGCGTAAACACGGACATGCCGAGCAAGAAAACGGAAACGATCAGACCCATGCAGGAAATTCCGTGCAAATCGGCAATAATGGCCGGCAGCGCCGTATTTATAATCGTCGCATCAAGTCCTGACATCACATTGGCCAAAAGCAGGCCAACCGTCATTACGTGAATCTGTTTGCGCGTCAAATGCATGGACCTCCTTGCTTAACGCCGATGATTGGCGCGCCAGATTATCCAAAGTTTGAATAAGACGACGCAAACGACGTAATAAAGCACGCCGAGCAAGAGCAGCGTGATTGAAAAGCCTTTTCCCGATGCGACCGACATGATTGCAAGCGTAATCAAAAGCGCAACCAGCGCAACAACATGAACGATAATCTCAAATTTGGTAAATTTCATTTATGAATAGTCCTTTCAAAAAAATCAAACAAAAAATATTATAAACTATTTTTGTTATAATTGAAGAAAGATATCAAAAAAGGAGGAAAGACGATGAAAAACATTTTGATAACCGGTTTTGAGCCGTTCGGAGGCGAAAAAATCAACCCCTCATATGAAGCTTTAAAACTTTTGCCTGAGACGATCGACAATGCCAAGATACATATTCTCCGCCTGCCGGTCATTTTTGGAAAAAACGGCGCACTGCTTCAACAAAGCATCGATGAACTTGATCCGGACATCATCATCTGCGTCGGTCAGGCCGGAGGAAGAAGCGGCCTGACGTTTGAAAAAATTGCCATCAACTGCCAAAATGCTTCCGTCCCTGACAATGACGGCAATCAGCCGCATGACGAACCCGTCATCAAACAGGGACCAGCTGCCTATTTTGCGACGCTTCCGCTTTCTCAAATGATTGCCGCTTGTAAAAAAGCCGGCTTCAAAGCCGAATTTTCATACCATGCCGGAACCTACGTCTGCAACGATACGATGTACCGACTGCTCCATCTTTTAGCCTCCGGTGTTTCAAAAGCGCGTGGCGGTTTTATTCATGTTCCGTTCGTGCCGGAACAGGTTCATGACAAAAAAACAAGTTCGCAGTCGCTTGAAGAAACGGCCAAGTGCCTGGAATGCGCAATCAAAGCCGCAATTGAAGCAACGAATTAAACTTAAAAATTAAAATCGAGCCTCTTTGACGTCACGAGGAGTTTTCTTTTTGGCAAATGCAGTGCTGCGCAGCACCGGCTCAATCATCAATGCCAGTCCTCGGTTACGGGCAAGCCACCCGACTGTCCGTTTTGATACCTGGAAAGAAAAACGATTCCTTTTGATTATTCCTGCATACGAAAAAGCCCGGATGATTCGCAAAAGCATTTCGAATCATCCGGGCTTTTAGTTTGAAACATATTTTTCAAGCCTTTTTTTACAATCAAATCGGACCGGGATTTTCTCCGGTCTCGATTGCCATAAATTTATTGAACGCCTTGAGAAAAACCAAATGAACCGTTCCGCGCGCACCGGCACGGTTTTTTTCGATGATGAGCTCAACTTCGCCGGCGTCGTTTTCTTTTTGTTGATCTGATTTTACATCATCTGAGTCTTCTTCGCGCTCATAGTAATCATCACGATAAAGAAACGCCACGATGTCGGCATCCTGTTCGATTGACCCGGATTCACGAATGTCGGACAGAACAGGACGCTTGTCCTGACGCTGTTCAACGCCACGAGAAAGCTGCGACAATGCAATGACCGGAACGGAAAGCTCTTTTGAAAGTTTCTTGAGCTGTCTGGAAATTTCTGAAACTTCCTGTTGGCGACTTTCTTTATTGGAGCCTTCAATCAACTGAAGATAATCGATGACGATCAGGCCAAGCCCGCCGGTTTCCTTATCAAGTCGACGACATTTGGCACGAATTTCAGCCATTTTGATTCCCGGCGTGTCATCGATATAAAGCTTTGTTCTGGCCAACGCATCAGTTGCAGCGTAAAGTTTATGCCAGTCGTCATCATCAAAATGTCCATCGCGGAGATTATCCGCCTTAATGGATCCTTTTGCGCAAAGCATACGATTGACAAGAGATTCTGCGCTCATTTCAAGCGAGAAGATTGCAACCGGCACGTCCGAATCGATAGCAACGTTTTCGGCAACGTTCAAAACAAATGCCGTTTTTCCGACGGCAGGACGCGCTGCCAAAATAATCAGGTTGTCAGGCTGAAGCCCCGAAATCATTTTATCGAGTTTGTCGTAACCGGTTGAAAGACCGGTAATATCGCTTTTATTATTCGATAAATCATACAAATGATTGTAAACTTCGTCGACGACTTCTCGAATCGGCTTGAAGCCTGCTTTATTGCGTCTCTCAGAAACGTCCATAATCTGACGTTCCGCTTCATCAAGGATATTTTCAACGTCGTCATCCTGTTTTTGTGCCAAAGCAATGATGTCCGTCGAGGTTCTGATCAGCTGCCTCAAGCGCGATTTTGCAGACACGATTTTGGCATAATAAGCCGCATTTCTGGCAGAAGGAACCGAGTTGGCCAATTCCGCCAAGTAAGCAACGCCGCCGGCATCATCCAACTGATTTTTAGTCTCCAGAGAAGATTTCATAGTCAAGACATCAATCGGCTGATCGGCATCGTTCAGTTCAATCATCGACTGAAACAAAATCTGATGCTGACGACTGTAAAAATCGTCAGGCTCAACTTGTTCCATGACATCGGCCAAGGCTTCAGGATTCAGGAAAATCGCACCCAGAATCGCTTTTTCGGCACTAATATCCTGGGGCGGCATGTTGCCGGCTAAAAGATCGTTATCCAAACTGTTCATCCTTTCCGAAAACTTGAATCGTGGCTATTTTTCCGAAATATGAACGCGAATTTTAGCCGTTACGTCATTGTGAAGCTTGACCGGAACGTTGACATACCCCATTGAGCGAATCGGAGCGGCAAGTTCCATCTTGCGCTTGTCGATTTTCAAACCGAATTGCTGTTGAATCGCTTGCGAAATTTGTTTTGACGTGATTGATCCGAACAAACGGCCGTCGCTTCCGGCTTTTGCCTTCAATTCAACGACGTAATCGCCCGATTCGAGTTTTTCCTTTAATTCTTTTGCTTCCGCCAAAAGTTCGGCTTCTTTCTTTGCCTCAGCACGTTTTTGACCTTTGAGTTCGCTCATCGCCTGAGCATTGGCACGCTTGGCCTTGCCTTCCTTGATCAGGAAATTGGCATATCCATCGGCCATTTCCTTAACTTCACCACGTTTTCCCTTTCCTCTGACATCTTGTGTAAAAATAACTTTCATTCCAGTTCCTCCGTTCTATTCTTGATTTTCACGCGCGTTTTTAATAATCGTCAGCATTTCTTCGTGAACGTCCGCAATCGTTTTACCGCTGATCTGAGTTGCGGCATTTGACAAATGTCCGCCGCCGCCCATCTGTTCCATGACGACCTGGACGTTGAATTCGCCGTTGCTTCGTGCCGAAATACCGATCAGATTCTCTTTTCTGAACGTGATCACGTATGAAGCTTCGACTCCTGAAACGCCAAGCAGGGAATCCGCAACCTGAGCCGCAATGACCGGATCGTATATTCTGCCGTCTTCACCACAGCAAATCGCATTGCCTTGTTCGTCAAATTCAGTGCGTTCAATCAAATGACTTCGCTGCATATAGCTTGCAACGCTTTCTTTCATAAAGTGACGCGCCATCCCGAGGTCAGCTCCGACCGAGCGCAGATAGCTTGCGGCATCAAACGTTCTCGTGCCGGTTCGAAGCGAAAACGACTTGGTATCAATGATGATGCCGGTCAACATGGCAGTAGCTTCGATCTTGTTGATCGGCTCGCTGTCTCGTCCTTGATATTCAAACATTTCCGTAATAAGTTCGCAGGTCGAACTTGCATATGGTTCGATATAAACCAAAATCGGATTATCGGGAAATTCCTCTCCGCGACGGTGGTGGTCCATCACCATGACACGATTTTGCATCTTCTCATATAATTCGGACGAAATCGAAATCGATGGTTTTGAATGGTCGCACATGATGAGCAAGCTGTTCTTTTGAACTTTTTCCAACGCATCTTTCGGTGAAATGATCGAACCCTTGATTGCAGGATACTGGTCCAGAGCTTTAAGCAGCCGCAGCACGTCGGAATGCAGATTGTCCTTGTCCAAGACGATCCAGCATTTTTTGCCGTTCATGGTCGCAATCCGCCTCAACCCAAGACAAGCACCCATGGCGTCCATATCAGGGTAAGCATGGCCCATCACAAAAATATCATCAGACTGCATCATCAGTTCGTTCAGCGCCTGGGAAATCATCCGCGCACGGACACGCGTCCGCTTTTCCATCGGATTGGTCTTGCCGCCGTAAAAACGTGCCTGACCGGCAATTTCTCTGACAACCGCCTGATCTCCGCCGCGTCCCAACGCCAAATCGAGATTGTTTTGCGAAAGTCGCGAAAGTTCCGCTAAATCATCTCCGCCGTAAGCAATTCCGACGCTAAGCGTCAGCGGTGAGTTTCGCTTCGACGTGCGTTCGCGAATCACGTCCAAAATCTTGAACTTTTCTTCTTCAAGCTTCTTGAGCGCTCCGGTATAGGCCAAAATAAAGAAATGATCGTCATCGACTCGTTTCAAAAAGATTTCGAATTCTCGTGCCCAATCGGACAAAGTATTCGTAATGAAGTTGTCAAGATTTGACAAATCCTTGTCATTCATGACTTTGGTCACTTCGTCATAGTTGTCCAGGAACAGCTGTCCCAAAACGATTCGCGAATCTTCATACTGTTCTTTGATGGCCGCATAGTATGAAACGTCCATCAAAAAAACGGCATTGATGTCTTTTTGAACAATGAACGAATACGACTTTCCATGAAGCTTGACCTCTGTTGCCTTCTTTTCGTCGCGATGGCTTTTGAGCTGATCTGCCAGCTCCTCATCAACTTCGCTCAGACTCTTTCCCAAAATGTCTTTGCGCGAAAAATACCGCTGCATATAAGGATTGTACCATTCGATGCGTTCATGATCATCATAAAACAAAATCCCGATCGGCATTTTGATCAACGCCTCCTGCTCACCGCGCTTGATGCGATAAGACAGATCAGAGATATATTCGGACGTATCGGAAGCAATCTGTTTCAAGCCGTCATAAGCAACGACAAGAGTTATGATGCTTAAAACAAGAATAATCAATCCGAACACTGCATTTAGCATGAAGGAAAATGCAGTGCACAAAACAACAGCCCCGAAAAGAATCAGGGTCAGCTTTCTCAACCGCTCGTTCTTCAAGAACTCAGGAATCTGATTAGACTTGTTTTCAGGTTCTTTTTGCATAAAATCAGCCCCAAAATTTTCTCTCTTACAATTAACTGCTCTACCGTACAATTTTACCACATGCGGTTATCATTAAGCACAAAAAAAGGAACCGAAATCTTTTCCGGTTCCAAATAATTATTCGTTCGTGCTTTTAAACCAGCCGTGCTTGCTGAAGAATGCGTACATGTCGTTTAAGAAGAAGATGGAATAACTGAAAATCAAAGCAAAATTGCCGTCGCCTTGAAGCATCGTCTGAGTCCAAAGAGCAATCGTAAAAACGGATGAAATCGTCCAAACGTAATACTGCTCGCGCTTGCGATTGAGCTCAAGCAAAGAACCCGTAATCGCCATTGCCAGATTCAAACTGTCCAAAAAAACGCGCGGGTCGCTCGTCATGCTGAAAATAAAGTAGATTACGGCCCATGCGGCCCCAAAGAAAATCAAGTATTTGAGCCATTCGACCCAGCTTTCAAACTTTTCTGCCTGGATGTCGTTGTTCCATTTAGGATCAAGGATGCAAAACAGATCAAGAAACAACAGGTAGCCGATTTGTTCCCAAGCAGTTGCAAAATTTCCGGCCATGAATCCGGTGGTTGCGATGCAGATCGCAGAAATTGCGCCTGCCCAGCCCTGAATCCCCGAACGGTTGGAAATCCCGATGACGCAGGCAACGGACAGATTGCCGCCAATGAATGCGATAATTGATTGCAGCGGTGCTTGAGAAATCGACTGAACGAGCGAAATCACCTGCAAAACGAAGTTGAACGTCAATAAAGCGTAACTAAACTTCCCCCATCCTCTGCACTGATTAAGCAGCCATGAAAAATAACCTTTGCGAAAAACATTATGCGAATACTCCGACAAATGCGTCAAAACGTCTTTGTAGCGATCAAACATCTCTAAATTCCTCCCTATATAAAACATAATTTATTATAGGGTCTTCACAACCTTATTTCAAGTTAAAACTCAATATGTGGTATCATAAATAATTAATGAAACCTATATCTTGTGCCTATATGTCAAATCAGACGCTTATCCCCCAGTTCGCAACAACAATGAAAATTCGCACAATTTTACTTTTTCTTGAAATATTACAAATACGTTACATGTTATAATCTACTTGGTTGTGGAATTGAAAAATTTCAGAAAAGAGGATAAAAAATGAAATTTAACTTCAAGAAAGCCGCTGCCCTTTTTTTGGCAGCTTTGACTTTGAGCGGAGTTTCGGCAGGCGCAAGCACTGCATTTGCTGACGGAACGGATGATTCCTCAAGCTCCGGCTCAACGCATACCCTGAACTCGTCCTACGTCGTTTACGGTGCTGGTACGAGCTCAGAGGTTCGTTCCAAACTCGATGACGTTTTCCAGGCCGATTCTTCATTCAAGAAGCTGACCGCCACGGCAGCCGATTATTCCAAATACATCAGTCAGCAGGACAACACGACGGATGCCGCAATGATCAGTTCGGTCGCAATCGCTCCCGGCGATCCCGGTTCAGGCGTCAAGGTCAACATCAAAAACTATGACGGTGAAAACAATATCACCAAGGTCACTTCACAACAATACGCAATGGTTGCACAAATGGCCGGCGTCACGGACGTCAGCATCGTTGTCACCGCAAACCGCCCCGTTTCAGGCGAATCGGCCTTGACGGGCGTTTACAAAGCCCTCGCAACCGACGGCGTTTCACTCAATACGCAAAACACTTCCACGGCCAACCAAATGCTTGAAGCAACGCAACCAGCAATTGACGCCAACAAAGACGATAAAACCTACCCGGGCAAACTAATGGCGGCAATCGGCGACGTTTCAAAGCAGTTGGCGGAAATGAAACAAGACAACAAAAATCTTGCAACCAAACAAGATATTCAGGATATGCTGAACAAAGCGCTTGAAAAGCGCGGCATCGAAGACAAGACTTCTTCAACCAACGTTACGCAGATCACGAATGCATTGTTCAACTTCCAAAATTCGCCGATTTCTTCCAGCAAAAACTACGTCAAAAACGTTGACAACACGATCAACAACGTTAAGAACTCGGCCGGAAACCTGATGAACAAAGCAAAGAATTGGGCAAACAGCCAGTCAGGAAAAAAGACGATTTCAGAAGCCAAGAGTCTTTGGCAAAAATTCGTCGACTGGATCAAAGGACTGTTCAGCTGATCAGTTTCCGATTAAATAATTACGTCAGGTGTAAAATCTTGAATCAGATGAATGCCGGACAAGTCGGTCGAATTGCGACTGATTTTGTCCGGCATTTTTCTTATGGGTGACTTTTTTGACAAATGCAGCGCTGTCTCAATCCGTGCTCCATTCTCTGGTTACGGGCAAAACCGCGATTTTTGAGATTTGCCCGGAAAAGCCGGTCCTCGATTACGAGCAAAATGTGTTTTTTTGAGATTTACCTGTAAATGCCGATCCTCAACAACAAAAAACCCGCAGAGGCAAATGCCTGCTACGGGAAAAAGGTTATGTTATTGGGGAAATTACCGCCTTGGAGGTGGCGGTTATTACTTACATAAAAAGGGGAGAAGGTTGATATCTCATCAGCCTATGTTTGTATGATACATCTGATAATTTAAGGAATGTTAGTGATTTGTTTTAGTTTTTATTAAGATGAACATTATTGGTACAATTAAGTTTTTCTTTAGAAAATTCTTGAAAGAAGCCGACAAAAAACATCAAAGCATCATGCAGATTGAAAAAGCAGCGAGAGTTTTTGCAGTTCAAAAAAGTTCAGCCAAACTTTTGACGTCGAAATCTTTAAGTAAACAGCTGTGGATTGTTTTCAAAAAGAGTTTATCCACAAAGTTATCCACAGTCTGTTGATAACTTTCTTTTTCCTTTTTCCACATTTTCATGCTTTCCGCCGCAAATAAAAACTCCGTGGTTGGGGCGCCACGGAGAAAAAAGGTATGTTATAGGGAGTATATACATTCACCATTGGGGGATGGTGATATGTTTTCTGCTTATAAGGGGGAGTTGATTGATTGATTTTCATCACTCAATCTATGCTTTAATAGTACCAATAACTTGTAAAAAATCCATGTACTTTCGGTAAGTATTTTTTTACGTTTTTTTTCAGCTTTTCTAAAAACGTGTCACTTTTTAGAATAATACATGAATTAAAAACGACCGAAACAAATAATAGTTTCGGTCGTTTTTATATTATTTTATTTAAATGCTTAAATAAAGTTTAGTCTTCAGCTACGAATGGAAGCAAGCCCATGATACGAGCACGCTTGATCGCAACTGTAAGCTTGCGTTGGTTCTTAGCGCTTGTACCCGTTACACGACGTGGCAAAATCTTGCCTCGTTCTGAGATGAAACGCTTGAGCAAGTCTGTATCCTTGTAATCGATGTATTCGATATGGTTGGCTGCGATGAAGTCGACTTTGCGACGACGACGTCCGCCTCTGCGTTGTTGTGGCATGTGATTTCCCTCCTCTTCAATTAGAATGGCAAGTCGTCTTCCGAAACATCCGTCTTGGAGCCGTTGCCGGCAAACGGATCCTGCATGGCATCGTTATTCCCGTTGCCATAGCCGTTATCTTGCTGATAACTGCCCTGATTGTTGGCAGGATCTCCGTACGGGTTTCCGCCGAACGAAGACTGACTCTGTTGACGAGGAGCAGATGATGCCGAACCACCGTGCTGTGCGCGGTAACGATCAGATTCTGCCTTGGATTCGAGCAATGAGAAGTTTTCCGTAACGACTTCAGTCACATACACGCGATTCCCTTGCTGATTTTCGTAAGAACGCGTTTGAATGCGTCCTTCAATTCCGACAAGCGAACCCTTATGAGTGAAGTTGGCAAAATTCTCTGCGGATTTGCCCCACACTACACAATTGATAAAATCTGCTTCACGATTACCTTGTTGGTTAGTGAAGTTTCGATCGACGGCAACAGTGAAACTGGCCACTGAAGTACCTGAATTCGTGTAGCGCAAATCAGGGTCTCTGGTCAAACGACCAACCAAAACAACTCTATTGATCATTTCTGCTCCTCCTTTATTTCAATATTTAATCTCTATATTAGTCTTCGCGTTTAACGATCATATGACGCAAGATACCGTCGTTGATCTTTGCAAGACGGTCAAATTCGTTGATAGCGTCCGCATTTTCAGCCTTGATGTTTACGATATGGTAGACACCTTCTGTGAAACCACCGATTTCGTAAGCAAAACGACGCTTAGACCAGTCTTTTGAATCTACGACTTCTGCACCATCATTCTTCAAGATGTTGTCGAAACGTTCTACCAAGTCGTTCTTGGCTGCTTCGTCCAACGCTGGGCTGATGATGTAAGTAATTTCGTAATTTGTCATGACTGTTTGCACCTCCTTATGGACTTTTGGTTCTTATTTTAGAACAAGGAGAATCTTAAGCATTTTTGAGCTTAGATACTCACGAATTAAAATTATAACATTAATTTATTAATTTTGCAACTTGTTTCCTGATTTGCGCTACTACTGATAATATACGCGATTCCTCGCTGTTTTTTTCTTTTTTTGCGACTTAAACCTCATCTTCAATTCAAGTCCGCTTCGTGTCCCGTTCATTCATCATTCCTGATTGCTTGAAGAATCTTGCGAGTCTTTCCGATCATTTGATGATTCAATCTGCTCCGTTGAATTTTCGTCATTTGACACATTTTTTTCATCATCTGCTTCCGGCTGTTCAGGCTCAACTTTTGCAATCGTCGACACCTTTGCGTCATCATCAAGATTGATCAAATGGACGCCCATCGTTGAACGACCCGTTGTTGAAACGCTCTTGACATTGAAACGAATCATCACGCCCTTATCAGTAATGACCATGATGTCTTCCGTTCCGTCAACGATTGTCAATCCGGCCAAAGAACCGTTCTTTTCCGTGATGTTTGAGGTCTTGATGCCTTTTCCGCCGCGCCCTTTGATCGGATAATCAGAAGCAGGCGTCTGCTTGCCGTAGCCTTTTTCGGAAATCACGAAGACGTTGCTGTCAGGCTTCAAAACGTCTGAACCAACGGCATAGTCGTCATCGCGAAGTCTGATTCCGCGAACCCCTGAGGCTGCGCGGCCCATCTGACGCACTGCACTTTCTGAAAAGCTTACCGCATATCCGCCGTGAGTCCCGATAATGATGTTTTGATTGCCGTCAGTAATCGAAACGTTCAGCAATTCATCGCCCTCACGCAGCGTGATGGCTTTCAGGCCGTTCTTTCGAATGTTTCCGAATTCTGTCACGGAAGTACGCTTGACTACGCCTTGAACAGTTGTAAAGAACAGGAAGTGCGAATCGTTGCGTTTTTCAGGATCAACGTTGATGACCGTCTGAATCTTTTCTCCTTCCGACAGATCCAACAGGTTGATGACCGGAATTCCCTTGGCAGCCCGCCCGTACTCCGGAACTTCATAGCCCTTCATGCGATAGACTTTGCCGATATTCGTAAAGAACAAAACCTCATCGTGCGTCGAAGTCGTAATCAGATGTTCGATGAAATCGTCATCGTGAACGCCCATCCCCTGAACGCCGCGACCACCGCGACGCTGAGCTTTGAAATCGCTTGTCGGCAACCGTTTGATGTAGCCATTGTGCGTCAATGCGATCACGACGTTTTCTTCTTCGATCAGGTCTTCGTCTTCAATGCTCAAAACTTCGCCGACCATCAGCTCGGTTCTGCGATCATCACCAAATTTTTCTTGAATTTCAAGCAATTCTTGATAAATAATGCTGTGAACGCGCTCTTCATGCGCCAGAATATCTTTAAAATCAGCAATTGCTTCCAAAGTTTTCCTGTATTCGGCATCGACTTTTTCACGTTCCAATCCTGTCAGGCGAACAAGTCTCATGTCCAAAATGGCTTGAGCCTGCTTGTCAGAGAGTTCATACTCGTTCATCAAGCGATCCTTTGCCACTTCGCCGCTTTGAGAATTTCTGATGATGCTGATGATCGCATCGATATGGTCAAGCGCAATTTTCAAGCCTTCCAGAATATGTGCTCTTGCTTGCGCTTTTTTCAGGTCAAATGCAGTCCTGCGACGAATGACGTCCTCTTGATGCTTCAGGTAATATTGCAAAATCTGCTTTAATCCGAGCACTCGCGGAGTTCCGTCGACGATCGCCAGCATGTTGAACGTGAACGACGATTGCATCAAAGTCAATTTGTACAAGTTGTTCAAAACGACTGAAGGACTGACGTCTCTTCTGATGTCGATCGTGATGCGCATCCCTTCGCGATCTGATTCATCGTTGATATCGGTGATTCCGTCAATTTTCTTTTCGCGAGCCAAATCGGCAATGCGCGTTATCAGGTTGGCCTTGTTGACCATGTACGGAATCTCATGAACGATGATTCTTGATTTTCCGTTTGACTGCTCTTCGATATCAACCTTGGCACGCAGCGTCACTGTTCCGTGACCCGTTTCATAGGCTTTTCTGATCCCGGATTTTCCCATCACGATCGCTCCTGTCGGGAAGTCCGGTCCAGGGATTGCTTCCATCAGTTCAGCTGTCGTCGCATCCGGATTTTCCATTAAAAGATGCAGTCCGGAAATAACTTCGCGCAAATTATGCGGCGGGATATTGGTCGTCATTCCGACTGCGATCCCCGTTGCGCCGTTGACAAGCAAATTAGGGAAGCGAGACGGCAAAACAACGGGTTCGCGTTCCGTTTCATCATAGTTCGGCTGAAAATCAACAGTATCTTTGTTGATGTCACGCAACATTTCCAAGGCTATTTTTGACATTCTGGCTTCGGTATAACGCATTGCGGCTGCCCCGTCGCCATCGACCGATCCGAAGTTTCCGTGACCATCAACCAACAAGTAGCGATAGCTGAAATCCTGCGCCATGCGAACCATTGATTCATAAATTGCAGAGTCGCCGTGCGGGTGATATTTACCCATAACGTCGCCGACGATGCGAGCCGATTTCTTATAAGGCTTGTCAGGCGTGACGCCAAGTTCGTTCATTCCGTACAAGATTCGGCGATGGACGGGCTTTAATCCGTCACGAACGTCAGGCAAGGCACGAGCGACGATAACGCTCATCGCATAATCCAAAAATGACGTTCGCATGACTTTTGACAAGTCGACATTGCTGATACGATCAGGTAATTCTACCAAGTTCCTTTCACTCCACTTCTAAATTTTTACATTGCGTTTTGAAAATTAAACATCCAAATTATTGACAAACGTGGCATTGTCTTCAATGAACTGACGTCTTGGTCCGACCTGATCTCCCATCAGCATTTCGAAGACGCTGTTTGCTTCTTCCGCATCAGACAGATTGACGCGCAGCAAACGACGTTTTTCAGGATCCATCGTCGTTTCCCAAAGCTGTTCTGCATCCATTTCGCCAAGACCTTTGTAGCGCTGAACGACCGGTTTCGGGCTCGGCTGCAGGCTTCCGAGAACCTCTTTTAATTCTTCGTCCGAATCAATATAGCGAATCATCTTGCCTTGACGCACTTGGTAAAGCGGCGGCTGAGCGATGTAGACGTAGCCCTTTTCGATCATCGGTTTCATGAAACGATAGAACAAGGTCAAAAGCAGCGTTCTGATGTGAGCGCCATCGACATCGGCATCGGTCATGATGATCAATTTGTGGTAATTGGCTTTTTCAACGTCAAAGTCCTGGCCAAATCCAGTGCCGAGAGCCGTAAACAGCGACCGAATTTCTTCGTTGGCCAGAATTCGATCCAAGCTGGCCTTTTCAACGTTCAGAATCTTGCCTCGAATCGGCAAAATGGCTTGCGTCAAACGAGAACGCCCTTGTTTTGCGGAACCTCCGGCAGAATCCCCTTCGACGATGAACAATTCTGAAATTTCCGGATCTTTGCTCGTGTTGTCGGCAAGCTTGCCCGGAAGGTTTGAAATTTCAAGTCCGTTCTTTTTGCGCGTGACTTCGCGCGCTCTTTTGGCAGCCACGCGAGCCTTGGCAGCAAGCATGCCTTTTTCAACGATGCGCTTTGCGACTGAAGGATTTTCCAGCATGAATTTGCTGAACGTTTCAGAAAACATCTTGTCGGTTACGGCACGCGCGTCAGAGTTCCCGAGCTTGGTTTTGGTTTGACCTTCAAACTGCGGATCCGGGTGCTTGATCGAAACAACGGCCGTCAAGCCTTCACGAACGTCTTCACCGGAAAGGTTGTCGTCGTTTTCTTTCAAAATCCCCGCCTTGCGCGCATAATCGTTGATAACGCGCGTCAAAGCCGTCTTAAAGCCTGATTCGTGCGTTCCGCCTTCATAAGTGTGAATGTTGTTCGTAAACGTCAGCAGATTGCTGTGGAAGTCATCGGTATATTGAAGGGCAACTTCAACCGTGATGTTTCTTTGCTCTCCTTCCACGTAGATTGGATCTTCGAACAAGACTTCCTTGCCTTTGTTGAGATATTCGACGTAGTGCCTGATCCCGCCCGCATAATGAAATTCTTCTCTGGTCGGAGTTTCCGGACGTTTGTCTTCAATCGTGATTTTTAATCCCTTGTTCAGAAATGCCAATTCGCGGATTCTTGTCGTCAAAACCTTGATGTCATAAACCGTCGTTTCCTTAAAGATGTCCGGGTCAGGGCAAAAGTGAACTTTCGTGCCGTGTTCATGCTCCTGGCATTGTCCGATGACTTTCATCGGATTTTTGACTTTGCCGAGTTCAAAATCGATTCCGTAAACGTTCGTATCGCCTTCTCGTTTGACTTGAACGTCGAGTTCGGTCGAAAGGGCGTTGACAACGGAGGCACCAACGCCGTGAAGGCCACCGGAAACCTTGTATCCGCCACCGCCGAACTTGCCACCGGCATGGAGCACCGTATAAACGGTTTCAAGCGCCGGACGTCCAGTCTTTTTCTGAATGTCGACCGGAATTCCGCGGCCGTTGTCCTGAACGGTAATGCTGTTGTCTTTTTCAACGGTCACGTTGATTTCGTCGCAAAATCCGGCGAGAGCTTCATCGATGCCGTTGTCGATAATTTCCCAGACCAAATGGTGCAGGCCTTGCGAACTTGTCGAACCGATGTACATCCCCGGGCGTTTTCTGACCGCTTCAAGTCCTTCAAGAACCTGAATCTGGCTGGCATCATATTCTTTAGCTTTTTCTTCTTTGATTTTTTCAAGCTTTTCTTTATCAGTCACTTCTGCTTCCCGCTATGCAATTGCATAGACTGTCCTTTCTATGATTCGTTTTCTTTTTTAGGGTAAAAGATGATCGTTTCCGGTTTGACCTCGATTTTTCCCGCATTGATGCGAAAAAGACGCGGCTGCTTGATCAGTTGCCGTGCGATGTCGTTCAATCCCGGAGTCGTCAAAAAAGTCTGCACTTTGTCTTGAATTGCTTTTAAAAGGTGAGTCTGTCGTTCTCCGTCAAGCTCAGACAAAACGTCATCCAAAAGCAGGACGGGATATTCGCCCGTTTTGGCACGCATCAGATCGATTTCGGCCAGTTTTACAGCCAAAGCCGTCGTTCGTTGCTGTCCTTGAGAACCGTACGTTTGAACGTTTCTGCCGTTGACTTTGAAGCTGACATCGTCTCGGTGAGGTCCGATCAGCGTCGTTCCTTGAAAAATTTCCTTGTCGACGATTGTTTCAAACGTTTCTTTTAGTCTGATTTCAATTGCATCTTGATTCATTTCGAGATCATCGATGCTTGCCGTGCATTTATATTTAAACGTCAGGTTTTCTTTTTGCTGCGTTATGTCTGCATGCAAAATTTTTGCATAGTTTTCAAGCTCTTCCAAGAATTCAAGTCGCTTTAAAATGATTTTCGCCCCGCTTTTTGCAAGCTGCTCAGTCAATACTTCCAGATAAACGCGATCCGTTGACTGTTTGGTCTGAAGCTGCTTCAAATAGACGTTTCGATCGCGCAAAATCGTGCGATAGCGCGTCAATTCATAGAGGTAAACGGCGTCAATCTGACCAAATTCCATATCAATGAACCGTCTTCTGACGGCCGGGGATCCTTTGACCAATGACAAGTCCTCCGGTGAAAACAGAATCACGTTTAATTTGCCGATATATTGAGACAAACGCGGCGTTTCCAAAGAATTGACCCTGGCCGTCTTGCCTTTTTTGCTCAAAGACAGCGACAAGCGTAAATTTCCGGTCTTTTTTTCAACTATTCCCTCAAGAAAAGCACTTTTTTCTGAAAACTCGATCAATTCTCGATCATTCGTCGTTCTGTGACTTTTCGTCATTGCCAAAACATAGATTGATTCAAGCAGATTCGTCTTTCCTTGAGCGTTTTCTCCAATCAAAACGTTGATGTTCGGTGAAAATTCAAGCTTTGTTTCGTGATAATTGCGAAAATTCTTCAGTTTGAGGTTTGAAAGTCGCATATCATTCTCCGGTTTTCATGACAAATTTACCTTGATCTGCCACAACGACTTCATCTCCGGGGTAAAGCTTCTTTCCGCGCCTGTTTTCATGTTCTCCGTTGACAAAAATTTCATCGGCATGCTCTTCAAGAAAGTATTTGGCCTGACCGCCCGATGAAACGATATTTTCGATTTTCAACAACTGACCAAGCGTAATGCATGGCGTTTTCAATCTGACTTCTTTTTCCACGGCTCTGCTCCCTTTCATTGAAATGTTCTCATTTTAGATTATACCTTTTTTTTGGTCTAAAAACAATTTTATGCACGTTTTAAGACGTTCTTTTTTATTTTAGTACTTTGTGACTCCTAAGCGACAAAATCGTTAAACGTGAAGTTAAACGGGTTAGAGAAAAAAGAGCACTTTCTTTTAGCCTTAAGACACGTTAATTTGTGCAAAAAAAAGAAAAGCGGCCTTTTCAAGCCGCTTTTCAGTCGTTTTCAAAAAATCAGGCAGTTCTGACAGGAGTAATCAATTGAATGAACGAACCGTCGTCTTCTGAAGGAACTATCGTAAACGGGCGCAACGGCAGCGTGAAATTAAGCTTGACCTCGCTTTGTCCGAACGCATGCAGCGCATCTTTCATATAATCCGGGTTAAATGAAATTTCAAGTTCGTCGCCTTCAATCTGATTGAAATCAAGAACTTCTTCAACGTTGCCGATTTCAGGAGAATTGCCAAAAATCGTGGCCGTGTTGGCCGCAGGATCGATAACCAGGCGAACAACGTTGTTGTGCCCTTCGTGAGACAGAAGCGAAGCACGTTCGATTGAGCGAAGCAGAGAATGAGCATCGATTTCAACCGTCGTCGAAGCAGAATTAGGAATCAGTTGCGCCGTATTCGGATATTGACCTTCCAATAAGCGTGAGTAAAACGACGTGTGGTCAAGAATAAAGAGCACTTGATTTTCAGAAATCTGAAGTTCAACGTCTTCCTGAGTTTCTCCCAACATTTTGCTCAGCTTGCTTAACGAATCGCCAGGAACGAGAATGTCATAATTTCCCGTTGCGTTGTTTTCAAGCGTTGCTTTTCGCTGACTGAGTCTGTGTGAGTCCGTCGCAACGGCTGTCAGTTCAGATTCATTGATCGTCAAATGAATCCCTGTCAGCATCGGTCTGTTTTCTTGTTTGGAAGTTGCAATTACGGTTTGATCGATAATTTGTTTCAACAGATCGCCAGGAATTTTGAGCTGATCCTTGGAGTCGATTTCCGGCAGATGCGGATAGGCCTCCGACTCAACACCGTTAATGGTAAATTCAGAGGCGCCGGACACGATCGTTGTTTGGAAGCGATCATTAACGGTCAGCGTAAACGTGTCTTCCGGCAAGCGCTTGACGATTTCGCCAAAAAATCTTGCCGGCAAAACAACGCTGCCCGGTTCTTCAATGGTCAGTTGCGCATCTTCGTCCGCAATTGACAAAATCGTTTCGATCGAAATATCTGAATTGCTGCCGGTAATAGTCAAGGCATCATCTGACAGGTTAAGTTTGACCCCCGTTAGAATTTCTAAAGTTGTTTTGCCTGAAATAGCTGTCTGAGCCGTATTCAGATATTGGAGAAATGCAGCTCTGTGTACTGAAAACTTCATACAAAAATCGTCCTTTCTGTCTGTACGATAAGAATATATAAAATAAAATAAGATAGTAGTAATAGTAGGGACTGTGGATATTGTGGAAAACTTCGCAAAAAGGCTGTAACTTCGCTTTTTCGGCTGTTAATAACAATGTGGACGAAATTTCGGTTTATCCCAAAGATATCCACAGTTATCGTTTTAGCTCTTTTAACAGCGCATTGACATCTTTCTTGATCGCGCTGTCTTTTTTGACGGCTTTGGTAATTTTGTCATAGGCGTGAATAACCGTCGTATGATCTTTACCGCCGAAATCCTGTCCGATTTTTGGCAAAGAAGCATCCGTCAGTTCCCGCGACAGGTACATCGCAATCTGGCGCGGGATGACAATCGTCTTGACGCGTTTTTTGCCTCGAAGTTCGGAAACCGTAACGTGGTAGTATTTTGCAACCTTGTTTTGGATTTCCGAGATGGTCAGCTCGTGTGAAGAAGTGCCCTGATTCAAGTCGCTCAAAGCTTCTGCTGCCAAACTCGTCGTGATTCGCTGGTGCTTTAGTTTGGCATAAGCAGAAACGCGCATCAAAGCGCCTTCCAGTTCGCGAATGTTTGAATCGATTTTTCCGGCGATGTAGCTTAATGCATCATCGGAAACGTCGAGAAAGTCGCTTTCCGCTTTTTTTCGCAGGATGGCGGTTCTTGTTTCAAAGTCAGGCGGCGTGATGTCGACTGAAAGTCCCCAACGAAAACGGGAAACGAGCCTTTTTTGAAGCTTGGGGATTTCATTTGGAAGCCTGTCTGAGGTCAAAACGATTTGTTTTTTGTCATCATATAAAGCGTTGAACGTGTGGAAAAACTCTTCTTGCGTACCGTCTTTTTCGGCAAAGAATTGAATGTCATCAACCAAAAGCAAGTCAAGGTTGCGATATTTTTGCCTGAAAGCTTCGGAATTTTTGCTTTTGATTGAATTGATGAAATCATTTGCGAAGGCTTCGCTTGAAACGTATTTGATGCGGGCGTTCGGATTGTCTTGCAGGAGCCGGTTTCCGATAGCGTGCATCAGGTGGGTCTTGCCGAGCCCGACGCCTCCGTAAATGAACAGCGGATTATAGTAATTTGCCGGTTCCTCTGCGACAGCAAGTGCTGCGGCATAGGCCATGCGAGTTCCGTTTCCGTCAACGAAAGTGTCAAACGTGTATTTTTCGTTCAATTGGGATTCTGAAGCGTTTGATGACGTTGTTTTGACTGAAAAATCCAGTGTGTCTGAATAATTTGATTGCGCGGCTTGTTCTTCAGCTTTGATCTCTTCTTCAGCAATCGTGAAAGGATTCGGTTCTTCCGGAAGTTTCAGCAGAACGGTAATTTTTTCGCCCAGTGTTTTTTCAAGGAAAGCATCTGCTTGATCTGTCAGATTTTTGTTCCAATAATCGCGATGCGCAACTGACGGTACTTCAAGCAGCAAAGTATTATCCGTGAATTGAAGGGGTTTTGCCGTCGTAATCCAGGAGCGATAAGACATTTCGGTCGTTTTTGCTTGAAAATAGGTACAAACAAGATGCCAGATGGATTCGAGATCGTTCACAAAAGATTCCTCCTTTTTAAGAAATTTATCATGGATTTATTTTAACATGACTAAAAAAAGTTTTCCACAGGCAGGATGTGAAACAAGTCTTATCTTGCAACTTATGCACAACTTGTGGAAAAGAAAATTATTTTTATAAACAACCTGTTAATTTGATTATCCACAGGCTGTTTATAAAAAGGGACTTTATATTTCCACTATTGAGTTGTCCACAAAAGGAAGGGACCAAAAAAGGTTTGATACTACGAGGGATTAATGAGTTATCAACAGGAGAAAAGAACACAATCAACAGGCTGATATCCACAGCCTGTTGATTGTTGATAACCCTGTTATTCAAAGTGTGGAAAGATCAAAAAAAGTCACAGGCAAAAAGAAGGAAACGGTGGACAATTTCCGCAATATTGTGGATAAGTTAAAAAGTTTCACAGTTTTTGATTTATTCACAGGGGACAATGCTTGATGATTTTTCTGAAAAAAATGACTTTAATTATGATGTAAAGTGTGTTAGTATTACAAAGTAAGTCTGAATTTGTCAGCAAATGAAATTAATCAAACGGGAGGTGTTACATCAATGAAGAGAACATTTCAACCAAAGAAACGCCATCGCCAACGCGTACACGGTTTCCGCAAGCGAATGAGCACAGCTAACGGCCGCAATGTGTTAGCACGTAGACGCCGTAAGGGCAGAAAAGTATTGTCTGCATAGGCCACTGGACCGTCAGTGGTCTTTTTTTTAAATTTATCGGCCAAACATGAATTTGGAGATGTCTTATGAGAAAATCATACCGCGTCAAAAAGGAAGCGGAATTTCAGAAAGTCTTCACTCAAGGCAAGTCATGTGCCAACAAGCAGTTTGTGGTTTATATGATTGAAAAGCCGAAGCAGCCGCATTTTCGCGTCGGAATTTCCGTTGGTAAAAAAATCGGCAATGCTGTTGCGAGAAACTGGGTCAAGCGTCGAATTCGTCAAAGCTTGACAGAGTTGAAACCGCAGCTGAAGCAAGATTGTGATTTTATCGTAATCGCTCGTCCAGGCGTGGCGTTTATGTCGACTGCTGAAGTCAAGCAGCATCTGATTCATGTCCTGCATTTGGCTAAAGTCTTGAATGATGACCAAGTCGACAGTGACCTTCGTTAAGTAGGAAATTGGAGCGAGTGGTCACACCTCAAGCTTGTTGATTAGACTGAACAATAGCTACGTTATTAAAAGTGAGGTAGACCAGTTTGAGAAGAGTTAAACGCACAGGAGCTCTCTTGGGGGTTTTATCTTTGATGCTTGTTCTCAGCGGGTGTGGTACGAGTCCGGTCGATGCTTCAAGCACCGGTTTTTGGGATCACTACATTATCTGGAACTTCATCCGAGCCATCCAAGGTCTCAGCAGCATTTTTGGTCATAACTATGGCTGGGGAATCGTGGTATTCACGATTATCGTCAGAATCATCATCTTGCCGTTGATGATTTATCAAATGAAGTCGATGCGCAAGACGAATGAGATTCAGCCTCAGCTGATGGCACTTCAAAAGAAGTATCCGGATAGAAGCGATCCTGAACAAATGCGCATGATGAGCGAAGAACAAAAGCGCCTCTATGCGGAAGCAGGAGTAAATCCCGTTGCCGGATGTTTGCCCCTCTTGGTTCAAATGCCGATTTTGCTTGCTTTGTATCAAGCAATTTTCCGTTCCGAAACATTGAAGACGGGCAAATTTTTGTGGATGCAGCTGGGGGATAAAGATCCTTATTATATCTTGCCGATCCTTGCCGCAATCTTCACGTTCCTTACTTCATGGCTGAGCGTTAAAGCACAGCCCGAAAAAAATGCCATGACAACAGGGATGATGGTGTTCATGCCGTTGATGATTCTTGTCACGGCCATCAGCGTTCCTGCCGCCTTGTCGTTGTACTGGGTGGTCACGAATGCATTTTCCGTTGGTCAAACGTTGTTGATCAACAATCCGTTCAAGATTCAACGCGAACGCGAAGAAAAGGCACGCCTTGAAAAGAAAAAAGCACGCAAGCTGCAGAGAGCTCGCGAAAAGGCTTTGAAGAACAAAAAGCATTAAGCATAATATGATGAAGAGAGGCTGGGAAAAAACTGTGCCTCAAATTGAAAAACCGGATGATTTGCAACCAATTGCAAATCATCCGGTTTTTTTCGTATGCATGACGAATCGACTTCGTTCGAAATTTCATTAGATTCAAGAAGGAAACGGAATTTTTTGCATTCGATTAATTCTTTTTAATCTTAACATAATAACGTAAAGAAAAACTAAATTATGATAAATCAAAAATTCATAACGATGTCATAAAAAGGTTTTGTACAATTTATTTTTTTGACATTTTTATCAAGACATCAACTCGTTTTATGGATTGAAAGTGAAAACAAAATTAAAAAATGGTTGATATTTTTTGAAAGTTCTGATAATTTTATGAATGTGAGTAGTTCGTTGCAAAGGTTTTAAATAGGGGGTTACATAATTTGAAGGACGATAAAAGCGTTTCAAATTCAAGCAGGGCCGACAAAGCTCTGCATTTGATAGCAGCAACGGTCTTGTGCGGTGCGGTTTTGAATGCTCCGATCGAGGCTTTGTCGCTGCAATCAAGCGTTTCGGCCGACGTCGTTTCGCAATCATCGAAGTCCAAGCAGATCCTGACCAGGTATTTGCAGGAAAAACACAAGCAAAAGGCCAAGATCGACAAGCAAAAATTTCTTGAAGCAATCAAGGAGCAGCAGGAAGCAAAAGGACAGACGAGCCGGACGGACGAAAATTCCAAGGTTCGCGTGATCGTGACGCTTGATGCCGATGCGGCCGTTGATCATACGGCAAAACCAACCGGTTCGACGGAATCGGTCAAAAAGATCGAAAAAGCGGTCGACAAGGTCAAAGGAGCACAGGCCGACGTTCGCAAGCAGGTTGAAAAAATTTCGGGAAGCAACGTCAAGCGCTCGTTCGGATATCTGGTCAACGGTTTTTCGATCGACGTCAAAGTTTCCGATTTGCAAAAGATTCAGGATCTGAAAGGCGTTGCTTCTGTCAAACCGGTTCGTGTTTATTATCCGGCCGATTCTTCCGCAAATGAAATGGCGGACGTTCAAAAAGTCTGGCAAAATCACAAGCTCAAAGGCGAAGGCATGGTCGTTTCGATTATTGATACCGGAATCGATTACAATCACAAGGATTTGAAGCTTGATGCCGGAACAAAAACCGCGCTTTCAAAAGATTCCGTTGAAGCTAAAGCCAAGGAGTTCGGACACGGCAAATTCTATACGGACAAGGTTCCTTATGGCTACAACTACGCCGACGGCAACGACAACGTCATCGACAACGGCAATGGCGACATGCATGGTCAGCACGTTGCCGGCATTGCGGCTGCCAACGGGACGGGGGCCGATTCCGTCAAAGGCGTCGCACCTGATGCGCAGTTGCTCGCAATGAAGGTCTTTTCAAACAACGGCTCGATCAAAGGCTGCTATGACGATGATTTGATTGCCGCAATCGAAGACTCGGTCAAGCTGGGGGCAAACGTGATCAACATGAGTCTTGGGTCCGTCAGTTCAAACGTCGATGAAAACGATCCTGAACAGTCTGCGGTCAGAAAAGCTTCTGAACAAGGCGTTCTTTGCGTAATCTCAGCCGGAAACAGCGGCGTTTCGACGTCAACCGGGAGCGGAAATCCCGATCAGCAGTTTGACTCTGACGAATTGAGCACGGTCGGGGCACCCGGAATTACGCCCGAAGCCTTGACGGTCGCTTCTTCTGAAAACGAAAAAGTCGTTTCGCCAACGATGAAAGATGCGTCGGGCAACGTCAAGTTCGATTCGATTGCTGATTTGACGGACGGATCGACCGTGATCAACCAGCAGGAAACGGACTATGCTCCGATGACCGGTGAACATAAAGTCGTTTCGGTCGGAACCGGCTCAGAAGACGAGTATGACGGAAAAGACGTCAAAGGACAGATTGCGCTCGTCAAGCGTGGCACAATCACCTTCTCGGAAAAGGCCAACAATGCCAAAGCACATGGTGCCGTCGGCGTCATCATCTACAACAACGTCGGAACCGATCTGATTTCGATGGCGATTGACGACAAGACGTTCCCAACGGTCGGAGCATCTCTTGCCGATGGCGAAAAGCTTGAAGAAACGGCTGCGGCCGGCAAGACGATCAATTTGAAGTTCGAACGGCAGCTGGTGACGAACGTTTCAAGCGGCAAGATGTCGGACTTCAGTTCATGGGGACCAACGCCTGCGCTTGATTTCAAACCGGAAATCTCGGCTCCGGGCGGAAAAATCTATTCGCTTGCCAATAACGACAAGTATCAGCAAATGAGCGGAACATCAATGGCTTCACCGTTTGTTGCAGGTTCGGAAGCACTGGTTCTTCAAGGAATCAAGAATCGAAATCCTGGCCTTTCGGGCAAGGATTTGACGACTTTTGCCAAGAATTCCGTTTTGAATACCGCAACTCCTATGAAAGACAAGGAGCATACGAAAGAAATCATCTCCCCAAGACGCCAGGGCGCGGGTCAGATCAACGTTGATCGAGCAGTTAAAAACAGCGTTTCGGCAACTTATGACAAGACCGGCCTGGGGACGGTTGCCCTCAAGGAAATCGGCCTTTCCGCAAGTTTTACCGTAACGCTTCACAATTACGGTTCAAAAGACGAGACGTATTCGTTCAATGACTACGGCGGCGTCTACCGGCAAAAGACGGATGACAACGGCGAAATCTACGATACGAAGATTGACAAGGCGAAGATTTCGACGGACAAGAACGCGATTACGGTCAAAGCAGGCGAATCAAAGCAGGTCACGTTCAATTTGTCGCTTCCGCAAGGATTTGAAAAGCAGCAGTTCGTCGAAGGGTACGTTGGATTTGAAGGAAAGGGAGATGCGCCAAATCTCGTCGTTCCGTACATGGGCTTTTATGGGACGTACAGCAAGGGCCAGATCGTCGGCAAGATGCTTTATGAAGACGATTGGAACCTGCCGACTTATGCCGGATTCTTGACGACGAACGACGGAAACGTTCCTGGACTCTACTATGACGATGAGAGAGGCAGATACAACGTTGACGCCGATTCCGTGGCATTTTCGCCTGAGAACGAAGACGGCATCAACGATTACGTCGAACCGAGTCTTTATTATCTGAGAAACTACAAGAAGTCCGAATATCAGATCGTTGACAAGGACGGAAAAGTCGTTAAGAATCTCGGAACGGATTATGACGGCGTCAAGGACTATTACAACGCATCTTCAGGTAAATGGACGACTCATAATGAAGGCAAGTGGGACGGAACCTTAAAGGACAAGAACGGCAGGAAACAGTACGCTCCTGACGGAACGTATCAGTACAAGATCACGACGACGCCGGTAACCGACGGCGACAAGCAGGTCAGCTACGTCAAGTTCAAGATTGACAATACTGCGCCTTCGATCAAGGATCTCAAGATCAGAGAAGACGGACGAGTCGAATTCTCCGCAACTGACGGCAGGGGCGTCGGCGTTGAGGACGTGGCTCTGCTCGTTAATGACAACGTTGTTAAAACAGACTTGACGCTTGACAGGAAGACCAACAAGTACGTCACAAAAGACAGCGTGGCTTCCGAGTTTGTTTCCGGTCGAAATTACGTTTATGCATCTGCTCAAGACAAGGCAGGCAATATCGGCTTTTCTGCGACGAGTCAGGTCAAGGATGCTGAAGGCGTACTGTATTTCAACGTCGGAAACGACACGACGATTACGCAAAACACCGAAGGATTTGACAGCGAAAAGAAGACGTTTGACGTTTGGGGAACGTATGAACCGAATGAAACGTTCTTCGTCAACGGACAGGAAGTCAAAACCGATGGGGAAGGATATTTTAAGGCGAGCGTTTCAGTCAAGGCAGGCGACAACGTCCTGACCGCTTCAAAAGACAGGGAAGGAAAGAACGTTTTGAGTTCGGTCAAGTTTAAGGTCGACCTTTCTTCTGCCAGGATTTCGGTTGACGGTCTGGATGAGGCAACGAAGACCGTGACGGCTCCGGCAAGCACGTATAAGCTGACAGGATCAGTCGAAGATGCAAAATCTTTAACTTTGAAGAACGAGTCGACGAAAGAAAGCACAACGGACGTTCAGATCGTCGGCGGAAAATTCAGTCAGGATCTGAATCTGAACTACGGCGACAACGTCTATACGCTGACGGCAGTTTCTGCAAACGGCAACGTTTCAACGAAGACGTTCAACGTGCGGACGACTGATTCGACAACGTACAACGGCAGCGTGATCGATTTCAACAACCTTGAAAGCGGCGTAACGGTCGTTGGCAGGACGACAACGGGCTACGATGCCGAAAAAGGCGAACTGACGATTACCGGCAAGCTCAAGTATCCGGTTGACGTCTTTAAGATTCAAGGAAAAGACGTTCAATATGACAGGAACACGTTGGCATTCAGCTATACTGCAACGGGAGTCACGAACGGATCGAAGTCCCTGCCGGTCTTCATCCAGTCCTCTAAACTGAACGAAGGCAAGCCGGTCGTTGACTACGGCTTCATCCTTTGGGTTGACGGAACGGCTCCGTCGCTTCAGTTTGAAAATATGACGGCCGATGCAAACGGCAAACTGACCGCTTATACGAACAAGAATCCGTATGAGCTCAAGGCGAAGATCAATGACAATCTCAGCGGCTACCTGCTGACGGTTGACGGCGATGCTGCATTTACCGACAAGGACTACTATCTGTTTAACGAAGACTTCTTCAAGGGTCGTGCTGCGGCTGACGTTTCGTACGGCATCGATCCGGTCGTCGAAGGCACGAAGAAAGTTGCCGTTTCCTTGAAAGATTCGGCAGGCAATGAGACGGATGCTTCGTTTGCGCTTGCGCATCACGCAGCCAAGCTCAAGGCACCGGTCGTAACGCCGAACACGTCGAAAAAAGCGCAAACGGTCGTGCTTTCTGCAGCAGGTGCCGACTTTGACAAGAACTATGAGGCTCCAAAGCTTTATGTTTCAACGGACGGCAGCACTTGGAGCGAAGTTCCCGATGGCAAATACAGCGTTGCGGCAAACGGCGAATATCAATTCAAATATGCTGACGTTTACGGCAACGAATCTGAAACGACCAAAGTCGGCGTAAACAACGTCGTCAATGCAATTTACTCGGATCCGACGGACAAGCTGAGCTCGACTGACGGTTCACAGGAATCAGTGACGGTTATGCTCGGATTCGCCAAGGAAGACACGGATCAGACGTTCAACCACTTGCGTTACAGATTTGAAGGCGAGGCCGAATGGAAGAACTACGACAAGCCGTTTACGGTTGACAAGGATGCAGTCGTGGAATTTCAGTCATATGACGATGCCGGCAACGAAAGCCAAGTGCTCAAGACGAACGTCATCGTGGAGAAGAAGTCTGAACAAACGACGGGCAAAGGTTCTGAGGACGATAACAAGCGGCCGGGCAGCGGACAGACCGCAGGCAACGGTTCAAACAACGGCGGCAAGTCTGAAGTCAATCCTGACGTTGGCGCAAAGCCAGGCAGCTCGAACGTTTCAGCAAACGGCAAGTCGAATTCTTCAGCCGGATCAAACGGCAAGGAAAGTCCGGCAACAGGCGACGATGTCAAGAATTACACCGTTCCTGGTCTGATCACGCTCGCGTTTTCCGGGGTTCTTGCAGTCATGGGCTTGAAGAAGCGCAAGGAAGACTGATCAATTTTTTAAATTTTAAAATGGGATTTTTTCTGCAGATTTTTGCGGAAAAAATCTTTTTTTTGATTAGAGAATTTCTAAAACGGACCCTTTGAAGCAAAGTTTTCAAAGCAGTCCGTTTTAATTTTTTTCTTGAGTTTTAATTTAATGCCATTTTCTCTCATTTTAAAAAGGCCACGATTTATTTTTGATATTTTTTAATTTTGACTTCATTCTTACTGTCAGGTTACCGATTGACAATTATATGGGAGCATTTTTACTTAGTGAGAGAAGGTAGTTTAATGGATGTAAAAAAACGTTTCAAACTGTACAAATCAGGCAAAAGATGGGTTGCTTTGGCCTTGCTGTTCGGAGGCACTGCATTTTTCATCGAAACGAATCAGACGGTAGCAAATGCCGATGAGTCCGTTGCTCAAACGAGCGTTCAAAGCGAACCGGATAATTCCATGCAGGTTCAAACGGAAGACAAACAGGAATCTGCAGATCAAAAGGATTCGTCTGAAGCGACACAGCCGGTCCAAAGCGATTCTCAGCAGTCCACGGCAGCTGAGGAAACGCAGGAAAAAGCGGCAACGACTGAAGAAACTGAAAAGGCTGCTTCACAATCGACGCCCAAAGCAGCTGAGCAATCGACCGTTTCCGCGCCGACGGAGCAAACGCTATCTCAAAAAAACAATCCTGTGGTGACGACTCAGCCTAAAAAAACCGGTTTCCAAAAGAGTCAGGATGAAAAAAAGACATATTATTACGATGGCAGCGGCAACATGGTGCACGGTCAGCAAAACATCAACGGCAAGTGGTACCTGTTTGATGAACAAACAGGCGAAATGAAGACGGGATTTCAATATATCTCATCCCAAAAGAAGAAAGTCTACTACTCAAATGCCGGTCAGATGCAGTACGGTCAGCAGCATATCGACAGGTACTGGTATTTGTTCGACAACTTTACCGGTGCGATGCAGACTGGATTCCAATACATAGCAAATCAGCGCAAAGTCGTCTATTACAACAATGATGGCCAAATGCAGTACGGTCGCCAAAAAATCAGCGGCAGAACATATGACATGAATCGCATGACAGGTGCCGTTTCTCATGGCAGCGGTCAGCAAAACATCGGCGGCAAGTGGTATCTGTTCAACAAAAACGGAACTGCCAGAACCGGATTTCAATGGATCGCAAATCAGAAGAAAACCGTTTATTATAACAACAAAGGTCAGATGCAGTACGGTCAGCAGCGCATCGGCAATGGATGGTACCTGTTTTCCTGGGGAACGGGCGCAATGCAGACAGGCTTTCAGAATCTGAAAAATTACGGAGAAAACAAGACCGTCTATTACGAAAGAAACGGCAGGATGCAGTATGGTCAAAGAAACATCAGGGGACACTGGTATTTGTTCCAAAACGGAACGGGAAAAATGGCAACCGGTTTTCAAAATTTAAAGAGCTACGGCCAGGACAAAATCGTTTACTATGCAGGCAACGGCCAGATGCAATACGGTCAGCAGCACCTGTTTGGACACTGGTATTTGTTCGATAAAAATACCGGTGCAATGGCAAAGGGACTCAAGTGGATCGGTGACCAGAAAAAGATCGTCTATTACGACGGCAACGGTCAGATGCAGTACGGATTCAAAGACATCAGCGGTCACAGATACTATTTCGATACGTTGACCGGCAAAATGACGATCGGCGAAAGAAAGATCGGCAACGATTGGTATCTGTTCGATCAAAACGGTTTTATGAAAACCGGTTTTCAGTGGATTTCAAGTCAAAAGAAGACGGCTTATTATGACAAACAGACCGGTCATCGGTTGAAAGGCATGCAAAAAATTGACGGAAAGCTGTATCGTTTTGACGAAAATACGGGTGCAATGACGACCTCCCAGATTGCATACGACAAAGGAACGAAGAGACTTTATCTGTTCGACAATCATGGTCACGTCGAATATGCGGCCAACGGATACAGCATTGACAAAACGACCGGCGCGCTCGCCTACAAGGGCGTAGTCGAGCTCAACGGCAACCACTATTATTTCGATAACAATGGCCAGGTTCATGTCGGATTCCTCAAAGTCGGTCGAAATACGCAATACTTTGACCAGACGACTGCCAAACGAGCTACGGGTCAAAAGAACGTTAACGGCAGCTGGTATCTGTTTGACGGAAACGGCAACATGAAATACGGTTTTCAGTGGATTTCCAATCAAAAGAAAACGGTCTATTATGATTTGAACGGTCAAATGCAGTATGGACAGCAGCATTTGAGCGGATACTGGTACCTGTTCCACATGAATACCGGCGCAATGCTGACCGGCATTCAGGATCTGACTCCTTATGGTCAAAAGAAGAAGTGCTTGTATGCCGGCAACGGTCGCATGCAGTACGGTCAGAAAAACTATCGCGGACACTGGTATCTTTTTGACAGGCGCACCGGCGCAATGCAGACGGGCTTCAAAGATTTGAAGTCATATGGTCAAAACAAGATCGTCTATTATGCTGACAACGGTCAAATGCAGTATCGCTGGCAGGTGATCGGGCATGACCAATATTACTTCGATGCCTCAAGCGGTGCGCGCTATGCCGGAAGACGCAAAATCGGCAATCGCTGGTACAGTTTTAACGGCAACGGCACGCTCAAATGTTTTACCGCGCGCGTTTTGAACTGGTTCTTCAACCGCAGAGGCAAGCTGACTTATTCGATGTACGGTTCAAGAACAGGGGCTGACGGGACTGCGGACTGCTCCGGATCGATGGTTGCGGCCTTAAGAGGTGCCGGAGCTTCCAGACCTGCCTATACCTACAATACCGAGTCGATTCATCCGTACCTCAAGTCAAACGGATACTATCTTGCAAGAGAAGGCAGGGACGGCAATTATGTTCCGCGATACGGCGATATCGTCATTTGGGGAAAGAAAGGCTATAGCGGAGGCGACGGCGGACATATCATGATCATGTCTTCTGCCGGATCCGACGCAAAATGCATCTCGACTTGCGGTTATTACTGGGACAAGAATCCGAATTCGATTTATGGCGCCAGAGGTAAAGCCGTTCAGGAGTTTAATTACAAGTGGTATCACGGCACGCACAACTGTGCGTACTACTACGTCTACAGACCTTATGACTTGAGAAGAAGCTAAAATTTTGCGACGCGTTTGAAAGAGGCCGAAAAAAATCAGTCCTCAAATTGAAAAACCGGATGATTTGCAATCAATTGCAAATCATCCGGTTTTTTTGCGTATGCAGGACAATTGAACGCAATGATGGAAATAACCCAAAATAACTTGGCGTGCTGATTTATCAGGCGTTGCATTAGTCAAAATCACTGCCGGTTACGGACAAATCGATGAAAATGGGCCTTCTGTCCGTAAATGGCCTGCTCAAAAAATGGCAATTACGGACAAAATGGTCAAAAATGGCCGTTTGTCCGTAAAAATTCAGACGTTTCGGACCCGGTTTTACGGACAAATGCTCCGAAAAACGACTTTTGTCCGTAAATTTGAATGAGATCTTTGATAAATCAGTTGAGCAGCACTGCATTTAAAGAAGCCGAACGAAATCAGTCGCAACAAGACCGCCTTCGTTCGGCATTTCATTTAATTCAAGCAAGAAACGGGACTTTTTTTGATTGAATCGGACGTCATCAGTCAAGGCGAAGAGCTTGCATTTTATAAAGAAAGCGTTTACAATAAAAGGGTGGGGAATATTAGCTTTGAGATTCAGACGAATCAAGATATTGTTTTCCAATGATGCGAAAAGAGGTCAGAGCTTGTTGACTCCTTATGGCAGCGTGCGAATTATTCTGGATGCGGTGCTGATTTCGAGGTGCTGTTCTTCGATTTGCCCGGTTTTTCATCCGTGATTCGCCAAAGCATGTTAGAAGTTGTCCCGGTTACTCCCTCTTTTCGACTCCCGTTAAATCACGTTCCTCAGGCAGATTACTGAAGCGTCTGCCTGAGGTTTTTAGCTTTCAGTGTAAAGCATGGGTTTATTTTGGACGAATACTTTTTTGAATTATGCAGCTTGAAGGATTTTTCTAAAATCAGCTGATTTTAGAAGATTGCAATCACGAAGGGGACTAGCGAATGGATTGAATCAGTGGATGATGACCGCTCCTTAGCAATTGATCGGTGTTTGTTGAAACGTTTTCTTTGATCTGTCCAAAACGTTTGACACCGCTTACAGAAATAGATTACAATTACCCTAGATGGTTGCCGGATTCGGTTTTGCTAGGCAGGTGATCAAAGTGATTACAAAAGATCGTACCAGAGACGTCATCAGTTTGATTGATGAACGTCTCAGAAATGAAGAATTTTCAAAAGATCGGGAGTTTGTTGCGATTTGCGCATGGGTTCGCGAAAGACTGCTTGAAGAAGAGCTCGATTCAGATGAGCTTTTCGGACGTATTCAGTCATATGCGGTAAATAAGCAATGCAAGAAACCAACGATTGCGAGCGATTTGGAAAAGGCGCTTACAATGGGGCGTCCGTTGGATGTGTTTATAGGATGGCTGCATCATTTGAGATGATGAAGCTTAAGGCTCCGGAGAACCGGAGCTTTTTTATTTTTGCTTTTTTTTCAGTCGTGAAATCCAGTGCGTAATCAAAATTGTTAAAACGGTAATTGATGCACTGCATGAAAAGAATGCTCCCAACATCAAAATGAGGCGAAGAGTTTTGCCTTGATTCGACATGAAAGCCCAAACAGTCAGCGTGCACAGCACAAAAGCCAGCGCAATTAAGATAAAGAGCCCGAAAACGAGCAGCGGCATATTTTTTTTCATATGATTTCCTCCTGTAAGACATTATATTATTCAGATGTGTTTCGGGCAAGAACGGATAATGTTTCACGTGAAACATTTGCATGAAAGCTGATTTTTCACTATAATTGATGGCGGTAATCTTAACGAAGACCCCGATCGTGATCAGGGGAGAGGCAGCCGATTCTTCAAGTTGCAAACCTGAGCTTTTTTGATAAAGATAATTGCATCCAGTCCAAAAACGATGAAAGGAAGAATTTGAATTGATTGATCTTAAGGAAATACTTGAGAAGATGAACCTGAACCAAAAAATCAATTATGACAAGGTCATGATGAAAATGGTTCAGAATTGGCAAAAAGAGGGGATTCGGCCGAAGATTCTGCTTCACGCCTGCTGTGCTCCGTGCAGCACGACGACGTTGGAGCGCATGACTGAATTTGCCGAAGTAACCATCTACTATGCCAATTCCAACATTCATCCTCGTGCCGAGTATCAACGAAGAGAATACGTCCAACAGAAATTTATTCACGATTTCAACGAAAAAACAGGCAATCACGTTCAATTTATTGCCGCACCATATCGGCCGCAGGAATACTTTGAAGCCGTAAGAGGTCTTGAAAAAGAACCTGAAGGCGGCAAAAGGTGTCATGCCTGTTTTGACTATCGACTTGATACGGTTGCAAAAAAAGCCGTGGAACTTGGGTTTGACTACTTTGGCAGCACGCTGACGATCAGCCCGCATAAGAACTCTCAAGTAATCAATTCCGTCGGGATCGAGGTTCAGCAGTTTTACGACGTGCATTATCTGCCAAGCGATTTCAAGAAAGGAAACGGCTACCTTCGTTCCGTTGAGATGTGCAAGGAATATGACGTCTATCGTCAATGCTACTGCGGGTGCATGTTTGCTGCCAAGCAGCAAGGCGTTGACTTGTCGCAAATCAGACGCGAAGCCTTGGCATTTATGGAGGGAAAAGACGGTCAAAAGGAATTTCCGGAGATTCGCTTTTCGATTGACGGTATCGAAGTCTGATTCACATATAAAAAGCAAAAAGAGTTTTGGAAAAAAGTTCAGTTTTCCTCACAAGAGTGGCCAATGATGACTTTGTCCGAAATTTTCTTAATTAAAAAATGCAGCGTCTGCTCAATCAGCGCGGCAAGCTCCTATTCAATTTATTGACAGTCTCTTTTCGGTTGTTTCCATTATATACAAAGATTGTCATATATACGAAAAAAACCCGGATGGTTTGCAATTGACTGCAAATCATCCGGGTTTTCAATTTAAGGCACATTTTTCGGCCTCTTTGTCTTATGTTTGATATTCGTATTTAGAATGCAAAATCGTCAAAATCAACAACTTTGGAACAACGACTGCGAAGCAACGTATAAAGACGCTTGTAGACGGGTTCAGAAACGTGATAGCTAGTATCATCGTTTTTTACTTCAGGAATAACTGGCACGTTTTTAAAGCTCATGCCAGAAATTTTGAGATCTTTTTTGACAATTTCGCCCTCAAGCAAGTGCAAACCAGCAACTGGAGCACGTTTAATTTTAACCATTGTTAGTAATTCTTCTTTCTGTAAAAATTACTAACATTTTATCACAATTTCAAGTAGTTGCAAGTAGGAAAAAGCATTTCTAATTTAGAAAGATATCTATACCAATAATGTAAGCGTGTACTTGATTGTAAAGAATGCATTTTAACTTATCAGCAATTGCCTAGACAATGATTAATGGCCGCATATTCTTCTCATTTTTAGTCATGACCGATGAGTTTTTGCGTTTGCGTTGCAAGGTTGCGCCAAAAGAGGATGGCATTGTTTTCAAGGTCGCTTTCAAAATCAGCGTACTCATCACGAGGTTTTAAAGTTCCGATAACGTCGCCGACAGGTCCGCAAACTTTAAGCAATTGGCCTGCTTCTTCCCAGCGTGCCGTCCAATAAGGCCCTTCAAGCGCCGTATCCAGCATGTCTTGCACGCCGTCCTTGGTCATGTCGTTGATGACGTCTTGTTTGGTGGTTTGTTCGTAGCCGTTTTGTTTCATCCAAGCGAGTTTTTCTTCGACCTGTTCCATGTCGTCGGGAATCATATGCAGCATATTATAAATTCCGCCTTTCTTAAAAAAATATTTACCTACATTATAAGCCATTGGTGTTGTTTTGAGTACACATGACTCTTAATTTAAGATATAATTATAAGCAGGTATCAATCGAAAGGAAGAATATCATGAGCGAACAGACGGAATTGTTGGAACGACCATATATCAACATCGTTAATGTTATTTGGAGTTTTGACCGGGAAACAAGTCAAGTCAACATGCTGCTCGTCAAGCGTGCAAATGAGCCTGAAAAAGGGGCATGGGCAATGCCTGAAACATATTTGAGAACGGAAGAAAGCGCGGATGCGGCAGCGCTTAGGCTGGTTCGCGAAAAAATCGGACTGAATCTGTCTGCGATCCATACCGAACAGTTGGCGACTTTCACGAATCCGATGCGTTCCGGCCGGGGACGCGACCGAATCCTGTCTTTGGCGTACATGACGTTTCTTCCTGAAATGCCACCGCTCAAAGCCGGATACGGGGCAACCGACGCGCGCTGGTTTGCGTTCTCCGCAGAAGACGGTCACTATGTGGTGCGGAACGGAGCACTGCATTTTAAAGCAAGCGAAGCGACAAGTCAGGCGAAATATTATGAAAATGCAGAGTATGATCCCGAAACGCACCTCGCATTCGATTACGACTGGATCTTCAAAGTGGCTTGCGAAAGAATTCGCAATAAGCTCAACTACCGACCAAACGTCCTGCTGGTTTTGGGATCAACGTTTACAATGCGTGAGGCTCGCTGCGTTTATGCACCGTTTTTGATGAAAAAAGTCGACGCAATCGACAATTCCAACTTCAGAAAAACGCATATGCATCTGTTAAAGGAAATCGGGACGGAAACCGTCCAGAAACGTCCAGGACGACCAGCCAAGATTTACGCTTTAAAAACAGTCGAAGATGACGAAAGTTGCAAAACAAAGTAAATTAGTGTAAGATATGTTCAATATAAAAGTTGAACTTACTTTATTGGTAAATAAAGGTAGCTGTGACTTAAACAGGAGGAGAACTCATGGATGCAGATAATTGGGCATTAGTGACCGATTTGTATGAACTGACGATGGCAAACGGTTTTAAGGAAAAGTTAGGCGAAGAAGAAGGCGTTTTTGACATCTTCTTTCGCAAGATGCCCGACGATGGCAGTTTTGTAGTGTTGGCAGGGCTTGAGCAAGCAGTCGAGGAGCTCAAGAACTTCCACTTTGAAAAAGAAGACATTGAGTATTTGAAGGGGTTAAACCTGTTTTCAGATGATTTTATCGAATATTTGGCTGATTTCAAATTCAGTTGCCGCGTCTGGGCCGTTCCGGAAGGCACTCCGATTTTCCCGCGCGAACCCGTAATGACGATTCAAGGACCGCTGATTCAGGCACAACTGTTTGAAACGCTTCTTTTGAGCATCATCAATCACGAAACGCTGATCGCAACAAAGGCGCGTCGAATCACGGCTGCAGCCAAAGGGCGCGGCGTCATGGAATTCGGTGCCCGTCGTGCCCAAGGGCCTTCAAGCGCTACTTACGGTGCAAGGGCAGCCGTAATCGGCGGCGCAAGTTCCACTTCCAACCTGCTTGCGGCCAAAAAATTCGGAATTCCGGCTGCAGGAACGATGGCGCACAGCTGGATCGAAGCTTTCGACAGCGAATACGACGCATTCAGAGCCTGGGCAGACATTTATCCTGACAACTGCTCGCTTTTGGCTGATACGTATGACGTGCTCGAATCAGGCGTTCCGAATGCCATTAAGATTTTCAACGAATTGAAGGCGGAAGGACACGACAATTTCGGTATCCGGATTGATTCGGGCGACGTAACGAAACTTGCTGAAGCAGCCCGTGAAATGATGGACGAAGCAGGCTTCCCGAATGCCAAAATCACGATTTCAAATGCGCTTGACGAAAACATCATCCAATCCTTGCTCGAACAAGGTGCGCCAATCGACAATTTCGGCGTCGGCGAAAAGATGATCACAAGCTCGTCTTCGCCTGTTTTGAGCGGTGTTTACAAGCTTTCTGCCGTTATCAAAGGCGACAAGCTCATTCCGAAGATCAAGGTTTCGGAAAGCAAGGGCAAGTTGACGCTTCCCGGCATCAAGCAGACATATCGCTTGATCGACAACAAATCAGGCAAAGCCTTTGCCGATATTATCACGCTTCGTGACGAGGATCTTCCGTCCGAACTCACGGCTTTCAAGGCTGATCCGTTGGCAACGAAACAAAAGGGTCATCTTGCAGACTTTACGGCGGTTCCTCTTCAAAAAGAAGCCATGGACGGGACTGAAGTCAAAATCGATCTTCCAAACGTCTTTGAGATCCAAAAGTTCAGCAATTCTCAGCTCGATTTGCTTCCGCATTCAACGAAGCGCCTGCTCAATGCGGATGAATATCCGGTGTTCATCACGCCAAAACTTTATGAAGTTCAGCAAGAACTCGTTTCAAAATTTGCAGATCAATAAATAGTGAGAATGCCGGAGAAAAAGTCCCGTTTCTTACTTGAATTAAATGAAATGCCGAACGGAGGCGGTCGAGTTGCGACTGACTTCGTTCGGCTTTTTAATTTTCGATGCATAAAAACTACTTTTTCAAGAAACAGTACTGCTCAACTGATTTATCCAAGATCTAACTCAAATTTACGGACACAAGCCGGATTTGTGGAGCATGTGTCCGTAAACGGCAGTGATTTTGTCAAATGCAGCACATGCTCAATCAGTACGTCAAGACGGGATTACGGACACAAGCCGCTTTTTGGAGCATTTGTCCGTAAAACCGGGGCTCAAACGTCTGAATTTTTACGGACAAACGGCCATTTTTGACCATTTTGTCCGTAACCGGCATTTTTCGATCGAGCCATTTACGGACAGACGCCCCATTTTCATCGATGTGTCCGTAAACGCAGAAAAATTGCGGAAAAATAAGCTTTGCCCTCCTGTCTGATGAATTATGGGCAAAGTATTAAAAACGCACACTATTTTTCAATTTTGTGCTATAGTTAACCTTAGTATTACCTAGGGGGATAAATTATGAAGGACGAATTTCGAAAAAGATTGAAATATGGTATTGTTACGATTATTTCCATAATACTTGGGGTATTTGCAATTTATGTCAACAGGGTTCATGCAGATGAAAACTACACGATCTGCAATCCTGAAAACTATATGCAATATTCAAGTTTTGTTGGTGCAAATCAATATGCTTTCTTTGATGCGGACATCTTGAATGCAAAGGGGCCGACGAGAGTCGTTGCCGCAATCGGGCGCGATGGTGACCAGACGATCAGCGTTTGGGAGTTTATGCCAAACGGAGTAACGAATAATTTCAAACTTGCTCCGAACAGCAATAAAGCACTAAGGTACGTAGATCAAAGCAATCGTCCGTTTACGTTGCACTACTACCATGACGGAGACAGCTTTGACGTGATGGTCGAAGGCAATACGAATGTTGTCTTGCAGCATTACAAAGATTCAGATTCGCAGATTATTTCCCGGGAAATATCCGAACCGACGCCGCGGTTGATCAACCAGACGATCAATTACCTTGACAGCAACGGCAAAAGGATTGCCCCGTCTATCGGACACAACGTCATGACCGGAATGATTTACCAAACCAAGCGTCGGGTTTTTCCCGGATATCTGTTGACGGAAACGCCATCGAATGCAGATGACTGCATGAATGAAAGCAACGTTCCCGGAACGGTTCGGACAATCAAGTATCATGGCGGCATCGGTGCAACGATCAAATATACGCAAATGGACGATTCCGGTACGGCAATTGCCGACATCTATTACGGCGGAGCAAAAATCTGCAACTCGATGATGCTTGAGCCGTTCGGCCACGGAACTGCCCATCTCAGTTTTGTGGGCGGGATGACGATTCCGCTTGAAAATGACTTCGGCAACCAGACTCGGACGATCAACTATGTCTATAAGCGTCTGGGCTCATGGAAGATTTCCGTTCCCGGAAAGCCGGAGCAAGACATTGCATACCAAAACGATCCGTCAGATTCGACCAAGATAGCCGCCCAGAATCAGACCGTTCCTTATGTCGAAGGATATACTGTCGAATGCAGCAATGGCAGCCTCCAACAGGTCAGCGCAAACAAATGCGACGGCTACCGTTTGTCTTCGCCTGAAGATCCGTTCAAGGATGGCGTGGTCAGCTACGTGGCTGATAATTCTGCGGAAATCAACGCCGACGGTGAAAATCAAAACCCGCAACAAGAAAAGGTTGCAGCTGGTTCAAATAACGATCGGAACGTGAGAAAATTTCAGGTGGATCGCCAAAAAGATCAGCCGCGTCAGACAGAAGTCATCGCTCCAACTGAATTTGCCGTCAAGCAAAAAGCTGCTCAACCAGGCGAAAGCAAAAAGAATTTTGGACTTCTGCCGCAAACGGGCGATTTCAGTTCAAATTTGTGTTTCTTTGGTGCAGTTATTGTCGGAATTTTAGCGATCTGCGGCTTGGTCATGCTTGATCGTCGTTTCAATTTAGATAACAGGCAAAAATAATTTTTAATGGAGATTGGTTGATCCGTCACGGCGGAGGTTGACCAACGGAGGCTGGAAAAAAGCTATGCCTCAAAACAAAGACCCGGGCGGTTTGCAATCAATTGCAAATCGTCCGGGCCTTTTGTATGCATGACAATCTTCTATAACTGGAAAGAGTCGGTTTCCATGTATCAAAAATAAGAAAATGCCGGACAAAGGCAGTCTCAGCAAGACCGTCTTCGTTCGGCATTTCGTTTAATCCAAGCGGTTTTTCCCGCCATCTTGAACTTACACGTCATATGTTCTGGCCGCCTTTTCCAACAGTTTCTCCAAAGTCTCAGCTTCATTGTCAGTCAAGCCCGCAACGCTTTCATGGCTGATGTCTTCCATAATCTGGTCGAGCACGGGAATAACGTCTCGACCTTTTTGTGTCAAAAACAGTTCGTTTTTACGCCGGTCGTTTTTTGCGACGTCTTTTCTCAGCCAACCGTCGGCCACAAGGTGATTGATGTGTTTGGTAACGATGCTTTGCTCGCGCTGGATCGTCTGAATCAGGTAATTCTGGCTGATGCCAGGGTGTTCGTCGACAATAATCAGGTAAAAGAAATTCGCCTCGTGCAAGCCGTATTTGCTGCATCGTCGGTTGATTTCGGTTCTGATCTTGCGGTTGAAGACGGAACACCATTTTTCAATGCTCGATCTCATATTTTGTTCCTTTTAAAATGCAGAGTTTAAGAATTCCTTCTGCTTGATCCTTGCCAGTAGCGGGCAAACGTTGCTAAAAGCAAAACCGCAAAGACGACGGTCAGCCACATGGCAGCGTGGAACCCGGTAATAAATGAAGCCGGGATTCCGGAAACGACGATCAGCAAGGTAATCGAAGTTGCTCCGAAAGCCTGTCTGATGGAGTTGTTCAAAGCAGTCGCATGACTGATTTCTGCTTGATCAAGTTCGATAAATGCTTCGGACATTGCAGGCGAAAAGACGAGCGCATTTCCGATCATGCGGACCATATAGGCGACGGTCACGATCCAAAGCGGGGTCGTCGGCTTGAGGGAAACCAACGGAATCGAGGCCAAAAGCATCAAAATACCGCCGGTCGTAATCAGATATTTTGGTCCGAAGCGGTCGTACAAGCGTCCGACGATGGCGGCCGAAAGCGCATTGGCAATTGCCCCTGGCAGAAGAATCATCCCTGAAACGGTTGAGCTGACGTGCGAGACATTTTGCGCAAAGATCGGCACCATCTGTTCAGTGCCAAGCAAAATCATGAAGGCAAAAATACCAACGAGCGTCATTCTGCGAAATGCAGGGTTGGCAACGATTCTGACGTTTAGCATCGGGTCTTTGAGTTTGAGCTGTCGCTTAATGAACAGTGTCAAAATGACAAGTCCGACAACGAGCATGACAAATCCCAGAGCAATGTCTGTTTGGAAAAACGTCAGGCTTGCAAGCGTCAAAGCTGCACCGATCAAGGACAAGAAGACGGAAAGAACGTCGATTTTGAGTTCGCGCGGTTCTTTGAAGTTTGGGAACGTTGCAAAACCGATCAGTAAAACGAGCAGCATCAGCGGCAGCACAAGAATGAATATGTAGCGCCATCCGAGCGAGTTGACGATGATTCCTGAAAGCGTCGGTCCGATTGCCGGTCCGAAGGCGATAACAAGGCCTGACATGCCAAGAATCGTTCCGCGTTTTTCCATCGGATAGATTGAAATCATCGTCGTCATTTGAAATGACATCAAAATTCCGCCCGCGCATGCCTGAACGAGTCTCGCAAGCAACAGGAACCAAAAGTTATGCGCAAAGCAGCCGATGAGCGTGCCGACGGCAAACGTGCCGATCGTTCCCAAAAAGACGGAGCGATTGCGGAACTTTTCATACATATTGGATGAAAGGGGCGTTACGACTCCGATGATCAACGTGTAACCGGTGGTCAGCCATTGCGCAAGTGTCAGTGAAACGTGCATTTCCTTTTGGATGACAGGAAGAGCTGTGACCATCATCGTCTGGCTGGCCAAACTGATGAACGATGAAAGAAGCAGCAGCACGGTAATTGTCGTCCGAAGTTTCGGATTGATGGTTTTTGAAATATTTGCCATGTTTTCAATTCCTCTTTCTAAATTACATGCATCTGCATTTAATAATAAATGCATTTGCATTTAATTTCAAGCTTTCTTTATAAAATGCAGTGCGGCAACATTCGATATTTCACCAAATACATGAGGATAAAAAAACAAATTTGCTAAAAAACACGAATATTTTCAAAATGTTTTGCGAAATTATTAGTTATGCGCTATACTTTTATTAAAACTAACAGGTTTAATATAAAGAACGAGGTGCAAAAAGATGAAAGCAATTTTGACCACTGTCGGTGAAGATCAAGTCGGAATTATCGCAGGCGTAAGTCAATATTTGGCAGAAAACAAGGTTAACATTCTGGATTTGTCACAAACGATCATGGATGGCTACTTTACAATGATGATGATGGTAGACGTGCCGGAAAACGAAAAAGAATTCGGCGTTTTGGCACAAGAATTGGCAGACCTTGGTCAAAAGCTTGGCGTTGAGATTCGCATTCGCAACGAAGAAATCTACCGTGCGATGCATCATCTTTAATGGGGGAAAATATGGAAAGCGAAAAGATTTTAGAAACGATTCACATGATTTCTGACGAGAATCTTGACGTGCGTACGATCACGATGGGAATCTCATTGCTTGACTGCATCGACTCGGACAGCGACAAAGCTTGCCAGAAGATTTACGACAAAATCACGACCAAGGCCAGGGATCTCGTCAAGGTCGGTGAACAGATTCAAGAAGAATACGGAATTCCGATCATCAACAAGCGCGTCACGGTAACGCCGATTTCCTTGATTGCCGCTGCTTCGCACGATCAGGATTACGTCAAATATGCCTTGACGCTTGACAAGGCAGCCCATACGCTCGGCATTGATTTCATCGGTGGTTATTCTGCGCTTGTTCAAAAAGGCTATCAAAACGGCGACAAGACTTTGATCAAGTCGATTCCGGAAGCCCTGGCTCAAACCGATCTTGTTTGTGCTTCGGTCAACGTCGGTTCAACGAGAAGCGGCATCAACATGGATGCCGTTGCCGAAATGGGGCAGGCCGTCAAGAAAGCCTCAGAGCTTGATTTCATGACGAATGCCAAAATGGTTATCTTCTGCAATGCCGTTGAAGACAACCCGTTCATGGCCGGCGGTTTTTGCGGCGTTTCCGAACCGGATACCGTCATCAACGTCGGTGTTTCCGGCCCCGGCGTCGTTAAGAAGGCGCTTGAAAAAGTCAAGGGTGCTTCCATGGACGTCGTTGCCGAAACGATCAAGCAAACAGCGTTCAAAGTTACGCGCATGGGTCAAATGGTCGGTGCCGTTGCTTCAGAACGTCTCGGCGTTCCGTTTGGCATCGTCGATTTGTCGCTTGCGCCGACGCCTGCCGTTGGGGACTCCGTTGCGCAGGTTTTGGAAGAAATCGGTCTTGAACAAGTCGGCACTCACGGCACGACGGCAGCTCTTGCCATGCTCAACGATGCCGTTAAAAAGGGCGGCATCATGGCTTGCAGCCACGTCGGCGGATTGTCGGGCGCATTCATCCCCGTTTCCGAAGATGCCGGGATGATCGATGCCGTCAATGCCGGCACGCTGACGCTTTCCAAGCTTGAAGCCATGACGGCGGTTTGCTCGGTCGGACTCGACATGATTGCCGTTCCTGGCGATACGCCTGCTGAAACGATCAGTGCCATGATTGCAGATGAAGCAGCAATCGGCATGATCAACAACAAGACGACGGCCGTTCGCGTCATTCCGGTTCCCGGCAAGAAGGTCGGCGAGACCGTGGAATTCGGCGGCCTCCTCGGTCATGCACCGATCATGGGCGTCAATCCGGCAAGTTCTGCCGACATGATTCACCGTGGCGGTTTGATTCCGGCTCCGATTCACAGTTTTAAAAATTAACATTAAGTTGCTTGCGACATGCCATTTCGGCATGTCGCTTTTTTTATAAAATGCAGAGCTCGCGGCTGCGGAATTTGTTCTTGGGCGGCGGGCGGCCCGCGTATGGGTAAGCAGCCTGCATAACAACCGGGTGTTGTTGAGCGCGTCCCCGAAAGTAGAACAAAAAAGCAAAAATTGGGAAAAATGTTCTACCGCTGCCTTGAAAATTTGCGCGCGCGTCTCTGGAAGTAGAACAAAAAAGCAAAAATTAGGAAAAATGTTCTACCGCGCGACCCCCGAAACCGCGCGGACTCGTCAGCTGTCATATTGGGAAGTGCTGCCAAAATCAGCCTGCCCGCGACCCATCTTCACAGCGCCTTATCCAAATGCAGCAGCGCATCACCGCTGCATCCAAAAGCACTGGATTTTACAAAAAAAAGAACCGCCGAAAATCGGACGGTTCTTGAGATGTGCCGCGTTTATCTTTTTCTCAGTTATTAGATCATAAACGAAACATTAACGTTTCAACATTGTGGCGGTCTCGAGCTTAACACTCGAATTTGCCGGTTGGAGAAGGTTTTGTGGATTGAGTAACTCTTTGATTTTTGAATCGGGAATGTTGATCTTTTCTTTGAGTAACACTTCAATCGACTCGCCTGTAGCAACCGCCTCCTGAGCAATTTTGGCTGCGGCACGGTAGCCAATTGTCGGAGACAGCGCGGTTGCAAGGCCTGCGGAGTGTGCAGCCATTTCAGCGCAGCGTTGCTCGTTGACTTTGAGATGATCGAGGCAGTTTTTCTTCAAAGTAAGGAGCGCGCCGCGAAGAAGGGATGCGTCTTCAAAAAGATCGTCAAACATTACGGGTTCAAAAGCATTCAGTTCAAGCTGCCCAGACGAACTTGCGAGTGCGATTGCAGCATCATTGCCCACTACTTGAAATGCAGCTTGCGCACAAACTTCAGGAATGACTGGGTTGACTTTGCCGGGCATGATTGATGATCCGGCTTGAACTTTTGGCAGTTCCAGTTCATGGAGACCGGCTTGCGGACCGCTACCAAGGAGACGCAGGTCGTTTGTAATCTTGATCAGATCAGTGGCCAGATTTTTATATGCGCTTGACAATGCCACATAGCAATCCGTGTTTTGCACGGCATCCGACAAATCTTCAGCTTGAGTCAACGGCATTCCAGAGAGACGACGCAATTCAGGAACCACGGCGTCACAGTATTCCTGAGTTGCGCAAATGCTGGTGCCGATCGCCGTTCCGCCAAGGGGCACTTCAAGCAAAGAAGCTGAGGCTGCTTCGATTCGCCTGTAGTCGCGCATAAGGACACGATAATATGCGTGAAACTCCTTGCCAAACGTCGTTGGGACTGCATCTTCAAGTTGGGTACGGCCCATTTTTAAGGAGAAGCGGTGTTCATGAGCCAGTTTAAGAAATGAGGATGCAGTCTTCTCAAGCTGATCCAAGAGATCGGTCGCATATTCCACCAGAGCCATGTGTCCGGCGGTCGGATAGACGTCGTTTGTCGATTGTGCCATGTTGACGTCATCGTTTGGATGAATCAGCTCATACGCACCTTTCTTTGCTCCGGCCATTTCCGCCGCGAGGTTGGCGATTACCTCGTTGGCGTTCATGTTGGTGCTCGTCCCGGCGCCGCCTTGAATAGCTGGAGTCCGCAATTCTGAAGCAAAACGATCAAAATCGTCCAAAATAGCTTCGCATGCGCCGACGATCATCCGGTGCTTATTGGCTGCCAACCTGCCCGTTTCGGCATTCGCATTTGCGCAAGCTTCCTTTACGAGAATCAAATTCCTTACAAGTCTTCCATCGACCGGTCGACTCGTGACAGGGAAATTCTCGCGAGCACGCTCGGTGTGAATGCCGTAATACGCAGCATCGTCAACAGCTTTGGTACCTAATGAGTCGCTTTCAATCCGCATTGTAAAAACCTACCTTTCAAAATCTGAATCAACTTACGTGTTATATAATATAACATTAACCGTCAAATTACGATACCTTATCCGTTTTTGCGTGGAAAACAATGTGTGCGACGTTTTAAACTTAAGATTTTTAAGTCTGCAGGCTATGTCGCTTAAAAAATGCAGGGCGTTGATTCGCCGTTTGTTTTTGGATTGAAACGCACGCTGCCGTTCTTTGCGCGGCCAGGATGAATCATCGTCCCGGCGCGTCGGTTTGCTCTTTGTCGCCTTGTTCAGACACCGCGGCCGTCTGCTCTGCATTTTGACAAAAAAAGAGCCGCAACCAGGGCTGCGACTCTCTATTCTTCATCTTCAGGCACGAGCGAACGCGGCTCCACGCTAGTCGAAAAAACGATCTGGGTCTGCGTTTCGCCGAATCTCTGCAAATCATTGATGAACTCGTCCAGATCCTTCGTTGTTTTAAAACGGCAGGTCAGGATCTGCGAATACTTGCCGGTCACGCAGTCGCATCCGACGACGTTCCTGCATCCTTTGACGTAAGGGTAAAATTCGTCTTTGTCTTTTGGTGCAAGGCACAAGCTGACGAATGCCTTGATAGGGTATCCCAGTTTTTCGCAATCGACTGCTGCATGGAATCCCGTTATGTATCCGTGTTCCTTCAGGTGCGCGATTCTTGAGCTTACGGCCGGGGCTGAAATAAAGCATTGCTTGCTTAGTTCTTTTAGAGACATTCGCGCATCCTGTTCCAGACATCCTAAGATGGTGCGGTCAATCTGATCCATATAAATCCCTCCATGTTATATAATATAACACCAGGCTAGCGATTTAAGCAATAAAAAAAGGCCAACCCCCTTGGCCTAATAACATCCTGTTTAATTTGTCGCGCTTTTGGCGAGCGCGTATTTTTTCACCTGTGCTTCAACTGCCTCAAGGTCAAGCGGTTTTTGGCTTGATTCAAGCGTTATGATCAAGTCGTTTCCCAAACCGTGCTTCAGATATTCGTTGTGTTTTCTGATGGCGTTGTTGACGTAATGCAAATCATCCATCATTCCGAAATGTTCATAATAAACCAAGCGGTTGTTTCTGACGTCATAGATCGTAAAATCAGGATAAACGATCGTCCCGTCGCCCATATCGAGCCTCATTTCGTATCTGTATGGCACTCCGAGCATATACAGCAGGTCCGCAATCAGCTTCTCCGACTTTGAACGAACCGTGTCGCCCTTAAGAGTCTTGAACCCATTTTCGACAGGACGCATTTTTGCGTATCCCTTTGAAACCCATTCGTTGATCTTGTATTCCATCGATTTTGCGAGCGGTGCGGTGAAATTTTTGAATTCGTCCGGCAAATTTTCGTAAATCTCCAAATAGGAAGATTCGCTGTCTGTTTTCAAAAACCGATTGATCGCCTTAAGTCGCTGCTTGGCAAATTTCAGGCATGCGACGTCATGCATCTTCTGGGCCAATCCCTTGATCACGCTGATGTTGCTTTTGGGAAGGTAGGTTGTTTTCTTTCTTTCTGAATCATATCTCTTAAACCATGATTTTCCCTTGTATTTGACAACGTGAAGCGTTCCCTTCGGAGCCGCTTTGATTCTTTTTTCGAGCACATCGATCTGTTGCAAAACTTTGTCGTGCTCGGCTAACAATAATGCATGCAGTGAGTCCATATGATTCCCCCTTATATTAAAATTGTTTTAATTATACTCTTATTTCAGGCTTATTCAATACTTAAAACACGATGTAATATTCTTGTAAAATGCAGGGCTTTGATGGCTGCGGTTCGGGTGCAATTGTACCACGGCTAAAAAGCTATGGCCGTGGGTTCCAAAGCATCATTTGCCGTGCATTGCGGTACCCCTGGGACGCATGTCTTCAGCTAAACCGATTCGCGCGGAGCTGAAAGTAGAACAAAAACAGGAAAAAAAGAAAAAATGTTCTACCGCGGAGTCCAAAACCAATCCATGCGGAGCTGAAAGTAGAACAAAAACAGGAAGAAATGAAAAAATGTTCTACCGCCACCTCCAAAAAAGCCCCGCGCGGCCCTGAATAATGAACGGAATTCTCGCTTCGCTGCGAATTCCCTCGATCTAAATCAAAAAGGACAAGATTCCCGGTTTCCCGAGAATCTTTTTTCAATAGTATATAAGGAACAGATGCTCACGGTGTTCGCATCTGGTTTACATAATTCGCGCCTTGCCATCTCCAGTATCATATCCCACCGCATCCATCATCCCCATTCATAAACAGTCATAACCGTTCAAATTAATGAAACTTTTTGACGTTTTTTGATTGCTTTTTATCAAATGCCATGTTATTATACTATCGGAAGGTGATGAAAGTGCTTGCAGAAGAAAGACAGCAAATGATTTTGCAAATGTTGAAGGAAAACAAAGTCGTCAAGCTTCAGGAAATCTGCGAAAAGTCCGGCTGCTCGGAATCATCCGCCAGAAGGGACTTCCAGCTGCTTGAAGAAAAGAATCTTTTAGTCAGGGTGCACGGCGGCGCGAAAATCAAGTATTCATTGTCGAGCGAACCGGACATGACCGGCAAGGCGACACGCAATACTTCTGAAAAAAACGCGATTGCGCATGCTGCGGCAAAACATATTCAGCAGGATGACGTGATTTATCTTGACGCCGGCACTTCAACTCTTGCAATGGTTCAATATCTTGAACCGGAACAGAACCTGACGGTTGTCACGAACGGCGTCATGCACGCATCCATGCTTGCCGACAAGGACATCAGGACGATTCTGATCGGCGGCGAACTCAAAAATACGACAAAGGCCATCGTTGGCGTTGAAGCGGTCAACTCGCTCAAGAAGTACCGATTCAACAAAGTTTTCATGGGGATGAACGGCATCCACCCTCGCTATGGCTACACCACCCCTGATCCCAACGAAGCTGCCGTCAAGCAGGCTGCGATGGAACAAAGCGAACAGTGCTACGTGCTTGCTGACCATACGAAATTTGATGAAGTTTCGTTCGTCAAGGTTGCCGACGTTTCGAAAGCACGAATCATCACCACGCAGTTGTTGCTAAAGCTGAGCAGTCAGTACAACAAGCAGACAACGATACAGGAGGTAGAAAAATGATTTATACGGTGACGGTCAACCCCTCAATCGATTACATCGTTCAGATCAAGAACCTGACGCTGGGCGAAGTCAATCGCATGGATTATGACAACAAGCTTCCAGGCGGAAAGGGCATCAATGTTTCGCGCATCTTGAAAGAGCTCGACGTGGAAAATACAGCGCTCGGCTTCCTGGGCGGTTTTACCGGCAGATTCGTTGAAGAATCGCTTGAAAACGTCGGTTTGAGCACAAGTTTTACGCATATTAAGGAAGACACGCGCATCAACGTTAAAATCAAGGCAGAAGAAGAAACTGAAATCAACGGCCGCGGTCCGGTGATTTCTGAAGAAGAATTGGTCGAGTTCAAAAAGCAGTTTGAAAAATTGGAAAAGGGCGACGTTGTGATTTTTGCGGGCAGCCTTGCACCGAATCTTGATGATGATTTTTATGCGGAACTGATTGACGTGATTCGCGAAAAGGGCGCGGATTTCGTGATCGACACGACGGGCGAAAGCTTGATGAAGACGCTTGAAAAGAAGCCGCTTGTCGTTAAGCCGAACAATCACGAATTGGCAGATCTTTTCCACGTTGAACTGAAATCGATGGATGACGTTGCGAAATACGGCAAGAAACTTTTGGAGCTTGGCGCACAGCACGTCTTGATTTCAATGGCAGGTGACGGCGGCATGATGATTACAAAAGACAAGGTCTATCGTTCATATGCGCCAAAGGGTTCGGTCATCAACTCGGTTGGTGCCGGTGATTCGATGATTGGCGGATTTACCGGAACCTTTGCCAGGACGGGCGACGTTTTGGAAGCATTCCGTTACGGTCTCGCCTGCGGTTCAGCCACTGCATTTTCCGAAGACCTTGCAGACAAGAAGAAGATCAACGAAATTTTGCCATTGATCAAAATTGAAGAATATAAATAAGGAGGGAATATCTCATGGACATTCGTGAATTATTAAGAACGGACCTGATGATCATGGATCTTAAGGCTCAGACAAAGGCTGAAGTCATCGATGAAATGGTCCGCAATCTGTTTGAAAAGGGCGTCATCAAAGACGAAGAAGCATATAAAAAAGACATTATCAAACGTGAAGAAGAAGGTTCGACCGGAATGGGCGACGGCATTGCCATTCCGCATGCGCACAACGAAGCCGTCAACGAACCGGCCGTAATGTTTGCCAAGAGTCAAGCAGGCGTTGACTACGATTCGCTTGACGGACAGCCTGCACATCTCTTCTTCATGATTGCAGCTCCCGAAGGCGGCGACAATACTCACCTTCAGGCTTTGGCAGCATTGTCGCAGGTATTGATGAATCCCGACGTTACGAGCGCTTTGAAGTCCGCCGATACGCCTGAAAAGGTTCAGGCAATCTTTGCTGATGCGGTTGCAAGGAAGGAAGCCGAAAACAAGGCTCAGGAAGAAGCTGAAAAGCAGGCGGACAACGCACCTGCAAGCGATCGTCCGTACATCGTTGCCGTCACGGCCTGCCCGAACGGCATTGCACATACGTACATGGCAGAAGAAAACCTCAAGAAGGCTGCTGAAAAGCTCGGCGTTGACATCAAGGTCGAAACGAACGGCTCAGAAGGCGTCAAGCATCTTCTTTCAGATTCGGAAATTGCACGCGCAAAGGGCGTCGTCATTGCTGCCGACAAGAAGGTCGCAATGGCACGCTTCAACGGCAAGCAATTGATTTCAAAACCCGTAACAAGCGCCATCAAAAATCCTGAAGAACTGATTCAAACGATTCTTGACGGCAAGGCTCCTGCATACAAAGCAGAAGCGGGTGAAGAAGAATCATCTTCTGCATCTTCAAACGACACGGTCTGGGGCAGCATCTACAAGCAGCTGATGAACGGGATTTCTCATATGCTTCCGTTCGTTATTGGCGGCGGGATTTTGATGGCTATCTCATTTATCGTTGAACAGTACATGGGCGGCGCAAAATCACCTGCATTCATCTTCTTGAATAATGCCGGCAACATGGCCTTTGCCTTCATGGTTCCGGTTCTTGCCGGATACATTGCCGAAGCCATTGGCGATCAGCCGGCCCTGATGCCAGGTTTCGTCGGCGGTTTCATGGCAACCGTCTACTCCGGCTCGTTCGGCGGCGCATATACTGCCAACGTCATGTCCGATGCCAAATCCGCTGCCGGCTTCCTTGGCGGTATCGCAGCCGGTTTCATTGCCGGCCATATGATGAACGGCTTGAAGAAGCTCTGCAAGAACCTGCCGAAGTCAGTCGAAGGCATGAAGCCGATGCTGATCTATCCGATTTTAGGCTTGCTGTTCATCGCATTGATCATGTACTTCATCGTCAACCCGATCTTCTCAACGATCAACGTCTGGATCACGAACTTCCTGAATCACCTCGGCACGGGCAATGCCGTCCTGCTCAGCCTGATTCTGGCCGGCATGATGTCCATTGACATGGGCGGTCCTTTCAACAAGGCTGCATACGTCTTTGCATCCGGTGCTTTCGCAAACGACCCGCACTCAACGGCTGCAGCCGGCTTGATGGCTGCAGTCATGGTCGGCGGCATGGTGCCTCCGTTCGCAACTGCGCTTGCAACAGTGCTCTTCCCTAAGAAGTTCACGGAACAGGAACGCCGCGCCGGCATTTCCAACTGGGTTCTCGGATTCTCCTTCATTACTGAAGGCGCAATTCCGTTCGCAACGGCCGATCCTGCTCACGTAATTCCTTCCTGCATCATCGGTTCTGCAGTTTCCGGTGCCCTCGTTGGCTTGTGGCACGTATCCGTTCCCGCACCGCACGGCGGTTTCTGGGTAACGCCGCTTGCAAGCAACCCGCTCGGCTACATTCTTGCCGTTGCCATCGGTACGGTCGTTGCCGGCCTCATCCTCGGCTTCTGGCGCAAGGATGCTGATGAAAAATAAATGATTGACGGGACTTCTTTTTGGGAAGTCCTGTTTTTGTGAACTGCATTTTGCCTGAAGTGCCAAAAAAAAGAACTGTCAGCCCGTTTGAATGGGACTGCAGTTTTGGGACATAGGGTAGAATATAAGTCGTAGGGGGTGGTGCTCCCCCCTCGCTTTATCCGTGGTTGTTGTTGATTTGAATTACTTCAGATCGAGCTCCTTTCTCCTTTATACAAGGGTTCGAAGAGCCTGTTTTAAAAGCAGTCGATTGCTTCGGCTGCTTTTTTTGTGAAATGCAGAGCTGTGGCTGCCGCCTCCAAAACCGGCTCGCGCAGCCCTCAAAGTAGACAAAAAACGAGTGAAATGCCTGAATTTTGTCTACTGCCGCCTCCAAAACTGGCTTGCGCGGCCCTCGAAGTAGACAAAAATTGTGATAAATGCCTGAATTTTGTCTACTGCCGCCTCCAAAACCGGCTTGCGCAGCCCTCGAAGTAGACAAAAATCGTGATAAATGCCTGAATTTTGTCTACCGAAGCCTTCAAAAAGGCCCCGCGCGACCCCTAAAGTAGACAAAAACAGAGGAAAATGCCCGAATTTTGTCTACTGCTGCCTCCAAAACCGGCTCGCGTGCCCCTCGAAGTAGACAAAAACAGAGGAAAATGCCCGAATTTTGTCTACTGCCGCCCCCCAAAACCCTCTCAACTCAATCTGTCGGAATTCTCGCTTCACCGCGAATTACCCCGCTTAAAACAAAAATGAAAAGATTCTCGGAAAGCCGAGAATCTTCTTCCAATAAATCAACAAGGAACAGATGCTCACGATGTTCGTATCTGTTTTTTGTTGACAGCATGTCTATGTATTCGTAGCTTTTTTGTATATATTGTAATGACAAAATGTTGACAAAAAGAGCATTCTTATATACGATATCCTTGAATGGAGGTGTTCCATATGTCAACAACGAATTTAAACATCAGAACAGATAAGGATGTCAAAGAGAAAGCAGAGAAAATTTTCAATGAACTTGGATTAAACATGACCAGTGCCGTAAATATTTTTCTGAGAACTGCTATTCGTGAACGCGGCATTCCGTTTGAATTGAAATTGGACGTGCCGAACGAAACAACGATTGCAGCGATTGAAGAGGGGAGGAAAATGGTTTCCGATCCATCTTCACCAAGATATTCCAACATTGATGAATTGAGGGATGCGCTTGAAAAATAAGTACGATATTCAGTTCACCGGTCAGTTTAAGAGGGATTTTAAGCTTGCGAAAAAGCAGCATAGGAATTTTGATAGATTGTTTAAAGTGATTGATGTTTTAGCGGCTGGCGGCACATTGGATGAAAAGTACAGAGATCATGCTCTTACGGGTAATTACAAGGGCACACGCGAATGTCACGTTGAACCGGATTGCCTGCTCATCTATGAAATTCGCCAAGACGTGCTTTTTTGTTTCATGAAAATGCAGTGCCGCATCCCGAATTTGTTTGTGATACCTGCGCTTGAGTAAACGGATGACCAGTCTTGAACTGACGAGCGAAGTGTTGAAACCGGCCCGCGCGCCCCCCAATACGCAAAAAAGCGCCCCGACCCCGTCGCAGCGCTTCCTATTATCCATCATTTCACGCTGGCAGCCATCTTGACCAGCGTATCGATATTCTTTCCCTTCAACGTATACAAAACGTTGCCCTTGTTCCACGTCAGCACGTTTTCGCTGGCGGTTGCTTCAAGCTGTCCGCCGCCTTTTGTACTTGGTGCCGGCAGGTAGTATCGTTCAAGCAGGTCAACGACGTGTTGTGCTGTCGGAACAGGATCTTCGCCAACGACTGCACTCGCATGAACGACGAATGACCATCTGCCTTCGTTCCATTGCAGGTAGCGTTGTCCCGCACCCGAGTCCATGACGCCGCTGATGCCGTGCCCAAGATCGACTGTCGGCAATCCGCTTGAGCTGTCTGATGGCTGGTAAGGCACGTCGTTTGCGGCTGCGCTCTCGCTATCATAAGTCTTTTTGACAAACGTTGCGTAAGGCATGTGTCCGCTGGTTGCCCCGTCATTCAATCCGTATGGGCTGTAGCTTACGATGTAGTCAACGGAGAAGTTGTTCGCATCGCCGGTATAACGCATGTTCAAATATCCGGGTGCCGAATCGAGTCCGTTTGAGCTCGGAAGCAAGATGTTTCCTAAGTTATTTCGTATTGAAACATTAAGTTCTGATAATCGTTTGTTGTTTAAATCCAGTGTCGGAGAAGACGTTGATGTTTCTCTTGCCTCGAGGTTTGAGCCGGAACTCGAAGAAGCGTCAGAAAATGAACCGGCACTGGAAGTTGAGGCATCTTTTTTGACGGAGCTTGATGATTGTGACTTTTCTTGAGATTTTTTCGTCCTGACTGACGATACTGAACTTGTTTTTTCGCTTTCGTTTGAAATTTTTTCACCTTTTTTTTGATTTGAGCAAGCCCCTAAAATCAAGCTTGAAACAAGCAAAATTCCGAAAAGCTTCAATTCTTTTTTCATATATACCACTCCTTTTTGTAACCGCAACCTTTAAATGTCGATAACCCTTATTTCACCTATAATGATACTCCTTTTAGTTGGTGTTTGATATAAATAAATTGTGAACTAAAATATAACATTGAATAATATTTATGAATGCTAAAATTAAAGTAGGGTAAATTTGCCCTACTTTCCATATTCTAATGTGGTAGAATATTTTTTATAAGACTTTGATAGAAATTAGAAGGATTATCGATAATGCGTTATCAATTATTTGCATTATAGTTATATAATAATCGATAATTCGATCGGCTGTTTTTTGAAAAACTATGTAAATTAAGAAAACACCTGTCTTGAATTATGTTAAAATGGTGAGAGTAATCTACATATGAGGAGAAGTGAAATGAACGACAACAATAATGAAGAAACAGTTATCGATTTATCTCAACTGTTCGGAGCTGTCAAGAAAAGCATTGTCAGCATTATCATCTGGGGCATCGCAGGATTGCTGGTGTCCCTATTTGCGACCTTTGTTTTGATGACTCCGAAGTACAGTTCGACGATCGATATTTTGGTCAATCAAAAAGCAGACAACACCCAGATGCAGTACACGGCACAACAGGCCGATTTGCAGGCAATCAATACTTATAAGGACGTCTTGCAAAAATCAGTCATCTTGGCTCCTGTCGTCAAAGAAGTCAGAGAACGCGACAACTATCAAGGATCCGTCGGTGCTTTGCAGAAATCGATGTCGATTACGAACCAGACAAGCTCACAGGTGCTGAGCGTGACCGTAACCGACACGAATGCCTATACGGCCGCTGATCTTGCCAATACGATCGGCAAAGTTTTCGCTAAAAAGATCAAGACAATGATGAAAATCGATAACGTGACCGTCGTTACGAAGGCAACGGCCAATACGAATCCGGTTTCGCCCAATAAGATGAAAAATGCGGCAATCGGCTTGTTGCTTGGTTTATTGATCGGCGTTGCGATTGCCGTTATCAAAGAACTTCGCGATACGACCGTCAAGGATACGGACTTCTTGACCAAGGAACTCGGGTTGACGAATCTTGGCGCCATTTACCATATCAGCAGCGATAACCAGGATTACGGCTTGGTCAAAATCATTGAAAAGAACGAAAGCGTTTCGGAAAATGGCGATGAACATCGTGTTCGTCGTCGCGTTTAGATTAGCGGAGGTATGAAATGTCATTGTTTAAGAAAAAGAAAAAACATCTTGAAACTACAACAATGGATTACGGCGTTCGCATGATCACCGTATCCAAAGCAGGTTCGGCCAACACGGAACAGTTCAACACGATTCGCACGAACATCGAATTTTCAAGCGCTGACGAACAGTTCAAATCAATCATGCTGACGTCATCGATGGCTTCTGAAGGCAAATCGACCATTGCGGCCAACTTGGCCGTTTCGTTTGCTCGTCAAGGCAAGAAAACGTTGCTGGTCGATTCCGACTTGAGACGTCCAACGCTCAACGCGACATTCAGCATCGCTGATCCGAAGGGCTTGACGAACTTTTTGACGGAAAAAGACATGCCGGCAAATGCCGTGATTTATAAGACGACGGTTGATAACCTGAGCGTTATGCCAAGCGGTCCGGTGCCGCCCAACCCGTCAGAATTGATCGGATCGCGAAAAATGGCCGGCTTGATTAAGGCTTTGGAAACTAACTTTGATCTTGTGATTTATGATGCCCCACCGTTATTGAGCGTAACCGATGCGCAGCTGATTTCGACGCGTGTTGACGGGACAGTACTTGTCGTTCGAGAAGGCAAAACTGAAAAAGAAGCTTTGCGTCAGGCAGTCGGATTGTTGAATCACGTCAATGCCAAAATTATCGGGACGATTTTCAATGACGTCAAAGGATCATCCGGCAGCGGCTATTATGGATATTACGGCTACTATGGATATTATGGGAAAGAAGACAAGAAATAATGCGATTTGACAAGATTGTTGACCTGCATTGTCACATCCTTCCCGGGATTGATGATGGTTCCAAGAATTTAGAAACGTCTTTGAAACTTGCTGAAGCAGCGGTTGCGGACGGCGTGACGCATATTTTGGCGACGCCGCATCATCTTGACAATGACTATGTCAATCACAAAGATGACGTCATCAAAGTCTGTGATGATTTTCAAACCGAACTTGACAACAGGGATATCCCGTTGACGGTCTTTCCCGGTCAAGAAGTTCACATCAATGGTGATCTGGTTGAACGTTACGATGATCTTTTAGGCATTGATGAGCAGAAACGCTACATGTTGTTGGAATTTCCGCATGGTGACGTTCCGGGATATGCGGAACAGCTGATTTTTGATTTGAAGCGCAAGGGAACGATTCCTGTAATCGTTCATCCTGAAAGAAACAAGAAGATTCAGGACAATTTGGATATTTTATATGACTTCATCTCAAACGGTGCCTTGGCACAGGTCACCGCAACAAGCTACGTTGGAGGCTTCGGCGAACACGTCGCCAAGATCTCACATGACATGGTTGAGCATAATCTTGTTCAGATTGTGGCATCTGATGCACACAGCCTTCCGGGTAGGAAGTTCGTCCTTAGCGAGGCATTGTACAGGATTGCCGAAGATTTCGGGGAAGACAAGGCAATGGAATTCGAAGACAATGCCGAAAAGCTGATAAATGGTGACTATGTTTCTGCACACAACTATTCACCTATCAAGAAGAAAAAGAGGTTCTTGTTCTTTTAACTTATGATTGATTGTAATGACGTTGTTGGAAGGCAGCGTCATTACAGTATATACGATGGCGGAGAGGGTAGATTACGACGATGAAAAACGGTTCAGAAAAGAAATTCGAACATTGGAAACTGATTTCCTTGTATTTGGTTGTTTACGACATTATTGCGGTTAACGTTTCATATTTTGCCGCACTGTTTCTCAGGTTTGACATGCGCATTTCAAGCATTCCTCCTGAATGTCTTCATGCTTTTATGAAGTTTGCACCATTCTACACAGTCTTCACGCTGATTGTGTTTCATTGCTTGAAACTGTACAACAGCTTGTGGCAGTTCGCAAGCTTTGATGAACTTAACAGAATCATCGCCTCGTCTGTGGTAACGACAATCTTCCAGGGACTTTTCATGACCTGTCTGGTTACCAGAATGCCGGCGTCATATTACATCTTCGGTGCCTTCATTCAGTTTGCGCTGATTGTCGGAATCAGATTCAGTTACAGATACATCAATCTTGAGCGTAATCGCCGCTACAACAATCATGCTGCAATTCACAACGTCATGGTAATCGGTGCAGGATCTGCCGGCAAGACGATTTTAAGGGAGATGCGCAATTCCCAGGGGATGTCAGGCAAGGCGTGCTGTGTCATTGATGACAATCCCAACAAATGGGACCGGACAATGGAAGGTGTTCCCATTGTCGGTGGTCGCGACGCAATTTTAAGTGCCGTCAAGAAGTACAGCATTGACCAGATCATGTTTGCAATTCCGTCGGCTTCAACCGAAGACAAGCGGGATATTCTCAATATTTGCAAGGAAACCAAGTGTGAGTTGAAGAGCCTGCCGGGCATATATCAGCTTGCCAATGGTGAGGTTTCATTGAGCAAGATGAAGGCTGTCAATGTTGAAGATCTTCTTGGAAGAGATCCCATTAAAGTTGACATGGCAGAGGTCTTCAGGCAGCTTACCGGCAAGACCATCCTTGTTACAGGTGGTGGCGGATCAATCGGCAGCGAATTATGCCGGCAGATTGCAGCACATAATCCGAAGCAGCTCATTATTTTTGACATTTACGAGAACAATGCCTATGCCATTCAGCAGGAACTTGTCCGTAAGTATGGCGATAAGCTCAATCTTGTGACGCTGATAGGGTCCGTTCGTGACAGCCGTCGCTTGGACATGATTTTTGACAAGTATCGTCCCGACATCGTTTATCATGCCGCAGCGCACAAGCATGTTCCCCTGATGGAGACAAGCCCCAACGAGGCAATCAAGAACAATGTCGTTGGCACATACAAGGTTGCCTACATGGCGCTTAAGTATGATGTTGAAAGGTTCGTTCTCATCAGTACGGACAAGGCCGTCAACCCGACAAACATCATGGGTGCAAGCAAGAGGCTGTGCGAAATGGTTATTCAGAGCATGGAGAGAATCAGCGAGAATAACGACTTCGATTCTCTGCCGTTGTTGCATGATCATAGAAAGGACGGTCTTAAGGACGTGCATCCGAAAACTTCCAGGACAAAGTTTGTGGCCGTTCGTTTCGGTAACGTCCTGGGCAGTAACGGCAGCGTCATTCCGCTCTTCAAAAAGCAGATTGCAGAGGGAGGACCTGTAACCGTCACGCATCCGGATATCATCCGCTACTTCATGACAATTTCCGAAGCCGTCAGCCTGGTTCTTCAGGCAGGTACATATGCGAAAGGCGGGGAAATCTTCGTTCTTGACATGGGATCGCCAGTCAAGATTGACACTCTGGCCAGAAATCTGATTAAGTTGTCAGGATATGAGCCGGATGTTGATATTCCAATTGTCTACACGGGACTTCGCAGCGGTGAGAAACTGTACGAAGAAAAGCTGATGAAGGAAGAGGGATTGAAGAAGACAGCCAATGAGCTGATTTTCATCGGTCAGCCAATACCATTTGATATGGATAACTTCTTCAGAAATCTCGAAGACCTTTCTCAGGCAAGTTATCAGAACAGCGATGATATTGTGGAAAGAGTGGAAAAAGTGGTTTCGACATTCCATCCTGTGGGAGCACACCCTACAGGTAAGGAAAAGATTTATCAGAATTAAGTAGATTATTGTACTTAGCAAAATAAAGGAGAAAGATAGAAATGAATATGCCTATGAACATTCCGTTTTCACCACCGGACATTACTGAAGAAGAAGTGAATGAAGTAGCTGAAGCATTGCGTTCCGGATGGATAACAACGGGTCCGAGAACTAAGGAATTGGAAAAGGAAGTTGCTGCATTGTGTGGTGTCAACAGGGCAGTCTGTCTTAATTCTCAGACAGCCTGTGGCGAAATGACGCTCAGACTTTTAGGTATTCATGAAGGCGATGAAGTGATTACCAGCGCATACACATATACGGCAAGTGCGTCTGTTGCCTGCCATGTTGGAGCAAAACTGGTTCTTGTCGATACGCAGAAGGATTCTCTTGAGATGGATTATGACAAGCTTGCTGATGCCATTACGGAGAAGACGAAGGTCATCATTCCCGTTGATCTTGGCGGTGTTCCCTGTGATTATGACAAAATCTTTTCTATCGTGGAAAGCAAGAAGCACCTCTTTCATCCGGAAAACAGACTTCAGGAAGCAATCGGGCGTGTTATTGTGATGGCCGACACTGCTCATGCCTTTGGTGCAACATACCATGGCAAGCCTGTTGGAAGTATTGCAGATTTCAGTAATTTCAGCTTCCATGCAGTCAAGAATTTTACCACTGCAGAAGGTGGTGCAGCTGTATGGCATGACATTGAAGGAATTGATAACGAAAAACTGTATAAGCAGTATCAGCTTTTCTCTCTTCATGGCCAGTCAAAGGATGCATTGGCCAAGACAAAGCTTGGTGCATGGGAATATGATATTGTAGGACCTTGGTATAAGTGCAATATGACTGATGTCGTTGCAGGCATTGGCTTGGCACAGATGAGACGCTATAAAGGATTGCTTGCCAGAAGAAAAGAAATTATTGGCAAATATGATGCGGCATTCAAGCCGTTGGGAATCAAGGTTCTTGATCATTATAACGATGAACATCAATCATCTGGACATTTGTATATAACCAGAATTCCAGGTATTACGTCTGAACAGCGCAGTGAAATTATTACAAAAATGGCTGAAAAGGGTGTTGCTTGCAATGTACACTACAAGCCATTGCCTATGATGACGGCTTATAAGAATTTAGGCTTTGATATCAAGGACTATCCGAATGCGTATGAAAACTTTGCAAATGAGATTACATTGCCTCTTCATACGAAGCTTACGGATGAAGAAGTTGATTATGTTATTGAGCAGTTCAGCAGAATTGTTAAGGAATATATCTGATAATTACGGTAAAACAGGAGATAGAGATGTTAAGAGAGTGGAATCAGCTGCCAGAGTATATGCAGACAGATGCAGTGCGTCCTTATTATGATCAGTTGAAGAAGAAGGGATTCAGCTTGTTTCTGAAGAGAATATTCGATATTGTTGTTTCTTTGGTACTGATTGTATTGCTGTCTCCTTTGTTGCTTGTACTTTCAATTCTTATAGTGTTGGATTCTAAGGGTGGAGTTTTCTATCGTCAAGAGAGAGTGACGCAGTATGGTAGAAAGTTTCGGATTTTCAAATTCCGAACAATGGTTGCTAATGCAGATAAGATAGGGACTCAAGTAACTGTATCTAACGATAGTAGGATTACAAGAGTAGGGGCTGTTATCAGAAAGTACCGGCTTGATGAAATACCGCAGCTTTTTAATATTCTCCTGGGAGATATGTCCCTTGTGGGTACTAGACCTGAAAGTACGCATTACGTCAAGCATTATGCACCTGAGATGTTTGCTACCTTGTTGTTACCTGCCGGGGTAACTTCTGAAGCAAGTATAAAATATAAAGACGAAGCCGAGTTGCTGAATAAGGCTGATGATGTTGATAAGGTATACATTGAGAAAGTACTTCCAGGTAAAATGGAATATAATCTTGAAAGTATCAGCAATTTCAGCTTTATAAAGGATATTGGAACGATGTTTAAAACCGTAGTAGCGGTGATAAGGTAGTTGTTATTAAAAATTATTGTGTTTGTATCGCTTTAAAGGAAAAGCTTTTATTTACGTTATAATGACATAATTTGTTGAAATATAATTAAAATTATGATAATCGAAATAGTATCTTGTTACAAGGAGAAGTTATTATGAAACTAGTTTATCAAAAACCATCATCTGAATTATTGGACGGCTTTCTGATAGCTCTTTTAGTTACGTTCGGTGTGTGCTATACGCAGGGGTTATTTGTGATGGTTTTTGTGCTGGCTTTTCGTTTATTGCTTGCCGCTAAAACAAACTATGGGATATCGGTGCCGCTCTTTGGATTGTGGCTTATAATGCTAATGATTCTAATTGACATAGAAGGAATGCGTATAGGTGATAGCGAACAATTCTCAATTCCATATAATTCGGCAGTTTTTCTTTGTGCTATAATGGTTCAACTTATACTAATGCATTATCAGGGCGATATCATAAAAGTTATTAAGGTTGGAACGATATTTGCGTCATTAATGGCTGGAATGAGCATTCTTTCAAGTGAATATAGTATGCTTATGTACAGGTGGGGAGATTTTATAGCAGGTCATTCGGGATATAGATTGGGGATTTCATCAGATATCAACCCAAATGTTATTGCATGGTCTTTTGGCTTTTTGGCCTTACTGGCAATTTTTATGTTCATATGTGATAAATCATTATTGTTATTAGCTGTTTGTGTTTTTGATTTGTTAATTGTTTTTTTTACGGGATCTAAAAATGGTCTTATTTTAGCACTGTTGCCAGTGCTATATTATGGAATTAAAATGGTCAAAAAAGTAAATATAAAAGCGTTGATCTTGATTGCTATAGGAATTGTATTTTTTTGGGTTGCCATACATCAGTCTCCTGTTTTATATACTTTGATAGGAAAAAGAATTGATTCTGCTTTATTTACAATAGGATTTAATGATGGTGCTGGATTAAGTGGAGATGTTGTAGATGTTAGCTCAACAGAGAAGAGATTGGACATGATTGGATTTGCTAGGAAGATGTTCCTGGAAAAGCCAGTACTTGGTTGGGGAATAGGGGCATTTGCCGTTTATTCTGGTTTTGGCTATTATTGTCATAATAACTATATGGAGATTTTAGTTAGTGGTGGTATTGTGTTATTTTTAATCTACTATATCCCTATTTTATTGGTGGGCTCAAAAATATTTACTATGGAAAAAGGAAAAGAAAAAGACCTTGCACTTATATTGTTATTAACTATTTTTATAATGGACTTTAGTACGGTTAATTTCTATTCGAATTTGATATTCCTTCTAAGAACAGTTGTTTTGTATGAAGTGGTAATGTGGAATCAAAAAGGAAAAGTAATAACACATGAAGAAATATAATTTAGCTAAAAATACGATATCCGCCTCATTATCGCAATTGGTAACTATAGTTTGCGGGTTAGTTTTGCCACGTCTAATTCTCCAATGCTATGGATCAAGTGTAAATGGATTGGTGAATTCAATATCCCAATTTTTATCAGCCATATCATTTTTGGAATTAGGTGTTGGTGCCGTTACGCAAACGGCATTGTATGGACCTCTGGCTAATGGGGATATCCGTATGCAAAGTGAGGTTTATGTTTCAGCTAGGCGCTTTTTCAGTAAGATAGCCAGAATATTGGTTGTGTATATTGGAATTTTAACAATTGCTTTCCCGTTTATGAGTAGTGAAAAATGCGGTTTTACATATACGGCGACCCTTATCGTTGCAATGGGGATTAGCTCATTTTTGCAATATTATTTTGGCATAGTAAATTCCTTGTTTTTATCAGCAGATCAAAAAAGTTATATTCAATATAACCTTCAAATCATAACACTGATTATTAATACTGTATGTAGTGCTATTTTAATGAAATGTGGTGCAAGCATTCAAGTGGTCAAGCTTAGCACGGCTGTTATATATTGTGTTCGTCCTTTCTTTCTTAATTTATATGTTAAGAAAAATTATCATTTAGATATTAATGTAAAGGTACAAGGCGAACCAATTAAGCAAAAATGGAATGGAATAGCACAGCATATAGCAGCTATTGTTTTTGATAGTACGGATATTATAATTTTGACTGTATTTTCAACTTTGAAAGATGTTTCCGTGTATTCGGTATATTATTTGGTTGTTTCTGCAATTAAGCAATTATTTAATACAGTAACTAGTGGAATTCAATCTATTTTGGGTGATTTATATGTTAGAGATGATAAAAATAAGTTTAAGCAGTTTTTCTATGTAGTTGAGTGGGCGGTACACACTTTGACTGTATTCATTATGGGATGTACTTCACAGCTAATAGTTCCCTTTGTGCTTGTTTACACTAAGGGGGTTAATGATGCAAATTATAATCAATCATTTTTTGGATATATAATTACGCTTGCATATGGACTGTATTGCTTGAGATTGCCGTATCATATGATGATTAGAGCTAGTGGAAAGTACAAGGAAACACAAGGCAGTTATATATATTCTGCTATTATGAATATTGTTATTTCTGCAGTTATGGTTAAAAAATTTGGTCTTATAGGTGTTGCAGTAGGTACTAGCGTTGCGATGGGATATCAAGTTTTGTGGCTATTATCATATGTGTATAAGAACATCATTTTTACATCCAAAAAGCATTGTGTAAAGCTTATTGTTATTGATGCTATTAGTTCTATTTTGGGAATAATTGTATGTGGAGTGATTAATATAGCAACTATTAGCAGTTGGGGTTCATTGATTATATCGGGAGTAATAACAACAATAATTTGGGGGATTTTAGTTGTTGCATTCAATTTTTTATTTTACAGAGAATACATGATATCTGTGTGCAAGCGTATTTTTAATAGGTGAATTAATTTGGATAATAGAAGACTGAATGATGTAAGTAATGTAAAGGCAATAATGATGCTTAGTATTATAATCTATCATTGTATTGCAATTTGGATGCCTGGTGGATGGTTTATAGTAAAAACTGAAGAAAGAAACGTAGTGTTATCATGTATAGCCCAATGGATGAACTTAATTCATATATATGTGTTCACATTTGCTTCGGGATATATATATTCAGTGATGAGATTTGAAAGAAATCATTATAACTCATTTTGGATATTCTTGAAAAAGAAAATTAAAAGATTATTAATACCTTATGTTTTTGTATGTGTTGTTTGGATTATACCGTTTTATGTGTTATTCTATAAATCTTCTTTAGGAGATATTATATATAAGTATGTCCTTGCATATTCTCCAAGTCAATTATGGTATATTATAATGCTTTTTATGGTGTTTGTAATTGCTTATTTATTTGGTGACAAATTATACAATCTTAGTATCATAAGGATAGTTGCATTGTTTGTAGGATTTGAGACATTATATTTAATGTTAGATAGGTATACTTCATTGCCATTTCAAAGCGCTATGTGTGTTAAGTTTATGCCATATTTTGTTTTGGGTATGAATGGAAAAGTAATCATTGAAGTATTTAAAAATAGAAGTAGGGTATTTGCAGCAAGTACGATTGCCGCACATATTATTTTTTTCGTTATATATATACTAAGTACGAGTCCAATCATAAGTATCAAAGTATTAAACTTCTTATCTGCGACAATTTGTAGTATAACAGGTATTTTTCTTGTTTTTATTGTATATCACGAAATTGAGGATAATGCAATTTTTTCTAGTCATTTTTTTATTGAACTTAAGGAAAATAGTTTTCAGATGTATTTATTTCATCAACAAATAATATGGTGTGTTTTATATGTGTTTTATGGGAAACTTCCAGTGCTTTTGGTTGTATTAATTTCATTCGTTTTATCATTTAGTGTAAGTATGATTATTTCTAAAATATTAAAGAGAAATATTTTGACAAGACAATTTGTGGGAGGGTGACTGTTGACAGTTGTATATCAATGGTATGCTACTCTTCATTGATTACTAAGAGGTGGAAAGTGGATATGAAAAAAATTTTTGAATATATCAAGGTCAAGCTAGCTAGTCCTAGAAAATATATAGATTTTTTAAGAAATAAAGGGGTTTCGATTGGTTCTAATTGTTATATATATAAAAGTGCTAATTTTGGTAGCGAACCATATTTGATAACAATTGGAAATCATGTGAGGATAAATGCCGGTGTACAACTTATAACACATGATGGTGGATATTGGGTATTACGAGACAAAAGTTCTGGTTTTGGTAATGAATTCGTCAATATGGATTATTTGGCGAGAATTACAATAGGGAATAATGTCCACGTAGGAACTAACGCAATTATTATGCCTGGGGTTAAGATAGGTGATAATTGTGTTATAGCGTGCGGCGCTGTTGTTACAAAAGATGTTGCATCGAATTCTATAGTGGGTGGAATACCGGCTAAGTATATAGAGTCAATTGATGAGTACGCAGCTAAAGCTAGATTGAAAGGAATTCCAACTAAAGGAATGACAGCCAAAGAAAAAGAAATTTATTTCTTGAAAAAGAAAAAGTGAATAAATATTGCGATGGGATATTTGAAATATTTTTTAGATTAACCACAGCAATCTTCGACAGTGATCTACCAAATTGCACTTGGGATGATAATAAGGTTCAATGGATTTAAAATTGAAATTGTTGTCGAGTGGAGGAAACATGGAAAAGAACAATGAAATAAGTATAAGAGACATGCAGAATAAGATGTTGGAAATGCTAATATACTTTGATGATTTTTGCACTAAGCATAATTTAATGTATTATTTAGCAGGTGGATGTTTAATAGGTGTTGAGCGTCATAAAGGATTCATTCCTTGGGATGATGATGTTGATCTGTTTATGCCAAGAAATGATTATGAGAGATTAAAGGTAGAATGGCCAAAATATGCCGATACATCTAAGTATGTTTATTGTATAACTGATAAATATCATAATTATCATGATGGCGGTGCTTCAATACGAGATATAAACACAACTTATATTAACAGACATAGTGTACAAGAAGATATTGTTCATGGATTTGCACTTGAAATTATGCCAATTGATGGATGCCCCAAATCAAAAATAAAAAGATGCAGGCAGTTGTTCAATGCGTTTTTATATAGTCTTTTTAATGTCCAACGTCTACCAGATAATAAGGGTAAATTTGTAAGGAGTATGGCAAAAATTGCATATATGATTGTTCCTTCTAGTAATTTGCGTTATAAGTTGTGGAAACATGCTGAAAAACAGATGACTAAATATTCCTGGAATCAATGCGATGAGGTAACGGAATTGATAGGTGCGATTCATGGAATGTTGCTAAGGCATGATAAGAAAGACTTTGCTGAAGTAGAACGCAAAAAATTTGAAGGTTGTGAGTTCCCAGTTATGAAAGGTTATAAGAAGTATTTAAAAAGGGTTTGGGGAGATTACATGGAACTACCGCCTGTTGAAAAACGCGTTGCTAAACATGATGTTGTGTATATGAGTTTAACTGAGCCGTATACTAAGTATAAAGGAATATATTATTGTGTGAATGAGAAGACTGATGGTAATATTCATTAGTGATATTCTATACACGACCTAGTAACATGATATGTATACAACCAACATTACGGATGTTAAATATAATATTACTTTTAATATTGCACAGACTTTTTGAAAATTGAGGTTTAGTCATGAAATATAATAGTGATATAAAGATATCGATTATTGTTCCGGTGTACAATTCTGAAAACTATATTACTACATGCATTAACTCGCTCTTGAATCAAAATTTAGACAATTTTGAGATTATTTTGGTGGATGATGGATCTACAGATAATAGTAGAAGAATATGCGAGAGATATTCTGAGAAAAATGATGAAGTGATTCTAGTTACCAAGGAAAACGGTGGATTATGTTCTGCGAGAAATTTGGGAATTGACACTGCAAGGGGGGAATACTTGCTTTTTATAGATAATGACGACAGATTAGAGAATGGTGCATTAGAAATTATTTGGAAAGCGATAACAGAGTTAAAATGTGATATTTTGAGATTTAACAGAAAACGTGTTCAGATATTTGAAGATGGTAAGGAAAAAGAAGATATTTACGGATGCATTGGGGTGTGTTCTAAAGGTGAAAAAGTTGTGTTTTCACATGATGATTTTTTTGCTAACTATCGGAAAGTGAGAACGAGTGGATGTTTCTCAGGAATATGGAATGGGGTATTTAAGAGGGAGCTTTTTGATAATTTAAGGTTTGATACTAGTATTACTGCAGGTGGGGAAGATTGGTTAATGAATTTAGACTTGTATGGGAAGTGTAAGTCTGTTGGTTTTATACCCGATGTGCTATATACATATTATCGAAGAATGTCTCACAGTGTTTCGACAACCTTTCAAGATAATAGGATATTTGCAATCGAAAAATCCGCCAATAAGGAAAAAATACTGATTGAGGAAAATAATTGTTCAGTGGATGAATTGTTGCATAGTGATATTGTATATATTAGCCAGATTATAAAAATTATGATGCATCCTGATAGTGGACTAGATAAGAAAGATAAAGTAGAAATATTGTCTAAGGCTTCTAAAGAGCCGGGACTTAATCTTGATAATATTGATTTGCGTAGAGCTCGGATTTCGTTCTTTGAAAAAATATATCTTTCATTGTACAAAAATAAGAGATATATTCTCTTAATTGAAATTTCTGAAGCTATATTGAAATTCCGTGGTAATTCATAATGATAGAGAGGTCTTAGGATTGGGAAAAGAATTTGACGACAGTCTGATTGAGATTAATAAACGGTATCAGGATCTTTTTTATTCATCTGAGGTACAGAATAAGCTAAAAAAACAAAAGTATTCAGGGTATATACACGATGGAAATTATAAGCAGATATTAGAAGATATTCTTTTTAAATTGTTTGTTAGAATTCCATCATCCTTACATGGAAATATAAATGAGTGTCATCCTAAAAAAGCAGAAAAAGTTGATGGTAGAATAGCTGTATATAGTTGTGTAGTTGGTAAATATGATAGAATTATAGAGCCGGTATATGTACAACCGGGTGTAGATTATTTGATGTTTACTGATTTAGATTTGCCAAAAAATACAGCATGGAAAAAAATCGATATAACTAAATTTGATGATTATAAATCACTTACACCAATTCAGATGAATAGAAAAATAAAGATGTTGCCACATAAGTATCTATGTGATTATGACTACAGTTTATATGTCGATGGTTTGATTGAAATTGTTGGTGCAATATCTCCGATGATAGAAGAGATGGGAGATTATGGGTTCGGGGTTCATTTTCATAATCAAAGAGATTGTATCTATGATGAAGCAGTGATGATAAAATATGCTAAAAAGGCAAATATGAGTGAAGTGAAGGTGCAATTGGATAATTATAGAGAAGAAGGATTTCCGTCCCATTTTGGATTGTATGAAAATACTATCTTAATACGTAAACATCACGATATGTCAGTATGTAAATTAATGGAATCGTGGTGGGATGAATATCTGAAATATCCAACAAGAGATCAACTAAGTTTGCCGTATGTAATTTGGAAGACCAATTTTCCAAAAGAATCTATATATATTATGGGGGATAATATAAATAGGAATCCTAGATTCAATAGGGGTCTTAAACATGAGGGACAGAAATAAATAACATTTATGCACGAAATGATTAAAAATATAGAAATTTCTATTTTGTAAGCATACCTAAGATAACTGTTACCGCCTTTTTGATCGTATAGACAAATAAAGAATATACAGTTGACAGATATTATCGCGATTAGAGGAACAATATGAAAAAAATTAATCTTGAAAATAAAACAATCCTTGTTACGGGTGCAACAGGCTTCATCGGTGCTAATCTGGTTTTGAAACTATTGCATGATGTATCATGTATTAATATTGTCGGAATAGATAATATGAATGATTACTATGATGTAGGCATTAAGGAATGGCGTCTTGAAGAGATTAAGACGGAGGCTGAAAATAATTTTACATTCATTAAAGGTGATATTGCTGATAAGGAAGTGGTTGACAAGATTTTCAGCCAATATCATCCGGACATTGTTGTCAATTTAGCCGCTCAAGCAGGAGTTAGGTATTCAATTACTAACCCTGATGCTTACATTCGTTCCAATCTGATAGGGTTCTACAATATTTTGGAAGCATGCCGGCATTCTGGTGATGACAATGGCAAGAAGGTGGAGCATCTTGTATATGCTTCTTCATCATCTGTGTATGGTGGAAACAAGAAGGTTCCATTCTCCACAGATGATAAGGTTGATAATCCAGTTTCGCTTTATGCTGCAACCAAGAAATCTAATGAGCTTATGGCACATGCATACAGCAAATTATACAACATACCATCAACAGGACTGAGATTCTTCACAGTTTATGGTCCTGCCGGAAGACCGGATATGGCATACTTCGGTTTTACAAACAAGCTTTTGAAGGGCGAAACCATCAAGATTTTCAACTACGGTAACTGCAAGCGTGACTTCACTTATATTGATGATATTGTAGAAGGCATTTATCGCGTTATGCAGGGGGCACCGGATCAGAAGAATGGCGAAGACGGATTGCCGATTCCACCATACGCTGTCTATAACATTGGCGGTGGACGTCCTGAGAACTTGCTTGATTTTGTAGATATTCTTCAACAGGAGTTGCTCAATGCCGGTGTTTTACCAAAAGATTATGACTTTGAAGCACACAAGGAGCTTGTCCCCATGCAACCTGGTGATGTTCCTGTAACTTATGCTGACACGACAGCCCTTGAACGTGATTATGGATACAGGCCAAGTGTTGATTTGAGAACGGGGCTCAGAAATTTTGCTGAGTGGTATAAAGAGTTTTATATGTAATTGTATAGATAAGTGGTTGAGTTTTTTTGGTATATATAGGCAGCAGGTTAAATAGATTTATTGAAGACTAATTTTTAAACATTTGAGAGGTTTTTAACATGAACATAGCTGTAATTTTTGCCGGTGGCGTAGGATCACGTATGCGTAGCAAGGAACGTCCGAAACAGTTCCTCAGCATGCATGGCAAGCCAATCATCATTCATACGCTGGAACTGTTTGAGAATCATCCGGATATTGACGCCATCGTCGTTTCGTGTGTCAAGGACTGGATTCCGTACTTCAAGGAACTGCTTGTGAAGTATAACATCAGGAAGGTCAAGGAAGTCGTCGAAGGCGGCGCAACGGGTCAGGATTCCATCTACAACGGTCTTTGCGCAGCGGAGCGCGTTGCGGATGGCGAAGATGCCATTGTCCTGATTCATGACGGTGTTCGTCCGCTGATTCGTCCGAAGACGATTTCCGACAACATCGAATCGGTAAAGAAACGCGGCAGCTCCATTACGAGTGTTGTTGTGAAGGAAACGGTGCTTATTGTAGATGATGAAAACGGCATCGACGAAGTTCCTGACCGTTCCCGCTCACGTCTTGCCCGTGCACCTCAGAGCTTCTGGCTCAAGGACATCATCGGCGCCCACCGCAAGGCAATTGCTGAGAACAGGCATGACTTCATCGATTCATGCTCAATGATGCAGTATTATGGACATAAGCTTTATCTTACCGATGGCCCGCTTGAGAACATCAAGATCACGACACCTGATGACTTCTACACGATGCGTGCGCTTCTTGATGCAAGGGAAAACGAGCAGATTTACGGTCTTGACTGACGTTATGCGGGATAAAGGAAACTTTGTCCCGCTTTTTAGGAGTGATACAAATGGATTTGAACAGTTTTAACGGAAAGACACTCTTTGTAACCGGAGCAACGGGTCTGATAGGGCAGACGCTGATCAGGCGGGTTTTGGAATTCAATCGTGACAATGGTGGTAGCATAAAGGTCATTGCAAGTGTCAGAAACATCGAGAAGGCTCACGGAATCTTCGGCGAGGACCACTCTGAAGAAGAATTGAGCTATGTCGTTTCGGACATCTGCAGCATTCCGCTTGAGGACATGGGCATCGATTACATTGTTCATGCTGCAAGCAACACTTCAAGCAGGTCGTTCATCGAGAAGCCGATGGAAATCATTGACACTGCAATCGAGGGGACAAAAAGGGTCCTCAAGCTTGCGGAAATCAACAAGGTCAGCGCAATGGTGTATCTGTCGACAATGGAAGTATACGGAACGCCATTGACTGATGAGAAAATTGACGAAAGACATGCAACTAATCTGAACTCAATGAGTGTCCGTTCATGCTATCCTGAAAGCAAGAGGATGTGCGAGAACATCTGCGTGTCATATCAGAAGGAATACGCTGTGCCGACCGTGGTTCTGCGTCTGACGCAGACATTCGGTCCAGGTGTGCAGTACAATGACGGACGCGTCTTTGCGGAGTTTGCAAGATGCGCAATCGAGGGCAGGGACATTGTCTTAAAGACGAAGGGCGAAACGAAGAGAGAGTATCTTCATGTCAATGATGCTGTCAATGCCATCTTCACGGCTCTTATCAAGGGACAGCCTGGTGAGGCATACAATGTTGCCAACGAGGATACATACTGTTCCATCTACGAGATGGCGGAACTTGTTGCCGACAGGTGTGCCGGAGGCAGAATTTCGGTTCAGATTCAAGAAGAAGACAGCTCAAAGTACGGATATGCGCCGACGCTGCACATGAATCTTGACACATCAAAGCTGAGGAGTCTCGGCTGGATGCCCGAGCATGACCTCGAAGAGACATTCAGGGATATGATTGCGGACATGTCATGTTGTTAATATCGGAATGAAATTGTCGGAAAAGGGCGATTTATCTTTGCTCCATTGTTCTTTGTACTGTGATATAGACAAATTTCCTGTCAGTCATATTATGACTCCGTACTTCGTGTCCCTGGAAAAGGATCTTTATTGACCTATTGTCATCAGAGGGTTAACTTCAACCTCTTTTCCAATATAATTGAGAGGTACAGAGTATTGATGGTTTCTGAATCTAACCATTTTACAACCGATTTTTACTAAAAAAGCACACGGACAACTTTAAGCTGCGCGTGTGCTTTTTTATAATTATATCTAAATTAATCTCTATAGAACAAATCCCTCGTATACACCTTATCTCTAACGTCATCCAAGCAGCTGTTATAGCGGTTGGCAATGATTGCCTGGCTTTGCTGCTTGAAAGAATCAAGGTCATTGACGACTTTGCTGCCGAAGAACGTTTCGCCGTCCTTGAGCGTCGGTTCGTAGATGATGACTTTGGCACCCTTGGCCTTGATGCGTTTCATGACGCCTTGGATGGAACTTTGTCGGAAGTTGTCGGAATTTGACTTCATGGTCAGACGATAGACACCTATAGTAATTTCTTTTTCTTTACTTTCATCCCATGAATCATTTGAACTGTATGATCCGGCCATATTGAGAACTTGATCTGCGATGAAGTCTTTTCTCGTGCGGTTTGATTCGACGATTGCTTCGATCAGGTTTTCAGGCACGTCAGCGTAGTTGGCAAGGAGCTGCTTTGTGTCTTTTGGCAGGCAGTAGCCGCCGTAACCGAAGGAAGGGTTGTTGTAGTGCGAGCCGATGCGCGGATCGAGGCAGACGCCGTTGATGATGTCTTTTGTGCTGAGGTTCTTCATTTCGGCATATGTGTCGAGCTCGTTGAAGTATGAAACGCGCAGTGCCAGGTAGGTGTTGGCGAAGAGCTTGACGGCTTCTGCTTCGGTGAAGCCCATGAAGAGGGTTTCGATGTCTTCTTTTAAGGCGCCTTCTTGAAGCAAAGCGGCAAAGGTGTGGGATGCTTCAACCAGGCGAGAGTCGTTTTTGTCAGTTGAGACGATGATGCGGCTCGGGTAGAGGTTGTCGTAAAGAGCCTTTGATTCGCGTAAGAATTCGGGACTGAAGATGATGTTTGAAGTGCCGTACTTCTTGCGGACTGAATCGGTGTAGCCGACAGGAATCGTTGATTTGATGACCATGATGGCATTCGGATTGACCGACATGACGAGTTCGATGACGCTTTCGACGGCGGACGTGTCGAAGTAGTTGCGCTTGCTGTCATAGTTCGTCGGAGCAGCGATGACGACGAAATCGGCATCCTTGTAAGCAGAAGCACCATCAAGCGTGGCGGTCAGATCGAGATCTTTTTCAGCCAGGTATTTTTCGATGTAGTCGTCTTGGATCGGTGACTTGCGATCGTTGATCAGATCGACTTTTTCAGGGATGATGTCAACGGCTGTGACATGGTTGTGCTGTGCAAGCAGCGTGGCGATGGAAAGGCCGACGTAGCCCGTTCCCGCAACGGCAATGTTGAGCGGCGACGGTGACTTCATTTTTTTGATTTCGCTGTTGATGAAGAGGTCGCTTGGCTCGAAATCGAGGACTTCTGCGAGGTTTTCGAGTTGCGGAATGGACGGCATGAAGTCTTGCTGTTCGAGACGTGAGAGCAAGGCACGATTGATGCCGACTTTGTCTGATAATTCTTGCTGCGTCATGTTTTTGGCTTTGCGTTTCGTTGAAACGATGTCTGCCAACAAAGATTGTGATAATTTCTTCATTTATAATTAGCCTCTTTTGTTATTTAAAATAACTTACAATAACCTATGTAACTTTTCTGTATGAGAATATACTACCATAAAGGGGATGTTCCGTTCAATATATCTCATTGATGTTATCTATAATAACAAAAAATTCTTCATGCAAGATGCACGAAGGATTTTTTTAGTGTTTGGCAACCAGTTCGTCAAACTTTTTTTGCTCAGCTTCCATGATGGATTCGCCGATCATTCTGACGTCGTTGTCATTGATTCTGATCGTGATCGGGACGATTTTGTTTTTTTTTGGCAAACCCTATCGAGCAGAGGATATTTTTGAACTTTTTGTTGGTGATGATGATGCAGTTTTCTTTATGCAGCAGCGTTGCCGGAGACTGTGCATTTAACAGGTAGGGCGTAATCGTGATGAAATCCGGCGAAAACTTTCTGTTCAAAAACAATGACATGTCGGACAGTTCGGAAACAATGTCTGAAACAATGATGATTTCGACCGGCGGAAGCATTTGCCTCATGATTGATTTGAGCTGAATCGACAGATAGAAGAGGTGCGTTTCGTCAAGCGGGTACCTTGAATCAATCAGATCATTGGTCCTTTTTTGTGTTTTTGGAGCGGGTGATGCATTTGCACGAAATATGCGTGGATTATTTTGGCTGGGTTGTGCAATCAGAAAATGCGAATCGGTCTATTCGTGTTCAATCATTAACTTAAAATGTCATACAAGCAAAAATGTATTATAATCATTGTTAGCATATGGTTGTTATCGGTATGCTAGTTGTGAGATAATGAAAGTATCTGATTAATGAAAGAAGAGGAACGTAGTTATGAAGGGAATAATTCTTGCGGGCGGATCGGGTACGCGCCTGTATCCGATCACCAAAGGAATTTCAAAGCAGCTGATTCCGGTTTACGACAAGCCGATGATTTATTATCCGCTGTCAACGCTCATGCTGGCCGGAATCAGAGACATTTTGGTGATTTCGACGCCGGAGTACACGCCGTTGTTTGAGAGCCTTTTGGGAGACGGTTCCGATTTTGGAATCAATCTTTCCTATAAGGTTCAGGAACATCCGAACGGTTTGGCTGAAGCGTTTATTTTAGGGAAAGAGTTTATCGGGTCTGATTCTGTCTGCTTGATTTTGGGCGACAACATCTACTACGGAAGCGGCCTTTCAAAGCAGCTCCAGGAAGCAGCCAAAAAAGAGGACGGCGCAACCGTCTTCGGGTATCACGTCAATGATCCGGAAAGATTCGGCGTGGTCGAATTTGATGAAAACATGCATGCCTTGTCGATTGAAGAAAAGCCGGAACATCCGAAGAGCAACTATGCCGTCACCGGCCTTTACTTCTATGACAATGACGTTGTCGAAATCGCGGAAAATCTGAAGCCGTCCGATCGCGGCGAACTTGAAATCACGGACGTCAACAAGGAGTACTTAAGACGCGGCAAGCTTGACGTCAAGGTCATGGGCCGCGGGTATGCATGGCTCGATACCGGGACTCATGATTCGATGCTTGAAGCGGCAAGCTTCATCTCGACCATTCAAAAGCGTCAGAACCTGAAGGTGGCCTGCCTTGAGGAAATTGCGTACCGGATGCACTGGATTTCAAGGGAAAAGCTCATTGAGTTGGCGCAGCCGCTGAAGAAGAACGACTACGGTCAGTATTTGTTGCGTCTGGCAGCTGAAGATTAGAAAATTACAGAGAGGTTTTATTGAAATGAACATTATTGTTACAGGCGGCGCGGGGTTCATCGGCAGCAACTTCGTGTTTCACATGCTTAAGGCACATCCGGATTATCGCATCATCTGCGTTGACAAGCTCACGTATGCGGGTAACCTGTCGACGCTAAAGTCGGTGATGGACAATCCAAACTTCCGTTTCTGCAAGATTGACATCTGCGACCGTGAAGCAATCTACAAACTGTTTGAAGAAGAACATCCCGACATGGTCGTCAACTTTGCGGCCGAATCGCACGTCGATCGTTCGATCGAAAATCCGCAGCTTTTCCTTGAAACGAACATCATGGGGACGTCGGTTTTGATGGACGCCTGCCGCAAATACGGCATCAAGCGCTACCATCAGGTAAGTACGGACGAAGTCTACGGCGACTTGCCACTTGATCGTCCCGACCTGTTCTTTACGGAAGAAACGCCGATCCATACGAGCTCTCCTTACAGCAGCTCCAAAGCATCGGCCGATCTGTTGGTTTTGGCATACCATCGTACATATGGCCTGCCCGTGACGATTTCGCGCTGCTCAAACAACTACGGTCCGTATCATTTTCCTGAAAAACTGATTCCGTTGATGATCATCAACGCCTTGAACGACAAGCCGCTTCCGGTTTATGGCGAAGGACTCAACGTTCGCGACTGGCTTTACGTTGAAGATCACTGTCGCGCGATCGATCTGATCATTAACAAAGGACGCGTCGGAGAGGTGTACAACGTCGGCGGTCATAACGAAATGAGAAACATCGACATCGTCAAGATCATCTGCGAACAGCTCGGCAAGCCCGAAAGCCTGATCACGCACGTTGCCGATCGCAAGGGGCACGACCGTCGCTATGCGATCGACCCGACGAAGATTCATGACGAGCTCGGATGGGAACCTGAAACGATGTTTGCGGACGGCATCAAGAAGACGATCCAATGGTACCTTGACAACAAGGACTGGTGGGAAGACATCGTTTCCGGCGAATACCAGAACTACTATAAGAAAATGTACGAAAATCGCTGATTTGTTTGTGAGGGAAAGGCATGAAAATTTTTGTAACGGGCGTGTCCGGACAGCTCGGACACGACGTAATGAACGAACTCAATAAACACGGATACGAGGGCATCGGTTCAGATATCGCGCCTGAATATGCCGGAGCTTCCGACGGAACGTTCGTCACGAGTGCTCCCTATGTTTCGATGGACATTACGGACAAGGAGGCCGTCGAAAAGACGATCACGGATCTGAATCCTGACGTCGTGGTCCACTGTGCCGCATGGACGGCCGTCGACATGGCAGAAGACGACGACAAGGTCGAACTCGTGCGTCAGGTCAACGCAAAAGGAACCGAAAACATCGCTCTGGTCTGCAAGAAGCTTGACTGCAAGATGGTCTACATCTCAACGGACTACGTCTTCGACGGACAGGGCACGAAGCCATGGGAACCTGACTGCAAGGACTACAAGCCGCTGAATGTCTACGGTCAGACCAAGCTCGAAGGCGAGCTTGCGGTAAGCCAGAATCTGGACAAGTACTTCATCGTGCGCATTGCCTGGGTCTTCGGCGTCAACGGCAAGAACTTCATCAAGACGATGCTGAATGTTGGCAAGACGCACGATACGCTGAAGGTCGTGTCCGATCAGATTGGAACGCCGACCTACACATATGATCTTGCGCGCCTTTTGGTCGACATGATCGAAACGGACAAGTACGGCTATTATCACGCAACGAACGAAGGCGGCTATATTTCATGGTATGATTTTGCGTGCGAAATCTTCAAGCAGGCCGGCTATAAGACGAAGGTCATCCCTGTGACGACCGAAGAGTACGGCCTTTCAAAAGCCGCGCGTCCGTTCAACAGCCGCTTGGACAAGAGCAAGCTCAAAGAAAACGGCTTTGAACTGCTGCCGACTTGGCAGGACGCGCTGTCGCGGTATTTAAAGGAAATCGAATACTAAAGAGGTAATTCAAATGGGACAAATCAATGTTGAAAAAAACGTCGGCGGAATCGAAGGCCTTTGCGTCATCACGCCGGCAGTCCACGGTGACGATCGCGGATACTTTATGGAAACGTACAATGAAAACGACATGAAGGAAGCAGGCATCGACGTGAAGTTCGTGCAGGACAACCAGTCGATGTCAACCAAAGGCGTGCTGAGAGGACTGCATTTCCAAAAGCACTTCCCGCAATGCAAGCTCGTGCGAGCCGTTCGCGGAACGGTGTTTGATGCAGTCGTCGATCTTCGTCAGGATTCGAAGACGTACGGCAAGTGGTACGGCGTGACGCTTTCAGCCGAAAACAAGAAGCAGTTCCTGATTCCCGAAGGTTTTGCGCACGGCTTCCTCGTTTTGAGCGATGAAGCGGAATTCTGTTACAAGGTCAACGACTTCTGGCATCCAAACGACGAAGGCGGCATGGCCTGGAACGATCCCGAAATCGGGATAGAGTGGCCGGAACTTGTCGGCGATTACAATGGAACTCCGTCCGCTGAAGGCTACGCGCTTGAAGACGGCACGAAGATCACTCTGTCCGACAAAGATCAGAAGTGGCTCGGATTCAAGGACACGTTCAAGTTTTAAAATAATTTTCAAAAGATCCGGAATCGTTCTGCGGTTCCGGATCTTTTTGTCGTTATCAAAATAAAAATATTTTTATATTTATTTAGAGACGCGCGGATTGCTTGGATTGTTAAAATGATGTTGTAGCCAGTTTTTGAAAGGGGGACGTTTTTTATGACCAAGGGACGATCCAGGGGAATGCCGCACGCCGTGGCGGTGTTTGTGTTTGTGTTTGAAAGCTCTGCATTTTCAAGCGAAAATGATGTTCCGGCGGTCGAGGGAAAAGACGGCAAATATACGGTGCACCATGTCCTGCGTGCTGCAAGAGGGATGCGTGCGTTTGTTCCGCAGCATTTGGTTGAGTTTGAGGTTAAAAAAGAAACCCCGGATGCCCCTGACGTTTCGATCGGCAAGGTTCGTGTCGATTATGATTCTTCCCAAAATTTAAAAGGAAGCACGCAGCTTTCTTTCGGAACCTTCACGCGTGCGGGCGAATACTCTTATGTGTTGAGCGAGAAGAAAAACAATGTTTCGGGGATGGAGCAGTCCACTGCAAAATACAGGCTTCGGGTCCAGGTTTCAAGCGATGGAAATGGAAAACTCAAAATTAAGTGCGTTACGGCTGAAACGGACGGCAAAAAGCGAGATAAGATCGAATTCACTGACGTTATCATGAAGAAAGGCGAGTTGTCAATTTCCATGAACGTTCAGGGAGATTCGGCAGACAAGCAAAAAGAGTTCCCAATCGTGCTTAAGCTGAGCAAAGCAAAAACTTATGACGGAAACGGCATTGCCGAAGCGATAATCGAAAACAGGGATTCAAAGGAAAAACGAAAGATCAGGGTGGCTTATGGGGATCAAAAACAAGTGTCGTTAAAGCATGGGGATGTTTTGCGGTTCGTTCTTCCGATTGGGACCGGGTACTGGGCATATCAGAAATGAGAAAGGGACGGTTATTCGCCTGATGTTTGGTCTTCTGACGGGGATTCGATTCCTTATAGCGATTCGGCAGGTGACGGAAAATATGATTTCGGGCTCACCAACGGTTGCAAGGGCAATGGCGGTTTGATGGACAGCATGTCGAAGGATGTTTTCCTGCGTGGCCTGGATGCTAAAATCAACGTGACAAACATCTTCAACGGCAAGAAAGTATCGCTGATCAAGACGTTGCCTGATGATTATTTGGGATTTGAAATAATCGGGATCATTGTTGTGGTTTGTGTGATTATGGGAGTTGCGATGGTGTTTAGAAGGAAGAGGCTTTGAATTATAGCAAGATAACTGGAATCCTCGTTTTTATATGAAAACGGGGGTTATTTTATCTTAAATCAAATTTAAGGAATGGTTTAAGAAATGGTTCGGTAAACAAGTGCTATAATTGATTATAGTTAGTATAAGTATTTTAGCTTGTTGTTTTTTGAAATAAGATGCAAAAAAGTAGGATATTTACAGAAATATAACTGAACATTTTCATTGACATGTTATTATACAGTCAGTTATGAATGGCGATTTGAGGGGTGTGGAGCGATTATGAAAGTGTCTGTCGTTTTGTCCAGCTATAATGGCGAACAAGATATAATTGAACAACTTCGGTCAATTGATGGACAAACAAGACAACCGGATGAAGTTTTGATTTGTGATGATTGTTCAACTGATGGAACTGCAGATTTGGTTCAAAACTACATTGAAAAAAAACGTCTTAAGAATTGGAAACTTATTGTCAATAAAAAAAACAAGGGTTGGAGAAAAAATTTTATTGACGGGATACTTGCAAGTACGGGAGATTTAATTTTCACTAGTGATCAAGATGATATTTGGCGTGAGGACAAAATTGAAATCATGGAAAAAATCATGCTTGAACATTCAGAGATTAATTTGCTTGCATCTAATTATCGGGAATTTTATCCAGATGGCAAAGAAAAAATAGGTCCTAATAAGAATGATAAACGGTTAGTTCAAGTTAAGGTGCGAAATAATTTTCTTTTGGTCGATGCCCCTGGATGTACTCATTGTTTCAGAAGGAGTTTGTTTGATATTTCATATCCGTATTGGTTTGAGAAGTGTCCTCATGATGCCTTGATGTGGAGAGCGGCATTATTTTCTGATTCTTTGTACACTTTAAATGATGATTTGATCAGATGGAGAAAGCACACGGACAGTGCATTTTCAAAAGAAGCTGAGGATCTTAAGAATAAGCGTGCAAAAGCTGAGTGGATTGATTTGAATTTGCGAGTTATTGATGATCTTAGAAAGTTCGTTCGTGTCAATAATTTTAAAAATAAAAATAATGAAAAAGCACTTGAACGTAATGAACGTTGTTTTAAGCTACGCCAAAAGTTTTTTAGCAATTCAAATATTTTGACTGGTGTTAAATTAATCAGATATTGGAATTGTTATCCAAGATACAGACAGTATTTAGGCGATTGGTATTTGATTTTTATAAAAGGATGACAGAAAAGCCTTGCAAATCTTAATTCGTTGATTTGCAAGGCTTTTAAATTATCTGTTTTCTTCAGGTTCTTCTTTTTCTGTCAACGTGATTACGCCAACAGCATTCAAACCGGTATGCGTCATGATGATCGGACTTGTCAAACGCGCAATATATGCGGCATCCTTGCTTCCTTCCGGCAACATGGCTTCTTTGATCCGTTCAAGGAAGTCTTCATCGGTTCCGACGTTTGAAAGCGACAGTTCCTGAATGTGATTGTCTTGATGGAACTTGCTCAATTCTTGGCAATATTTCAAGAATGCTTTGCGACTGCGTCCCTTGTAGACAACGTCAAGACTGTTTTCTCGCAGACGAACGATGATTTTCAGGTTGATCAATTTGGTCAAAGCACCTGCCAATTTGCTGACGCGACCGCCGGCAACCAAACAGTCCATGTTGTCGACTAAAACGTCCGTCGTCGTGCGCTTATGGATATCCAAACAGTGTGCTTTGATTTCTTCGATGCTTTTTCCTTCCTTAGCATCTTTTGCGGCTGCTAAGACCTGGAAAGAAAGCGCACGATCAGTTTCTTTGCTGTTGATGACGGTAACGCTGCATTTTACCATTTCAGCGGCAGAACATGCGGTTTGGTATGTACCGCTTAAAACGTCAGACATCATGATTGCCAGAATCTCGCTGCCATCAGCTCCAAGTTGTTCAAATGTTTCCAAAAAACGTCCCATTGGCGGTTGACTGGTCTTTGGAATGTTGCCCTTGCGCAGTTCGTCGACGAGTTCCTGTCTTGTGATCGTTTCGCCGTCAACGTGGTTTTCCCCGTTGATTTCGACTGACAACGGAATAACGTGGATATCGTATGCTTCAATTTCTTCTGGTGTCAACTGAGCTGAGGAGTCGGTGACAATCTTGATTTTCGCCATTCGAAATGGTCCCCCTTAAAATCGTTTTCTATGTGTATATTATACCGCAAAGAGGGAATGTGTTCCAATATTGCAATAATGTATTCAAATATCGCAATATTTTATTCCAAATTTGAAAATGCATTCCAATTTGGAAATTATTCTTCTTTAAATGCCCAGAAACGTTGTCCAATGTAGTTCAAACCGACGAAGAATACCGATCCTGCAAGCATTGCGATATTGTCCTGGATGCCCTTGTCAAATGAACTGAACGCCCAAATGGCCAACGGTTTTGCAACACCGTACGCGACAAGATAGCAGACCGTAATGTTGATGACGAATTTGATGACGGTCTTCATGCTCTTGGACTTGTTTTGGAAAGTAAAGTACTTGTTTAAAAAGTAGCTGACGATGCTTCCGACCACGTAGTTGGAGGCAGAAGAGATCCAATAACTGAGATGGAAGAAGTTGTAGCAAATGAACATGGTTCCCATGCCGACTGCAGTGTTCACGATCCCGACCAAAATGAACTTGATCATGGTCATGTCAAAAAAGTTTTTAAGTTTATTCATTAAGATTACCTGTTATTTCTTTTCTTTTACGATATAGATAGGTCGGTGTTTGACCTCAGTGAAGATTTTTCCGATGTACTTGCCGACGATTCCTAAGCAAAAGAGCTGGATTCCGCCGATAAACAGCATGATGCAGACCATGGAAGCCCAACCGCTTGTCGGATCGCCATGAATCATGTAGCGGATAACGATGAAGAGGATGGCACATCCCGAAATCAAGGCCGAAATGAAGCCGATAAACGATGCGATATCAAGCGGGAACTGCGAGAAGTTCACTATGCCGTCAACGGAATACTTGAACAGGCTCCAGAAGTTCCAGCTTGTTTTTCCGGCAACGCGTTCATGATTTTTATATTCAAGATATTTGGTATTGAAACCGACCCAGCTGAAGATGCCTTTTGAAAAGCGATTGTATTCGCTCATTTCGAGAATCGCATCAACCATTTGGCGCGTCATGACGCGAAAATCACGGGCGCCATCGACGATTTCGGTATCGGAAATCTTATTGATGATTTTGTAAAACATTCTGGCGAAAAAAGATCTGATCGGTGGTTCACCGGCACGAGTCGTTCTGCGCGTTCCTACGCAATCATAATCTTCGTTTTCGATGATATTGATCATTTCAGGAAGCATTTCCGGCGGATCTTGCAAATCGGCATCCATTACCGTGACATAATCCCCCGTAGCTTGTTTAAGTCCGCAGTAAAGCGCAGCCTCTTTGCCAAAGTTTCTCGAAAAAGAAACGTAATGGACGTTTTCAGGATCAAGTTTATTTAATTTGCGCATTTCTGCTAAGGTTCCGTCAGTCGACCCGTCATTGATGAACCAATATTCAAATTTGATATTTTTCAGCTTTTTATTGACTTCCTCTGCTGCCTGGTAGAACAGGGGAAGACTGTCCTCTTCATAGTAGCAAGGGACGATGATTGATAGTGTCTTCATAATGGTCCTCCGATTTTTCCATCTTAAAGAATTACGTGTGAATCCGCAGGAAGGAATGAAAGTGTCTTTCATTGCAGTACGATTCTATGACATGATGTTGGGATTCACTTTCCAATATGATGTCTGGTTCAAATCATCATGGCAATATACATTATACAGTATAACACTTTAAATAGGTTGTTTTTTTGGTGTTACGTGTATTATCATAAGATTTGTCAATTGGTTCGGTATTTTATCGTGCAGCTTCCGTGACGGACTGTGGCATGTCTTTCAGAAAACCTAATCATCTGTTTGAAACGGGGCGGTGCCTTTGTCGTTGTCATCAAGTTGGCTTACATTCAGCTGGTTTTTTGTTGAGACATTCAGGGAAAGAATCAACAACAGATTGAAATATGCAATGACAGTCATTCTTTCCGTCAGATATGCTCTTATCAGTACAGTGTCTATATGCTGCCGTTGATTCTTCTGCTTATTCACAAGGTTGTCACCGATGAGTTCAGAGGATGGAAACTGGCGGTTGCAGTAGGATACATGATAATTGCCAATTGGTACAGTGCAGGCGTAAACTGCATATTCACCGGCTTCTGGTTTGTTTTTGAGTATGCGAGAAATTTAAGACATCAGGAGACATTGGTAGAATAACTTGTTGATTTAGTGAAGAAGGTTGTCAGCTATGTTGCGGCAATGCTTGTCGGCATTATGCCGGGTTCCGATAATCAGGGCGCTACAGGGTAGTTCCTGCGGTGATTTGAAAATTGACCGGCTTTTTAATTCTGAGATAACCGGAAACATGAAAACGGCTTGGCCTTGTTCGGGGTGTTTGGAGATGGATTCAAGAGGAGGATGATTCCGTGACTAAAGTGGAACGTATTTTACAGATTCTGATAAGCATTGCGTGCATGATTCCGCTGTTTGTGGTGACGTTCATAACCGTCAGGTATAACGTCTTCGTAACTGATGGAGGAAGTGAGGTGGTCAATGTTGCACATGTTCCGGCAGTATTGTATGCGGTCGTTCTGGTGCTCATTGTCCTTCTCCTGTGTGACAGGATTCTGAACAGAATTGATTCGGGGACATTCCTTGGCGTGGGATTGTTTTTCTTCGCGGTATGCGGGTTGTATCTGGTCTTCAATGCCGATTCTTTTCTCAGAGCGGATTCCCTTTTCTGCTTTCAGGCAGCCGGTAATATCAATGCGGGCGATTTCAGCGACTTCAAGGCTGGTGGTTATGTCAACGTGTATCCTTTCCAGCTGGGATGGATAACGATTGAGAGAATCATGCTCAGGTTTTCCAGTAACATCACGTTCTTTTATTTCTGCTTTCTTGTGATCAGCATTCTTACAATTCTTGTCCTGTGGCTGATTTCAAGGGAAATCTGCAGGAGAAACGATGTTCAGAACATTACGTTGATGTTGTCCCTGGCATTCCTGCCTCATCTGTTCAATACGCTTTTCGTTTACGGAAACGTTCCGGGATATCTGCTGTTTCTGACGGCGGTGTACTTTCAGATACGGTCATTGAGACATGACAGGACAGTATACTATGTTCTTGCGGCTCTTCTGGGCGTTGCGGCCTTTGTCCTGAAGAATAACTTTGAGATAGGTCTTGTTGCAATGCTTGGAATCTATGTTCTTGAACTTATCCGCAATCCACGGAACAGGAAGATCTATACTGCAGTTGCACTGGCGCTGGTTCTTGTTCCCGCTTCCAGTCTTGTGGTTGAAAGATGCTATTCGTCAGAGTCGGGTACGGAGGTTTCACTTGGGTCGGGAATACCCAAGCCTGCATTCATTGCGATGGGGATGCAGGAAGGAAACGGAAGGTATGGATGGTACAATGACTATACGCTGAAGACATACAGGAAGGAAGGACATGATTCGTCAAGGACATCTGCCGTTGCAGAAAGGGAATTGAAGAAGAGGGTCAGATATTTCGGAAATCATCCTGGCTATGCACGGAAGTTCTACGTCAACAAGCTCGTTTCCACCTGGGGAGATTCGCTTCATGAATCGGTCTGGAACGGTCCATTGGACAGCTGCGGGGCAAGGATGTACACTGATGTCATGAAGTGGATATATCATCCTGATACGGCAGTGCATCGCAGGCTTCATTATTTTACAAAAATCATTGAAATGATGGTCATGATATTCACTTTAGTTGCCACAGTTGGATTGGCTTTCGGAAGAAGGCACGATACTGCCGTCATATACGTGATGCTGTCCATAGTCTACTTTACAGGCGGCTTCCTGTTCCACCTCATGTGGGAGACGAAGGCGCAGTACACATATCAGTATGTTTCAATGCTGATTCCGTCTGCCGCTCTTGGAATAGTGATGTGCCGCGAAAAAGTTGGAATTCTGATTGACAGGATGATTTTCAGATTGAAGAACAGAAGATGAAAAACAAGCCTCCGGCGTTCATTCCGGAGGCTTGTCTTAGTTTCTGAACCCGAATGCCTTTCGTGCAAGTGGTATTCTGGACAGTATGAATGCCAGTCCCAGGTCAATGACCAGCTTGCCTGCAATGATGAAGAGCAGCTGACTGATGTAATTTGCAGGGAGCACACCGTGCTGAACGAGTTTCCAGGCGACACGCCACCATGGGAACAGTTCGAGCTCGATGATGTGAACGCACAGAACCAGGAGACTGTATCTGCCGAAGTAAGCGAGTGGTCTGCCGATGAAACTCATTCTGTCATCGATGAACTTCGAAATCATGATCACGCATGCGCATGCGCAGATGCAGCCCAGGACGTCGACCATGCCCCTGCCGATGTCGCAGTGGACAAGCCAGAAGGACTGGAAGTTCTTCATGAACGAAAACCATGTTACAAAGGCAAGGAGGGTGCTGAAGACCTTCGCTTCCTTGGGAAGAGCCAGCAATGTGTCCTTGTTTTGACGCAGAAGATATCCCATGTACATGAACAGTGTGGCGCATGCCCCTGCCTGGATGCTGAGCGGGAACCAGAACAGTCTTCTTGTATAGCAGCCGAGGGCGAAAAGCGCGAAGATTGAGAAGACTCTGGTGTACTTGTTGAAGTCAAGCGAAATTCTGAGGAAGACGCTGCCCCAGAACGTTGCCCACAGGAACCAGATTGCACCGATGCCCTTGATGTAGAAGGGAACGGTATATGAATCACCGGCGCCGTAGATGGAGGCATAGATCCACCCTTTGAATGCGTCCGCTGCATTTCCATAATGGAGCCCGAGCAGTGTTCCCAGAATGATGATGACAAGACATGCCATGGCATAGGGCACGAGCAGCGTTCTGGCCTTGTTCTTCGTGAACTCCGGCAGGTTTCGTTTTGTGCTTGTGAAGTATCCCGTGATGAAGAAGAAGATGGGAACGTGGAATGTGAAGACCACGCGGTTGATTGACGGATTGCCGAGATGTCCCAGAATGATGCAGATCATTGCAATGCCTCTTGCGATGTCGACGTACTGGAGACGTGGCTTTTTGACTTGCTGTGTTTCAGTCATGATTTATGCTTTACACTCCTTGCTTTCATGTATATTGGAGCAATTGCCAGAAGAATCCATGTCAGAGCCATGATGATGACACTGGCATAATAGAGAACCGAGGGCCTGTATCCGACCGTAATCCGGTTTTCACCTGCATATGTTCTGACCTTGACGGTTCCACGGCTGCTGTCCAGCAGTCTGGCCTTTCTGCCGTTCACGGTTGCATACGAACCATTGTATCTGACGACAGGTAAGTCGATTACAGTTGCTCTGTTTGTTCTTATCTTGTATTTCAAGGTGTTTGCACCGCATTCGGGTATGCCCTTGAGATGTCTTCCGTCAGTCAGGATGATGTTTTCGATGATTGACAGGTTGGTTTTGTTATAGCCCACAACGTTCGTTGAACGCCGTGCCTTCATCGGATAGTAGTCGAGTTCACCGTATTTTACGGGATATTCGCACATGTAACCGTAGTTGGAATTGTTGACCGCGGCGATGTCCGGCAGCTGTTCGAACGCTCCGGACTTTCTGTCTTTCAGCAGGTGTGTCCCGGCATTTTGAAGGCTTTGATTCAGATCATGGTGATGCCCCGAATAGGGAATAAGGAATATGCCGACTGTCATTGTGGCAAATGCAGTCCTCTTGAACGTCGTATTGAATGCTTCCGACCTGCTCAATTCATCGACGGCAGTTCCGAGAACCACTGCGAGAAACATTGAGGCATACGAAAGGTAGCGGAACGGCATCTGTACCATCGAAAACGGGGTGTCGGAAAGATTTCCCCACGGGAAGACACTTGTTGAAACAATGATGAGCGAAAGACCCGTGACGTATACGGCGGTCAGCAGCCGGGAGTCAAGTTTCAGAACCAGTGCACATCCCAGTACGGCAGTCAGAATCAGGAAGATTCCGATGCCGTTGGGGGAAATGGCGTCGTTGAATGATGTGCTGATAACATCCATCAGTGGCTTCAGCATTGGCTTGGAAATGCCTGGTTGTGCGGATGTGATGTTCTTTCCAATGAAGTCGGTCAGATACGGAATGACAATGAACAATGAAAGCAGGATGGTCACGCCGACTGCCTTGATAAGCGCAATGAAACGCTGCCTGTCAATTCTGGCGAAAACCAGTTTCATCAAGAAAATGACGAACATAATTTCCGATGTCATCATGACGCTCAGAACATGGCTGTACATCAGAAGGGACATTCCGACTGCAAGCCATGGCCACCTGGAGCAGTCTTTGAAGAGGATTTCATGGAAGGCCCAGAAGGCGAGAGGCAGGAACGTCACTGCGATGAATTCGCCAAGAACTGCGTTGGACAGATAGAGATGATATGTTCCGAGAGTGTATGCTAAAGAAGTCGTCATTGCGGCGATGCGACGTCCGCTGAAGGACTTCATGCAGAAATACGCAGTCGTGAATGTTGCAAGCATAATCAGTCCGTACCAGCAGTAGAAGGCAGTTACAGGCCTGAGAAACAGACGCAGAAAGGCCCATGGATAGAGGAATACTTCTGGATAGAACAGGAAGTTTCCGACACCGGTGTGTTGGAACGTGTCAGTAGCGATGAACGTGAACGGCTGTGAACGTTTCAGATTGCGGAAAATCTGTTCCACGCGCATTCCGTGAAAAGACCAGTCACTGTAGACTAGAATGTTTCCTGTCCGTAGCATTGGATATGTCATGAAGACGGTTATCAGAAAGAACAAGAAGACAATCATAATATCCGGCATATGACATTTTCCCGATAATTTTTTGATGAACCCCATTGTAAACTCCTTTGATTCTACACATCAATCGCCTTGCCGGAGAATCACCATTCTCCGGCAAGGCGATGTTTATCATTATTTATTTGAGTATAGCACAATCCGGAAATTATTTCAGAATTTCCACAACAGTCTTCTTCATCTCATCCGGTGCGATAACCGTGTCATGCAGGACCGGTGCGTCAAACAGGCGCTGTACCGTTGCCGGCAGGTCGACGCCTGTCTTGTCGTGGAGGAACTTGACTGCCTCGAGACCTTCTTCGTCTTTTCCCTTGGCATCTAAGGCATTTAAAACTGCTTGCGGGAATTTGTACGGGCTTGCCGTTGAAACAACGACAAGCGGGCTGTCATCGCCCGTATTTGCCTTATAGCTTTCGGCAGCTTTGGATGCAACGGCCGTGTGCGGATCGATTGCCGTCTTGTCTGCAGAAAAGACGCGTGAAATTTCAGCAGCCGTTTCATCTTCAGTTGCAAAATCAGCTGCGAAATCGGCGAGCTTTGCGCGCATATCGGAATCAATCGTGTATTTTCCTGAAACCGACAGCTGATTCATCAATTCGGCCGTCTTATTGGCATCTTCGCCCGAAACATAGAATAACAAACGTTCAAGGTTGCTTGAAACGAGAATGTCCATGGAAGGAGAGCTCGTGACGTAGAACGGACGATTCTTGTCATACGTGCCTTCATTGAAGAAGTCGGTCAAGATGTTGTTCTTGTTTGAAGCACAGATGAGCTTGTTGACGGGAAGACCGAGCTTCTTTGCGAACCATCCTGCGAGGATGTCGCCGAAGTTGCCCGTCGGAACGCTGAAATTGATCTTGTCCCCGACTGAGATCCTGCCATCTTTGACGAGTTTTCCGTAAGCATAGAAATAGTACACGATCTGCGGGAAGAGTCGTCCGATGTTGATTGAGTTGGCAGAAGAGAATTGATAACCTGCCTTGGCAATCGTCTCAGCGAGTTCTTTGTCATTGAAAAGTTTTTTGACGTTTGTTTGAGCAACGTCAAAATTGCCGGTAATTCCGACGACGTGCGTATTTTTTCCTGTTTGCGTCAGCATCTGCTTTTCTTGAATGGCACTGACGCCGTCTTTTGGATAAAAGACGATGATTTGCGTGTGGGGAACGTCGGCAAATCCAGCCATGGCAGCTTTGCCGGTATCGCCTGACGTTGCAGTCAAAATGACGATATCCTTGTCTGAACCGTTCTTTTTGGCCGCAACGGTCATTAAATGTGGAAGAAGCTGCAAAGCAACGTCCTTGAAAGCAATCGTCGGACCATGGAAAAGCTCAAGGTAGGCGTTGTCCGCATGATAGTCAACCGGTGCTATTTCTTGGGTATCCCATTGATCTCCATATGCTTTGTCGATGCATGAGCGCAGTTCCTCATCAGTGTAGTCGGAAAAAAGCGGACGCAGAATCTTGTATGCCAAATCCTGGTACGACAGGTCTTTTAATTCGTTTAAATCAAGGTCGATTTCAGGAATTGACGTTGGAACGTACAAGCCTCCATCAGGACTGAGGCCTTGAAGGACGGCTTGTGAGGCAGTAATCGTTTGACCTTTTGGATCGCGCGTGCTGCGATAGAGAGTTTGCATGTGAAATACCCCTTTCAGAAGTTTCAAATTTCGAAGATTAATGCTGATAAAACTGATAATGTTCGCATTGCTTTAAGTAAATTATAATCATCATAGTGCTTTTCGGCAACAAATTTATAGAATACGTAGGTTTTTAATGTCTCCTTATGTTAGAATAGTAACAAATAAACCAAGTGGGGGTAGCATTACATGGAAACAATCAAAATTGGCATTTTGGGTCTCGGAACCGTTGGCAGCGGCGTGATTCGCATCTTGCGCGATCATGCTGAAAAAATTTCCAACATTACAGGCAGAAGACTCGAAGTCAAGACAGTCGTCGTGCACAATCTCAAAAAGAAGCGTTCCGTTGATTTGACAGGCATCAATCTGACGGACAATGCGGACGATGTTCTTTGTGATGACGAGATTCAAATGGTTGTCGAGGTTATGGGGACGGTCAATATCGCAAAAGAGTATATTGAAAGGGCTTTGAAAGCCGGCAAGCACGTCATTACGGCAAACAAGGATCTTATCGCAACGCACGGCCCTGAACTGATCAGCCTTGCAAAAGAACATGGCTGCGATCTTTGTTATGAAGCCAGCGTTGCCGGCGGCATCCCGATTTTGCGCACGATCGTCAACTCTTTTGCTGCCGATCGAATTATCGAAGTTCGCGGAATCGTCAACGGGACGACGAACTATATCATGACACAGATGAACAAAAACGGTGCTTCATATGAAGATGCGCTTGAATCAGCACAAGAGCTTGGCTTTGCTGAAGCCGATCCGACAAACGACGTTGACGGGATCGATGCCGCCTATAAGATGATTATTTTGACGCAGTTTGCATTCGGCAAAGACGTTACGATGGATCAGGTTAAGGTTAAAGGCATCCGTGGAATTCAGAAGGCTGATATTGCGGAAGCAAAGCGCTTGGGATACGTGATCAAGCTTCTTGGAATCGCCAAACTTGTCAACGGGCACATCGATGTTTCCGTCGGACCGGTGCTCGTACCGCAAACGCAGCCGCTTGCTGCCATTCAAAACGAAAACAACGCTGTCGTTGTGACAGGATCTGCTGTTGGCGAAACGATGTTCTACGGCCCGGGCGCCGGCGAATTGCCAACGGCGAACAGCGTTTTGAGCGATATTACTTCTGTTACGAAAAATATCGTTATGGGAACGACGGGCTTTAGTTTTAACGATTACACGAATGAGCTTGAACTTGCGGATGATTCTGAAGTCGTTTATCCGTACTATCTGTCGCTACAAGTGCTTGACAAGCCAGGACAGATGCTCAAGCTGACCGAAATCATGACTGAATATGACGCAAGTTTCCGTTTGATTACGCAAACGCAAATGAATGATCGTTTTGCGCGCGTTTCAATGGTGACTCATGAAATGTCCGAATCACAACTGAATCATATTGTCGAAAAACTCAATGAACTCGAAGAAATTTCCGTGCTTGCGGCTTATAAAGTTCTTACGGAAAAGTAGCGGAGGTTATTCATGACACTTAAAATAAGGGTTCCGGCAACCAGCGCCAATCTTGGACCAGGCTTTGACTCGCTTGGCATTGCTGTTTCATCATACCTCACGGTCACCGTTTATGGCAAAGCGCCGAAGTGGAAGGTCGACCACAAGATGGGATATGCGATTCCAAGCGACGAACGCAATATGATCGTCGCAACGGCGCTCAAGACGAATCCTGAGCTGGAACCGCAGCATATTAAGGTAACGTCCGAGATTCCGTTGGCACACGGACTGGGAAGCAGTTCATCGGCACTGATCGCAGGCGTCGTCATGGCAAACGAGGTCGGAAAGATGCATTTGACAAATGAGCAGATTCTTCAAAAAGCGGCTGAACTGGAAGGACATCCGGACAACGTGGCTCCGGCATTATACGGGGATTTCGTCGTTTCAACGATGGTCGACGGCGATGTTTCAAGCATCAAGCTCAAATTTCCTGATTTGACGATGGTTGCGTATATTCCTGCATATGATTTGGCCACGGCTGACGCACGTGACGTCTTGCCGGCAAAGTTTCCGTTTTCTGAAGCCGTTGCGGCGGGAAGCATCGGCAACGTTTTGGTTGCGGCACTCGTTGCCGGTGACATGAAGACTGCGGGCAAAATGATTGAAAGCGATCGTTATCACGAAACTTATCGCGAAAAGCTCGTCCCGCATCTTCCGATTTTAAGAGAAATCGGACACAGAACAGGTGCGATGGCCACGTACCTTAGCGGTGCCGGCCCAACTGTCATGAGCTTTTTGCCGCATGATAGGGTCGACGAGTACATCGCGCTTGGCAGGGAAGCTGGACTGAATGATGAATATAGAGTCCTGCAGATTGAGCGCGAAGGCGTTCATGTGGACAGATAAAAAAAGAATCCCTTTCTCAGAGGGATTCTTTTTTTGTTCATAATCAGTTAATTTGCGAACCAAAGCCGCAACGTTGAACCGTATGCTGCATATTCGCACGTTTGCCAACCGGCTTTGTACTGCTGCATCTTTCTTGCAACGAGATCATATGCGTTGCCGTCATTTGAAACGTTCGTGATGATCTCTCTTACATGAAGGGTTTGACCGTTGATTACGACGGGGCTGCCAACGTGAAGAGATGCAAGTTCTTTGTGTGCATTGCCGTAATATTCAAATAAGTAGTAGTTTCTAAGCGATGTCCAAGCGTAGACGTAATTGTCAGCAGGTACAGTTCCAGTTCCGCTGAACGATTTGACAGCATAGCTATGACCGTTCAATGAGAACGTTGACTGGTTGCTTGGAGCGTATGTCTTGGAACTTCCGGTTGACGGAAGTGGTTCCAATGCACCAGTGGATGTGTTGAAATAGTAATGATGGCCGTTTACCGTTTGATATCCGTATTGCATCTGACCGTTGCCTGCATAGTAGACTGTCTTGCGCTGATTTGCGATATACTGAAGACCGGTCTTCATAGCACCATTACAATTATCAAAGAGATACCACTTTCCGTTGATTCTTTGCTGGCCGTACTGCATTTGGCCATTGCCCGCATAGTAAACGGTCTTACGTTGATTAGTAATCCACTGGAAACCAGTCTTCATAGCACCATTACAATTATCAAAGAGATACCAATGACCATTGATTCTTTGTTGGCCGTATTGCATTTGTCCGTTTCCCGCATAGTAAACGGTCTTATGTTGATTAGCAATCCACTGGAAACCAGTCTTCATAGCCCCGGTACAATTATCAAAGAGATACCAGTGACCGTTGATTCTTTGTTGACCATATTGCATTTGTCCGTTACGGGCATAGTAGACTGTTTTATGTTGTTCGGGAATCCATTGGAATCCCGTCTTGTAATGTCCGTTGTTATCAAAGAGATACCAGTGACCGTTGATTCTTTGTTGGCCTCGGCGCACGGATGCTGCTTTAATCGTTGGAACTGCTGATCCGTCACCGCTATTAATAATGTCGGACATCTGCATTCCGCCGACAAATCCTAAAACAGCCAGTGAAACAAAAATTGATTTTTGGAATTTTGTAACGTGTTTCATATCCATTGCACCTCGCCTTTCTCTATGCTTAAAATATACATAAAACTTATGGCTTTGATGTTTCAAAAGTTATGACAAATCGTTCAGTTTTTCAGTTTAATTATTTTGATGATGTGAAGAAATTGCAGATTTATTGAACAATGCTAAATAAATTAGAATATTGCATCAGACATGTATATAAACAGTTTATTGGGATGATTATTTAATTATCGATACAATTTCTTGCTTCGTTGATTTATAATTAAAGTCAGTATGTTTCACGACAGAGAGGAGTATTTTCATGCGCGAAGACAATATGTTGACGATTATTGTTCCTTGTTATAACGAAGAGGAAGTATTGCCGGAGACCGTTAAAGAACTTGGTGCTGTTCTTGAGTCTATGATTTCTGAAGAGCAAGTATCTTCAAACAGCAAGCTGTTGTTTGTCGATGATGGCAGCAAAGACAAGACGTGGGAATTGATCAAGAAATTTGAAAACCAGTTTGAATATGTGACCGGAATCAGATTCAGTCGCAACTATGGACATCAGAATGCGCTTTTGGCGGGATTGACAACGGCCGTTGACTATTCTGACATGACGATTACGATTGATGCTGATTTGCAGGATGATGTCAATGCCATTCCGGAGATGGTCGAAAAGTATCATGAAGGAATCGACGTTGTTTATGGGGTAAGAAATAATCGTGATACTGATACGGCTTTCAAGCGCAAGACGGCGATGGCATTTTATTCTTTGATGAGCAAATTAGGCGTCGACATGGTGCCTAATTCAGCTGATTACCGATTGCTCAGCAAACGAGCAACTGAAGGATTACTGCGTTTTGACGAAAGAAATCTGTTTTTAAGAGGGATGGTGCCGCTTGTCGGCTATCCTTCAGACAAGGTTTATTATGCGAGAAAAGAACGTTTTGCCGGTGAATCAAAGTATCCGTTAAAGAAGATGATTAAATTTGCGATGGATGGCATTACGTCATTTTCGACCGTGCCGATTAAATTGATTATGAATCTGGGTCTGTTGGTCGTACTGATTGGAATCGGGCTGTTTATTTATTCAATTGTCCAAAAAATCAACGGAAACGTCGTCAGCGGGTGGACTTCGCTTATTACGTCAATTTGGGTGCTTGGCGGCATTCAATTGATTTGTTTGAGCATGATTGGCGAATATGTCGGAAAGATATTCACTGAGGTTAAGAAGCGTCCTAGATTTACGATTCAGGAAGACGACTATACGAAGGAATTTTTGAAATAAAAAAGGCTGCGCACGCTACGCAGCCTTTTTTATCAAATTAACCTTTAATGAAAATTAAATACCAATCAGCAAGATATTGGCGATATCGTGGGTAATAATTCCAATAAAAAAGTAAATGAAGACCCGTCAGAATATTTTTTGTTTGGTAAAACTTTTTTCTTAAAGATATCCATTTGCGGTTTTTGTCAAGCATCCTGATTTGTCGATCAGTATCTATGTCAAGTGTACTCAAAAATTTTTCTAATCCGTCGGCAACGGCCAAATCGTAGTCAAGCCACTTTTCTTTGTTGGCTTTGGTTTTACCTGCTCGACTGTCCTTAGAGAAAGCACTGTCATTGTGTTTCCTCCATTTTATCAAATCATCTGTGTAAAAATACAGGGAATCTGAAAATAGCGCTGTTCTCCATAACAAGGCATCATGAGGGTAATCTTTAAACCAAATTTTTTTTGCCTGATTAAATAGGCTTCTTCTGAAACAGTGTGTGCATCCCGGTGCGCCGACAAGCATATAATTATTTTTAAGCTTAACTTTCTCAAGTTTTTTAGTGTTCTTGAGTGGACCCGTTTTTGTGTGTCCGTCTTCATAAAATTCAAGATAATTTGAGGCAAGCAGATTTATTTCAGGATGTTTAAGCATGATATTTTCCATGATTTCAAGCTTGTCAGTTCGCCAAATGTCATCTTGGTCACAAGTAAAGATTAAATCTCCTGTGCTTTTTTCAATTCCGTCGATAAAATTCCTTTGCCATCCTTTATTTTCTTGATTGATGACTATTCTCCAATTGTTCAAGGAATGAATCTTGATGTATTTATTAACTATTTCAGGTGTCGAATCAGTCGAGCAATCATCACAGATTAACACTTCATCAGGTGTTCTTGTTTGATTTCTTATAGAATCAAGTTGTTCTATAATGTGCGATGATCCATTGTAGCTTGATATTACAATTGATATGTTCATTCTAAAATTCCTCAGTCTCTTTTTTCCATACCTTTAACTCATGCGTAATTTGTTTTTCTTTTGGAGGTAGTTCCATGTAGTTGCCGTAAAGATTGGAAAGATACGAATCCCAACAAGATGGTGCTTCGAAAGTATGGCCTTCAAAAGTGACTTCAACGGATTGTTCAAATTCTTTTTTATCCATGCATTCTCTTGTTCCGTAAAGACCCCACATTATGCAGCCGACTTTATCGGCCTTTTCGTATGGCGTGGAACGTGAAAGATTGTCAAGTAGCTTGTTTGCTCGATTTACTCCAATCATTTTTGCAAACGGGATGATTAGAGGCTTGAGCAGGGCCTTGAGTTTGCTTTTTCCCTCTCCCGCTTTCGCAAAATTGAGCATAAGAATTTTACGGTACAGGGCGGCTTTTTTGTAGATGATTTTAATTTTCCTGTCATCAGTGGGCAGACCGTCAGTTGGCATGATATCTATCCAGATGGAGGTAACGTCACCTTCCTTGATATACCCCTGCTCCATTGAGTATCTTGTGTCAATTATCTTCATGAATGGATATTGGGAATTCCCCTTCTCATGGGAGATGAGTTTTAGGTACGGTGGCAGGAAATCATCTTTCTTTGAAAGTTCCTGCAGTCTGTCATAGTCCGGACGTCTTAATCCGATATCCACGTCATCATCCCAGGGAATGAATCCTTGATGTCTCACGGCACCAAGCAACGATCCGCCGACAAGGTAGAAATTTATGCCATTTTTTTTGCATGCTTGCTGCAATTCCAGCAAAATATTCAAAAGTACGTCTCTAATCTGCATTTGGCTTAAAAACTTCACTTTTATAATAGCCTCCAAAAAAACTTTATCTCTTATGCCCAGGTTTGACTATGTTTCTGATAGGTCGTTTGATAGATTCGAACAGTTCTGATCGAATTGTCAAGTCTGATTGAAATACAGGAATTTCAACCGTGCTGAGGTCGGAATTTTTTTCCAGCCACACCGTTAACAACCGTTCAGACAAAAAACCATAAACACGTTGTTGATATGGAGTGTAGCCAGTCATGTCTACGTGTTGTTCAACCTCAAACAATATTTTAAACAGCCATGAGCAATATTTATGATAATTATCACTGGTAGTGTAAAACATGTTATACAAATAGGAGTAATTACCGCTCATTACCTTATCAAAAGCTGTAATGAATTCAGGTGATAATTTTTGAATAGCATCTCTAACCAAATCCATATCTTTTTTTTGATTGTATCTAGCATAATAATCGTAGACGGTTTGCTTGAATGAAACTTTTTGGGGAACAACCCAGTCGTGGTTAACTAATAAATCGTTCAACGATTCAATATCCAAAGGAACCATTTGTCCCAAAGCACGTTTTTTAAATAATTTAATTCCTTTCACGTCAGGATCGTAAAAGTATCGGCGATAATGTGAGATGCCGATATTTTCATTGGATTCCAAATTTTTATCTAACCAGTAAATTCCAGTTAGTTCACAAAAATATTTATTTTTAGATGAAATATTATCACCAATGTTGTCTTGGAGATAGTTAGCCGTGTTTTTATTGAAATCCGCACCGACCAATAAAGGAATATATCCCTCAGGTTTTAAGTAATCATATTCCTTATGCGTAATTACGTACATTGTCAATTTAGTCACCTCTAAACATATTAGAATATTTGTTTCTTATAAAATATCCAACATCTGTCATAAAGACAATCAGGAAAGGATTGAAGGATATTTCTAGTAAATGGTGGTCAATAAGCGAACTTATCAATACAAAAATCAATGCGGCTACCAACTCCATCGATTGTACTTTGTAAAATTTCATGAATAGGTAAAGAATTGCAAATAAAAAGATAAAGAAACTTATCGCACCCATCATCATTAAAATACGAACATAGCTGCAATCAATAAAGAAATATTCGTAATACCCTTTGTGGAGGCCTCCGTTTCCAATTTGAGGGATGTTTTGTCCAAACAGGGTAACGTTATACTTTTCAAAAGAGATATGACCAAATTCGAGGCGTTTGGTGAAAACTTTATTCATTAATTCCAAGAACCTATTATCTGGATTATAGAGGTAGGTCATAATAACCATGACCGAGATTCCTAAAAACGAGATGAAGGTAACCCCGAAACTGCCCAGTACTTTTAAAATTGAGAATATATACTTATTGAATATTGAAACCAAAATAACAGCTAACATCAAGAGAACATCGAGTTTTGTATCTGTTGTGACATATGTGAAAAATGTTAAAGATACCAATCCAACGTATTCGGGTAAGTTAAATTTGAATTTTTTAAGCGTTGCGTAAGCTAACATTAAATAAAATAATCGTGCCGCAAAATCGGTGGGATAAGTTGCTCCCATTGAATATCGTATTCTCGACGATCCAGTTCGGCTATTCAAAATTTCTGGTATTACGTTAAAGTGAGCCATTAACACCGTTGCAGGAATAGCCATAGCAAGCGTTGAAATAAAAATAACCAGTAAGTTTTTGAAGTTGACGTTTTTTGCACCGATAATCATGGCATAGTAGTAAAGAGGACTAAGCACAGTTGAGTTTATGCAACAAGCCCATATTATCAAGCCAATCGAAATAGCCAAAAATAATTCTTTTAAATCATTGTATCGATCAAATAAAATAGTTTTAATTACGGCCAAAAAAGCAATGATGTCCATTACTACATAAATTAATGAATCATTCGGCATCAATGTGTATAGCATTGTGTTTGAGATATACTGTGCCAAAATCATTGACACAAAGAGAATGTAGTAAAATTTTTCTCCTAAATTTCGGTGCGATTCGGAAAATTCTACTAGGTTGTTTCTTTTTTCGATTAGTGTTGTAATAAGTGTTTCCAAAACAAGCACGCTCCTAGTTATTTTTTCTGTTTTTTATGCGGATGACAATATCGTTTGCCTTGTAGATAATAGTCGGTTTCAATAACAGCAACATTACCCCATATACAATAACTCCCAAAACAATTTCGGTAGCAATTGCCAATATGTTCTTAATTGTTGACGTAAAATCAAGCATCATGCAGACGCGATTGACAACGATAAACATTATTAAGCCGGCTAAGACATACTTGGGAACGTTGATAAACATCTTTTTCAAACTCAGGATGTTTCTGACGTGCCACATTTGATATCCGGTAACGACTATTTCGGAACATACCGTTGCGAATATCGCACCATGTAACCCCCAAAGAAAAATAAACGGCAGATTAAGGATCAGATTGACGATTGCCCCTGAAACGACTGAACCGGTATAAATTTTAATCTTGTTAGTCGGCAACAAGTACTGTTGTCCGATAACGTTGCTCCAACCAATCAGGACGATAACGATTGCCTCCAAACAAACGGCCATGCCGACTGGTTTGAACTGCGGTCCGAAGAATAAAGGGGCCAGTTTTTGTCCGATTGCTGCCAGGCCGGCAAACATCGGAATTGCGATGCATGAAACGAAGTCAAATGAATCAGCGGTAAGATTGTTAACTGCATCTTCGTTGCCTTCGTGAAAGGCATTGGCAACGTGCGGCAGCATGACTGTTCCTGTTGCCGTAACGATTGTCAAAACAAGCTTGACCAACGTGTCGGAACGATCGTAAAATCCGGCAACATCGCTGCTGACCATGGCCCACAGCATGGTTTTGTTCAAAACAAGGTAAACCTGAGTCGCAATCTGCGGAATGAAAAGAGCAATCGTCGGTTTAAAGTGCCTGAACGGATGAAGTTTTTTAAAATCAACTTTGACAAGCGTTTTTTTGACATATGGCCACAAGGTAAGATTTCCACCGAGAACAGAAATCGCAAGAACGAAGATGTAAACCCAGGTATCATTTGCGTCTTTGACAAACATAAAAATCATGGCCGCTGATGCAAGCTTAACCATGGTGTTTCGCAAAACAGTCTTCTTGAAATCTTCAAGACCCATGTAGAGCCATGAGATATCGACCGCCGCAGCGATAAGGTTAAGAGATTGAATCAGCATGTATTCTTTATAGACTGGGCAAAAGGCCAAGTATACAAGAAATGCTCCGTAAGAAATTGTAACCATAACCATTTTCAAAATCTGGATTTCCCAAAAAGCTTCGCTCATCGCTTGCTTGTTTGATCTAAGGTACGCAATTTCGCGGTTGCCATATAGGCCGATACCGATTGAACCCAAGAGAATGAAGTATTGAATGGTAGAGTTGGTTGCGGTATTGATGCCGATACCGTGTGCTCCGATTACGCGCGAAACGTAGGGAGCAGTTATTAACGGCAATAAAACAGCCAAAAGCTGGTATCCGGCATTATAGAGATAATTTTTAATTACTTTCATATGATTCCTTACCTGTTTTTGCTTGGCTGATGTTATCAGCTGTGCGTATTCACCAAGAATGTGATTGCCTGCAGCGATTTATGGTAATATAATATAATCGACTGTGCAAAAGTGGATTCAAAACCACTAATAACATATTATACACTATAAATCAGTTGAGTTTAAACAAACTATTTTAAATTTAGGTAACATATCTTTAGTGGTAAATTATTTCAAATGCAAATAGTGTATAATGAATAAAAAGTGCTTTTATCAGTTTCGGAGGATAAAAAAGATGACAAAGTATTTAGTTGTAGGTGCTGGCTTGTTTGGTGCAACATTTGCATACGAAGCAGCAAAACGCGGGAACGAAGTGCATGTGATTGAAAAACGCAACCACATTGCCGGGAATATTTATACGAAGGAAGTTCACGGAATTCAGGTTCATCAATATGGTGCGCATATTTTCCATACTTCCAACAAGGAAGTTTGGAACTATGTCAATCAATTTGCTGAATTCAACCGCTATACGAACAGTCCGATTGCTAATTACAATGGCGAAATCTACAACATGCCGTTTAACATGAATACGTTCAACAAGCTCTGGGGAGTGGTTACTCCTAAGGAAGCTTTGGACAAAATCAATGAACAGCGTGCGGTGCTTAATGGCAAGGAACCAGAAAACCTTGAAGAGCAGGCAATTTCGCTTGTCGGAACGGATATTTATCAAAAACTTGTCAAAGGCTACACGGAAAAGCAATGGGGCAGGAAGGCTACGGAACTTCCCGCATTCATTATCCGCCGTCTTCCGGTTCGTTTGACTTATGACAACAACTATTTCAACGATGACTATCAGGGAATCCCGGTTGGCGGATACACTCAAATCGTTGAAAAGATGCTTGCTGATGATAAGATCACGGTTGAAACCGGCGTTGATTTCTTTGATAAAAAGGACGAATATTTGAAAAACTATGACAAGGTTCTTTTCACTGGGATGATCGATCAGTTCTTCGATTATAAGCTCGGAGAACTTGAATATCGCAGCTTGCGTTTTGAAACGGAAGAACTTGACGTTGATAACTATCAAGGCAACGCTGTTGTCAACTACACGGATGCCGAGACACCGTATACGCGTGTGATTGAGCACAAGCACTTTGAGTTCGGCAAGGGCGACAAAGACAAGACGGTTATTACGCGTGAATATCCTGCTGACTGGAAACGCGGCGACGAGCCGTACTATCCGGTCAATGACAAGCGTAATAACAGTCTTTATAAGGAATATCAGAATTTGGCTTCAAAAGAAGCAGGAAACGTTATTTTTGGCGGACGCTTGGGGCAGTATCGTTACTACAATATGGATCAGGTTATCGCTGCCGCACTGATAACAGTTAAAGAAGAATTTGCTGATTAATTTGAGATGAAGCGAGGAATTTTGGTTTGTCATATGAAATTTATGTTGTAAGCCATAAAGATAATCGGATGCCTGAAGGAAACATTTATATTCCGGTTCAGGTTGGACCGGCAAAAGATGATTTTTCTGGATTCGTGCGCGATAATACCGGAGAAAATATTTCAGAAAAGAATCCTAATTATTGCGAACTGACGGCACAGTACTGGGCCTGGAAAAATCGTAAAGCTGATGTTAAAGGTTTGGTACACTACCGACGGTTGTTTTCAAAGGGAAAAAGAATGCTTGGTGCGTCACTTGAAAAAAAGTATGAAAATGTTTTAGATGAAAAAACGCTTGTTGATGTCATGAAGAAACATGACGCTATTCTTCCAAAAAAGCGTAATTACTATATCGAAACTTTATGGTCTCACTATGAACATTCTCACAAAATTGAAGGCCTTGAAGAAACACGCAAGGTTATTGTGGAAAAATACCCTGATTATTTGATGAAATTTGATGAGGTAATGAAGCGTCGCAGTGCGCATATGTTTAATATGATTATTGCCAAAGACAAGGTTTTTTCAGCGTATTCAGAATGGCTTTTTGATGTTTTGGGCGAAGTTGAGAAGCGTGTTGACATTTCGGATTATTCGGTCAGTGAAGCTCGGATATTTGGATATATCAGCGAACTTTTGATGGATGTCTGGATTGAGCAAAACCAGATAGACTACGTTGAGTTGCCGGTGATGTTTATGGGCAATCAAAATATGGTCAAGAAGATTTGGATGTTTATTGCTAGAAAGTTCGGCTTTGTTAAACAACCATAGTTAACGATGTCTGCTTGGATTGAGGGTGAATAATTTGTACAGTAAGAAAAGCAATGGGTGGTTGAAACACCTTGATTTTGTTTTGGTCGATTTGATCGTTATGCAAATCGTCTACATTGTTTCATATGTTATCCGCCATGGACTCGAAAACCCTTATGATAGGACGTACTACCAAGTCGGTGCATTGGTTATTTTGGTTACTGGCGTTGTGTTTGCCACGCTTTCAGATAATTATCGCAATATTCTTAAGCGTAGTTGGTTGAAGGAATTAAAGGCATCAATCATATATGTTTCAGCTTTGGTTATTGTTTTGGCCTTATATCTTCTTTTGAGTCAGACAACATTTTGGTATTCGAGAACGGTGTTTGTTCTATTGGCGATACTGGGTGTTCCGGCTGTGTATTTTGGTCGATTGATATGGAAGAAGATTGTTTTGGCATATCGAAAGAAAAACGGCTATTCCAAGAAGAGAATGATTTTGGTTTCTTCAAAAGACGATTTTGCTGGCGTTAAGCAAAGAATCGAACAAAAATCATTGGGCGATATTGAGATTTCCGGAGCGGTCTTTTTCGATGATTCAACGGCTGAAGTCGGCAAAAAATATGATGATGTTCCGGTCGTAGGCAGTCTTAATGATTTTACGGACAATATCGTCACTGATTTGGTAGACGAGGTCATGTTCGTTTTGCCTAAGGGCGGGGTAGTTCCAGAAAGTCTGCTGCAGGATCTGCTTAACATGGGGATTACTTCTCACGTGTCAATCAGTGAGCTTTATGACAACGAACGCGGCATGAAGACGATTGAAAAGGTCGGCGGCTATACCGTTATGACGGAAAGCTTGAAAATTGCATCCAGTTTTCAGTTGGCACTGAAACGTTTGATGGATATCGTCGGTGCGCTTGTCGGTTTGTTGATTACGGGAATTTTGGTAATCGTCATCGGACCGATCATTTATTTTTCGGATCCCGGACCAATCTTCTTCTCACAGAAGCGTGTCGGCCAAAACGGGCGAATTTTCAAAATTTACAAGTTCCGCAGCATGTATCAGGATGCAGAGGAACGCAAGAAAGAACTTATGGCGATGAACACGATGAAAGGGTTCATGTTTAAGGCAGACAATGATCCTCGAATCATCGGTTCGGGCAAGGATGGCTCGAAACATGGCATTGGTTGGTTTATTCGGAAAACGTCATTGGATGAATTTCCGCAATTTTGGAACGTTCTTAAGGGCGAAATGAGTCTTGTCGGGACGCGACCGCCGTTGATTGATGAATGGAAAAACTATGAAAAGCATCATCGTGCCCGTCTTGCTGTTCGCCCCGGAATTACCGGCATGTGGCAGGTCAGCGGTCGTTCCGACATTACGGATTTTGAAAAAGTTATCGAACTTGATATGAAGTATATCGATAACTGGTCGATTTTTGAAGACCTTAAAATTTTGGGACTGACGGTGAAGGAAGTCTTCAGCGGTGAAGGTTCCAAGTAAGATGTTGCAGGAGTCAAGTTGAACTTGACTCCTTGTTTTTATGCTATTTGGAGGTAAGAATGGATAAGCCTTTAATTTCGGTGATTTTGCCGGTCTATAATGTTGAGAAATATTTATCTGAATGTATGACTTCATTGTTTGATCAGACATATGAAAATCTTGAATTCGTAATGGTTGATGATGGATCTACGAATAAAGAATGTTCAAAAATGTGCGATGAATTTTTAAAAAAGGATAAACGCGTGGTTGTTTTTCATAAGGAAAACGGCGGACTGTCAGATGCAAGAAATTATGGCATCAAGAAAGCAAAGGGGCAATATGTGACATGCGTGGATCCTGATGACATCGTTGATAAGGATTATGTTGAGTATCTTTATTTTCTTGTTGAAAAGTATCATTGCAAAATGTCGATTTGTCAGCATCGAGTTCATTATGACAATGGCAATGTTAAAAATTTGGGATCTAAGGGCGATGAGAAGATGTCGAACAAGCATTGTCTCGAAAGAATGCTTTATCATGATGTCATTGATACTTCTGCTTGGGCTAAATTGTATCGCAAGGATCTGTTTGACGATGTTGAATATCCCAAGGGAAAGCTCTTTGAGGATATCGGAACGACCTATGCTCTGATGTTAAAATGTGATGACGTTGCGGTGGGGTACGAAGCAAAGTATACGTATAATTTTCATAACAATTCAATCGTCAATGGGACATTCAAAATGAATAAGCTTGATATGATTGAAATGACTGATAAAATGGCCAGTGACGTCTTGCGCGTCTATCCAGATTTGCGTGATGCCGTACTCAGACGTCAAGTTTATTCAAGACTAAGTACGCTGAATCAGATGCTTAACGCGGATGGTCAAGCAGTTAATCAAAAGAGAGTCGAAATCATTAAATATGTGAAACAAAACAGCAAAGAAGTCGCTAAGAATCCTAAGACGCCTAAACGAGACAAGATAGCTTTTATCTTGCTCAAGATAGGATATCCGTTATACAGATTCTGTTGGTTGCAGCATCAGAAAAAAATCATGAATAATTAGCAAAATCCTCCAAAAATACTTCGAATTTTTTTGGAGGATTTTTGTAATATGCAATGTTGTTGATAATCGTGGTTAATGATGTCGGCCAGGTAATTTTGTCCAGATTTTAGTTTTTGTCGTTTGACCATGTCCGTTTCAATCAAAAATAAAAACTCCAAACGTTGGATTCGACGTTTGGAGCGTAATAATATATAACAGATAAACTGTTAATTCATTGCCACATGACCGTTCATCTTGCCATGCGGCTTTTTATGATGATCGTTGTTGTCCTGATGATATTTTTCTTTCGAGTATCTTGCGCGCAAGCCCCACAAAATCGAAACCGTATCAACGACTTCCTGGAACATTGCGCCGACAAGGGCCGGAATAACGCCCGTACTTGCGATCAGCATCAAACCGATGCAGATGAAGATGCCGATCAAAACCGCCTGACGAGCAATGCGCATGGTGTCTTGTGCAATTATGACGGCTTTGGAAACTTTTGACAAATCGTCTTTCAAAATAACGATGTCTGCCGATTCGCTCGCAGCCGTTGATCCGTTGGCACCCATGGCGATTCCGACGTCTGCCGTTGCAAGAGAAGGAGCATCATTGACTCCGTCTCCGACCATGATGACGGGGCGCTTGTCTTTTGAAACGTTCTTCAAAGCGCTGATTTTGTCTGTTGGGAGCAGATCGGCCTTAACGTCGGTAATTCCGACTTGCGGAGCAATTTTTTCAGCGATTGCTTTTTGATCGCCCGTCAGCATGACGAGATGTTCAACGCCGTGTTCTTTCAGTGACTTCATGGTTTCCGGAGCTTCCTTACGGATATGATCAAGGAAGATCACGTATCCCCAAAGCATGTCATCGACGGAGACGTAGATGGCAGTTTCAGGCAATGACTCCATTTTGTCCGTTGGAGCGACGTACTCAAGTTTTCCGACCATGACTTTGTGACCGTTGATTTGAGCTTTGATGCCCTTGCCGGTTTCTTCTTGCAGCTCTTCCGGCGTATCGAGGTCGATTCCTTGTTCGTTTGCGTACGAAACGAGCGAACGCGCAAGAATGTGGTTTGATGCCTGTTCTGAACTTGCCGCAAGTTCGAGCAGCTTGTTTTTATCAATGCCGTCTAGCGCAACGACCGAATCAACCGTCAGTTTCCCGCTTGTAATGGTTCCGGTTTTGTCAAATGCAGCGGTTTTAGCCGTTGCGAGTTTTTCTAAGACGTCTCCCGTTTTGATGACGATGCCGTTTCTTGATGAGCGACTCATCCCGGAAACGATGGCAACCGGTGCCGCCAAAATAAGCGGGCAAGGCGAAGCAACGACCAGAACTTCTGCAAATCTGACCGGATCTTTTGAGATGAACCATGCAAGCCCTGCGATGATTACGGCAATTGCCGTGAACGGAACCGCATATCGATCGGCCATTCTGACGAATTTGCCGGGTTTGCTGTCGGCTTCCTTGACCAATTGAACCAAGCGTTGGTATTGACTGTCTTTAGCCAGTTTATCGACGAACATCGTTAAAGAAGCATCCCCGTTGACTGATCCGGAATAGATGTCATCACCGACTTTTTTGCTTACGGGGACGGATTCTCCGGTCAAAGAAGATTCATCCAGACTGCTTTGACCAAGAATAACGTGACCATCGACCGGAACGAGTTCCCCCGGACGCACGACAAGCTTATCGCCGATGTTTGCTTCATCAACGGAAATGTCTTCAGTTTCATCCCCGTTCAAACGATGGGCGACATGCGGTGAATTGTCAAGCAGCGCCTTAAGTTCCGTGTGTGCTTTTTTCGAAGCGTAATCTTCAAGCGAATCGCCTCCGACAAGCATGATCAAAACGATCATGGAAGCCCAGTATTGACTTACCGCAAGCGTTGAGACAATCGCCATGATTGCCAGAAGGTCAACCCCGTAGTCTCCTGATTTAAGTGATTTGATCATTTCATATAGCATTGAAAGCGAGATGATGGATCCGACGATCGTAATCAGCGCTTGTGCAAAGAGCTGCTGTCTTAAGCCGAACTCCAAGATAAGCGCAACAAGGCCAATCCCCAAAATGATCCACAATTTTGTTGAGTGTTTCATTGTTTTTTTCCTCCTTCGAGTGGAATCCCGTACGCTGATCCTTATTACGTCTCAAAGGTAACACGATATGAAAATAATGTAAACTAAAATGATTCTAAATAAAAATCATTCTCAATTGGGTTGCTGAAACGTTGATTTCACGGGGATTTGACAGAGAGACTTAAAAAACGTCAAATGAAAATGGTTATCAATTAGAATGTTGTCCGTTGTACTTTTTAAGTAAATTGAGCTATAAAGCATTTCCAATGTTATAATAAAAATAGTTCATGACAGAAAGCGAGGAGTTGCCCATGTTTCCCGAAAGAATGCGAGCCCTGCGCATGGGGCGCGGACTGACGCTTGAACAGCTGGCTCAAGAGCTGAATCAGATGGATGTTTCATACAAGCAAAAGAAAAATACCAGGTCGCAGCTCAGCAAGTGGGAATGCGGCGTCAATACTCCGACCTATCTTGATATCAGGCAGCTTGCAGAGTTTTTTGACGTTTCGACCGACTATTTGTGCGGTCGGGCAATCAAAAAGGTTGATTTGGTTGAAACCCTGGCTTCAAGCGCAGACGTCTGTTTTGGGGTGCAAAAGCTTGATACGAAAGAAAAAGGCGAGCTTTATGAGCTGATCAAAGGTTTTCTGAAAGGAAGAAAGGAACGGGGGCTGCATGGAATTGCTGAGGAAAACGGCGACATGCAGCTGAATCTGGAGAATTTTGATGAAGAAGACGATCGTTGTTAATTTGCTGCTGAATACTGTGGGAGCATTCTTGTACACCGTTGCAATCAACGGTTTTTTGATTTCGAATCATCTGGGCGAAGGCGGCGTGACCGGTCTCATGACGATTTTCTACTACTTGCTGAAAATTGCGCCGAGCCTGACGAACATCGTATTGAACGGATTGCTGCTTTTGATCGGCTGGAAATTGCTGAACAAGCAGACCGTTTTTTATACGTTATATACGATTACGATGATTTCGGTCTTTTTGAAGCTGATCGGATCAATGCGTTTCCCGCTGCACGATCCGTTGGTGGCAGCGCTGATCGGCGGAGCATTGATGGGAGTCGCAATGGGCTTTATCATGAAAGGCGAGGGAACTTTAGCAGGTTCCACGATTCTTGCCAGAATCGTCAACAAGTTCTTCGGCATCAAAACAGGTTCTGCCATGCTTTGTTTTGATCTGATGGTGGCAATCCCGTCAGCGGTGATTATCGGCTTTGAAAACATGTTGCTGACGATCGTTGAACTGTATTTGTCAGCGGTAATATTGAACAAACTGCTCGCACAATTCGTGGAAAAACGCTCCTTGACGATCATCTCGGAACGTTTCGAAGAGCTGGCTTCGGCATTGTCCGATGCGACAAAGCAGGGCGTGACGATTATCGACGGTCACGGGTACGTCAGCGGACAAAAAAAGCAGCTGCTTTATTGCGTTTGCGACACGAAGGATCTGGTGAAATTAATGAACTTGATTACTGAGCTTGATCCGAAGGCATTCGTCGTGATGGAAGAGGTCAGAAGTACATATGGCAAAGACTTGTTGAGGATTCTGTAATTTACGAAAAATTTACAATTCGGAATATTCATTACACTGTTAGTTCATGTTAAAATTAATTTGAATAAATAGTAAGGGAGAACCGTGATTGTCACTAATTGAAAAATTGTATGGTCCGTTTTTTGATTTGGAAAATTGGAGGACGGTGATTACGTCTGGCGAGGACTGGATGATTATCCTCTCGCTTGTTTTGATTGAATGTTTGCTGTCGGTTGACAATGCGATCGTGCTCGCTGCACAGACGCAAAAGCTTCCGGATAAGGTTCAACAGGAAAAATCCTTGTTTTACGGGTTGTGGGGAGCGTACGTCTTTCGCTTCATCATGATCGGACTCGGCGCATATTTGATCAATTTTTGGGAAGTCAAAGTTTTTGGCGCGTTGTATCTGATGTATCTGTCTTTGAACCACTTTTGGAAGATGCGTCATCCGGAATCGGTGCATCACCGGGAGAAAAAAGGGCGTTTTCAAATTTTGCCGCTTTTCTGGTCCGTAGTCGTGTCGATCGAATTGATGGATATGGTCTTTTCAATTGATTCGATTTTGGCTTCGCTTGCAATTTCGCCAAATCCGGTCATCGTTTTGATCGGTGGCCTGATCGGTATTTTGTGTATGCGAGGAATTGCGGAAGTCGTCATGAGGCTGATGGAAATCCTGCCTGAACTTGAGGTTACGGCATATATTTTGATCGCATTGATTGCGGTCAAGTTGTTCCTGACGATTCCGATGATCGATATCGAAATTCCGGCTGCGCTGTTTGGCGGAATCGTGTTGGCTTCATTAGCGGTAACGGTTGTCGTGCATAAGATAAGAAATTAATAAGCAGCTTTGAAGGCTGGGAAAAAACTCTGCCTCAAATTTAAAACCCGGATGACTTGCAATTAATTGCAAATCTAATCCGGGTTTTTGCGTATGCAGGCCCGGTTCCCTGTTATACTTGAAATAAGTTTTTCATTTCCGTGTGTCAAAACGTCCAAAAAAGGACAGAGGCAGAGGGGGAAGTCTGATTTTTGTCTGCCTGACTTTTCAAAAACGGGGCGCGCGGCCTTGAAAGTAGAACAAAAATTCAAAAAATTGGGAAAATGTTCTACCGACGCCACCAAAAACGGGGCGTGCTGCCTCGAAAGTAGAACAAAAATTCAAAAAATTGAGAAAATGTTCTACCGACGCCACCAAAATCGGAGCGCGCGGCCTTGAAAGTAGAATAAAAATCCAAAGAATTGAGAAAATGTTCTACCGTCGCCACCAAAAACGGGGCGCGCTGCCTCGAAAGTAGAATAAAAATTCAAAAAATTGGGAAAATGTTCTACTCGTTTGCCTTCGCCAAAGCAGTGTGGTCTCAGATTACGGGCAAATCTCAATAATTGGCGTTTTGCCCGTAACCGAGAGCTGACTTTTACGGTCAAATCTCAATAATCAGCGTTTTGCCCGTAACGGAGGGCTGCATTTTACGGGCAGATTTCAAAAATTGGCGTTTTGCCCGTAACGGAGGGAGTCAAGTCCTAATTTGTGTGTAAATTATTTTTTCTCCCGGGCACTAGTTGTG